>ENA-UOVY01000195-UOVY01000195.1-plant-metagenome-genome-assembly--contig:-NODE-195-length-37650-cov-613.762123_pt1 | contig 37650 bp, 28 predicted proteins | sample MGYA00249840_ERZ761561 | MGnify/ENA primary metagenome ERZ761561 (study PRJEB28882, sample SAMN05720143) | plant metagenome | isolation source: Guanajuato, Mexico | place: Mexico:Guanajuato, Mexico...
ACTCGGCCCGCTTGTTTGTCGCGATGGCGCACGCGAATCAATTATTGTCCAGGCGAAGCTCCCGTTACGCGCGCGCTTACGGCTTGCTTGGGCGCTCAGCGCTGAATAAGTTACGCCCAGAGCAGAGCGGCCGACCGCAAGCCAGGGGCTCAAGGCTGACAGGTCGCGCGCGGCCCACAATCGAGTTAGCGGCCAACGACGTCGGCTGCCCGGCCGCTGCGTCCGCCCTGTCCCCTCCCCCTCGCTCGCGTCGCCACGCCCCCGGCTGGGACCGCCCGCCTGTCCCTCGCCGCTCGCCGCTCGCCAGCCGGACAGGGAGGCGCCAGGGGCGAGCGTGCAGCGGGCATGGCCAGCTGACGCCAGTTCGCCTCCACCGACTCGCCGCTTCCAGGGAGGCCGTACCTGTTTGCGGGCGGCTTAATTTGGCCGCCGATGGGCTCGGCGCGCCCGATGGACTCGAGGAGGGCGAGCTACTTGGCCGGGGCGCATGGGCGCTCCTCAGTCTCAGGCCGGAGGGCAGTGGCGCCGCCTGATGCGCTCCCATTGTGTCACCGATCCGCGCGCCCCCCAGGCAGAGGGCGAGGCTCGACAGGAGACTGGCCCCGCGCCAACTCTCAAGATGCCACTCAAGATGAACCCCGGCGCGGCCAATGCAAAACTCGCGCATCCAGCCAAGTGCGCCAGCGAGCAAGCGAGCGGCTTGGAGGAGGAGATTTGTGCAGGTTGCGCGCTCAAGTGCATCACTCGGCTGCACCTGGCCTCGAACGGAGTTAGTCGCGCCAGGCGTATTGGCCACAACTCTTCTTTGGCCGCCCAGCCAGCCAGTCACTTTCGCTCCAAAACCTAAACTGATGCCTCCCATTCGAGGGCCGCCGACGGGTGGGGGCCAATTGGAGTGGCTCCAGGAGACGCGCCAGGGGGCCGCCGCCGCCGCCGCAGCCACTTGGAGCGCGCAGCTTGCGACAATCAGCGCTCGCAAGTCCATTTGGCGGCCCCATTTCCGGCCGAGGTGCCATTTTTGAAGCTCCTGCTTCGGGCGCAAAAGTTGACCCGCTAATTACACTCGAGCTGGCTTGGAGGGGCGCGTGGGGGGTTCAGTGGGGCTGCTGGAGGGGGGCGGTTTGTTTGCTTTGCGGGCTCGCCGCTCGTCTGCTCCAGTTGGCCGCTGCTCGCCCTTGCTCCTGGCCCGCTCGCTCTCGCTTGCCGGCCGCCAGTGGAGAGCCGCTCGAGCCGGTTGGTTTTGGTTTGCGTCCGCTTGATTAGCATATGAATGGCGGACGTGACTCATCGGGTGCAGAGTTGCGCGGACTCTAGTTGGCCGTTTCGAGCGCACGATTGGCGTTGGGTGTCGATTATTGTTATTGTTATTGCCACTGCAATTGGAGGGACAGGGACACAAATCAAGGCTCAGGGGGCGCGAGTTTGCGCTGCTAACTTGTCGTGGCAGAGGCGGCCGCAGGTGAGCCGGCGGCAGGGAGAGCTGGGGGCGGCTTGCGCGTGGGAGTCGGCCGTTTGCGCGCTGGCCAGCGAGCGAGCCGGCGGCGGCGCCCCGATGAACTTGAAAGGCGGCGGAGAAAGCAATCAATCTTATTGGTGTCTATTAGATGAACCAATAAGAGGGTTGCGCCTCCATGGGGAGCGGGCGGCCGCGCGCGCCGGGCAATCTAATTGGGGCCGGGCGAGGGGAGCGCGGACAGCGTATTCAATCATAATGCGCGAGCTGCTCGCCAGGCCGGCCCATGCGCCCCGGCCGGCCGGCCGACCGCTTCAAAGTTTCGCGCGCAGCCTCGCCGAGGCAGGAAGCGCGCGCCCATTGTGGGCCCGGCTGGCCGGAAACGATCGAGCGCCGCCTATGCGAGCGAGCGGGCGGCCGGCCGGCCGGCTGGCTGGCTGGCCCTCGTTGGCGCATTGAGTGGCGCCTGGGGGCCGCGCGCGCTTTGTGCCTCCCATCCGCCGGCCGAGCATAACTGGCCCCGCTAACAAGCCATTAAGCTGATGAACTTGACATTCGGGCCTCGTTCGCGCCGCCAGCCAGCCAGCCAGCGAGCTAGCAGCGCAGCTCTAATTAGAATGGGCGAGCCACCGGTGGCCCCATTGATCGATGGGCTGGTTTGTGTGGTTTCGGCCCGCGAGCGGGTTAATTTATCATGCGCCCGCTCGGCGCCTCCCAATGCGCGGAGAGCGCAACACTCGGCCCCTCGAGATCAGACTCGCCAGCCTCCAAGTCCAAGTTCGAGTCCGAGTCCAAATTCAAATTCAAACGCACAAAATCTCGACGGCTCGAAGGAAATGGGCGAGCAGGGGGAGCCGAGTGATGGGCCGCTCGGCCGGCGGCGAGAGGCAGAAAACTCGAACTCTGCAGACTGATCAAACGACTCCAACCCAACAAGCCGCGCCCAAAACATGCGAAGAATAATTAGAGGCCCCCCCCCCCCGATTGGCGCCGAGTCTGCCGATGATCAATGATGGGCGCCGCTTCCGCCAGCCGGCCGGCCAACGAGCGAGCTGCCAGCCGGCGAGCAAACCGGCCCAGCTCGCTAATTAATCATCGACTAATAACGGCCGATGGGCGCGCTCGTCGCGCAAGCGCCCAGAGTGGAGCCCCTAATGCTGTTAGTGTCAGGGCCTATTGACAGTATTGGATTAACACAATCGCAAGCATGGCGCGCCACTGCAGCGCTCGTTTGCGAGGCCCACCTTTGGCCTGCCCGGCGGCGGCCCACTTGGGCGCGCGATTTGCGCCGATCGAGGCTGGCGGCGCGAGCAACATGTCGCCCGGCTCCGGGTGTCCAGATTGATGGCGGCTCGAGCGCGCGAGGCCCAGTTAGAGCCGAGCAGCGAGCCCATTGGGCCGGCCAACTGCAGCAGCGGCCGCCGGCTGCTCGAGCGGATCGGCCTCGCTCGGCCGCGCGAGCTTGGCGGCCGGCCGAGCGGACGCCCGCGCAGTCCAATCTAGCCGAAACTCAGCCGGGCGCAGGTATTGGGTGTCATCAATCATCGTGCGCCTCCTCCAACTCCAACTCCTCCCCTTCCGCCCTCCAGATAAAAGCGCCCACTCGGCTCGCCCTGGCGCCCAGCTCAAAAGTGGCACTAACACTGATCGCCCGAGACAACACCGCTCCTGGCCCATCCAGCCAACCCCCACTCTTGGCCCCCAATCTCCGCTCCCCTTGGCCCCAATTCGCGCGCCGAGCAAAGTGCGCCAATCGGCTTACACTGGGGGCCGCCGGCGCCGCCTCCTCCCGGAAGCGCGCAAACCTGAACACCTCTCAGAATCCACTCTCGGCTTAACGAGGGCGAAACCTGTTTCTAGCTGCTCGCCGCTTGAGCGCCGCCGCCGCCGCCGCCCTGGTGGCCGATTTGCAGATCGAGCCGGCCCAATCAGCGCCGGCAGCGCCAGCCGGAGCGGCAGGGTGCGTTGCGGGCGCCGCGCGCATCAGCTTGCAAATGGACTCCATCGGCTGGACGAGCCGAGCCGACTTGCGAGTCGCCCGCTTGGTGACCGCGAGCGGCCCGGCTCGGCTAGCGAGCAAATTGTGTAAACAAAATTGAATTTTCATGTCGCGGCCGCGAGCAAAAACAGGCGGCCGCGCTTGTTTATAATCTTGGGCCGGGCGGACGTGCAGGCGGCCAAAATGGACCCCATCTTCGGCTCTGGCCAGGCGGCGGCGCTCCTGCCGGCGTCTGTGCAGCAGCAGCAGCAGCAGCCGCAGCCGCCCCTGCCGCCGCCCATCGCGCCCATGCAGAGCCTCGAGAGCGATGCTCGGATGGGCGGCCTCCTATGCAGATGGCCAAGCAGATAGGCCAGCCTGGCGAGCGTGTCCGCGCCCAGAATGGCGAGCTGATCTCGGCCCCGAGATAACCGCCCCTGCACTTGGATCGGGCGAGGCGCCGCTCGCTCGAGTTTGATCGCCGCCAACCAGCGCTGTCGCTCCCCACCAAACCAAACCCCCCATCTGGCCTCCTGGCGCATTACTAAATGCGCCGCACAGACTCCACCTGCGGCCGCTAAACGGCCTTGACGCATCATTGAGCTGATTGAATAAAGGCAAATCTCGCACCCTCGGCTCCAAGTGGGCAATTTCGCCCAGACGCTCGGCCGCCTCCACGCTGGCCAACGCGACTAAACCCTTCAAATCGCTCGAATCTGGTCCCGCCTCAGTGTCCAGCATTTGCCGGCTGGCGCCCAACGCATTCAAATTTCATGGCTCAGCTCGTTTGCTCTCGAGGGCAGAGGCTCGAGTTTGTTTAAGCCTTCCCTTTGGTGCCAAAGCTCCCATTTATCTGGCTTAACCCCGCGTAGAGACAGACGCTCTCTCTTTCTCAAACAGCCCAACTCCGCAGAGACACATCTCGCGTCCCCCTCCTTTCCTCCGCAAACCTTAACTCCGCCCGCTAAAACAGGCTTTGCCCTCTCGCTAGCGGCGCCTCCCACCTCGGCGGCAAGTGGAGCTAAGCCCCCTTCACCTGCGCCGCTCAAGCCTCATTTAAGCTCCCAGTTCAAGGAGGCTCATGAGAATTTTGACGCAAATTGAATTTTATACAAGAGGCTTGTCTTCGCCGCCCAGTTCCAGTGTTGCGCCACACGGAGAGTTTGCCAAAGTGAACCAGTCAAGTGGCTCTATGCCACTCGAACGTCGCTTGTTGCAGGTTGCCCAGCGCGAGCTTCGAGACTGGAGCCCATTGAAACCTTCAATTGAGTTCTCAGAGTCTTGCGTGAGCTGCTCGCGCCGAACGGCAAACAAAAAGCTGGACCGAGAGGATGAGGCGCAAAGGCCTGGCAGCCGCCGGATGCGTGCGCTAGGCTTTGCCCGATTCGGGCGTCGCTGTTTATGCAAACTGGCCACCCTATCGCTCAATTTAATCACAACTCGTCCAAAAAACACTAACCGTCCTCCAACAATAAACGAATCCTTATCGCGCACGCAACGCTACTAACAGGTAAACGAGGTGTGGGAGCTCAGTGATGTCGTTTGTGATATTTACGTGGCCGTCGATGTGACCAGCTCAACTGCCTCCATTTTGAACCTGGTCGCCATTAGCATAGACAGGTGAGTGGCGCTAGCAGGCGCCCCAGTCGACGCCGCCCTCCTCACTGAGCGCGAAGCTTAAAAAGGGCGCCAACCTAACGCTGTCTGTCCCCTCTCGCTGGATTCCAACACAGGTATCGGGCTGTCGCGCATCCGCTAGCTTACAGCGCCCGCTCGAGCAGCACTCGCGCAATTTTAACAATCCTCCTCGTCTGGCTAATCTCGTGCTGTTGCGGCGCCCCAATCTTGCTCGGCTTAAACACGTCACCTGAGCGCCGGAGCGACCTTTGCATCTTTTACAACTCAACCTTCATCTTCTGGTCCTCGCTCACCTCCTTCTATGTTCCCTGCATAATCATGATCGGCCTCTACTGGCGCATCTTCCTCGCAATCAGGTCTCGCACCAAGAAGGCCATCCAAGCGGCCGGCTCGGCCACCAACCGCAAGCCGGCACCGCCGCCACTGGCGCCCAAAAGGGAGCCAGTCGCTTCCGCTCAGAGCCTCCGAACGCTCGGGCGCGGGTATCAAGAGCTCGCCGCAGAAGCCAAGCTTGCGGATAAAAACTGCGAGCGGCCAGTAGCACAGGCCAAAGCTGAGGGCAGGCTCAAGACTGGCGATCAGTTGGCCCACCAATGCGCGCGCTCGGCCGCCAGGCCCGTGACGCCATCTGGCGAGACAGCAGTTCAAGACTCGCCTGCCGAGAAAGTGGGAGACGACAGAGGGTCACCCCTTGACCAACAATCCAAAATTGAGCCGCCCGTTCAAACTAACCAAGCGCCGGTTGCCGACGACAGTGGACAGCCGCTCAGCTTGCACCAGGAGTCCCTGATTGGAGGGCCAGGTGGGACGCCCGATCGAGTCCAAGTTTGCGTCGACACCAACAAGAGCCAGCTGATCTCCTGTCCGCTCCAAGAGTGGATCCTCCGCTCGCAGATCAAGCAACCTTTCAACTCCCTTCGAACCAGCGAAACTCATCTCGTTGGTTCTCGAACGGGAACTGCCCAGGTTGACGGAAAAAGGTGTTCCGATGGAAAGGAGAGGATACCAGCAAGTCGGAGGCTAGAGTTGAAGCTGGTGCCAGCCGCTTGTGCCGAATGCAAGTGCTTGGCCAAAGCGGATAGGCTAACTTGTTGGGCAAGATTTGCATCCAGCATCTTTGTTCATGCTGGCAAACTTGGTCCCAATTCAATGGAGATCAATGGCGCAGGATCAACCTTGGAAGGTTCACCTGCAACTGAGCTCCATCTAGCTATCCTGCTGCAGTCGATGATTGGACAGCCGCTGCAAAAGGCGGGAGAAAACTCCAGCGAACTGCAAACTTTTGACCTCCGCCTGGAGGTCGAAAGGCTCGCCTCACCTGAGAGCGCCCCCAGTGGACAGCTTGAACTCGTCAGCTTAAAATTCCAACCCGAACTCTACATCACTCGTCCCTCGAGCGCAAAGAGCAGCGAGCCCGAGACGAGCACTGATTTGTGCCAACTTGGCGCCTCCTTACCGCCCGAGTCAGAGTTTGTTCTCACCCAAAGGTGTCGCCGCTCACTGACTTCGAGGGAGCTTGTTGGCGACAGTTCGAGCATTTGGTGCTGCTGCTGTGGCGAACAGGTGAGCTCGGAGCTCGATCAGGTGAGCACGCGCTTTGAGTCGTTGAAAGTTGTCTCGTTGTGTCGCGTAGAGTCGTTAGTTCAGCCGACAATCAGCGAGTCGGTCGACGTTCAGAAACCTGTTCAAGTTAAGAGGATAAACTTGGTTAGATTTGATGCCTTTGAGGCTAAAATTGGAGAGTTTTGGGCGTATTGCGGGGCGAATGAGTTGAGCGCTGGCCAGTACGTCGCTTGGTCCTCAACTGAGGCCACCCTTTTGCAGGAGGATCTGTCCAATCTTAAGTGCAGACGTTGGTACAGCAACTCAGTGGGCGCCGAGCGAGCCAACTCGTTGTGCCCCCACTGCCGAGCGAGCTGCCTACTCTGCTCGATGGCAAAACTAGACTTGCCTAGCTCAATTGCACAAGATAAAAGCGAGCAAGCAAACTGGAAGCCGCCGCTCGGAGATGCGAGTAGCAACGCGGATTTAGCGCCAGAATGTCAGTGCAGGGATTTGGTGGATGGGACAGGTGACGAGGAGGTGGGAGTTGTCAATCTGTCTCGCTTGCTCAAGGAGGAACAGCGAGCTCAACTAAAGCGCTCGACTGGCAGCGCAGAGTATCCGTCCGAGTTGGCCCAAAATGGGGAGCGCCATTCCGTTGATCAAGGGGCGCAGCCGAGATGCTTCTCCTCCTCCGCCCGAAGCTACACCTCCGACTCGCAACTTAACTCCACCTCTTCCGGCTCCTCGCTAACTGGACAAGACTGTTCAACTGCAAACGAGTTTCACCGTTCCTCGCGAAGAAGCGACTACTGCCAATCGTCGCAAAGTTGCACCACCTGCGAGCGGCTAATGTTGGCAGCCTCATGCCAGCTTGCCGTACCCCACTCGCCGGCCCTGGAGGGCGTGGGGGACTATTTTGCGAGCGGTACGCTGGCGCCCTCTAGGGGCAGAAAAGCGGAACGACGCGCGGTTGGCTCGCCGGATGCGCTCGATGGGTCCGCGGCCATCATTGCGGGCGGAAGTGGGGCCGGCGAGCGAGTCGGGAGGCGCGCCTCCTTCCACGAGCGCTCGCGAGGTGGCGCCCACAACAATGATCGAGCGCAAACACCACTCTGCCTTATGAAACATGATTGCTCAAGCGCGAGGTCGAACCCCCGAATGGCCTCCAATTCGAGCCCTCTCGTTCATGCATCAAACGTTGCGGAAATTATAAACATGCACATGGACCATGAGTCTCGAGGCCATGAATTTGGAGCCGAGCAAGCCTATGCAGGTAAGACGGGTTCGCAAACAGGTGGGGTCATTAGGAGTGCGCGGGAGGAGATCAAGCGGCGCTCGTTGCGCCTGAGCCAGCTGATTCGCGGACGTCGCCGGAAGGAGCCGCAGTCAAGTGAGGCGCCGCCCACAGGACAGGAGATTCGAACCGTCTCGAGCGTTGAGGAGCAGCAAAGCTCGAGTTTGCCAATACGAGTTCCAATTGTGAACCAAAACTCCCTCCCAGACAGTAACGGTGGCCAGCGGCGGCTTGCGGCAGCGGCGGACATCTCAACGACCGGCGAGATTGCGCCGCTCCGAACGACATTCGAGCTCCAGATTGGCGGCGAGGAGGAGAAAAAGCTTCAGCTTGCCGGCAACAAACTGCTCGCTAGCGCAATAGTTGGTGAGCTAGCGGCTGAGACCAAAGAGGAGGCAATAGCGCGCAAGGAGCCGTGTTTGAGCTCGGCCAGCGAGGAGGCGGTGCAGCCGGCCAGGCTGGCCCAGCGCTGGCAACCAAACAAGGTGGGGCCGGACGAGGAACGGCAGGTTGTTGGCCAGGTGGCCCTGGCGAACAATGTTGCCGCGCCGGCCAGACATCGGGCCGGAAGCAGGCGGCGACGCGAAAAGAATGCGGCCAGACGCGAACGCAAAGCGACCAAAACCTTGGCAATAGTGTTAGGAATTTTCCTCATCTGTTGGACCCCCTTCTTCACCTGCAACATCATTGACGGAATCTGCATCCAGCTGAACATGGACTGTCGGCCTGGAATGATGGTCTACCTGATCACCTCTTGGCTTGGCTACATAAATAGCTGCGTGAATCCCATCATTTACACCATATTCAACATGGAATTTCGCAGAGCTTTCAAGCGAATTCTCACCTCAAGTTCAGGTTGCTGCTCCTTCGCCGACTAAACGAAGCCTCAAATAGCTTGCCTAAGCAATATTGTTTCAGGTAAACGAGCCACTTTATTTGGTTGCCAAATATCCAACACGCAGTGTGTTTTGGCAGCACTGAGTGAATGACATTATAAAACTTCCATTGTTTGTATTGCGAAAGATCCCAATTAAAGAGGAGCAAATTTTACGATGACACTTGCAACACTTGCTGGTGGCGGCCCACCGTTTGGGCCAGTTTTATTTCAACTTGTTTGTCCTTCCAACGCGCGATAGCTGGAGTAATCAGTTTAAGTTGCGGCGAAAGCACCTGCAGAAGAATAGATTTGCAAATTCGTGCCTGAATTTGCCTGCACGTAAGCAGCCATTGGATGGGGAGGAGCGACCGTTAGTTTGGATAGAATTGGTAAATTTTCGCACTATTAGCCTCTGCACTCTACGGGGGCAGAAAGCTCATATACTCGATAGTGGAACTGAAAGCAAATGAACGCTGAAAATAGATCAAACAAACGAAACAGTCGGCCTACCATCAATGGGCTGGCCCACTCACCTGACATTAGGTTGTAAATTAGAGGGTTTACTGCGCTGTTGAAGTAGCACAACCAGTGCGAGACTAACGAGGCAATGGTGGTGATGTCGTTCTGGGGCAATCCAATCGTGTACCTGAAAAGGCGCGTTTGCGTTTATGCCAGTGCGCGGGTTTTGAGGCGGGTGAGTGGGTTGGCTTGTTGGCTTTTGTCCGCCCAACTCGTCACGGAACACGAGCTTTCGGACTACTCACCTTAGGATGTTTAGGAAATGGATGGGCAGGTAACATAATCCGAACATTATCACAATGACGATGAGCATTTTGGCCGCCTTCTTGCGCGATTCAATCAGTTTGCTGAACCTGCTCTGCGAGGAGGCGCGCTGGCTGGCCGCGTGGTCGGGCGTGAAGTAGGTTGGCTCCACGGAGGCTGCCAGGGCGCCGTCGTCGCCGTTCGAGCTTGAGTGGAGGGATCTGAGGGCGGCAGTGGGGTCCGTTTCGGGCGAGCGCCCCTCCGAGCTGTCGGCGAGTGTCTGCCTCTCGAGGCCAGTCTGCGAGTGGCTGCCACCTCCGCCACTGGCGCCAGCACCTGGAAGCCGCTGTTGCGCCCTCAGCTCAGTAAGTCGGCTAATTTCCCTCAGCTTATCCCTCTGCGCCGCAAAATTTGCCAGGTTGCGCCGGTACCTCTTTGAGGTTTCGTCCGCTTGCTCCTGTCGGCCGCCGGCAGCGAGCATTAGAGCCTCGAGGAAGCGGCCGCAACACCTACATGGGCTCCCCCCGGCTCTCCTCCTCTCGCGCCCGCTTGTAAACGACATCTGCATGATGGGACATCTAGCGCCACCATCGGCGGGCCCTGATTTAATCTCAATCCTGTCCATTGATTCGGAAACACCGGCTCCATTTATTTTCATTTTTCCTGACTCTCCGCGCGCCGCTCGCATTGGCTCGCCGGCCTCGAGCTGTCTCGCAAGCCTAGAGCCTTGCGCCGCCTTCACGGGCGAGCCGACCGCGGAAACTCCCCCCTGGTTGCCCCCTTCCGCGCACAAGCCGCCAACATTGGCGCTTCCGTCCGACCCGCCCACTTGCTCTCGCAACGCGCCTGGCTGCCCGAACTTGCTGTTGGCTTCATTAGGCTGGCAGCCAAGTTGGCCGCCGCTTGAGGCGAGCGTTTTAGTGCTAGTTTTGGTCTGATTGGGATTAGGATTGAGTTCGGGCTCGAGCTGGTTGGCGGGATCAAATCTCGGCTCGGCCCCTCTTGTTACGGGATCCTTGCAAACTTGTCCCGCGATCCCTCCATTTTCGCATTCAGTGCAGCTTGTCCGCTCCAACGAGCCCACCCTTTGTTGTTTAAACTTGCCCGACTTTGGGGGCCCGCAACCGGCGCCGCCACCGCCACTGCTGCAGCTGGCCTCAAACTGCACGGTCGGGTTGGCGTCGCGCTGATTGGCCCTGGAGGCCGAGACTCCTGATGGACCTTTGCTCGAGTATCTCGCGCTGATTTGCACTTGGCCTCCCTCGGCCAACTTGTCGCCGGTCGAGCCAGGTGGGCTGGCCTCAATCAGCCGGCCGGCCGTCTCCTCAGCTCGTTGGGCTTGTCTGCAATTAGGCGCCAAATTGGCGGCCCGTTCAGCCTTGCGCAGGTGGCGCGGCTCGTTGGCTTGCAACTTGGCCGACTGTGCAACCCTCAGCGGATGGAGGAGCCTCACTCTGTCTGGTTGCGCGGCCTCCCTGGCGGTGACTTGGCGCTCGCCCTGTAGCTGGTTGCACTGCCTGCTCGGCTCCTCCGTCTGCTCGCAAGCGGCGCTCCTCTGTCGCCAAGAGACAAGCTCCTCCTCCAACTGCAACGAATGCTCCAAGCAGTCGGCCATTGTTTCGTTGCGCCAGAGAACATGCACGATATGTGAGTATGAAATCGACATTAAAACAAAGGGGCCAACAAAGAGCAAGGTCACAATGCAAAGCTGGTACACTTTTGTGCTGCTCTCTGGCCACGAGTAGGTGCAGTCGGTGTAAACGAAATCGTTTTCCTCGTAAAGCGGCCGGGTTGTTAGAAATATAACATCGGGAGAGGCGATGAGCATTGAGAGGATCCAAATGAGCAGGATTGTTATCTTTGCGCGATACTTTGTTGAGCTGAATTGGAGTGGCTTGCAGATTGCGTACCAGCGATCGATGGAGATGCAGGTGAGCGTTAGCACTGACACGCTGACTGAGATGCTCTGGTTTGGGTTCGATTTGTTGTGGTTGGTTTGTTTTAGTTTTAGTCCTTGTTTCAGTTGGCGCAAATCGATTGGATTTGATTGGATCGGGCAAAATTGGGGCGCTGATTTGGGGGCGAAAGTTTGCGAAACCAAAACCAGCCCAGAGTGCAGCGAGGCGCGCTAACGAAGGTCTAGCGTCCGTGGGGCGAGCATGGCGCCCAGCTCGCGACTGGGAATGGCGAGCCTAACGAACCTGGCCGGCGCAGAGCAGCGACCAGGTGAGGTCAGGGGCCGATTTGGGGGGGGGGCGAGCGGGCGGGTTTGCCGCCGCCGCTAACTGTCGGCCGAGAGGGCTCGCGGCTCGCGAAGGAGAGTTTTGCGGCACAGGTTGGTCTGGGCCCGGAAAGGGGAAGGAGGCGGCTGGTTGAAGTGTCCCGGGAGACGCAGCTCCATCTCCTCGGGACCCTCGAACGCGGCGAGTGTTGCGCGACGGAAGTGGGCGAATTGGGCTCATCCATCCGTCTGGGAGGGAAAACAATCTGGCTCGAGTGAGCGGCGAGCAATGTAATGCTCGGCGTTACATTACAAGGCCGGCTAAGTGCGCCCAACACTTGTGCTCAAGCCTCGCTTATGCGCGCTTCCAGCCCGCTTCAGCTATCAAATGTCAAGTATAAATAATCATCTTGGTTTGCGCTCGATCTTGCTCTCGTGGCGCCAATTGGTGTTCCACCTTCGCTCAAAGAGGGCGCCGGAATTGGCCGGCGCGAGTGTTGGCCGCCTGGCCAAGCGCTTGCGAGCCATTGGCGAGGTGCGCGCCAGAGCCGGCCGCGCTCGCTGGTGGCGCCTTGGGAGACATATAAACGTTAGCGGGCGGCCGCCCACTGGCAGCCCAATATCTGTCCAACGCCCCTCCATCCGTCTCCAAGCCGGCCGCTCCATTTCGGGCTGGCGGCGATTCCACCCGAGGCCATGCAAGCGCACTGCCTGGCGGCCATTCCCTTCCAGCCGAGCCAGCGCTGCAGCGAGGATCACCTTGCCTTTTATCGCTCCGCCTCCTCCTCCAGCCGACGACTATAAAAATTCAAAACTCTCCCTCGGCCAACTCCTCGGGCGCAGCCACCAATTGCAACGCGCGCCGGCCAAGCAAAGCTCTGGGCCCCAATTGTCTCGCGGCCGCCGCCAAACTGCTCGCAGCGGATGGATTGAGTTTGGGGCTGGCCATTGTTTGAATAGCTTGATCAAAAACAACCAAACGCGGGCGGGCTGCAAAAATGCGGCCTCCCACTCAATAGCCTGCCAGCTGTTGGCTGGTCTTGGCCGGCCAGCCGACCGAGGGCGAGGCGCCGGCTCGCTTCGGGCGGCCGGCGCCTCCAACTGCGCGGCCAGACGAGCCCCATCGATCGAGCCGAGCCTAGCTGCCCGCGCCAACTGGCGCCAGCTTGCCTCGTCTGGCGCCGCTCGCAACTTCTGGCGCGCTCGCAACTTCATCCGCGCCAATTAATTATTCCAGCTGCCCGGCCGCAAGCTCGCGGCGCCGCTCGCGGTTTGGGCCACCTGGACTGGATGCGGAGCGCAAACTGACTTACCTGCAAGTATAGGACCAGTTTGCAGGAAACCAAGCCGAAGTTCCAGGTGAGCGTCAGGTCCCAGTAGACGGTTGGCGGAAGGCAGATGAGTATCACAAGGAAGTCGGCCACTGCAAGGTTCACTATGTAGTAGTTGGTCACCGTTTGTAGGGACTTGTTTCTGTAGACGGACAGGCAGACGAGCGCGTTTCCAACCAAACCGGACACGAAGACTGAGAGGTGGAGCACGACGAGCACGGTGGTCATTTGTTGCATGTAAGGAGGGACCAGCTCGTTCGAGTCGCTTCCGTTCTCTTGCGTTGAGTTTGCCTTGCCTGTCATCGTTGCGTTCGTGCCCATGGAAGTGGCGTCAAGCTTGCCCGCGCTAGCCAGCGAGTCTGCCCACTCGGACAGACGCGCGCCCACTTCCTGTCCGAGAGGGGCGCTCGCAACGAGGCGGGCGGCCGCCTGCGAGCGGAAGTGCATCGTTAGCCGGGCCAAGGACGGGCACAGTGCGGCCACTTGACCTCCTGGAGTCGGGCCCAAATTGGTGTCCTGTTTGTGTGTTGGCACTGGTCGCGTTTGCGTGACTCTTGCGGTTAGCTCGGCGGCGAGTGCTCGGGGCGCCGCGGCCAAGGCTCGCCCATGCCGCTCTCCCTCCCTCTCGCTCGCGCGCACTCCTCGCACAACTCGCCACCAGCACCTGAGCTCACCTGCTCTCACTCTCTCTGCCTCACTTCTGCGCTCGCCTCCGCTCGCCTCGCCCGGCCGCAATGAGGAGATCTCAGCAACCAAAGCTGGAGCCCGAAAGTAACAACTCAACGCCGGCCAGCTCCACTCTGTCGCGCCGCCACCGCCGCCGCCCATCGGCCGGCCCGTGCAGCGTGCGCGCGCAGGCGCCTAGCTCCGTTCGCGCGCTCCCCGCCCCCTCCGCGGGCGCCCCATGCTCGCTGGCCCGGCAAAAATAGCTCCCATTCATTGGCGCCCGGCTCAAAGGCGACTCGAGCCTCATTGAGTGTCTAGGTAGACTTGCGAGCGCGGCCATCCATTTAGACATCCGTCAGCCAGTTTCGGCCAATCGGAGGCGGCCAACACCGATGGACTGGCCGCACTTGTCACAACTTCGCCCGCCAAACTCAATCGGCTCCGCTCGCTTGGCCGCCCGCTCGCTCGCAAATCAATTCCTAGATGATTTGTCGGCGCCAATTTGCTCTGATACAAATGAGGCGCGAGCGCTTCCAACCAACTCAGCTGGACAAACAGCGCCGGGTTAGCCTGTTTGATCAAGGCTCTCGTCGCGGCCCTCGTCTCGCTTGGCGGCTCCCTCGAAGGCAAGAGGCGAGCAAACGACGAGGAGGAGAGGAAAACAAGCTCGAGCGAGTAGATTATCTGTCGCCACTCAGCTCGCTTGCTCCTGGCCGCCAAAGCGAGCTCTTGTTTGCCAGCCAAGGGCGGCCGGCGCGCGCGCGCACGAGTTTTGCTGCCTAGCCGGCCTGGCGCCTCCAAGTGCAGAGTCGCCCCGTCGGCCTCACTCGAGCGGCGCCCAGAAAGCAGACAGGAGAGTCCCCTAAATAACTCGACTCGGTCGGATTCAATTTGCAGCCTCCCTCTCCGCTGGCCGCAACCTTGGAGCCAAGCGGCCGCCCTTGCAGCCTCAAAATCATTCATCATTGTCCCCGCAATTGGCGTCCACAAACTGCGCCCGCCCGCCCGCCCGCCACGGCCACCGGCCCAGCTCGCTCGCGAGCTCGAGGCCAGCTTGGTGAAATATGGCGGCGCCCCCCATCCGTCCATCCATCCATCCATCCAACCTCCCTTCCGGCCGCAGATGCAAAATGGACCCTCGAGGGGCGGCGAGCAAGCGAGATGGCGGCGCCCTTGCGGCAGCCAAGGGCGCCGCCAGCCGCGCCAAATCCAAAACAATTCCACCCAACCATATTTGGATCCAAACCCATTGGATCACAATTAGCCAAGCTGAATGCAATTCCGCCTCCATATTGAGTTGCGCTCTCCCGAATTGTGGAGATTTTATCTCAGCAAAGAGTTGCACAGCAAGTGGATTGTTTCCCAAACTCGGGCGCCCGCGGCAAATCTCGCAAGGGCGACCAATTTCTCGAGCAAACGCAAGCCATGATTGTTCAGCAGACTGCCAGTCGGCCGCAACGTTCCAACCGATTCCAGTCACGATCCTCAATACTCCCGTCGCCCAGAAACTCTATCCATTCGCGGGCCTCCCTCAAGGAGGCCAATCTAGCTCTTGAGAGAGCGAAGGGCCGGATAGGGCGATTGAGCCGGCCACTGTTTAAGCCGCGCTCGTGGGCTCCTTGTTGGTGTTGCCGTTGCTGGAATTGTTGTCGTCCATTGGCCAGTGTGACGACTGGAACGATGTTTGCGCGAGCTTCCAAGCCCAATCAAGTAAATGGCACAATATTCCAAGCGCGCGCAAAATTGTAGCCTAGCCTCGCGGTCGGCGCCTCTACAGACTGGCGCCCCTGTCTCCTGCGACGCTCAGCCAGAGTGCCACTTTTGGGCGCCGGAGCTCCACTTTTGGCCAAAAATTCAACTACGTCCAGCCGACCTCTCGGCCGCAATGGGACGACGAGTGCGAGCTTTGCGGGGCCCAAGTGGCCGACTGGCTGGACGAAGCACGTCCAAGTTGGCCGCGACTTGGGCCCAAGCTCGAGCGTGGACGCTCGAGGCCAGCTCAGGATGTACGCGAGCGGCTAATTGAGCCCCTCTCCGTTACAGTCTGCAGCTTTGATGCGCCCATTGCGCCCACTGTGTACTGCAAAACGCTCGCCAACCCAACACAGCGCTCAAAGCCGCCCTCCCCAATCCAAATCCGACTAGCCGTCCAGCTCAACCAGCCGAGAGCTCAGCGCTCCAACTCCAGCTGCTCCCACTGGCACAGTGTAGTCCTCCTCTGAGAATTGCACAAGCTAACCTCTGCGCCAAGGACCGAGCTGCTCGTCCGCAATTCAAGTCCGAAATGTGAGATCCGGAAGCAGGATTCAATATTCATGATCGGACAGCAGATTGGATTCCTTCAAGGCAGCCACTGCCGAGGATCGTTTGCCCGCCAGAGGACTCACAGCGGCCCGCTCGACTATATAAATAAAGTTTAGCTGAGCGCGTTTTCAGATTGGCCAGCTCTGCGATTGGCGGTCAACTAAGTTCGCGTTTGGTGTCGAGCTTGCTGGCTAGTTTTTCAGGCTCGAGCTTGGAGAGCGTTCATTGTGGCGGCCCTCCAAAGCGAAAGTTCAACCGCTTTCCAAGGCCGCTGGCCGAGTCTCATAAACTATTTCCAATTAACGTTCGCGCGAGAGACTTTTCACAGTCGGCGTGGATGAGCCAAAAGCAGGCCAAGTTGGCCCGGGCGCAGGTGGCCCAACAAAATGGTGGCTGCAAACGAGCAGTCGCGCTCAGAGTTTGAAGGAGCCAGCGGAGAGGGTTGCTTTGGTTTTATGCAACTGGTGGCCGGCTTATAAACAAACCGAGAGCGGCAAAACAGCCGACGAGAGCGAAGCTCGAATCGAGCGTCAGCAAGATCCCGCTATCGCTCGCTCGCCATTGAGTGGAAGCCCCCATTCAGGTTGCTACCGCTGCTGCTGCTGCCGCTGCCGCTGCCGCCGCCGCCACTGACCGTGAATTGAATTGAGAAAAACAAACAAAGCTCTCGAGTTTGGCAAGCGAGCGGATGAGTTTGAGTGTCATTGGAGCTTTGCGGGCCAAGGATCAAGCGTCCACTTGATCGGCGATTGAAACCTGCGCCGCCGAGTGAGCCATTGAATTTTGGCTCCAAATGGCTCCTCGCCTACTGGTCGCCTGTTGCGGCTCACTGGCTGGCTGACTGGCTGGCCAGCCTGGATCTCGAGGGCTCCCGCTCGGCCAGCAACAAAGGCCGAGCTGCTGTTCGCTCCGGCAAACCTGAATGGCTGGCCAAAATTGTGTCAATCTTTCCATATCGGCCCGCCGCGAACGAGCACAGAGCCGAGCGAGCGAGCCGAGCTGGGCGCCACAAGTGAGCCAGTGGGCAGGAAGTGTAATTGAGTTTGGCCATTGTTGTCGGGCGGCCGATTCGGTCTGAGGGATGCTTGCAAACTTTGTTCCTCTTGGTGGCTGAAATTTATGAGCGGCGGCGGCGGCGGCGGCGGCGGCAGCGGCGGACAGGAATCGCGCGTCAGGAGTAGTTTTGGCGCCGCTGCTTGGGCGGCCAGTTGCGTGAGGCTTGGGGCGAGGCGAGGCGAGGGTTCAGCTGGGCGCGAGTGTGGGAGTTTTGGGCGGAAGCTTGTGTGCCCTGTTTGGCAGGTAAGTCGAGCCGAGAGGCGCGACACTGGCGCCGAGCAGCCAAGCGGGTGGCAGAAGTTGAGGATCGAGCACGAAAGGCGGCCTAAACCCGAGGACAGTTGGCCGGGGTGTCCCGTTGAGAGGAGTTTCGGGCGATCAAAGCGCCAACTAGCAACAATTGCAACAAGTGGCCATAGTTCATCGGCACCCGCGGCTGCTGCGAGCCAACGAGTCTCGGACGGTCAGCAAGCTCTCTCTCTCATTCTGTGTCTCGGCCGACAATTGGTGGCTTGAGCGTGCACGCTTAACAGTACAACAATTACATATTGCGCCAGCAACAAGCCAAAGGCGAACGCCAAGTTGCCCAACAACAAGCCCGATAGGTGAGGAGAAGAGCTGGCAAGCTAATGGTATCAGGCAAACGGTGTCGAGCTCGGATGCAGATTGTGCGAGTAGTCAGACCAATTGAATGAGGGACTGAAACAGCAGCCGCCCAGCGAGCAAGCGAGCGAGCACTCCAGCCGCTTGTCGGCTGAGTAAAAGCAGCTAAAACAAGGGGACGATAGTTCAGAAGCATTAGCGCACGCTGGCTCAACCATCGAAGCCTCGAAAGAGAGAAGATAGACAAGCTAGCTAGTTTGAGGGATCCAGTGGCGACTGCAGCGAGACATGGGCCGCAACAATCGCGTTTCGCTGCCGAGCTAATCTCGCTCCGCTTTCGCCCGCCCGTCGCTGCGCTGGGCGCATGCACACAAACGCGCTCGCATTGACTCACGGGCTTCGCACCCACAGCCAAGGGCCAGCACAACCTGTGGCTCCTGCCATCAAACCTCATGCCAGCCAGTCGGGCGCGTTCTTGGCTGCACAAAAATAACCGTCCACCGGCGAGCTCCGACCCAAAAGCCGTCAAATCTGGCCAACCCGTTCAGCCTCGGCCAAGTTAGGGGTCACAATTTTAGAAACTTTGAGACGAAATTGTGGCACGAAGAGTTAAGATTCAATAGGCAAACTCCGCGTCAAGACACAAGGCCATCCGCTCGGCAAGACTAGATACTAGCGTTGCCTATCGACGCTCGCCTAGCGCCCCAGGCTAGTGTCGTTGTTTTCGGGCATGAATCGGTAAGCAACAGACAACAATGGCCTATTACAGCAGAAACAAGAACGAGCTGCTCGCTCTGACGGGTGCAGTCTACTCGTTCGTCGCATATTTAACCGCATTCACGATCGAGGTTCTATTCATCATCGACCTGGCCAAAAGGAGTGGCAACAATCTGAACGGTTCAGTAAGCCTTGTAACACAACCAAGCCCAAGTTTATACGATGAAGACCCATCGCAACAAGCTGGCCCCCTAGACCAAGCGAGGCCCATCCTTGAATCGACGCAAACGCACGCAACCATCTCCTGCTTAGCCATATCAACCCTCTACTTTGTTATATTTGTCGCCTCACTTATTCTCATCGTCGCCCTCATTTTACGATCCACTTTCTTTATATTGATTTGGATGTGCGTCATGATCACCATGTACCTGCCAGAGTTTGGCCTAATCGTTTACGTCTCCATCTATGGCTGGGGAATTGACACCAGGAATGGTCAAACGGAGCTACTATTCTATCTGTTTAGGGCAACACTCAATGTGATATTCATCTTTAGAGCTCACAAGTTGTACAAAGAGTGGAACTATGAGAAGAATTTCTTCAGATTGAAGCCTGGTCATCGGTTTACCGGCTACGATTCACCTTATTTTATTGGCGACTCTCTGACAACCACCATCAACCCCATGTTTTCCGCATCGACACTTAATCTTAATCGATACGACCACATTAGAGATTCCAACAAGTCGCCGGCCCAAAACAGCGTCTTTCCAGATTACGACTACTTTTACGAGCACAACCATGACCTGAACATGCAGAGGCGCAAATCGTCACCCTATCCACCAGACGTACCTAGTGGTGGTCCAAGCGAGAGAATCGGCCCAACAAGATCCCGCTCCGGCCTACAACTGTCCACCATGGGGAGTCATGAATATGATCAGCGAGGAACGGCACGGAGGATGCGGCAGAGCAGTATCCTATCCATCAAAGATCAAGAGGACTTAGAAGGTTACGAGATGGACTTGGACTATCGTACACTAAACAGTCAGAATCACTATGATAGAGGCCGTCAGACACCATCGAGTCGTGGGCTGTTTGGTCGCATCAGTGAAGATCTCGGCACTAGACAAAGTGCAGAGGCTGCCGAAAATTTAACCCGAACTTCAGCCGGCCTCTGCTATTCAACTCAAAGTCTTGATCGACGACAGCTGGGCGAATTGGACTTTGCTCTTCCAGAGCATGTGATCTTAAGGCCCCTTGGCCATCAGCCATTCGAATACCTCCAAAGACCTGGATCAACGAGCAACCTCAGCTCATTGAACAATTTAAGCACTCAACCTATGTCATACCTCTCGAATTCGTGTTCGAGAAAATAGGATCTAGTCGGTAGTTAATCGGCTAGATTCTGGCCTAACCATCTAAACTCGATGGCTACCCGAATACATTTTTATTGTACAAAACAAACAATTTTGTCTTAGCCTCTACTTAAGAGACAATAAATACAGTATCTTATCACACAATTAGATGGACAGCTATTAAACTCACTTCTCTCGTTTGACTTGAAAGCTTGCGTTCAGCTTGGCCACATTAGGTTTCCTATCCACTTTGGTAGTTGGTCTCGGTGGAATAATCACGCTTGGGCCTGTCCTCGGTGTTGCTCGGGCGGCAGTTCCATTGGATATCGCACGACGTTTGTATTGTTTTCTCGTTTTACGCTTGGGCTTTCTTCTAGTAGCTACTTGTCTGTTATATCTTCTTGCAGGTCGGTTCATTTCAAATTCTTCTGGACTACCAACAGCCTGCCCCTGGCTTAGGGACAAGTACTGAGTCCATCTTTGTCGCTGCTGCTGATTCATCAGGGGTCCTAAAGCTATTAACCGATTATGACAGTCAACAAATTGATCGAGATATTCGTCAATCTCAGATGCGACGGACGGCCCATTCATGGGAGGCTTTAATTGAGGTTTCCGCTCTTCGCAGAGTTCTGACTCATTTGCTCCATCATCATTACTGTCAGTGTTTATATCAATGACTTCGACCTCAGCCATAGTGAATATTGAATATATTATCCTTAAAGTCAACGGTGAGTATCAAGCAAAACTTTTGTTACAAAAGACTGCACTTGGTACGTCAAGTTTTGAATCTGTTCTTTTACATTACATTTATATTCATGTGCATCGTTTCAATTGCACTCGCGAGCTTCGTCAATTGCTACAGTAGAATTTTTGTTGTGGGATATTATCACTAGAGTTATTCGGGAGGTCTACATCCCAATCTTCTAAAGAAATAGTATGTACTCACGACTGAAACGAATAATGTCCTTCATAATAAAAATGAATAGGATTTAGTTCTAGTGCGTCAGGAACCTAGTGACAAATCCATGGCTGTTTGCGTTGAATTATCACCAAAATATTAAGCCTAATCAGATGTCTGCCAAAGAGCTTTACGGGAGGTTTGTTACATTGTGCCAAAAGTGGCCCACAGACCCAACAAAGAGCGGTCGCGACTATGGTGAATTCTTCAGGCAACGACTCGGCGAAAAGTTCACTCAAGGTGAGCTCGGCCAAGTGAAGGATCAAAAGGCCGTCGAGTCAGCACTAGACTCTCTAGAAAAGATTGCAAGTAATGAATATTTTGTGGACAATCCTCTGAAGCGATGTTCATCGACTGGACTAGAAGCTTCAGCTTGTAGGTTGGTCATATCGAACGAAGGTTTGAAAGAACTCGGTGGCGATGACAGCACGCTATTAGATAAACTGAAGAAACTGCTTAGTATTAAATTCAAAGTTTAATTGTGAGAGGTTAGCAGATTATGAATTTGTTGGATGTTTCATAGATAGAATCGTTTTCTCGACTTCTGCATCTCATGTCTCTTCAGGATCCATTCGTATTCTCCATGTTGGGGGTCGAAGGTACCAGTCTGGAGTGACATGAGTTTCAGGGTCATCTGGGGACCGCACTCGTGTAACGTCACCTCGCTACTTTTCTCGTCGACGGCATAATGATGGTATCTGAAGAATATGTAATCACGTTGATTGTGGAACGTACATGCTGTTTGACATTTAAATTTTGGTGTTTTTGGGAATAGACATGCTAACATCCTCCCTATTGTTTGGCCCAGCGTGGTGGTGAAGTTGTTGAGGATAATCTCTGGTCTGTTATAGGTTGGTGCTCGACGAGCATGAGGTATCTGATCTTTCAACTTGACGGACGAGATACGAAATTTGGCCGTAGGTCCATCTGGTAAATGAACCAATAACAGCCCGTTCGGCTCCCGTCGATTTTCATTGATAACAATAAGATCAGTGTAGTTTCTCTCGATGCAACCTCGTATAATCTTCTTTATTGCAGACCTGTTCCTGAAGCGAAACTCTGATTTTGGCAGAACAGACTTGAGTTCGCGACAGAGCTGAATAGTCCTAGTGTGGGGGTTATCCGAGGTTGTAATCAATACTTTGGGGTTCCTCTCGTTGGCAGGATCCCAATGAGACTCGAGTTCGTCATTCCTAAGATCTAGTTTCACCTCCTCGTTACTCGGATCAATCAGAGTTTCGTCAATTATTCTGGTGTTCTCCACTGTTCGGGGCACTTTCTTCTCGGTTGGCTCCAAATCATCGTTCTCTGCTCGCTCTTTTCTTTTTCTTCCTCTAGCCATCGTGCAAACCCTGGGCGCTTTTGTTATAACAAGTTTGAGATTTGAGTGGAGTTATGATAATAAACTCATAATACAGTCGAATTCAGCCGGAGACCTGGTCATAATTTTCGCGCAATTGGTGACCTGAGTATATTTTTCACCCAGGGCCGGTCCTCGTGGTGGCACAGCTTTGTGTGCAAGATTTGTAGACAACACAGTTTGCGGACTTCGCAAAGGTGTGCCTTGGTGCCATCTAGCAGCCGTGGACCCAGATTCACCAAATCTTGTCTTCAGCTCTAAGAATATCTAACTATCTCTTGTCTTGCATGATTTATTAATTAACTATACTCTTATACAACACTATCACCCGCTAACGGTTCCTTCAGACACGCTTGCTTGTAGCATATCGATTAAACAAGGAGGATGGTATACCCGCTCATCCTCAAATAGTCTGGCGTTTTTGAGTCGCCACTCTTCCTCTTCCTCAGCCCAAAACTTTTCAAACGTCTCATGGCATACAGAACAAATATTCTTTTCATCGTCTGTAGAGGCCGGTGCTGTCGGCACCTCATGATCATTGGCAGGGAGTAACAAATTATTGGCATTACAATCAGGGTTATGGTTATTTTCTTGAAGATCGTCATCATTTATCTCCCTAAACTGCACCCATAAGTTTAAAGGATAATACCATTTTCTACGTGCAAACACATTATCAATTTTTTGGTTCTGCCTAAAATGCCAATCCAAATGGATCGCATATCTATTATTATCATCAAATCTAAGTGAACAATTCGAACATTGTTTACCCTCATATAAGGAGTCCAAGATAGACTGATAAGGTAGTTGAAATAACGATTTTGAGACCAGCCCGATGGTAGCTGGATGAAATTCTCCTCCATTGGTAGTCTCTAACACAGGTGGCAGCTCTCCTCTATATATGGGGTCTACAACAACAGGCACTTGTGGCGGCTGAAGCTCGCCAACGAACAATGTATCCATGACTGGCATGGGAGTCTGTGGTTGGAGTTCTTGGGGCATTGGGTTTATGATTGGTTGTGGATTAGGTTGCAAAATCGGTTGGAGAACCGTCGGTAGGGTAAGCTGATGCAGCACAGGAGTTAAAGCTGGGTGTTGCAAGTCGGCTTGTGGGATTGTTTGCAAATCAGGCTCCATTTTGGGACGCTTGGACGGTGGTAAACTTTGCTGTGGGGGCTGTGGCTTTTGCTGAGGGACAGCTGCTGGGTTCATTTTGTGAAGAATCGGCCAGTTTGGGTCCATCTTGTGGACTCTCTCATCGATAGCATTCAATTTCTTTTGAGGAAAGATTTTAGTGGCGCTCCAGGTCATTCTCAATTTGTGCAGGGATTTCCGAACTTTCTCGTCCGAAACTTCAAATACATTACAAAAATTTGAAACAATATTCTGCGTAAACAACTGAACGTAGGTCGATTTCGGATAATTCTTACATATAGAATCGATTAGATATAATATGGGTAATTTTCTACGGTTTGGCACAGACTTAAGATGATTTTCGATGCAAGCTGCGATACTGAGAGCGTATTCCTTGTTGTCTTCAGCCAACATGGTTAATGCATTGATTTCCACCTTGGAATTGGAGTTCAACTCGCTCAAGGTCGCCTTGTATTCTTCGGCTGCCCTCTCCTCTTCAGTCATGATGCCACCGTTAGTTCCTGTTCTTGTGGGACTTGCAATGCCGTTGTCTGGATGAAAGTGGGCCCGAATCCTCGAGGTGAATTGAGATGTATTTTTGCGTTATTTTCTGACGGTCTGAGTTTAATTTTGCAACGCAACAAACGCAAGACAGCAGGAGCGATTCTGGGATTCAGTTTACGCATGCGATCGAACGAAACAAACCAAACAGCCGGAGGAATGGTGCGTTGCGCAGGCGAATAGTGGTTTTAATTTATCATGCTGGGAAAGTTTATTTGACGCTAAAGCAGAATTATCCAATATAGCAACACCTGAAGGAGCAGAAATGAAATCGCCAAATAAGCCCGTAACCTGACAGAGATGCATGCGGAGCAGGATATTCGAACAGAAGCATCTGTGATAGGTCGGTTGGCCCATGATCTCAATGACCACAGTAAGTGGCGTTCGAAGGATGTCGAATTGACCGAGAATGTCAACTTCAGTAATCTTCAATTGACCTCGAAGACTTTCGAGGGGTTGGTTGCATGCGGCTTTGAACGCCCGTCCCCCATACAGCTTGAGACCATTCCATTAGGAAGGTGCGGTTTTGATCTAGTAGTGCAGTCTAAGGCGGGAACTGGCAAAACCTGCATATTCGCACTGGTTGCACTAGAGGCTCTGCAATTCAACCCAAACAGGTGCACCCAAACACTCATCTTGGCGCCAACCCGCGAGATCGCAATTCAGATTCACGAGGTTGTCAGCTCGATCGGATCGGTGTACGAGGACTTGACATGCGCTCTCTGTATCGGCGGTTGCGAGGTCAAGCAAGATAGAGCCCAGCTTGGGAGCTCAAAGGCCGGCAAAGGATCTTGTCAGATTGTCGTTGGAACTCCTGGAAGAGTGAAGCAGCTGATTGAGCTCAACGTTATCAAGACTCAGCAGATAGAATTGTTAGTCTTGGATGAGGCGGACAAGTTGATGGATGGACAGTTTAAGAGCCAGATTGATGAGATATATAAGCGTCTGCCCAAGGATAAGCAAATAATTGTTACTAGCGCGACCTACCCAAAAGAACTGTCAACTTTCCTAGAGAAGTATATGCAATGTCCCAAAAGTATCCGTATGGGAGAAGAAGTGGCGCTTGAAGCTGTCCGAGAATTTTATGTTGAATCTAAGGCTGGACATTCAAGCAGGAAAACTCTGGCAAACAAGATAGAAACTCTCAAGGTCCTTTTGGACCAGACTGATTTCACTAAATGTTTTGTATTCACCAACTTTCAGGCTCGAGCTCCAGTCATATGCGATCACTTGAACGCCGATGAGACTCATGTTGCAAAGTTTGGGCTAACGAGCTACATATGCGCAGAACTGTCACAAGTGAAGCGCAATACTGTATTTTCGAACTTTAAAAACTCAAGCCAAAGAATTTTAGTTTCTACAGACGTATCAGCTCGAGGCATTGACATTCAAGGAATTGAGTTGGTCGTAAACTTTGACTTGCCGGCTGATCGGGCGACCTACTACCACAGAATAGGTCGCGCTGGTAGATTTGGTCAGGCCGGATTGGCCGTGTCCCTGGTTTCGAGCGAAAGTGTGGATCAGACAAACTTTCGGCGAAACATCATGTCAGATAGGACGAATAAACTGTCTCTAGAAGCAAGCTGAGCTCTCTGACTCCGCCCGTAATCCTCTCTGTTACACTTTTCAGCCCAACGGGCGCAGTCCAGGTGGAGCAACCGATCGCCACAGAAGTGGGCGGGACCCGATCCAGCTCCCTGGATGCGCTCGGATGAATCGCTCTTTCTTTCAGGCTAAAAAGTTGTCGCTTGGTCTCAGTTTCTTTGGTGAGTTAGCGTTACAGTTATTAAGTTGGAGGTTGAGCACTAAGTGTGATGAATACTGCAAGAAACTTTGCATCACGCTTGAATAAGATATAGTAAGACAAACAGACCGCCGAGTTTGTAGTGCGCATACGTCCAGCCTGTAGGCGAGGATCGATTCCAGCTTGAGGATTTCAAAGCCTCTCCCATAGAATCCCGACAGCAAGTGGTGGTCCAAAGGAGGCTATGCGCCCAGGGTCGATCTGTTGGGCTGTCCTATGGCCATCGTAAAGACCAACCCGGTGAGCGGATTCAGCCAAATGCAGCATCCGATCGATGAGGAGTTAGAGGAAGAGATGAGCCAGAAGTCAGTTGATGGCAAACAGGGAGCGAAGTTTCGGATATCCGAACACGAGCTTCAACTAAGTCGACGTTTCAAAGGACAAGAGTCATACAATCAAGAGAGGGTTCAATCCAAGATTTACTCGCTTGAATCTGGTGTTCGAGCGGGAAGGCTATCAGACTCTAGTAAGCGCTATGCACGAGATCACGAGCTCACCTCGAGAACACGATCTAACGCTCGAAACGCAAACCAATCAGAACCGTACGCGTCGGCAAGCGATCCGGCTGAACATAGCACTCGACTGAGCTGCTTGAAGCAAGAGCAACCGCAATCAGACTCGCGAGCCATGCAGACGCAAAACTACCATCACAAACACGGGCCCTCATGCTCACTAAGATTGGTCTGCGCCGATCCAGCGCCCCGAATCAAGCAGCACCAACCTCATTGCATTCACCACGATGCGAATCACAAGAGAATCCAACCGCAAGCTCATCATCATCAGCACCAGCATCAACCTACGAGATTGGTTAACGTTGAAGCGGTCTCAAGCGAAACTGCTGCCCATGAGATCAAACTGAAGCCAGTGAAACACTTGAGGCAGCAAGACAAGTCTTACTTGCTTGTAGAATGTCGCCCACCTCAGCCAGATTTGCGTGCACCCCCGAGCAACAGCAACCGCGGCCACCTGAATGGTAGAGCCGACGGAAGGTACCAGAGAGGGCCGGCAATTGTGTACAAAGAGAAGGCAACGATAAAGTTCATCTCACAACTATACTTCCTACTCCATCTCTCAGCTATATTCTCACTTCTATTGCACCACAAAAATTTGGTAGCAAACGAGAGGAGACCGATCCAACAATGGGCCATAGGTGAGTTTCAATTGATCTCTTTGTTGGCCAATGAAAGCGACTTAAACTAGCTAACCGATCGAGTCTTGCCGAACTGGAATCGTTCAGCTGCGTTGGGGCCGTTTCAAGACGCAAACAGCCAGCACTCAAACATCTCACTATCTGGCAGCCAACAGGTGATTTCCGAATCAGCCAACATAATGGAAGCTGTCAACCAGCTTCCTCTACCGCAAGCGATCCATTTGAATGAGCCGAGATCGAGCAGTCAGCGGATCAACTCGGTGGTCGCGTCGGAGAGCTCGAAGGCGAGCACCAGAGGCAACCAGTCGCGTTTCGGGCGCGAGGCCGAGAGGGAGCCCTCTCGCCTGGCGCTTGCCAATTCGGACATCCTGGTTAGACTTGTGGGTTACCGGCACGCGAAATGTGCGCTCCAATACTTTCTCTGCTATCTTCTCTCGAGCTCGGTGACCATTCTCGTCTGTTTGCGCCTGTTCAAGATGTGCGATGGGTGGCAAACGGAACGGCGCCCAGGCCGCGAAGGTAGAACAAGCGAGGAGTCTAGGGCGAGAGGCAGGACAGGCGCAAGCTTGGACACTTGTGGCTTCTACTATAGAACCAGATTAGGTAAGTGGATGGAGTTTCAGCGCGGATCTACAAGCTGTACGATCAAGTTTAACCAAGTGATGTCTCCGCTCGCAAATTCAGACTGCACACCTGTGCTTATTGGCTCGATTTCGCTCGGGCTCATCCAGCTGATTGTGATAGGTTTGGACATTGCCAACAAAGTGGACTGGCTCAACGATAGCCACTGGCCAATCTATCTACCGTTTCTCCAATTCGCCTTCGTCGCGTTGCTTATGCAGTACATCCTGGGCAGGGTAAGTGACTAACTGCGCGTCAAGTGGGGCGAGCGCCAGGCTAGAAAGTGCAACTCATTAACCTATTGGCGAAACAATTGCACAGGTTGCTCAGAATCATGAGCTCAAGAAAAGTGTTTCGTCTACCTTTGAGAGCGAACTTTTTGGCTTCGGCGAGAAGCAACTAGGATCGCCAATTAATCAAGGCAAAGGGCTCAACAATGGAGATCCGCCAAAGTTAGACTTGTCGGATTCTTCAATCAGCAAGGGACTGCAGAATATTGCCTTGGCTCATTTACTTGTCACTCACATTCTTTTGTGGTTGATGAAATTGAACTCAATCAGTTTGTTTCAGTCGGTTGAGCAACAACAATCGCTCTCCACGGTTTTGGCGCAACTCGAGGCCAAGAGGCTCTATGCTGGCCAGCTTTCAATCCAGCCGCAGCAGCAAGATCCTTTCGCCGTGAGCACACCGCCGCCGCCGCCGCCAGTGGTGGACCTGTCCAAGGAGGTGGCTGGCGGCGACAATGGCGGCGGCCAGCATCAGCGGCCGCCCGAAAACAGGACCGAGCTGGAGGGCATGTTGCGACGTAGGGCGCCAAAAGCTAACTACGCGCCCCTGCCCCAGAGCAACGTCACCTTGGTCGACCCAAGTACACCGCCCGCGAGCTCAACCAGGCCACCCGAGTCAGTTGGCACGAAAGTGGCGCCAATCGTGGCCGGCTCCAGCATCGACAGCTCGCCCATCAGTCAGCCATTGGAGCCGGCAAAGTCTGTCCACTCGTCTGCCTCAACGGCAACTAGAGCGCCGGCTGCCGCCTCTGGCTCGAGGCCGGAGCTTGCGGTCAAGAGCGAGCGCGCCCTGAGATCGGCACTCCAAAGCTCATCCTCTCCCCCATCAAGTCTATCGACCGAGAGCTCCAAAGCGGACGAGCCGCTCAGACTGGACCAGACAAACAAGCTCGCGCCCAACTTGAGCTCCAATTCAACGTCGGTCACCATGACGCAAGCAGAGTTGATCAACCTACTCAATCTTGCCGCGGGAAAGCAGCGCCAATCCGTCCAACCGCCGCCGCTGCTCGATGGTTCATCAACCACATTCAAATCGTCGCTGCCAAAACGTATGACCGCATTCAGGCAGGCTTGGCCAGCTGCCCGTGCAAACGCGAGCACCGCCGACCTCCAACCGAAAGCTCTAGTTCCGGCTACGAGGAGCATAGTGGAACCGGCGCTTATCGTGATTGCAAATCCAAGTCCGAGCCCTGGTTCTAGTTCTAGTTCTGGCTTGAACCAAAGCCAAAGCCTAGAGTCAAAGCCAAGTCAGCACCCAAAGCAGAGGGCTCGGATTGTGATCAGTCGTCAGGAGGAGCGCGAGCACGAGGTGAAGTTTGACGATAGGAGGCGGCAGGGTAAGGAGGGACCCAGTTCCACCGAGCGGCCCTTTCCCTCCGTGGACAGCGAACCCTCAAATCAAATTGCCACAACGCCGAGTAGCAGGGCAACTTCGACCGTAGGGCCGGACGGTGGGCATAGTAAGAAGCGAGTGATCGAGGCGCCCGAGCAAAGATCAAAGACCAAGAGCAGGTCGGTGGGCAAATGGAGCGCTGAAAGGGAGCGAAAACAGGAGCCAAAGGAACTCAATGGGGATTCGGAGGAGGAAAGCAGCTCGAGTTCGGAGGATGTTAGCTCGGATTCGGAGGAGTCAGACGTGGACTTGGACAGTCTGTTGCCGCCAGTGCCAAACTACAACGAGACAGAGGATGAGTCTGGAACAGGAAAGGAGACAGCCGCACCAGCTGGCCGGGCTGACTTTTTGGCAGCTGAGGGCGCTAAAAAGGCCGGCCACTCGGTAGATGAGGCTTTTGTGTTCAACGAGGCAGCGTCGACACTTAGCTTGGCAGAGTGGGCGCCCTCTCACGCGGCCCCAGACGGGTGGGACGAGCCGAGAGGAGAGGCCCTCGTAATGCAGCTCAACAGTTCCCATCGCCAAGAGGGTAGCCAATCGACCCTCGGCGACTACTTGATGCCGATCGTGCATCAATATCACATACTGGTAATAGCGGTCCTCTTCAACATGTGGCTCGACAGTCTGCGCACTGTGGCGCCCGCTAGTTTAGCCGAGCGGAACAGCCTGCAGGCCGACAAGAGTCACCCCTCGGACCGCAACCTGTCCATTGCCTTCTCTTCCTCAGCCTCGGACTTGGGCTCGACGTCAAACGTATCGAGCAGGAGAGGTGTGATGGCCATTCCAATTGGCCGCAACCGGTTGCGGGCGGCCACCGCGAGCAAGCTGATGGGCGACCCGCGGCCTCCGCTCTCCATCACGGACAGGCGCCACAAGGGCTCGCAGGCCTGCGGCCACCACCTCTCTTCGTCTCTGGAATCTTTGCACAACACGCGCCACCTAGAGGAAGCCAGCTCGACCGAAAGCGCAAGCCCGAGCAGCCTGAGGTCATCCTCGAGCGAGCAACTCCTCTGGACACCTAACTCCAAGTTGAGGGCGCGCGCCAAGTCGCCCGAGCAACTAGCCAGCGGTAAGCAGACGAGCCATTCGCCTGGCTCTGGCGCAACCCACTCGGTTTACTCGTTCGAGCTGCTCAAACGCGCCCACAAGACTAGCGCCTGGCCTTGGACTTGCGCGAGCCCAGAGGCTACAGTCAACCGGAAGCCGCCCACTAACTCTGTTTGTAGTGTATTCTTCGGGCTTCTGGTTGTGTCAACCTCGCTGATTGTGATCCTGCTCGGTGTCGATCTGCTCTTGGTGTTGAGCCAGATCCTCGCTCAGCTCATCTCGGTGCTCGTCTGTCTGCTCGGCCTCTGCTTGATCTGGCGCTCGGGCGGAGCGCCCAAGTCGCCTGTGAGAAGGTTGGCGCGCGCAAGTACAGCCGCGAGGAGGATTCTGCCAGGTCAACTCCACCTGAGAGGGAGGGCAATCTACCTTAGACAGGTGCAACAGAGTGCCAAAGTTGGCCTCCAAGCGGCTGGGCCGGCGATTAGCCACAGGCAGTGCTTCCACTACTTGTTCATCTTAGCCGCCTACTTTTGTGGAATATCGATGGCGCTGAACCTGAACAAACAGCACTCTGTGCGCGAGCTGTTCTCGCAACAGGTGATCCAGTTCCTACAGCGCCTGTTTAGCCAGACGGTCGCCGATCGACCAGAACTGCTGCCTGTGTCTGCAGCCAACTACCTCTTCCTTTTTCATCTGGTGCTCGCGCTCAAAGGTCTCCTTCTGATTGTGCAGGTCACCCTGCAGACGATCCTCATCAGATCGAGTTGTGGGCGCACGAGCACCAAGTTGCGGCAAGTGTACACCTTCCTCATGTTCGCAAATCTAAGCTTGTGGGCGATGGAGATTTGCGAGCAGCAGCAGCGCCTTCTCCAGCTGGAGGCTCCCGACCAATTTAGAGTGGTCACCTTCGAGGGCGTGAGCAGGTTTGCAGCCGCAGTGGTCACCCTTTCGCACCTATATCATGGGCTCGTGTTCATGCAGCACTGACTCGTCCGGCTGCCATGGCTGCCAAACTGACACCAGTCCGAGCCAAGCAACGCCTAAATGTTACACCAAACTCGATCCTCGAAGCCCTTCAAGTTGTTCCAATACGCTTCAAGCAAACAAATGCACCATTAAAGAAGGCGAGTGACGAACGCGACTCATATTTCGCGCAGACAAGTTCAAAGTTCCCTTTTATTGGTTCAAACTTCTTCCTTCCTGCTCGCACTCACCTAATCGAGTTAGCACTAATACTGACGCGCTAGTTCAGGTGCCATGATTGACCAATGATAGGGTCGCAGGTTCATCGATTATTTATGCGCCAGATGGATAAGGCCGGGTCAAGAGGCCTAGACCATATATAAACAAGGGCGATTTGTCAGTGGAATTCGCCGCCAGTAGGGAGCCATCTGAACAAATTTAATCTATCTTGTACCTTCGTTTTAATCACGACTTGAACTCGAGCTATCACTATCTTGTGCATATTCTCTGATGGTGAGGGTTTCCATGCTCTAACTTATCTAACAAGTTCATCTAATTATCACAATCGATCTCCTGGAACACGTCTTCCTCACTGTCATCGCAATTTTCGCCGGGACCTATTAGGGATGTAGTTGTTACTTCGGTTGAATCCATTGGGGCTAACCTTGAGTTGTGCTCTTGTTTCTTCAACATCGGACGTCTGTCTATGATAACCATTTGGGGCTGAACTGTGAGGAGGAACTTCTTTTTAGTTTCTGGTTTATTGATTAGTCTTTTACCTGAAGGATCCCGCCTACAAGAACTGACTGAATTTTCCATGTCCTCATCATCATATTCCTCCATCGATAATCTATACGTTGTGATAGTCCTAACGGGTGCCACTTGGGATGGATCCAAGTCTTGAGTTAGGAATTTGAATTCGTTTGGATCTGTCCAATTATGACAGTTTTGCCCACTCATCGGTAATCTTGGTCTGGGTCTCATCTCGTTGATGTCGCCGAAGAACCATCGGCTAAAGTTGAGGCTGAGATCTTTTGGCAATTCCTCAGAGCCATCCCGGGATTGTTGATGCATCTTGGGTCTTGGTTGTGTCTCAGACAAAACGCCAAAGAGCAGGCAGAACTGGTGGAAGGGAGCTTTTGTTCACTTGTTCGGGATTGGTCGCTGGAACGATAACATTACGTCTAGCGCCCATCGGATTGGTTTGGTTGTTGAGGTCGCTATTATCCACATCTAAGTTTACTTGGGCGAACTTCACAATGAAAGGTGTTGGAGCGAATTTTTGGCTCTGCAAATATATCCTACTAGAACACTAGGAGAATGGATGCGATTTTCAAAAATTTGAGGTCTGATGTCACGTTTTTTATTATATCTGATCTTGGCTTCTCGAGCTGACAATTGCAATCGGCCGGAGTTAATAATTAGACTTCCACCGTGTGCGAGCTCGTGAAGCCGTGAGATGTGAGATATTTCAATTTCCATCTAATTTCTCATTTTACGTTTTATTTTACTTTTAATCTACTCACTCTATGTCAGCCATGCACTCCATTAGTCTGACTCCTTCGAAAAGTGAGTCGAAGACTCGCAGGTTACATTGCATTTGGTTTAATCAGAAAGAGTGTCACTCATGTCTTATATTCTTCATAGATTATTGGGACATTGGTATTCCTGTATACAAGACCGTGCAGGAGGACAATCGAATCTTCACGGGTTATGCTCTGTTGTGAATTGTTTTCGCAGTAAATGCTCAACATCTTGAGATACATGATGTCCCAATCCGAGGGCGTTGCTTTAACGGTGGAAGGAGAGATATGTACATACGGTTCGACCATCTTTTTGGGAACTAACTTCACCAGATTCGATGAGTAAGTCTTCAGAATGTAAGGCACCAGGAGAGTGAAAGTTGGTTGGAGGGGATCCGGCGTCAATCTAACTATGCCCAGTTTTGCATCTGACTGCGAAAGATCTTTAGTGAATATCTCATGTGAAATGTTGAGGAAACGCGACAGTTCTCTAACGTCTGATGCGCTGATAATGACGTCTTTCGTACTAAAGAAAGCCTCTCCATAGCGATTGTTGCTATGATTGAAATTTATGAGATTCAGCAACTTGGCTTCGCTGGCGGTGAGATAAAAACTTTTGAGGGTTATACACTGGAAAATGGCCTGAGGTAGCACGTCGTACTTTTTTATGATTTCTTGCTCGACAATTCTTACAGGAGAATATCTGATTCCGTTGCTTCGAACGATGACCGGGACTGCTAGTTCCTCACCAGGACCCATCCTCTCCCATCCGAACTGACCGATTTGGGAGGGGGCATCGATAGCTTTCTGATTTGTCATCTTTTAGGGTAATGGATCGCGAGTTGTAATTCCGTTCAACCAGCTCACTACAGTACTCTGCGCTCAGCATGGTAGCATCACTGGTAGCATAGGTGAATTCTAAATTCAAAGCTTTTCGAGCAATAGCATGCACTCACAACAAAAATAAAAAAATCTCAGAACCGAACCAAAGTAAGCGCAGACCTGTTTACAAAAATAAACACTAGACCCTCACTCCCTATTAAGTTATATCAGTCGGAAATTCTATTCTGGTATAAAATAAACATAGCCCAGCCTCTGGCCCGTCTCTCGCCTCAGAGTCCGCTCCTATTTCACCAAGATACCAGATTTGGTGCAATAGCAGTTGTAGTGGTTAATTTGTTATGATAGATTGACGAGTAAGGACAACTGGCGAGAGTAGATTTGCTCCCAGGCTTCAGTTAGCTTGCGCATACACTTACTGCAGCTCATCAAGTCGAACTGTAATGACAAAAGCCAAGTGCTCGAGACTGTGATCTCCAAGCTCCATCAGCAAGCTCGAAACTTAACCGAATTGTTGGCCATCGAACAAGATGTGCTGGCTTACTTTCAAACTCATCATTGAAACCTTATTCTAATTACTGTGATGCCCTGAGATCCTATACATCTCGTGAGCACTGCTGCTTATAAGTAACCATATCTGATCATCTCCAAACGCAACCAGCTCCCTCGCACAATAGAGCCAACACCGCCAGCAGCGACAGAGACTCCAACAGTAGATAGTATCCCCCACTTACAACAGCAGAAAACTCTTCACCCTTTCAACCAATACAATATACAGTAGAGGCTAACATGAACTCCTCGTCCACTTTGGTCGCCACGGTCTCGATCAATTATGAGGATTTTACTGAGGGATTTCTAACTTGTGGAACTTGCTTGTACGCCTATGATCAGGCCGAGCATACTCCAAAGTTATTGTCCTGCTCTCACACAATTTGTCAAAGTTGCCTTGAACTTATAGCTTCTTCACCAACTCTCAATAATAGTGCTGAGGCTGGCTGCATAAAGTGTCCAATTTGTCGACAAAACATCGCTATCCCGAATGGCGGGATCAGCGCACTGCCCCCATCATTTCTCGTCAACCAACTATTTGATTTAGTCAATAAGAAACCACGCGAATTCATACCCAAGTGTTCAATTCATACTGAGCAGGAGCTGTTATTTTGTGAAACTTGTGACTGCGTATTTTGTGATACTTGCAACAATAGCAATGAATCTGATGATAGCCTAACGTCAACATCTCTTACAACTACCATATCTCTTGGCTCACCAAAGCACCAAAACAAAGAACATATTAGTGAGCTATGCACAGTTATACCCTTTTCGACTGCTATAAAACGTATGTCAGAAATCTTGAACTATCGAAGTCAACAATGTTCGATTAAACTTGATGAAGCGAGAGATAATGTTCAGAGAGAAGTTGACAAACTTGAATCTAGATGCTCAGAGGCTATAAGCGACATTGAGGTTGCTTTCAATCGCATCAAGACTATTATCGAGGAAAGAGAGAGACATCTTCTAGAGGAAGCTAAGAAGCTACATGAATATAAGAAAAACGTACTTCTTGAGCAACTGAAGACCATCGAAAGCGAGAAGTCGAATTTAAACACCAGTAAAAATGTTAAGATAAACAACGAAACCGATGTAAAGAATCTCAGTAAGAAGATAAGCGATCTCACAGAAAAGAACGATACAGCTGTGGCCCTATATACTCCCCGAGAAAATTGTTTCATGTGCTTTGAAAACGAAAACGATGACGCCCTGGAACGAATCCAGAAAGCCGTGGATCTTTACGGCAGGATCAGAACAAGCAAAACTTATCCTCCTTATTGCACCTCTAAGCTAGTTCGTTGCTCGACACATCTACGCTCAACAGCTTTAGTTCAAAGCGTAGATTACGACGGTGCCCACCAAAAATATGGTGGCGATCCAATCCAGGCCGAATTAAAACTTGTCGGCTGTGGCGAGAGCATAGATGGTGAGATTGAAATAATCGACAAGCGGGACGGAACTTACGAAGTTTCATTCAATCCGCCCGTGCCTGGAAAGTATCAGTTGTTCATCTATATCTTCAATCGACCGATCAAGAACTGTCCCCTTGTCTTCGAAACTAACATTCATCACAATCCAATAGCAATCTTCGGAAAGAGTAGCAAGAAAGGTGTTGTCGACCAATTTGAATGTTTTAGTCAGCCAGCTAGCCTGACCATTAACAAACATGATGGTCGGGTATATATTCTGGATTCTTTCAACAGTAGGATAAAAGTTTTAGCCCAGATCGACTCTCCAGAGTGCCCATTCAGCTTCATGCAACACATCCAACCTGACTTCATCGGACGATCCTGCACAGGTATAGCGCTTCTGTACCCGGAAGATGATGAACAATGCGACGAACATGGCATCCAAAATTTGAGTCTATCACCCACCAAACTACCCAACCCAAGTATACTAGTCACCGACTGGCGCAACCGTATAATTTACGAACTGAATACCGACGGTAAACTTCTACGCTCTTACACTCATGATGACCTCCTCGAGCCAACAAATATTGTTGTCGATGGAAGAGGACGTATCATAGTGGTTGATCGTGAGTCCATATTTATATTTAATTCGTCAGGGAAGTTGCTGAATCATTTGATGGGCTGCAAGCATCGCATCACAAAACATGGAGACATCTCCAGCCTGAAGCGCATTGATCTATTCAAAGAGCCCCAGAAAACTCAACCCCAAGGGCAACTCCAGCAAGCAATCAACGGCACTGCCATCATGTCATCAACCGACCAAACAAACATTGATTCAAACAAAGGAGGCCAGGACAAAGCAATCTCAAATAATGCTACCATAAATACTTGTTTGATTAATGCGTCCAACGAAAAGCGTTTGAATGCAAAAACAAATACTCTGTCTAGCCTGATATCAATGAAGAGGAAGCCCAAGTTGATGCCAAGTTCCTCTTTGCAGAGAGGTTCAAAGGCCGTCATGTCGGCAGCCTCACGAATAAGGTCAACTTTTACGTTGTCTCATTCAACATCCCTAGTCAGCGCAGCAAGTTTGCAATCGATGTTCAGCATCAGCAAGCAAGGCACTATAAGCAATCATCATCAGCAACAATTTGATAGTCAATCTGTTTGTTTGAACGATAGTCAGAGTGGCAACATGGCAAGCAAACAAAAGGTTAGCAAATCTGATCTGCAGCACCAGAACAGTATCAACGAAACTTCGATTAAGCTGACGGAGCAGTTGAGCGAGCATCGGGAAGATGACGAGCATTTGATAAGCAACCAGAAGTCGGACGAAAAGTTTTCGTTGGACAAAGACCTTCACGAGCTCACTATCGAACCCTTCGGGATCATAAGCGGGATTGCAGTTGGGCCTGACGATGATCTGATTGTAGCGGATGAATCCCGTATCAGGGTTCTTGAATCAAACAATGATTATTTATTCAAGCGATATATATCTGTGCACAATAGAGCTGTGAGAAATATGTTCCCACAAGCGAGTTGTAGTGGTAGATTATGTGGATTAACTTACGATGCATCGAGTCGACAACTTCTCATCCTCCGTACAAATAACAGCACAGGGATTCCTTTCATCCAGGTTATTGACTACTACACAGGCAAAGCTAAGTTCAATATCGATAGTAATGACTCAAAGTTGATTCGACCATCAAGCCTAGCTACTTACGGGCAACATGTCATTGTGTCCGATTTAGGTAACGACTGCATCAAGAAATATCGGTTCTACTGATCTTAGCACCGGGCTGGACGATAACCATCCTCATGATTGTTAAAATAATGGGCCTCGATCAGGGGTTAGATAAATTTTAGATATGTATCCAAAGAGGTCAAGAAAAGACACAATCGGAGTTGGATAAAATTGAAACTCCCAACTGACGAATTGCCACGAACTGTACAAAAGCAAACGCAGATTCGTTACAGAAATAAACACTATTCGTAGTCCGTTCTTATTGAACGATTGAACTCTGCGCCAACCTCCTTCTTCACCTCTGGGAGCGTGGTTTTTGCTAGATTAGGATGCTCTTGCAGGTACTCGCAGACGCTCTCGTAGGCTTCGGGATGTTGCATGCGGGCCAGGTTGCAGAGATCTTCCACACATTTTCACATATGGTTTTTTGCCCGACACGCCCACCCGAGAACATGCGGGATCACAGATGAACTCTCGTAGCAACCTGGCCCGCACAGAGATTTCGGGAAAATGTGC
>ENA-UOVY01000196-UOVY01000196.1-plant-metagenome-genome-assembly--contig:-NODE-196-length-37622-cov-604.275082_pt1 | contig 37622 bp, 28 predicted proteins | sample MGYA00249840_ERZ761561 | MGnify/ENA primary metagenome ERZ761561 (study PRJEB28882, sample SAMN05720143) | plant metagenome | isolation source: Guanajuato, Mexico | place: Mexico:Guanajuato, Mexico...
GCAATAAGCCTCATGGGCCCAACATTAAACGTCCACGACAAACGCAAAGACGACCCAATTAACCTAGGGACGAAAGTGCTAAACACCCTCACTGGTGAATCAAAAGAATCAACCCTCAATGATCAACAAGATAAGACAACACAATCAACGCGAGCTGAGATTGCCCGATTATTGATAAAAATGAGTGATAAATTCAATCAGGATAGATCTGTGATCAGTTTCAGTAACTACGAAAATTCATGCCCATCACTGGAGGCCCAGGAAATGCGATTTGATAGCAAGTACCATCCATTCCTGAATAGAAATATCGGCTCCTCCAGCTCACAGGGGAGGATAGAGCTGTTCAATGAACACATGAGTGATATGCAACTCCTCGAAAAGGTTAAAGAGTTCACAACGAACGACCCGGATTATTTAAAACTAGCCTCCTCTTTGGGCTTGGCATTGACTGTGCAACCAAATGGTGCCGTCAAGTTGTTGCTCAATGGCGATCCTTCATCAGAACATGGTGCAATAAGCTCAGCAATGAAAGAAAGTAACCAATGTATCCTATAACTTGAGGGTACCGCATTAAATTGAATTCGTGAGATAATGGATTCAGGTTAAATTGATTGTGATTTTTTGTTGCATCTCATGCTAGAGATTCTACTTTGGTATTGCCGCTGGCAGCAAATCTCCATTTTCATGACTAGATTGGGGTAGAATTGATCAGGCTTGGCTACTAGTAAGCCAAGTCAAAGCACTCAGAGAAGAAGTTGCTCAAAGTTGAGCCTAGGTGGAGCTTGTCGGCTCTACTTGAGATTCCGTGATCTTGATCGGGATATAGTCCTGTCTCGAACATGATATTACTCTGTATCATCCTCTTCATTAGCATTATGGATTGTTGAAAGTGAACATTATCATCGGCGGTGCCATGAACTAACAGGAAGCGCCTCTTGTCGATGTTGGCAATATTGTCCAGCAACGAGGCTGCTTTATACCTCTCATTCAGGTCCGATAAATTCTTTTTACCGATCAATCGGGATTTTCCTACCAAATTTGCCAACGATCTATTGAATGAAGATTTCAGAGGTTGCCACTTATTCGTGAGTCCAGAATCATGATTCAAAGACAACATTTGTACGGGGCTAACCACATTTGAGAGATAGTGGTCGCCGCCGCTCACTCTGTCGTAGGACTCACTAAGGTAGGGGCTCGACATGTATCGTTCTGTGTATGCGGTGTCGTAGTAAATCCAATTGGTCACTGGAGCGACAGAAACGGCGCACTCGAAGACCCCATTCAGTGACTGGGTCGGATTATTTGCGTGGAGTTTTGGCCTACTATCGCTAGTAAAGCTTGAATTTGATAGTTTTAAGCCTTCGAACGTTTCCTGTAGGGCGTGCGAGACCTTGGAGTTGCTCTTAGCCAGGACCATCGCTGCTGCGTATCCTCCATAGCTCCAACCCCAGATAGCAACTTTGTTTGGATCGATGAACAAATAGCTACGGGTCAAGTATGCCGCTACTTCTATTTGATCTTCGATCTCTACAGTTCCAAACTTGTGATACAACTCATAAAGTCTTTTTGTACCCTGAAAGCCACTTCCCCTTCCATCAATCATGACGTATATGGTTCGCCTACTTGAGGCCATGTAGTAGCCAAAATTAATATTGTAACGATAGTCAACTTTCTGGCTTCCTGGACCAGCATACACGTCTACCACCATAGGAAATTGCTGACCTCCCGGCAGCTGGCTAGTGTATTCAACGATAGAATTGGGTGTAAAATGAGAGTGCAATGGCTGTTCGATGCCCGAATTGAACGGTGCCGCACTCCGACGAGATCGCTTTCCAAAACGGCTCGCAGCTGATGGGGTTCCAAATGTTGCGGAAGAGCCTAACTGGGGTGGTAGTATCATGATCACATTTGCCGAGTAGTTTGTGTTACGGATTGGAACTTTCAGGCGCATTGTCAATGGCATTGCCTTGCGCTTAAGCTTAGCTTTCAGAGCATGGTTATCCTCTATGGTCCACAGGAGAGAGCTTTCAGGTTGCAGGGAGAATTCAGACTTTTCGGTGCTGCCACTGGCAGCTAGATTATCCTCTGCAGATCCCTGATTCAAGCTCAGCCCTGATACGCTCCTTCTAGAGGATAGTTTCTGGAAAATTGTTCGGCCTCTTTGTCCGCCACCAAATCGAGTTGTCCTGAGCTCTGTTCTAGGAACTCCTGGTCCGTCACAATCGAAGATGTAATAATCTGATGACGGACTTATTCTAACGCTATTGTAGAGACACTCATCTGGATGGTGGTCGCATGTCAGACAAGTTTCCTTTCCAGAGCCATCCGCATCAACATAGTATACTTGTCTTTGTCCCGGTTCAGCTTCGGTGTTGGCCGTGAAGTAAACTATGCGCCGTTTTCGATCCACGGAATCAATCCTATCTACCTCCCTCCGACCACTGGTCAGGAACGTGTACGTGTTGCTTTGGCTCATTGATATTTTGGCAACATTCTTGAATGATCCAACGTCATCTCCCTCGTCCTTGAACAGTAGCGTTATGTAATACTCATCATCAAGAGGCCGCAGATCCTCTGATAAATCTAGCCATCCCCCTGGTGAGGTAAGATGGAGATTTTTCTCGCATCGCCAGCCTTGGGGACGCGAACATATAACAATATAAGATTCATTCTGGTTGCGATTCAGCCAAACAAGAGCTAGTCTCTCTTCACTTAACCAAGCAATTCTGCTAATATAATGCTGCTTGAGACCCAAGTCGTCAGGGAGTGTCAATTCGGTGTCACGATATCTCCTCTCAGATGATAAGTCAACCACATGAACTGATACTCGCGGATTCACTCGACCTGCCTTTGAGTATCGGATCTGTTGAGTTCGCGGGACCACTTGCTCGCTTGGACCATAGATTGAGAAGGGCATTAAATCAACCAGAGAATCATTGAAAGACATGTAGGCTAAAGTGGTTGCTTTAGGCGAGACCTGAAAAGCAACTGAATCGCTGAGTATCTCCTCCTCATAGAGCCAGTCTGGAATTCCATTGAAAATTTCAGTAGTTTTACCGGTGAAAGTGATCCTAGTTGGCGGCGCTTGTTGCTGCCTCAGTTGACCACCAACTGTTTGGTTTCCAGCCACCGAATTCAGTATGAAAATATCATTATTCTGCACCAAAATGAGCGAATCACGTTCATCTTCGTTAGCTGAGAACCAGCTAACTATCTGGAATCGAGAGTCGTCCCGATCGTTTGCCTGATTGTTGAGATACTGTGAGGCCGAGTCTAGATGCTCATAGGAATTGTGCAAGAGTAATTCGCCACCTGTTACTCGCTGAGTGCTAAGCAACGATATGAGATCAAGCTCAATATCATAGAGGAAATATTTGGCTGTAAATGAGTGCCTAAACTGTTTCTTTTTCGCAGTCCAAATCAACAAGTATCTCTTGCTTGGCGAGAGCTTAAAGCCTTGATATTCAATTGACGAGAGGAGACTCGTATTTGATATCAGAGTTGTGATGTTTGGTTGAAACTTTGACAGGCTGGCCGGCAACCCAGAGGCTTGGTTAGTTAGTGGGTGTTTGTTGACTTGAGGCTCACTAGATGGCATGAGCGTTAAAACTTCTAGATTCTTTGAATCTTCGAACAGTAACTGATCTGTTTTGTACAAGTTATCGTCACTAGAGCTGGCAGGTAGCCATTGCGCCGCGAATCCACTTGGGGAGAGCTCGTTCAAAAGTGCCTCCTCCAAGGTGATTGCCTCGCGCGGAACATAGCCCTTGCTCGATAGGGTTACGATCTCCGGATTTATGATGACAATGGCAGCAACAATAATGGTTGAAATGAGCATCAACACTAGGATGCTAAATAGGATTCCGAAGAAGTTTTTGTTTTTCGAATTGGAATCACAGCTAACTGTGAGCTCCTAAATGTTTGGTTAGAGTTTGATGGTTGGTTAGTTGGTCTGGATGTGGTTTTGTTTAGTTTAGCCTCTTGTTCACTCACGGATCTAAGAAAATTTGCCTTGGCCATTTCAAGCGTTCAAAAAGTTTAAGAGATAAGGAAGCGGCCGAGGTTTGACTTGAACAACTAGTTCTGGCGAATGTTTGTGTCCAGCAAACCAGTCAGGTGTTTATAAGGCGACGCGGTGGTTCGATGTGCAGAAGGGATTCGTGCGCGACAAATGGGCGGGCTGCGGTCACTTGTGGTCGCATCAGCGCACTAGTTTGCCGGCTGAAGGACTAGGAGAGCCATGGAGGGTTAGAGGGCCAGTTGGACCTAGAGGATGGCCTCGCCATCAATCAGCACTCAAGCCTCACGGGATACATTGTAGCGCATAATTTACCTCGAAATTGGGCCATCGGCTGGATGATAAATTGGCCAATTCATGCCAGTGGGCAAACTGAGCGCTCGTACCCCTTTCAGCCTCGCGCAACGAACGCCCCCTGGCCGCCCCAGATCCCTGACCACTGCCCTGTGTAAACAATGATAATTGCGACCCAACGATGAAATTAATGGTTCAGAAGGGTCGACAGGGGAGGGGGTGGGTTAGAGGTGGAGGAGCAGACTTTGGTGTTAGTCCTTGGAGTGCAAATTGCAAATCAGCCCCAATGTTGGCAGACTCGTGCTTGCTCGCGTTAATCAGGTGGCCGGCGCAGAGTTGAGCCGGGATGAGTTACAGATTAATGGTCCCATGATTACGGTTGTAATTGTAATTTGGCCGCCTAGCTAGAGGGCAGCAAAAATGGCCTGCCCGCTCGGTGGGCAACGGCGCTCAGGCTGATGGATGAACTGCCAGGTGGACAGGCAAGCCTCGAGCGCCGCCGCCCCTAGGCAGCCTGATGTTGTCGACAAGGGAGAGGAGTTTTGGCTGAGCAGAGTGAGAGCGAGCGCCTGCGACTCGATTAAGTCGTCTCAACTCAAACTGATGAAACTGCTGGAAGCAATCAGAGGTTTCGTTTCACACTCGAGTGCTCAGTCTGAGTAAACAGTGCGCCTTTGGCCGACTTAGCCCGCCGATCCAATTCCGACACCCGTTGAGCTTTCACACCTTGAACGTGCCCATTTTGGCACCGGACGTGGTCGGCCGGCAAAAAGTCCGCCTGGCGCCCCATTCACACCTTGGCGAAGGCTTTGAGTGGACGAGATAAGATTTGGGATGAGTGGCGCTGACCTGGAGCCGATGGGCGGACTTGGCGCGCTCGTCGATCGCCTTGAGCGCCAAAGGCGACGGCGGCTAAGCCGTCGAACAAGCCAATCTTGTTTGGGCAGCGCCACCATCACCACATCGTAAGTTCCAATGGCTGGCTTGAGAGTGGCTCGTTGGGCTCGTAAACTCTAACGCTGACATGGACACAATGACAACTTTTAACACGTCCGCAAGCTGAAGCCTGCGAGTAGTGGGCGTTAAGGAGCGAAGGCGATTGATTGCCAGCGCTGGCGCCCCTATTCGGGCTGGAAGTCTCCCGAGGGGGCGGCCATAGTGGGTTGGATCGGACGAGTAGGTAGGTGGGCCGCTTATCTCGAGCTCCCGCATGGCGCCCACTTTGAGCGGACGCTGCAGCAGCAAGCCGCTCGGCCGGCGCCCCGATAAGATGCGCTCGATAAGCTCTCGGCACTCAGCTCGCGAATTCTCAAGCCGGCCTGAAGTTGGGGCCAAATGACAGTCGAGCTTAGAGGGCTTAGCTAGCAGGACGGCGCCGCTCTAATTGCCGCCACTCTCGAATTGATAAGAGCAGAGCGGATCGGATCCGGAGTTTGCCAAATGGTTGCAGCTTGCGGCCGCTCTGAGACGGCGCCACACAGGAAGGCTTTGGAGGGGCGACAAATTCTTATCCGATTATCGTTGAGAGAGGCGCAACCGAGTCGGCTTGTTGTCTTCTACCCGGAGGATGGAGCCCTTGTGCCCATTGAAGTCTCTAGGCGGCCAACAGCAGCTGCGGCTAAGGGCGAAGTGAGTGCCGAGCTTGCCGGCGGGCGTCTCTTCGTGGCAACTCCGCTCCAGTTGGGCGGCCCATTTGCGCCAGCGCGTCCGGCTGGCGGAGCTCGATCAACGGCCAGGCTAGAGATGGACAAGCTGGCCAACGAGGGCCAATTGCTCGTAGTCAAAGCGGTAGAGCGGCTTGAACCTTGCGAACGAAATTAAATCAAAATGGACGCATCCAAAATGGTTGTCCAACCCGTAGTTTGTATTACTCTCGGAGCCGGACTAAGTTTTGGTGATTTTATGAGATTAGTCCTGAGCGCCGAATGCCTCTCTTGTAGTTCAACCTCGCATCGCCAGCAGAGAGGCTCTGCGCCTAAGCGGTAGAGCGGAGGCAGCAAGTATATTGGCGACCAACTGGCTCAATGTAATCTAACTCATCCAATGTCGTCCACAATCCCTGAGTCGCCCGATTCTCGCATGTGGCTAGAATCAAGCCAAACGATCAATTCTTAGCGCAACCCCCTCTTTGTTCGCCCATTTCGGCCCCAAATCAATGGAGACTCCTCCAGCTGATTGAAACCGGGGAACCTTCCGGCCCGAATATAAAAACCGTCCCAATCTACCTGACGCTGGAGTTGCATAGTCATGGGACAGGTGTAAATGGGGATGGGTCATTAGAGCTCACGTTTTCGGGCCTGCGCATTTGGTCGCGTTTTTAGCCTGAGCAACAACAACTACAACTACAATAGCAAATGCAACTGCAACTGCAATTAGAGCTCATCAGCCCGAGCCAGCTGGATCAGGTTCATTTCGCAAACCTAACAATTTAGCTTCCTCGGCTGGCCCATATTAGATGGTCGCCGATGCTGTACACGCAACCTTTTGCTATGGAAATTTGTCCACTCGACGCTGGCTAAAAGGTAAATAGTTTTCAAAGGTAGAGCGCCGAGTGCTCTCCAGTTGCGAGCTGGGCAATATAGTCGCCTATTGGATGCGCGCAGGTGAGATGAGAGGGCTCCATGGTCAGCCCGCTTGGTTCGCTCGCAATCCGCGAAAGTCAGCGCAAAAACACTCCTCTTAGGCGGCGAAATCAACCGATATCACCCCTCAGGTGGCCACTGGGAGACATTTGATCCGCCAAAGCAATAAGAGCTAACATGAAGCTCGTTGAGCGGCAAACGCAATAATCATCACACAAGCCAACTACAACCAACCGGCAACGAATCCGCTAACAAAGGTGGGCGGGTTGAAATGGGAGGCACAAGCGCATCCATTTACCTTCAGATGTAAAAGCCATGGCCCAACTCAAGTTTACTTACGTCAAGACGGCCGAGCAAGAGCGCGTCCATTTCCGTGCGCGGCAAGGGCGATATCTTGGCCACAGACATATTTCTATAATACCGAATTGCGGTTCAGTGCTCAGGTTGATTTCAATTTAAGCTGTTCGGTTGATCCTCCTCTCTGCTCTGTTGTGTTACTTTTGTAGCCTTCAAACCGTCCAATACTTAGCTCAATCATTTAGTCTTGATTCGGAGTTGTCTTAGGTGTGGGCCAGCTTGAATCCATTGCAAAATCTGAATTGGCTGTTTTTATTCTACTCATCTAGCTTACCAAATCACCCCACGAGATGAAGGAGCCGGAAATTGTGCCTTCGCTAGTGATCTTGGTTACGCTGCATTGGTCTAACTATTAAGTCTCGAGCGAGAAGTGCGGCTGCTTTGCATAATAACTGTTCTGTTTGCGCATAGGGACGGGCCTAACCTCTGATTCATTTGAATGCAACCTTGCTGGAAGAGACATGTTTGAGCTGCATCGGAGGTCAGGTAAATCGTTTGAATGTTTAGCTCTGTGTTGAGAGTTGCTGATTAGAATCTATAGCCTCGGGCTTGAACTCATCGTGAAGGTTGGCGCAACCGGAGGGTCGGGCTTGATTTCTACTTTGATTGAGTTTCAGCCAGACAAAGCGAGATTAGCACGATGAATGCCGCTACCAACACAACGGAACATCTGGTGGATGGTGGAGATTGAATTACCTTACAATCACACGATAGATTGAAGGATACTGAGAGACCAGGGACCGAATTGCGCATGCACGAAAAGGTGCCCCCATCGTGAAAGTTATCGCAACTGACTCCCTCTCTCTTCAATTTTATTAGTATAGTTACATAAGCGGCGCTTACATCATCAAGCTCGCTTACCCAACTCTCACTCACACAACCCCTCTCACTTTCTGTTCTTGTCCAGCGTTCGCCATCTAAATTTATCAGTCTGAAGATGATGTATCGGCATGGTGCACTTGAAGGAGTGGAGCTTTTTTAACAAAATAAAATGGTAACTTTGCGACAGGTTTAGTGCGCCTTGGTCTAAAATGACAGACAATGTTAGACTAAATCTCACGATGATAAACGTGAAATCTGGCCAACATGTTCTCATTCTCATCCACTGACGACAAAAATGTATCGAGCACCCTGCCCGTGGGTGGATTATAACATGGGTAACAGCATCACAATGTACAAAGAACTGAATGTTTTCAGAAGAAGGCGTCTTTCAATACATTGAATGTGTTGCGCCATTTCCTATCAAGGTACCACCTGGCCGTAGTTCGGTGCCTCTTGTTAGGATCATGTGTAAAATTTTTGTTGAGGTCATAGGTTGCAATCGAATTGGCTGTTGGCGTAACAGGCTTGGCCGAGGTTGAGGAATCAATCGGAAGCTCTTCGTTACTTATGGAGGTGGAAGTTTTAGTGAAGTTTGAGATTGAGCTGTTTATATTGTTCTGGCCACTACTGTTGCTAGAATTTTTGTGATCGTTTGTAACCTCGTCTTTGCCGGAGCTTTTACTATCGGACGTTTTATTGTTGATTGGCAGTGTATGGTTTTGGTTCGTTTGGACGTTGATCCGATGTTTTGTTGCTAAATGTTTTTCTAGTGCTTGAGGCCTTATAATTATGCCACAAATATCGCAGACTAATAAGTAGAATTCGTCCCATTCCGGATAGAGACCATCAAGTTGTGTATCACTGTGGTTGTGGTTTGCGCAAAATTTCGTTCCGTTGGTTTGATTTTCATTAACGTTGGCGCAGTTACTGTTCTCACCAGGATGATTGCTTGTTGCCGATTCTGAGGGTGTTAGGGAGGGAGGTCGTATCGGGGAAAGGGGTGCGGGTAGGCTGGTTTCTAAGAGATGGCTTTTTCCGTTTATCGTTGGGCTGTTAGTGTGGTTATGGGTTTTGTTTGGTGAGGTTGAATTAGTATTATTTTGTTGTAACGGAATAGGAGTAGTCTTTGTTGTTGTTGCTGTCGTGAGGATAGTTAAATTTTGGCTCGAGTTTGCTATCAGTGGCCATGGTTTCCCTAAAGAGGATTTTAAATAGTCAACAATAGATTCTGATTCCATTGTTGGTGAATTCAAATAGGTGTATACCTAATACGATATAATTTTAGGCTCAATATGGAGGTCTCCTGTTGTCTTTTGAGGGGATATCAGAGAATATAAAACAACAACAGACATCTCGGGCGTAATGAACAGCTGCGTTGATGAAACTTCTCGTACTGCGTGTACTGCGGATCCTAAGGATATCCCGCCACTGCAGACTCTGCCTCAACCTGAGGTTCCTCCTATCGAATTTACCAAGGGTAACAAATTGTTCTTTGAAACAGGATTGGTGGAAATCCTGTCAGAGTTATGGATTTTGTCAAGTTGGCGAGTTAGATGACACGTTCAGGTTGCTCGACATACGATGCGGAATTGAATTTCAAACAGGTGATAAATTTCGTTTCCATCAACCTGCCCCACAATTGAGGCAGCACCCACGATCCTCAATTTTTGATTTTGAGTGCTAACCGGATGGATAGATGGCCTGAGGAATTTTGTGCGTCTTGCATGGGAGATTCTTACGCAAAGGCCTTAGATTTTTGTCAAAATCGACCCCCTAACTAACTCGGTCTACTCCTGACCATAGCAATATTGAAAAGTATAACAGGTAATTCGTTCATGGAGGGAACTTAAATTGACATAATTGAGAAGAGTCAGCTCATAACTAGTGCGAAAGTCCTAGGAATCCACAGGTTCGTTTCGCTTAAGACGGAAGTCAGAGCGATCAGAATTGCTTCAATCCCTAAGCGGAAACCATTGCCTGCATTTTGATTGCACTCTTTTTTTTCATCATGGCGAGTTAGCAAGATTATCAAACTAAAATGCGAGCCCATCTCGATCGAGAGGAGACCTCATTAGGGAACAGGAAAGTGCCAAGGTCCTTGAGTTGGTTGAAAACTTTCCAAAGAAAGACGAATCCATAATAACTAGTTAATTTAATCATTTGCACATAGCGCAAATCCTATGAATGTGTTTACACATGTTTAAGTTGACAACAAAGTCTAAGCAAGTGCACTTATATTGGTGTCGACATGTGGAGCAGGTAGGACATTTCAAATCACAACATTTTGGCTCATTGCTATCGTGTTTCACTTCATAGTAAACCTCACTTGAACTCTCTGATGGGCACAGCCAATAGATGGGCTCAACGGCAACTTCGTAAACCAGTGAACCAATTTCAACGCTCTTCTGGTGTCGATCTAATAAAGCTTTTCGCTTGGCAGGATTTCTATCCTCCACCTTTGATAGTAGCTCCATTTGCGAGTCCTCAAATAAGGTCATCAAGCTTGCAACATATTTGCATAATTTCTTGGAATTCTTTCCCTCCTTGTACACCATCTTAAACTTTTCGTGCAATCTCCACAACTGGTAATTTGTGGCTCCATGTGTTTTCCTCAAACAACTCGACCACAGGTCAGGATTCCGAGCAAATTTTTCCTCGAAATATTTGAGAAATTCACTTACCTCTGGGTCTTGCTTGTGATCTTCAACAATTTGAGTTAGGGATCTGGTGAACTTGTCAGTCTCTGATTCTGTCAACAAGGCTCTCAATGACTTCTTTAATTTTCTCAACTTGTCTCTGTTTGATATAAGATCAAACTTCTTCGCCCAATTATCGAACACACTCCAAGGGGTCAATAGATTATGTGTTGGTCTTGTCATCACCTTAGTCCAGGCCTGGTAGAAGTCGTTCAACTCATCGGCTATCACCATTCGGGTTGAAACTGCACCAACCTTGTCTCTCATGATTGTAAAGAAAACTTCAAGTACCTCAACGTCAGTTCTAGTTGAGAAAAGAAAAGCAACTGGAAATCCCTTTCCATCTTCGTCAATAACAGAAACTGAAGCAACGTGAAGGTATTCACAGTGGACATTATGGGTTGAGTCAATGATGATGCACTTTTCACCATGCATTTTGAGGATCTCTGATTGGCCGTCTTTCATTATGACGAGTAAGAAATCATCTTCGCGTAGCTTCGGAAATCTATCAATGAGCTCTGCTTGTGATTTATAGAAGAGAACGCTCGATGCTTCATTAAATTCCTTCATTTCGCTTATCCAAGCTTCGACATTATTCAAATCATAATTGTGACGGATGAGCTTAGAATCCAGGTGTTTAGAATTGATAATGTTATGGATATCCTTGGTGGTGGCCAAATGAAGTCGTGAAGTGGGCTGGCAGTTGAGGCTGCTTAATATACAACTATTTTGGCTGACGGGAGTTGTCGCAACGGTGCTAACCGTGCTTGTGCAGGTGATAATAGGGGTTGTGTTAGTTATTGCAATTTCGCTAGTAGTTGGAATGACCTCCAAACTATTGCTCAGACTATTAGTGTTACTGGTGGCGGCGGTTAAATTATGGCCAGGTGCTGACACAGTTGAAGATGGCGACACTGAGGCAGTTGTGGTTTGTTGCTCGACAGCCGAGCGAATCTGCTTGATTATATCCTTCTTTGTTACGCCTGAGACCAATTTTTGAACAATCAAATCGCGATCCTTGTCCGACAAATCTAGATGTTTCAGCTCGAAGCTATGTCCAACATGGGTTTTAACAAATCGAACATCATAGGTTGAGTCGGGATTAATGGTTACATTCATTGATGCTGGGCAGCGACCATTTATCTTTCTGCTGCCTTGCTTCTTGAGCGCTTTTCGTGTTCTAGCCTTACTGACATAGTAGCCTGATCTATTACAACTATAGTAAGTTTTGTTTACATTTTTGGTCTTCTTCTCTCCGCGTGATTTGATGTATTGCGAGGTTGTTTCATTCTCAATGCCATGTTTCCATTCCTCAAAACTTTGTTTACTTACAAACGTCAGATGCTCAACCTCAATCCTGACCTTATGATCGTTCTCAAGATGTTGGTTATAAATGGAGGAGGAGGAATATACTGATTCACAGAGGGCGCATTTGACATTATTATAAGGCGACTGGACGTTCTCCTTATGTATTTTTCGCAAATGTCTATTTAGATTTGAGTTGGCGGAGAAAATCTTATCGCAAATGTAGCATTGGTGGTTATAGTTGGAAGTCTCTAAATCTGTGATGTTTTGCTCCAATTGTCTATCTTGTTGATGATATAGCTGGTGTTTCGGTTCGGACGAGTTGCTATGAGCTGCGGAGGTTTCGTCCTTGTTTTGATTTTCAGATATCTTAATAGTTTCTTGCTTGACGCCGCGGCTTGTTTTGTCTCCGCTTGTTTCCATCATCGTTCAAGCTTTTGGATACAAGAGCAATTCAATCATTTAGGTTCATAAGTGAGGATCTTTTTTTCATAGTAGTGATGGCCAAAATGTAAACATGGAGAGCTTAAAAAGATAGTGAGATGTCACGAGCGACTGGCTTCCCTCTCATCAGCTGGACAATTTGGGGGGGATATCGTCCATAGAGCGGGCAGCGTTCGGTACGCGCACAACGATGAGTCTTCTGCGCAAAGCAGCCTGAATGCCGCGCACGCACATACGGGCACGGGCCAGACTTGGCGCGAACATTCAAAGGGACCGCGGGATCTCACGCAGACAGCTGAAATGGAACATAGATGGAGCCAGACTAGCTTGTCGCTAACGCTGCCTCCACCGCCACTGGCCACCAAGTGGCGGGCACCTAGCTACTTCCGCTAACAAGAATCCTCTCCCCCCCCCCCACGGGCATTGGCTGCGAGTCAGAGTACGCTTGCGCTAGTAAGTTGGATCCCAATTCGGAGGCTGTGGCGTGCGAGCGCCAAGATGGCGTGTTTTGGGACAATAGAGTTGGAGAGAAGATTATCATCATCATGCGTTGGTCCAGTCCGGACGTGCGATCAGTTCGACTTCTTCAACCATCAGGTTAGCAAGCGAAACAACCTTCGCTATTGGCAGTCTGAAAGTGTCCACATTCTTTTGGGGCCAAGTTCAGGTTAGTGGCCAAGCGCAGAGTGTGTTGAGCTGGGAGTAGAACTGGTGATTGCAGTTGAATTATGCTCGGCCAAGCGAAAGAAAAACGAATATAATAATTAATGGAGATCTAGCACAATGAGCACGACAAGACCAAATTCAAGCCAAAATGGTCAGACTCAAAACTCGTCCGATGCAACAGGAAGTCTGATGTTTAGCTGGCGGAAGATGTTTATTCCGACTGGAATTTTACTAGTTATATGCCTGAGTAGGTTGGCAACGTCCACTGATTTGGACTCAAACGACCGGCACAAAATCTCTGGCCAGAGCCATGAGTCTTTGCTTGAAAGAAGCAAGGCCGTGCCCGCAGACTGGAGGCCGGCCGATGGGAGGGAAAGCCAAAGTTACAGTGATACTGGCTCGAATAGTGAGACTAAACCCGCGAACGTCAAACTGTTTAGCTGGACGGATGCCAAATTAGACGGCGCAAGCTTGGCCAAGCGCGCCAGTTCATCAGGTAAGCCTTTTAGAGTTTGAGCTTTCTGAGTGACGGCCATTGTTAGGCTGGTTGGTTGGTTGCAGGCTGCAACGTCCCAGCCTGAGCCAGCTTTTAAACGGGGCAGGTAAATTTGTTGGCCAAACTGGAGAGCAGAGCGGAAAATTGAGTCCGATTGTGTCGCAAACACGGGCTTATCAGTCACTATTGCGCAAAATCGAGTTTCGCACTGGAAATCAGATCAGCTCATTTGCATCTGGCTCTTTGTTTGCAATTTGCTCGATTATGAATTTCAGCCGGAACGCACCTTTGTTGAGTTTCCAGTTGGTTGGTTGCGGCTCTCTAGATTTGCAAGTCAGCAGAGAGAGTGAGTGAGGCGATCGAGCCAGAAAGAGGTGCGCGCCATTTAGGCGGCCTCTGGCTCTGTATCCCTGTCCAGGACATGGAGTCGCGGTCTGGTCTGAGAGCGGCAAGTTGAGGCCCATTGTTTAGTCGCCTCCCGGCGCTCTTGTCGGCCAGACTCACGCACGGACCCATCGCGCGAATGATGGGCTAGTCGGCGACCATAGATCAAGTCGCTGCTCCTTTATAGCAAACATGCAGCCCTGGCTGGCGGAAAGCCGGCGAGCGAAGTCCAGTTAAATCGGGCGAAAGTCATGAAAAATGCCCACCGAAGCCAACATCGCCATAGCAACGGCAAGCACAAACACTAGTTATCCCATTCTGGCGCCCAAAATCAATGGGCTCCAGCTAGACTCTAAGCCCCACGAAGCGGCCTCCAGGAAGCCACCTTTGGAGGCTGCAGATTGGCCGGCGCGCAAACGAGCAAAAACGCTCCCGCCGGCTTTCAATTAAACTTGATCGCTAATCCTCACGCTCTCGCCGGCTGGCTGGCTGGCCGAGCCGGCCAACCGGATTTGGGGCCGCATCGAGCGGGCGCCAATGGGGCGAGGTTGTAATTTGCGTTCGTTGCGCTCGCAAATTGGATTGCATGATTATTTGTGTCGCTCGGCGGCCTCGGTAACTAACTGGGCCCACTAATAGGCCAGACTGGCGCATTCCGTCCCATTGGGGGCGGTGGCGGCAAGTCGAGTGGGCGGGCGATCCCGCCGGCAACTCTTGCCCCGCCGCTGGGCCAATAGTTGCAGCCTTCGAGCGTTCGCCTCCAATTGATTTCGCTTCCACGGGCCTCGAGGATCCAGCCGGCCATTCTGGCTGGATCGTTTCAGCCTCAGCTCTCGTGGGCCGCAAATCCCACGCTTGATCTGATTGCCCCCGCGCGCGCTCAGCCATTGTCTCTCGCTGGTTAATCTTGGCGGCTCCTCGCCTCCACCTCGCTGGCCACCTCCGCGCCGGCCCAACCTTTAACCCTGTCGGCCAGCCGACCAATAAGTGCCAAACTCGCCCTCCCCCTTCCGGTTGGGGCCGCGCCACTGCAGCAAGAGGGAGGGAGGGATGGAGTTTTTGGCCGGCGAGCAAAGAGCCTTCTCCCTGCTCATTTGCATTCCCACTTTCGGTTGCCCGGCCAGCATCGGGCTCGGGCCCACCTCTGCGCCAAGTCCGCCCACCTTGCGCTCAGCCAGACTCGCCCCACCCAAGCTGGCGCCGGGCGCGCCAACAACTTGCCGCCCGCCAAGTTTGTTGGAGGCCCAAAAGTCATTATGCAATCAGTGCACGTAGTTTGCCCGGCCAGCCTCTCGCTGCCGAGGGAGCCACTCGCCAGGCCGCTCAATCGGGTTCCTCTCGCCGGCACCCAAAGGTTTAGCCGTCAACTTGTCGCCAACTGACGCTGACTTTGCTGGCAGAGCAAGCCAACGGCCGCCGCTGCAGCCGGGCGGCCGCACGTAGCCCTGGCGACCGGCTGCCCTAAAAGTGGAGCAAGCGGGCAAATTGATTGGATTGCATGTCAACTTTTCAGGATACCGTTTGACTGATCGCAAGCCGCCAGTTGGTTTTGGAATTAAACGAAACGAGAGTGGCGAATCCCCTCCAGCTGGCTGCCCTCCCGAGAGACAGCTCGTTTGTTGTTGCTTTTGGGCCCTCCTCATCTCGTTGGCCGCCAAACTCGCTCGCTCGGCGTCAGTTGAAAGCCGAGATCCAACTTGAGATGCTGGCGCTTGAAAATAATGAGCAAAGTCTGAGCTCCATCAAGGGGGTCAGCCAATCAAAAGAAAGCCAACAGCAGTTCAAATGGAAGCCAGTCAACAGGCAGCGGCGGCGGCGGCGGCGGCGGCCACAGGATCGAGTTTCAAGCAAACCTGGCCCATGGAGGAGGCAGAGTTTTCAGCAAGGATGAGTAAATTGGAGCGCCAGTTGGCCGAGTTGGCCTCCAGGTTCCGTTATTTCATGAACCTGTACGGCCTTTGCGAGGACATAACCCTGCTGCTGGTGCCGCTGCTTAGCCAAAAAGGCCAAGGCGGCCGCGAGCAAGTCCGTTGGAGCCGCTCGCTGCGAGGGGGGCGCCAGGGCCAAGGGTCGGGCGGCGGACTCGGCTGGCTGAAGAAGCTGTTCTCGCTTGCGCTCGTCTTAACCGCAAATTGTTTGGCCATTTACGTGCTAGTGGCCCATTTGATCTGGGAGTTCAGGCTTTTAGATGGCAAAAGTGGAGCGAGAGGAACAGGAAGCGAAACAGGCGGCGGCGCCGGCCAACAGGCAAAGGGCGGCTCGGTGCTGAAGGAGTTCCTCGAGAATTTGCGCCGCCATTTAGCGCGCATATTCTCCCTTGGACTAACCCTAATTTGGCACTTCAGTTGCCATAGAATCGAGTTGCTCTTTTCCGATTGCTGCCGCTATTATTTCATGTTCTACAAATCTTTTGCCGGTTTAAGTGGGCCAGAATTGGGCGAAAGGCGAGCCCAATTGCTTGAATCTGGTGTTAAATTTTACAAGCTTGCAAGGGCTCGGATAGGTTTAGCAATTTGGATGCCAATTTTGCACTACTTCTTCAACATCAGCTCGCTCACAATGTTTCCAAGCTCGAGCAATCGGGCAACAACCAAGAACAGGCTGACCGCCCTCTATTATGGGCACAAAGACTGCAACCAAACTACCGGCGGCGCTCGGCTCCTCTGTCAGGCGCTCGACAATTTCGACTCCTTCCATCGGGCAATACACACCGGCTTCCATCCATACGAGCACAGGATTCCACAGAGCAACCCCGTTACAACACAGTCGGAGCCGCTTGGTGGCAGCGAGCTCGCGCTCGAGCCTCCCGGCCAGGTGAGCGCACTCAGGTCGGCCTCGTACGCGCTCCTAGAACTCTTCGTCTACTCGATTTATATTCACGGCCCGAGGATCATTTGCGCCACTTGTTTGAGTCTCGTGCTAAACATCCATTACCAGTGCATTAAATCCTTCAATAGGCAGCTGGTTGAGCGGGTTCGGAGGGGCCGAGGGAGGCCGCTCACGAACGGCGACATTGTTAGCCTTGTGAAGCAGTACGATTTGATTGGCATGATGCACGAGCGCATTGAGGCCACATTCAAGTGGTCAATGTTGCAATCTTACACGTTAATGTTTGTTAGCTGCCTCATACACATCTTCTCCTTCACCGAGTCCACCTCAGCCTACGTGGTGAGCAGCGGCATTGCCGATCCTGGAGGCGCAAACCTCTCAGCTGGGGCCCAACTGCAAGCCAGACAACAGCAACCAGAGCCCGCCGCTCCAACCTCGATCGCGGCCATGTTCATCCGGCTCGCCTCTGTGGTGTTCGTCTGCTACTCGCCCTATCTCATCTACTGTGAGGCCTTCAAGATTGAATCCGCCAGCAATGGAACTGAGCGTTCGGTTATGCTGCTAGCAAGGCGCCATGACGACCCCTTGGCGCAATCCATCGAGCCAAGTCTCTTTGAGCCCATCTGCCTGAGCGTTGGCGGCTACTTTTCGCTCAGCAAGAGGAGCCTGTTCTCATTTCTGGGCGCAATCGTAACCTTCTCGGTCATGTTCATAGGTGAGCAAGCCTCTCCATCCAATACAACTTCTAGCCGCCCGAATTAGAAACCAATCTAACCAAAGCCACATTGGCGCTCGCAACAAACCGACCCAAATCCCAGAATTAAGAACCAAATCAACGCTGACCAACTCAAATATAAGCCAGACAGCAAAAGTGTTAGAATTGATGACCGAACGGAGCTCAGATAACTGAATCGGGCAAAACTCGATTGGTTTGCTTCAATCTAATACTGGCTTGGTTTGCTTGGGCGCGAGCAAAGAGGTCATGCAGTTTTAGTGGTTAGTTCGCGAACTAGATCGCTAGGTGCTCTCGCTGGCTCAAGTTCAGTGACTTATTTTAGTGCCAACTTGCGGTCTGATTGTCGTTTTAGCGCAACCATAGGCACTGTAACACCGAGAGTGCAAACCTAACCGGCCAAAATTGGCTCATATTTTACCGCCAACGCGCCCCCTGTCGGCCCATAGTTGGCCTTGGCCAACCCAACCTGGAATTGGTGCTTAGTTTGTGGCACCAGCTTGATCTTTGGCTGCCCAAATAATGACTTAAAGTGAGTAACCGAATTCAGCCTGATTGAAATGGCCGCCGCAAAATGACGCCAGAGGGGGGATAATGATAATGTCCAAGGCTATACCAGACAAGTCCAGCCTGACGAGGCCACTGCGCTCTGGTCTCGAGCGGAGGCGCGCGGTCAGCAAGCTAGGCGACGTCTCTAAGGCTGCGCCCGTGCAGTCTACGGGTTGGGAATTTATGTTTGGGATAAAATCTATTTGTAGAAGCTTGCTGCAGACTAATGGAATGGAGCGCGAAGAGATTTAGCGCCCCACTCTCAATGGTGCTGATGGAGTTTTTAGTCTCCGCCGAGTGTGGCGCCCCCAACTGGCTGCCGGCCGTTTGGGGCTCCACTTGGGGGGCGCCGGCAAAAGTGGTGAAAGCGTTGAAACGCCTAGTAAATTGGCCCAGCGAGAGAAAATCTCTCACCTGTCGCCAGCTAAGCTCTTAAGCTGGCCAATTGGATTTGGCCACCTGGCGCGAATCAGGCGATGACTTAGCCGCCAGGCGCCACTCAAAACTCGTCACACTAACAAACTCTTGTCCCAAAACTGTTCAGCGCTCGAGCCGGAAGCCAGTGGCGGCAGCGGCCAAGATGAGGGAAGCAAGCGCTTGGATGCGAACGGCGACGAGCAGGTGGAAATGGAAACGGAGCAACGCGAGCAGGTGGAGGAGGAGCTGGCGGCCGAGTTTGGGCGGCGGCCCGCCGAGGTTGGCGCGTTGGAGGAGGCCGAGCGGGCGGCGGACAGCGCGGCCGACTCCGAGGAGGGAAACGAGCTGGAGGAGGAGGAGGAGGATGACGAGGATGGCGAGGATGGCGAGGAGGAGGAGAGAGGCTGGCTGAGCGAGGGCCATGCAAATGGACGGAATGGAGTCCAGCGGGACGGCCGCGCTGGTGGACAGGCCGCCGAGCGCCGCCCTCCGTCGCGGCCAGCCGACGCCGGCGAGCCAGGTGGGCTGGCAGGTGAGGCCGGAAATGGGCGCGCGCAGGCCGAGTCGCGCAGGCAAAAGGCAAGACAGGGCCGGAAGTACAAGCGGCTCAGCCAGCTGCACTCAAAGGGCCGCCAAGAGCTCGAGCGGCGCCGATTGATTGAGGCCGGACGAGTGGCCACTATAACAAACAGCTCCGTGGACACAGACAACAATGGCGGCAACAACAACAAGGCCCCGCTAGCGCCAAGGCTGGAGCCCTATTACTGGGCCAGAGCCAGAGAGAACGAGCGCTCGGTGGAGCTGATGCCCAAATTGGTCATCTTGAACCAAGTTGAGGTTTGCGATATCGAGCTGCTAGCTGGCGGCGGCGGCGCCATCGACGACGCTGACAACGACAACCAGTTACCTTTCATCGTGAGCTGGATTGATCGCGTCAGTGGCGAGGCCACTTTGGAGGCAAAACACGAGGACTTGATGAATTGCGAGCGGCGCCGCAACTACACCTTCAGGATGCGCGCCATAGGTTGCAATGGCTTTTATTCAGAGGAGTAAGTGTACAAATTGCTTTGCTCGCTCGCTTGATTCCGTTTGGTCCAGTTGAGTTGAGTTGAGTTTAGTTTGGTTCAGTTTGCTTAGCTTGTATTGGCGCGCTTTGGGGCCGGCGAGCACGTAACTGTCTTGTCGGCGGCTCTGGCGGCATTAGATTGACTCGAGTCCATTCAGCTGCCCACAAGCTGCATGGGCCAACTCTTGGCCACAAGGTTAGTTTAATGCCCCCTTTTTGCTGCGCGACCCCTGGCGGCCGCTCGCTCGGGCCTGGACTTGGCTGTTACCTGCGCTGAAGGCACCCCGCCGATCAAAGGTAGGACAATCAAACTACTCCTCTCCTGGCGCCCTAACGATCAGCGCCCAATTGCGACCAGCGAGAGTGGCGTCTCCGGCTGCAACCCACCTGGATCATCTTTGGCGGCCAAGTCTCGTTCGGGACGGCAAGCGAGCGCACTATTAAACAAACACGAGCTCCCTCGCGCCCCAGATCCTTATCATACATCATCAATTACTGGCCGCCGGCGCCTCCTCCAAGCGGCCGCTAATGGAGTCCATGGGGGGAGGCGGCCGCGAGTTAACGTGCAAACGAGCCAACAATGGCGCCCCAGACTAAACTGAGCGAGCGCGCGAGATCCGCCCAAAGCCAAGTCGCCCGTTCGACAGAGTTCACTCGAATGCATTTTGAATGTCAAATTAGTCACTTCCGGCTGGAGTTTGGCCCTCGAAGCGGCGGCGGCGGCGGCGGCCGAGAGTCGATTGGGGGGTGCGAGCGGGGGAGTTTAGTCAAAAGTGCGCCCCCCTCCTGCGCGGCCAGCTCCAGGCCGAGCCCCCGTCTATTTGCCGCTCGAGCTCAACCAGTGTCCGCGCTCCACTTGCCCCCGGCGGCTCCCGCTCGGCCGCCCCAGTTTGGGGTGTCAGGCAAGATGTCAGGCGGAATGGGCGCCTGATTTCGGGGGGGGGGAGGGGGGCGCTCGGGGCTGCGCGCCCGCAGCAAATGTGTCGCGCGCTATCTGCTTGGCCATCTATCTTGGCGCTTTTCCAGCTCCGCAGAGAGAGAGAGAGTTGGCTCCCAATTGAGGCCCCCTTTGGCTGGCCACTTAAACTGTGAGGCGCCCTTTTGGTTGGCGCTATTTGCATGGCGACTTACGTGACGCGAATGCGCCCAAACTCGAGCATACCGCTCACTTGGCCTGCAGCGCTGGCCCAAAGCACTAGGTCACGCAAACTAACCTTGAACCTCCTCCCTCGCCAACCAACCCCAAAAACCCGGCGGCCGCTGCAGGGCGCTCGTCCGGCTAAGCATGGACGACGTGAACGAGTTCAGTCCAGAGTTCGAGCGGCGCCTCTACGTCGTGTCGGCCGAGCTGGGGCTCGCGCAAAGCGGACGGCCAGACGGCGAGAGTCTCCTGCTAACAGTGCGCGCCCACGACCAGGATTGCTCGGCCGAGTTTGGCTCAGTTTGTCGCTACGAGCTGCTGCTTGAACCGCAACAAGAGCCTACCTGGGCGGACTCGCTCCGGGTGGATGGAAGCGGACGCGTTTGGGCGCGCAACTCTTGGTTGCTGGCGCGCGCGGCCAAGGCGAGCGAGCAAGCGCGCGGCTCCTTCCAGGTGATCGCGCACGATTGCGCCGGCAAGAAGTCGCAAACGCCGGCGCTGGTGCAGGTGAACTTTAACAAGTTGTGTCAGCCGGCTTGGAGGGGTAAGTGCGCCGCTTGACAGCTGCCAGCTTTGCCAATCCTTGCGCGCTAAAAATGTGCCCATCTCGGGCCGGCGCTTTCAATTAGGACTCGCGGCGCCGTGTTTGTGTGCCCGATTTGTGGCTTGAAAGGAGGAGCCGAAATTGCAATTGAATATTCGCCTCCATCCGTCCGTCTGTCAGCGGCGGCGGCGGCGGCCAATTGTCGCTCGCGGGTTTGAGGTCGCAAAATGGACTAGGCGCGCGCTTGTTTGTCCGCGCAGAGGAGCCGGCCGCTCGCTTGGAAAGGAATAATTTTAGCGCAAAGTTTGCGTCCTGTGAGCGATGAGCGTCATCAGTCATGGCGCCATTTTCAAACTCGCCCCCCGAAAGCGGCCGCCGAGCGAGCAGGCAGCAATTGAACAAACACACAATCCGCGCTCGCCGCACCAAAACCTGAGCACCGTGTGTTGGGCGCCCTAATTTGGGCGGCTGAAAGCGAGCGCTCGCTAGACTCGGCTCGGCTCGGCTCGGCTCGGCTGGACAGGCGAGGCGAGCAAACAAGGCGCCATGACTGCTCGTGTGGGCGCTGGATGGCTGACGAAGGCTCCTTCCAGCCGCCAGATTGGCAGAATGATCTTGGCAGGGCCTCAATTTGTCCAACTTGCGCCACTCAGCCCCTCCGATAGTCAGCCGGCGTCGCCTGGAGCGCGCAAACTGATCGGCGGCCAAGCAGGAGCCGGTTTGTGTTTAACTAGCCGGACTGGCGGCGGCGGCAGAGGCGGCGGCAGAGGCGGCAGAAGCGGCCAACTCGGGCCAAGATTCAATTTGCATACCACTCAGCTAATGCGCCCGATGAAAATTGAATCGTCCGCCGATAGGCAGCCGCCAACTCGAGCGGCTGAGTCATATTATCGGCGCTCGTCTGGCTTGATTCTGGTTGGTTGGCGCGTCTACTCTGCTGTCCTTTGCACGAACCGCGAGCCCAGTCTCTTGCCGCACGAGCTGGCCAGCCAAACGGGCGCCCCTTAACTAAACTGAACCGGCCTGTGCAGCAAACTAACCAGCCCACTCGCCCCCATTGCGCGCAGACGTGGACACGCAGATGCTCTACCTGCCTGGAAGCGGCGAGAAGTCGCCCTTCGCAGGCGCGCGGCTCGATTTGTGCGGCGCCAAGTGTCAGCGGCCAAACATAAGCATGGCGCTGCGACTGGAGGCGAGCGCGCCGCTTGAACGCAGGTGGACTCGGCCAGGTGCAAGCGGCCAGCAGCATCGCCAAGACAACAGCTCGCCGGCCAGCTTCGAATCCTGCGACCGCGAATCCCATTCGATGCTCTCGAAGCGGCGCCTTTGCGGTAAGTAGCCGAGCGACCCCGCGCGTTCAGTTGGCCAGCCTCATGCATGCTGGCCGCCTCTAGCATCCGGCATCCAGCCTCCGAGCCCCTCGAGTCGGCCTCGCGTTTGGCTGGCCGCCGACCAAGGCGACCGCCATAATTGAATTTCATTAGACAGGTGAATTTTTTCCCATGAAACCCCTGACAAGCTGGCCGATGGGCGGCGGCGGCGGCGGCGGCGGCGGCAGTTGCACGCGATTGGGGCCAAGCAAGCGGCGGCGCGCAAACACGGCGGCCGGGGGCGCCACTTCCGCCCGCTCGGCCGGCGGGCGAATAAATTGCGCCGTCCGGCCAAATGACCAATATATAAAGATTGAATCACGTTCGCTCGGGCGCCCGCGGAGGCACAATGGACTGGGCCGCAGCTGCCAATGCAACTGGAGCGGCCGATCTTATCGGCCCGCTCGGGCTGCCCGCGAAGGGCGCGCGAAAATTCAATAAGTGGCCATCGAGATTATGTATACATTAGTTCGAGTCAATATAAGCGCCGCCCACTTCCGCCTGACGGGGAGCCGAAATTGAGATCTCATTAAGCCGGTTGGATGGCTGAATGGCGGCTCGCCTCTCGGCCAAGACAATCTGAAGTGTCAGCGCGGCCGATAAGCCGGCGGCGGGCGGGCGTGCGGGCGGACAAATTCATTTACATGGCACCGAGGGATCATCCGAGGGGCTGGCCATCCATCATTCAAGTGCGCGCGCTAGGATACTCGCGGGCCGCGCACCTGGCTCCAGCCTGCAGCGCTCCGCCCCCTGCGACTCTAAACTCGGCCAGGGCCGCAAGGTGGCCGCTCGAGGCAGCATTTGCGTCTGGCCAACACCTTTGGCTCCCAAGCGAGCGCCTCGAGTGGCAGCCGGCGCCGAGTGGCCGCGAGCAAAAAGCAACCTTTGGGGCCGCTTGATTGGATTGGGGACGCTCGAGACGAGATCTAATTGGTTTGCTCTGCCTCTCGCGCTCACCTGCAACAGACCCGCCGACGACTGGAGCCGCACAGACTGCGCGCCTCTCGCGTTGAGGCCCACAGTCGCCAGCCCGCGAGTCCATTCAACAAATGCACACTCGTTGGCCAACAAAAATGATTGATCATTTATCGCCGTTTCAGTCCTCGCGATCGTCTGCAACTCGAGTTGCGCGAGCCAAGAGCGTCATCCGTTTCCATCTCGGGCGAGCGCGCCGCCGCCAACGCGGTCCCATTAGCAGAAACAATCGCACTGTTTGCTAGCCAGAGTCAACTCTCCCCTTGGCCGGAGACGAGGGCCGCTCTGGTCTGCATCTCGCCCACGAGCCAATATTAGCTGACAAAAACATTAATAACCATCCATCTCAACCCTGAACTCACTTCCCGCGAAACCCAAACAAAACCCAATAAACAAATGCAGGCACTTTCAGCCGAGCCATCGAGCTTTTGCCGGCGCTGAGCGCGCAAACTAAATGGATTCAGCCGCTTCAAAAGTCTTCCGCAAGCTCGGACAGGAGAGCGCGGCCGGCGAGTCTCGACTCTGAGCCGGATTTGCTCGAGCCCGAGGATGTGGGGCCGGATCCTGGGCTCGAAGGGACAACATTTGGCGACGAAGATAATGGGACGCCCAAGGACGAGAGCCTGCTCGGCTTCTACTCGCCGCTTTCGAGCTATGGACGGCGCGCGCTCGGCCTGGCGCTCGAGCAGGGCGCTCGCCTTGGCGCCCACAGCTCGGGCTCACGAGGCCGGAAGCGCGCGCGGCCGAGCCAAGGGGCCAGGAGCGAGTATCGGGCGCAGGGGGAGCCGCGAGCGCGACTTGAAGTCGGGAGCGCGCAAACAGGCGGCCGGCGGCTCAAGCTGGCCAAGCGGGCGGAGGCGCCCGATCCGGCGAGCGTCTATCACGACCAAGTGTACTACTTGGATGGCCGCTCTAGCGCTGCCATCGTTCCCAAGAGCCTCTACGCAACTTTACAGGCTAGAAACCTTTCCGAGGGCTCAAGTTTGGATGTGAGGCCGCTCGTGTTTGGTCGGCGCCACTCAATTCACTTTTGGATGCGTCATTCGCCCTACGTCCCCCTCAGGCGGCTCCCTAAAAACGCCACCGCCGGCTCGCAACAGCAGCAGCAACAACAACAACAGCAGCAAAAACAGGACGATCTGGCCGAGCTGAGGAGGCACGCAAGGGAACATTTGCTCTGCGCCAGCGTGGACGGCCAACAACTGGGCAAGCAAATATTGCACCACAGGCACCATCTGTACGCGCTCTTCGTACGCGATTGCAAGCTCGTACTCCAACTGCGCCGGCCGCTCAATCTCTCGCTAACAAACGACGCAAACACTTACCTGCCCGCCGAGTGGCGCTGGTCGCTGGCGGCAAACCAAGCCTGCGACAACAAGTGGCACCAATACACCATCAACGTTAACTATCCAAACGTTGAGCTTTATGTTGATGGGCAACAGTTTGAGGAAAACTACGCCAACTTGGTGATTGTAGACGATTTGCCTATGACCTACCTCAAGCAGCAGGCTGGCGGACAGCGCGCAGCGAGAGAGGACGAGCGCGAGCTCGTAGCTGGAGGTCGGATTGCCCTGAGCGTTGGCGCCTGCTGGGATTGGCGCCAACAGGCAACCAGCGGCCACTTTAGGGGCTACCTGTCCGCACTGGTGGTGCTCGCGGACGAGGCCGACGACTCGCAGCTCGCCGAGTGTCTTGGCCGCTGCTCTGAGGCTTTGGTTGTGGCTGCGCCATCCTTCGGCTTGCCCCTCCACGACCAACAGGAGGGCGCCAGTGGCAGGCTCGAGCAACCAAAGGGGAGCACAAGAGGCGACAAGCTCGACAACTCGCTGGTCGTCTACCAGGAATCGCAGGCTAAGATTCTGTTGAACGGCCACGATTTGCTCAACGTTGCGGACGCCCTAGCTCAGGTTGCTTACGTAAACCGGCGCCCCTTGCCCTCGATTGGGCGGCGCGAGATCAGGGTTGAGACTCGGCTCGATTGCGCGACCAGCGTAGCGGGCCAACCAGCGCCCCTCTCACAGCAGCAGCAGCAGCAACAACAACAACAACACCCGCAAACAGACACTGGCGGCCACCAGAAGAGCGCCAGTGTTCCCATTGAGACGCTCCGGGTCGAGCTGCTCGTTTTACCGAGCAAAATCTTGCCCCTCATCTCGCTGACTGGACCCTCAAGCCTGATGCTCGACAGCGGCTCGTTCAAGGCTGGCGTTCACCCGTTTGGTTCGATCGCTTTGCAAATCAAGGGCCTGAATCTGTACCAGTCGGCGCTCCAGTTGCATTTGGCGGATAAAACCGGACAGAGCGAGCAAGCGGGCGCGCAAAGGAACGGCTCCGCAGAGGGCGAAAACCTTGACTACATTGAGGATTCAGTGGAGGCGGCTGAACCGTCAATCAGCCAACCGGACCATCCGCAACAAACTGGCAGCTCAGTGAGACGAGTGGATCTAAGCTCGACGAGGAATCGGATTGAGGCTTGCAGGGTGAGAGTTGAGCCGCCGCTAAACGGACGCCACGAAAGCTTCCAGCTGCCGATGGAACAGATCGACCAACTCCAGCTTTACTCGCGCCACTCGCCCGAAGGCTTCATCATTTACGGCTTGGATAGTGCAGAAAACTACCAGCTCTTGCTCAGGTCGGTTGTATACAGAAACTCAAAGCCAACCCTCTACTTGGAGCGAAAGTTCACGCTTACCTGTTCGGATTTTAACGGCCGTTTGGTTGGCAACGAGTTTACGCAAACGCTCATTGTTATTGACGAAAAGTCGCCAATCGTCAACCTTGTTGGCGCTGGGGAGGGCCGAAGTGAGTTCCAATTTGGGGCGCAAGCAAACAATGGGCAGCCCTCAATGCTTTTAAGCTCCGAGCTGACGCATGTAAAATTAAACCACGAGGCCCAGCTGACCAAGTTGGCGGGCCAAAGCGAGCCTGGCGCCAAACACAAGCGCTCGATGGGCATGCTCAGCTTGGAGCAGAGCACCAAATTGGACCGCATTGCAATGGCCTTTTTGGTCTTTGTGATAAGTTTGATTGTTATGATGCTTGCAATCGCGCTAACAAACCTGAAAGAGCCCGGAATCAAGCGGTCGGCGTTGGCGGCAAACAAGCAAGAGGGCGCCGCCAAGGCGGAGGGCCGAGTGCAGGCGCTTGCCTACGACCTCGATTCTGGCAGGACGAGCAGCCTGTACGCAGACGAGCGCCTCGAGCTGGAGGAGGAGGAGGAGGAGGAGGATTGTTGCGAGGAGGAGACGGAGGATGAGGAGGAGTTTGAGCAAGACGGGGCGCTTGCCTGCCAGCTTGAGGCCAGGAGGACGGCTTGTTGTGGTCGCGCGCTGAATGGCAGCGGTGCCCATCCAGCGACACAGGCCGGCTCGACAGATCTCGAGTCGCTTTCCTGGGACGACGAGCTGTCCGTGGAAAGCAACAGCCAGACAACTATAGTGATGAATCCCGTCTTACACGGGCGGCCGAGCGGCGAGCTGGCCAGGCAAAGCCAGCGGGCGCTCGTGATCGAGCAGCGGCCAAACTGGCGCGGCTCAATGACGCAACGCGTTCGCACTCTGCCCGGCCGGCGCCAGTCTTGTGGGCGCGAGTTGGCCTCCGATGGCGGCCGGATGGTGGCCATGGACGAGCAGGTCTCAAGCAGTTGCAGCAGCAGTAGCAGCAGCAGCAGCTCCTCCGACCTGTCCGCAAGCGACGACGAAGCCGACCTGGGCGCCGCCTGCAGCCAGCTCGCGGGCCAGTCCAGGCGCGAGGCAGAGGAGGTTGAGGCCTCCTCCCCGTGCTCACACCACTACGAGATCCGCCACAACCATGACCACGACCACGACCACGAGCATCACCATCATCTCTGCTTGAAGCGCAACCAGCAAACAATGAGCGAGCGGTGGGAGGAGGATGAGGCCAGTTGTGAGACGGAGCCCTCTTGTGGCCAACAAAGCGGCCGTCCAATTGGCGCCCAAGGGAGGCGCGCTGACACTTGAAGCCGGCTCCATGGACAACCTTGGCCTGGAGACACATGAGGCGAGTCCCTGTTGGTTCGCTGGCCACCCTGCATCTGACATTGTAAATCGATCCGACATTAGTTGAACACGAACACGATCTGGCGGGCAGGCTGGCGAGTGCTCGCAGTGGCCGCCGTTTGGTGAGAGCTCGAGCTGTTGGAAGGAGGCCGGCCGAGACCTGGCCGGCGAGCTCGCAGTCGAAGCTGTAAGTTGACTCCCAGCTTCGGGCTCGATCTGCGCCGCTGTTGTTGTTGTTGTTGTTGTTGTTGCTGTTGTCGCTGTCGCTGTCGTTCATGCTGCTGCCACTGGTGATGTTCGGCTTCCGACTTGAAACGGGCCACTGGCTCCGCTGAAAGGGCGCAGAGCAAAACAATGCACCTTAAGCCTGCCTCGGTGCTGGCGCTGCGGCCAAAGCGGCGACATGACGCAACAGGTCGGCCCGTCGGCTCTCTTTCAGCTCAAGCAAAGCTAAACGAAACCAAACTCGACTCAATTACATGATAAAAGTCTATATTCAATTATTAAAGGCACTCCAACGAGCACAAAGCCAGCTCACCACCCCCCTAGTTCATTGTTCCTAGCTCCACCTGCCTCGACCTGGCGCGAAAGGCTCGCCCACTGGCCAGTCCAGCTTGCGCTCCACTTTGGCTCCCGTCATTCGATTGGCCGCTGACCAGTCGCTTGGGCGGCCAGCTCGCAGTTGCTGCTTAGGGCGCAAGGTTGCTGGCGTCATCATGATGCTTGCTGATTTCGGACCCAACTCTGGGCTTCCTTCGTTGTTTCCACTCTGCGAGCTTCTTTGGCCGACGACAAAAGCCGGCCAAGTCGCCCAGTATATATCGCATTCAAGAGAGAGGAGCGGCGAAGAGTAGAGAGAGAGAGAGCTTGAAGCAAACATGTTCCAACAGCTCAAGTTGTTCCTCCTGTTGGCCCTGATGGGCAAAATCGGCTCCAGTTTGGCAGGTGAGCGAGCAAAGTCCAGCTCCACCATTTTTGTGCAGCAACAACACGAGCACACTCTTGTCTAACCCAAACAACCGCCGCCAGGTTTGTCCGAGTCCGTGCAATTCAGCACTTGTAGGCGCGAGCTTGAAAGCGCGAACAGTGAGTAGAGACCAACTGATGTTAGCCCTTCCATGGGAGTAGCAAACGAGCAGCCCCCTAACTCCTCAACTCGAACCCGAACCCAAATCTTCGTAGAGACGCTTGCCCAGTGGGCTGAGACGATGGAAAGCATGGTGAACGAATCAAAGCTGCCAACTTCGATCAGGGAGTCGATCCACAACGAGGCAAACAAGATCCTCGACATGATTGAGGAGTTTGGGGTTCAAGTGAAGACTCGACACTCGTCGCTGTTGGCCAAGGACTTGGTGACCATCAGGCGCCGTTCGAACAGAATGGCGCTGGACATCTACCTGAATACCTTCGATATGCGCTGGCCGCAAAACTCGCTCCAACTGGGCGTTCTTGTCGAGCGCGTCCAACAGGCTTGCTTGGATCGCAGGGCCATCGAAGCGCTCGAGTCGCCCCCAAGTCCGCTTGAGCCGTTGCTTGCGTGAGCAACAAGCAATGGCCATCCCGGGCTCGGCCAAACTGCGGCAAGGCTTATTTATTTGCGCTCTAATTAAAGACACCTGAGAGGGAGAGTCTAGCTAGGCGTTGAGAGTTTTATTGGCGGTCGTCGAGTCGTTGGTGTCAAGTTTGGCGAGGAGGCCGCTCTTGTTTGTCGTTGGCGGTTGCTTACAATCAGTGGGCTTGCTGCAGTTGGTTTCCGCTGGCCGCGCAGCAACGAGGGCGGCCCTCTCGTCCTGGTCGCCGTTTGAGGCTCGCGCCAGTTTCGATCTTTGGGCCGTGAGCAGAGTTTGGAGGGTTGAATTGGAGCTCTCGCGGTAGATGGTCTCGATTTCGTTGTTCTTTGGTCGTGAGGGCAAGTTGGCATTGTTTTAGCAGGAGCTTAGTTTTGAGCAAACATTTGTGGGAGCGCGAGTTTTAAAAGCAACTAAAAAACTCACCATGAAAGTCCAAGGCAATCGCTCATTAGCAAGCAGACACCTTTTACCTGAGGGGCAGTAGACTGTTGGTTGAATGTAAATTGGTTAGCATGAATTTTGAACTCAACTAGCTGGAGCTGACATAGTTATGTTATGACATGAGCTCACCCTTTTCGCTCATATTGCTCTGCGCTTGGCCAGGACCGTTTGCAATCCGCTGCGATTGGATGGAGGCCTTCGAGCAGGAGAAGCAAAACTTGTGCACCTGCACCGAGGGACACTGAACAAAGTGTCGATCTTCGAGACGCTCGCGACACAACAAACACTTCAACTGCTCCTCTGGCTCCCCAGAGATCTTTCCGTTTTGTCCGAACTCCTTTGAGGCTGCCGAGTTTGGACTTGAATTTGGCTCAACTTGCAACTCGTCAGAGTTGTTTGCTGTTGCCGATGAGACCTTGTTGTTGGCGAGCAACTGTTGCGCCTTGACTGCAACACTCTCAGCGAGCGAGTTGGTCGTTTGCTCGCACAGGTTAACCGTTGGCAGCCGTCTGGTTGCTCCAAAATCGTGCTTAACTTGGCCAGAGGGAGAGACTGCCAGTTGTGGCGCGCACTTTTCCCCACTCGACTGCCTGTATTTGAGCTGCGAGGATTTCACCAAACTGGCCAGCTCCTCCTCGGAGAGCCGCTTCCGTTTCGAGCGCGGACTTAGCCTGCTGAGCGCCCGCGATTCAAGCCTCTTCGCCGCCAAATTGGCCAAATCTCCGGCTTGACACAGGGAGTTGGCGCCCCTTTTCGGCTCCAACTCGGCCGGCGTTGCTGGCTTGTGCGTTGTTTGGGCGACTGAGAGGCTGTGTTTGGGTTGGGTTTGCGCGCTTGGCGGCCGGCTCACTGGCTCGGGCTGCTGCTTTCCTGTGCTCTGATCGACCCTCGCGCAGGCCGCCCGAGTTTTGCTGGCCGCCTGCTCGTCCAGACTGGACTGCAGGAGGTGGCGCAGGTTGCCCTCCGCGCGCTGCACTTCGAAGGCGGCCGAAAACTGCTCGCCCGTCCTGAGATCACCCAGCGACCTGAGACGAGAATCTGCGAAAATTGAGCTGTAAGTGGCAGTGGTTTGGTGGGACGAAATTGGGGCGAAGGCGTGCTGGTTGTAGGCTGGCGGCAGGCAATAGGCGGCCGCTGGGCCCATGGATGGGTGCAGCTGTTGCTGTTGCTGCTGCTGCTGCTGGAGCGAGTGGTGCGAGTGTGCGAAGGGCAGGTAGGGACTGAAGAGCGTCTGGTTGTAGGTGGGCGCGTAGAGAGTTGGCGCGAGCTGTCTCGCGCCCGCAAACCCCTGCACAGTGTGCGAGGCCCGCGAGTAGTCCTGCTGAGTGCGCGCATAGGCGAAGGGTCGGCCGCCAACCAACTCTGACTGGCCGCTTGGCTGCAACTCGTGGAGGCCGCCTTGGTCGGCGAAGGCGCCCGCGTTGCGCAACATCATTTGGAGAGCGAGGCTTGTGAGCGGCGGATAGGCAGTGCCGGCCTGTTGGCCCGTCGAGGGCGCCCGTCTGGCGCCAGTGGGAGTGGCGCGCGCCGTTTCATCTGGACTCTGAGCGCCCGGAGCTGAGCTTGCGAGCGGACTCTCAGGTGGGGCGAAAGAGCGGCAGGCGTCCGCTTGGGGGCCGGCGCCGGGATTGTCGGGTTGCTGGTGGCGGCACTGCGCCTGGCTCTGGCCGCCCTGACACTCGGCGCGCTGGCCATCCGAGCAGCAGCCGCCGCCACCCAGCTGCTCGCCGGGCCTCAGACTTCCGCTGGCGGGCGGCAACTTTGCGCTTGTTTGTGAGCTTGCCTTGGCCTTGGCCTGCTCGCACCTGCTCGTGTCGCCGCCTTCAGTTTGGCCGGCCGGCGACATCCAACCGGCTGGCTGCGGTTGGTCGGGTCGGCGCGTCAGTTGCGGCGGCGGCGGCGGCGGCGCAAAGGGCGCCAGTGGGCCAGGGCTGAAGGACGGGCGACGCGGCAGCGCCTGAACGATCTGCTGTTGGCGCGCTGGCTGGCCGCGCAAAAGCAGCGGCTCGAACTGGAACACTGGCCGCTGGGGCCGCTCGTGCGCCTGGCCAAACACACCTGTCAGCTCGAACAAGCTCGGGCTTCCCTGTGACTGCTTGAGGCGGCGCGCGCTACCTATGAGCGACTCGATGCGATCTGGACCCTCGTAGTTGAGGCAACCGCGGCAGACTATTTCACTGAAGGACCTTATGAGCGAGTACTCCTGCTTTGGAGTCTCGCACAGGTAGCACCTTGCTTGGGCCAGCGAGCAACTGGCGCCACCTGTGGAGTTTAGCGGCGCGCTAGCCTCCTGTCTGGGCATGGATCTTGAGCTTGCAACTTCTGATTCTTCCTGAAACTTTGCTGCAACGCCTTTTGGCCGGCCACTTGGGAGTGAATTTGAGGCTTCTGCATGCACTGACATGTGGGCCGCCAAGTTAATTCGTCATCGCAAGCCAGTGCGCGCGCCACTGGTCCAGAGTGTGGCCAAACCTGAAACTGGAGTTTCAGCTCCACCTTGAGCCGGCTCGATTGGGCGCTCGGATTTCGGCCGCGCCTCTTGTCGCGCCCACTCTGCGGGCAAACTACGTATGCGTGTGTAATCTATCAGAGCCTTTGTAACCTAATACAGGGCCACTCTCAACCCGATACGCCGTTCAGTGTTTTAGCTGGTGGGCGCGACTTGCGCGAGAGAGAGAGAAAGTGGGAGATCTGTTTGCGTCTGTTTGCGATGCTGCCGCTTGAGAGTCTTGTTGCCGTTTGCGCTTGCGGTTCAGAGGCCTATTGTTGTTCGTGGGCTTTGAGCCCTCGTCTGAGCGAGACAGTTTTGTTGACTGGGGCCCTCGAGTGCTCTGCTTCTTGGCGGATTGGCCGCAGCGAGCCAAGGTGGAGAGTTAGGCGGCTGGGCTGTTGCAGCGGCAGTGGTGGTTCCTGTCTACGGCAACCAGCAGCAGTCGCCAGTCGCCTGACGCGAAAGGAGCAGCGGCCGCCCCTTGCGGACGCGAACGCGGCCGAGAGCCCCATGCGAGAGGCAGCGCGCAAACCGCGCGCTCAGTGTGCGACGCAAACGAGACCAGCTTTCGCGCGCAACGCAGCCGGTTGCCGCGGGGCCAAACGATGCCCGCTACCTCCAACTGCCGCCCCCACCTGCCCGGGCCGGTTCGCGCCACTTCCGGCGAACCGAAGCTCGAATCAGGCGCCAATCAGCGGGCGATAATCGCGCTTGATTGGCCAGCTCGGAGGGAGGAAGCTCGAGAGGTGGGGAGCGAGTTCTAGTTAATTTCCTCGTCGCCCGCAAGTGTCGTGGGCGCAACTCTGCCAACTGCAAGACAGGAGGCCGACAGATTTGCGCTGATTCCCGAACACTCTACCTGGGCATGAATGTGGGCGACACTTGCTGAGGCTTTATTTGCGCACACCGAAACGTCCGCAACGGAAACAAGACCCACGCGCACTCGACCTTTGCAACCGCCAGCCTCACTGCAGTGGTCCCGTCTCTCATTCGAAGGAAGCGCTGGATGCTCGATCACAGTGAGATCCATTTGAAAATTTTATTTACATCTCTATTTTTGGCTCTGCCAACTTTCTCTCTCTCTCTCTCTCCTCTGCCTCTACGGCGCACACCAACCAGAGACACTGATTTGCCGCCTCAATGGGGCTCAAATTGGGCCAAACAGGTGACTTCCATTGTTGGCGCTGTTTGAGTTTGCGTTCGTATTTATATCTAGCCTGCAAGGCTAGCAGCTGGAGAAAGCTCGGGCCCAAACCGGGCGCCTCCCTCCGCTGGCACCGATTGCGCGGATTGGGTTACGGCCATTACGTTTGCTGTCTCGCCAAACTCGAACAAAGAGAATCCCAGGTGCGCCCGCTGGCCTCGCTCATCGACGCCGACCACCAACGCCAATTCTGGCCGGTGTTTGGTTACCGTGGGCCCTCTCGTTGGCCAGATGGGCGGCGGCCGCAGCAGCTTCACTCGAGCGCCCTCAGCGTCTTCCTGTCGATCTTGCCGAGGAGGCCAACGCGCGGGAAGTCGTCGAGGATGCGAACGCCGCCAGTTAAATGTTTCGCCTCGGCTGTCCGCTCTGCCACAAACTTGTAGATGTCGCTCGCAATCAGTTGCCTGCAATCCTTCTCAAGCGCCTCCCTCAGTCGGTCGTCCTTGAGCGCGGCCAGCTTGTTCGAGTTGGCGGCCACCAGTTTCACATAGGCCCTAGGCGAGTGGCAGCCGGGCAAACTCTTGTCAGGGGTGCCAACGACGACCGACTGCTCGACTAGCGGGTGCTGGTCCACAACCTCCTCCAACTCGGCCGGCAGGATCTTCCAGTCCTGCATGAGAAAGAGGGTCTCCTTGTAGCGGCCCTGGATGTAGAGGCGCCCCTCCTCGTCGTAGTAAACTTGGTCGCCCACCCGATAGAAGCCCTGCTCGTCGTGGCAATCCTCGAACAGCTTTGCCGGGTCGTCGGCCGGATGGCACTTGTAATTCTTGAACTTGCTTTCGCTCCACAGGTGCAACTCGCCCTTCTCCAAAGGGCCGCACAACTTGCCACTATCTGGGTCCACCACCTTGCCTATGAGACCGGGAAAGAGGTAGCCCACGGAGCGGATGTGCGAGCTGCTCTCCTCCGGACAGAGCAAGCTGATGAATCCCACCTCCGTCGCCCCATAGCATTGGACCACGCGCAAGCTCCTGTAGGTGTCGCGTATCTTTGCAACCAAATCTGTGTAGACCAACTTGGAACCAGCGCAGGCAACGTACTCAAAACTCGACAAGTCCCACCTGTTTGTCTTGCCCGAATCGATCAGATTCTCGAGCCTTGAGAGGAGCTTGTAAACGAAGGTTGTGCTTGAAATGCTGTGTGTGATCCGATAGTCGTGGACTCCCTGCCAAAAGCTGTCCACCTCGTAGGAGGGCAGCACAACGTACTTCGAGCCGGCGATTAGAGATAGGAAGATTGTGTTCACGCCGGCGCCATGGTCGAGCGGCAAGTCGCCCGCTATGATGCTATCCCTTGTGATTGGAAGCACGACTCCTCTTTCTGCGCTAACATGCTCGCCCTCGCCCTCGGCCGAGCCAACGGGATACTTCATGGCCGAGATCATGCTGTACAAGCTGCACATTATCTCCCTGTGCGTTGTGGGCACCACCTTGGGCCGGCCGGTGGAGCCTGAGGTGAGCATGTAGGTGGCAACGTGGTGGCCGCTAGCGAGCAGCTCGAAGGCGACTCGCCTCACTAGTTGCCTGTCGTGCTCGCCGGCAAGCAGCTCGCCAAGCAGCACCGCCGGCGAGCCTCCATCGAGCGAGCTGAGGGAGTGGACATCGATGTTGTTGTTGTTGTTGCTGTCGACTTGGTTGCAACCGTTTCCATTGAGGTCGACGAGTCCGCCGTCCACGACGACGCACCTCGCCTGGGCCAGTTCGGGCGAGCCAGCCTTCAAGTCGACCACCATCTGGTAGAGGCCGCCGCTTGTTGCAAAGAGGTCCGGCTTGACCAGCTGGCAGAGGGTCCTCTGCTCTGCGAGCCCGTCCTGCGGGTGAGACCCGTAGAGCGAACCGCCCGCAAGCAGCACTCCAAGCGCAAACAAAATCTCATAGTCAGTATGGTCGCACATCATGAAGACCACCTGGCCAGGTTTGAGGCCTAGCCGCCCGATGAGACTTGTCGCAATCTTGCCGGCACAATCGAGCATCTCCGCTCCCGTCCATTTTCGCTGTCCGCCAGCATCAACCAGCAGCGTTCTATTTGCGTGCTCCTCCAACCTCAAAATGAGCTCGCGCGCCAAGTTTGCGCCCTCCTTTGGTGGCTCGTACCTGATTCTTGAAGTTAAAACTGTCTCGCTACTTGTCACCATCTTCTCGCTTGAAAGGAACGCTCAAAGCTTTCACCTCTAGACACACGCAAGGTCGCAGCAAGTGGGCGACTGGACCCGCCTATCAGGAGCTCTGGGTTAATTTTGCTCTTCGGCTATTTATACTTGGCGCTACTTTCGCGCTTTACGCAATGCAACCGCCCACCGAGCAACGCAAACCAAGAGCCCGCGTCGCTCCATCTAGATACTGGCTCCATATTGCAAACTCTTGGCCGAGTTTGGCGCAAGTTTGCGCGGACAAAGGCGAGCCAACGGGCGAGATACGTGTTCCTTTTGGGTTGCAATTATCGATTTGCAGGATCAATTGAGCTGGGCGAGCAATCGAGCGGCGATCTCGCCCGGCGCTCTCTGCGCAAGTCTGCATTTCAAGCCGCCAGCTTGAGGGGCTGAAAATGGATCTTGAGCCGGATGATGTGAAGTAAGAGTTTGTAAGCTTGATTGCGATCGATCCTAAGGGACAATGGACGGCTTGCATGTAATAACTTGATTGTTGATTCGCGCCAGGAACTTGGACTGACAGCAAGCAAACACAATTCAGGAACTCGCTTGCTTGGGCGCCAAATGAGCGCTGCAAGGAAACGGAGCGACAGACAAAGCAAATCGGGCGCTTGCGTAAGCTCGCTGGTGGCGACAAGCTGACACAAGGAGCGCCATTGAAAGTGTCGTCTAGGCTAACTTATGCACCAGGAGCCAAGAGAGCAGGCAAAGTTCGCGCTTTGAACCGAGCCGGCCGAGTGAGGTTTGGTCCCATGAGGCCAACCATCTGAGCGCCGACTGCGTGAGCTGATGGCTGGCTCGGTGGCGCAACAGGTTGGCTGATCGGCGCTACCAGCAAAGGGGAGCGTTTTTGCGTTGGATGCGCCAATCGGGAGCCAAACGAGTTGCAAACGAGGGGCGCGCTGGCGGCACGCTGAAAGTGGCATATAAGCTCGCATATAAACTTGTCAGCCGCGCAAATCTCAGCTGGCTAACGGATCGAGACAGCTGGTCGAGCGGAGTGGAGGCGACGAGAGAGAGAGAGAGAGAGAGAGAGGATGTTTGGTTGGTGTAAATAACTATCTCATTTTATTGTAAAGAGGAAAACAACAGCTATCTCTGTCGTCGTCGTCGTCGTCGTTTGGGGCAAAGATGACGACTGCATAAATAACCTTTGAGCTAATCGTTCGTTTCTGTTCTCTAGGTGATGACGCAAACCTTCGTCGAGCTCGCTCCAGTCGCGAGCGTTTCCTTCGAGGAACCAACCTCATCTATCACAGGCAGAGCCGGCTTCTCTCACTCGCTCGGTCTCGAACCAAATCGGCCGCTTTGGGTGGAGGAAGCCGACGGTTTTGGTTAGTGTTGGTCGGTTTGCGTCACTTGAGCTTGGTGGGCGGTTTTGGTTAGCGTTTGCTCGCTGGCCGAGCGCGGACACTCGACTGGTGAGCCCTCGTAGACTGTGTCGTAGAAGTCGGCCGACTCTTGCGAGCTCCTCGCCTGCGTCGCGCTCGGCCCAAAGCTGCTCGTGAGTCGCTGTTGCTTTTGCAGCGAGAGATCGTAATAGCGCGATCTCTCCACCACCTGCCGGTCGACACTTCCGGCCCTCGTCTGTCTGCGCGGCTGCTGCTGCTGTCGCTGCTTGTTGACCCGCGTGTAAAGGTCGCCGCTCGCTCGCTGGCTCGATTCAACAGGTCGAATGGCGCGCTGCTTGTTGGTGCGGCGCCGCTGCTTTGTTGTGGAGGAGCCGGAGGAGACGAGATCAAATTCGTAGTTTTCGTCCACAGAGTGGTCGTTGTTTGCGGGCTCCTTGGCGGCGCTCCTGCCCTCCGCGTTCATAGTTGAGGTTGAGGCCGCTGCAGAGGTGGAGGTGGAGGCGGAAGCGGAAGCGGAAGAGGAGGAGGAGGCCGACGAGACGGTGGAGTTTGAGGCCGGCGAGTTGGACGACTGCGAGCTCGGCTCTCCGCGGCCGCCCACTGCGCCCGATCCAAAGAGCGCCCCCTCAGAGTGTGGCTCCTCTGAGCAGTGCGAGGGGGCGGACGGGCGCCCCTGTTGGCTCCTATGCGGCGGCACTGGCGGCGGC
>ENA-UOVY01000198-UOVY01000198.1-plant-metagenome-genome-assembly--contig:-NODE-198-length-37331-cov-16.717727_pt1:0-25000 | contig 37331 bp, 15 predicted proteins | sample MGYA00249840_ERZ761561 | MGnify/ENA primary metagenome ERZ761561 (study PRJEB28882, sample SAMN05720143) | plant metagenome | isolation source: Guanajuato, Mexico | place: Mexico:Guanajuato...
CTGACTCGACGTGCCCCCCGAACCGCGCGAAATGGTCGCCTATTACACGGCTCACTAACTCTGCCTGGGGTGGGGGTACCTATTATTCGTCGGCGGTCCGGCGCACCCCTAACTATACAAAGCCGCCCCCCAACTCACTTAAAGGATGCTGCTTAATTACTAAGGAAATTCATTCTTAATCTAGAGAGTTCCCTTTCGTTAAGCGCATCGAGCCAGGAGTGGACATCATCTGCAGACAAATCCAGATCCTTATCAATCATTAGCTTAGCTAAAGTGGAATAGTATGACTGGCTTTCCGGAAAATGAGACGAAACCCGCTTTATCGATATGATAAACATGCGCTCAAAAAGACCTCCAAAAACCCCCTGCCAAGTGATCGAGTTTAGTCTGAATTTGCTGTAGAAGTTGCTCCCGCTCCGGACTTACTTCAAGGAAAGATAGGATTGGGCAATTCCGCCGGTTCTGGAGCTTACCTTATTATTAGATTAGAGAAAGGGGAAAGGGCTTTTTTATAGATTAAGAGGTGAGTAAGGAGGGCGGAGCTTGAGGTCACTCGTTCCTCGCTTGTTCCAATCCTAGTAAAGAGCTTCAGATCTGATTCTACACTACATACGATATTCCATTCCGGCCCTCACTAGCTCTTCGCTTGGTTGTACAAAGAGCATGCCCGAGGGGGCTACTACGCTCACCGCGCACTTGCATCACCACCTGAGCTTCGCTACCGCTTCGCCCAGCTCCTACGCCTACCACGAACTTGAATCATCACGTGGCTGCTAAAGCAAGCTAAGCTTCACACGGCCCTGAGGAAGCCAAAAGACCCTCTCACGGCCGAAGGCTCCGAAACAAGTTGGAGAGCTTTTAGATCCCGCCCTAAAACGCCCATTCTCCTAGAGTTCCGAAGTGATCCTCATTCTCACAGCTGCCTTCTTAAGCCGAAAGAAAGCCGGGCAAGAATCTCATTTTTTGGTAGTACGAAAGGGGAGCAGAATCGTATCTGGCAGTGGTTCTTCGGATCGATCACAGATTCTCGGCCCCGTCGTTTGGCTTCCACTCCAGTTGACCTCTCTTCTTTCCATCCCCCCGTGATAAGGTAATTTCTCTATTAGTAAAGCATGTACTTCTTGCAAGGCTTGCTGAGCTTCTTCATGTGACAGACATCGCAAAAGTAGTCCGTCGAACGATCGCCGAAAAAGGGCATCGTTCAAGTATACGATTTGCTTGCGCCCTGATGGGTCGACCATTTGATAGCCCTGTTCCTGAATATACAGAACTAATAGGGCTTCGATGAGCCCTTCTAAGCAATTAGAAGAGCGCGGAATTTGACTTCCCTCAAATAGATGGATCTGGGATTGATTGTGGAACCGAGCAGAGAGAACCCGAGGCGGGCAGGAAGATACGCTAGGTGGAGTAGTCGCTCTGGAGCAGGTTCTTCGACTGGATCAATGCATGTATGAACTCTAAAAAAATCCCGTAGGTCTAGTCTAGAAAAAACCCGGATTTGGTTGGGTTAGCTTTTTGGTAGGAAAGGCGGTCACAGGAAGAAATGCCCTACCAATGAATAGATTAGTTTACTAATGTCAACAATCTCTTTCTTCATATACGATACCGTCTGGTTTGATATCCGAAACTACAGATATGACACAAAAAAGAAAGATAGATATTCCCATGGTAGGAATAGGACAGTTGCACTAAGGAAGAAAGCTAGGGATTTGATAAAGGTGATAGGACAGGGTTCCAAACCTGCCTTAGTCTCAAATAGGGCGAAAGCAAAGGTTCTGCAAAGTTACCCTACTTCAAACCAAAACAAACTTGACAACCCCCCACATCTGCTTTCCAATCCGGTCAAGATGCTGGCTTGCCCTTTAGGGGTCTACCGGAACTCGTGCTTTTACTCGACCAACCTCTTTCATTGCTCCTTCTGCTTCAGGTATTGTTAGTCAGAGGTGCTGCTAGCTAGCTATGGGGTAGGATCTCGATATAAAACAACAGAATAACCTGCTCAATCAACTGCTGCCGGAAGATATGGAACTGCTTGTGAACTAGGTACCCCGCTTCGGGATCTTCATCGACTGGATAAAGAGTTTCAACTGATGGGGCGGTTCTTTAACTGGGTAATCAACTTAGTGAATCGGCTCTGACGCTCTACGTCCGTGGAATCAATTCCATCTTAGAGATCTGGAAGATCCGCAACTACACTCGAGTGGCTCGGAAGTACTGTACTGCTCCTGCTGATAGGGATGCAATCGAAGAATCTGGATCTGCGAGATATGGATATGAAACTTGATATGCTCGAACCGGACCGCATCTCGATTTGCACATGGATAATCTGCTGGTGGACCCCCTTTCCTTCCTTTTGTTCAAAAGTCGGTCGAATACGTCGTTAACCTTTGTGGTGGATCGACGAGAGTGCGCCTAGCTAGGAGTGTGGTTGGTGTCATCACCTCTCGTGTGCTAGCTGTGCCTTCGCCGGATGCTTATTCGCCTACTCTTTCACGGAGCGATGACTAACAGCCGGGGATTCGGTTAGTAGAGACTTGATTCCAACCACGGATGAGGATACATTTCATCCATCTTACCCCACCTGTCCTCGATGAGCGGATATGCTTATGTATGCGTATGCGTATCATATTACGCCTAAGATGCTTGCACAGGGTTTACTATGGAGCTACTACCGCCACGCTAATCTGGTAGAGTAGAGCGGAGGGCTATTCGGTATGGTGAAGACATCAATAGCTGAATTAGGTGCTCAGATCTGGCACGGGCTACGGATCAATAGCTCAGTCGGAGGATAAGTCATAATGGTAATAATCAACATTTGTACCAGTATATTGACTATCCGTACCTATGGATATAGCACTTCGTTCGTTCGTACAACACCTAGTGACGGAAGAAAGACGAATCCTTGTACATTCCACATCCAACTCATCGTACTAAGAGTCTCAACCCCTCATATGAAGCATGTCCGTGTATAACCAACCAGTTATAGCAGTATCATAAAAAAAGGAACTTGATATCACAGACGCGAGTCAATCTCCTTTTATTGCTTCCCCTTCTAGTAGCCAAAATAGGCCTTGCCTTAACCGATATTCCATGAAGCAAGCATCATTTACAAGCTGCACAATCTACTCGATCATTCCCGGTTACCCACGACAAGCGCTGTCAGGCCCACCTTCTTAGCTACCTTAGCCCAGTTCTTTATCCTTACAGTGGAACCCCGGAAAATTGATCCTGCAATGGAATCCAAGATCTTTATCCCTCCTACTACCAGAAAGTGATTCAAGGCCTTCTTCATATCTCTTTCCATAAAAGTCTTTGCCTTTGAGTCTCGATATGAGAAAGGGGAGGAAGAATCATAAAAGGGTTCCAAACCTCCGGCCTGCCCTGCCCGGTTGATTCAGTTGAAAAAGCCTTTCATTTGCAAGATGAAGCGCCAGACCTATATATAGCTGCTTCTAATAAGCCCCACGCAAAAGTAATTAATCTCCTGGGACAGAGGAAGAATAATAGGAATCTCTTGCATTGGACGAAGTGGATACAGATGGGTGCACTGACATGGGAAAAGGTCTGTCAGCCATTTTAAGTCAAGAAGGCTTTGTTCCTCCCTTTAAAAGAAAGACGGGTAGGGGAATTTCAATGATTTCGAGTGTCAGTCATGTTCGATAGTTTAGACAGAGGGTATTAGCCACCTTTGAAAGAGTGAAAAGCTGAACCAATCTCGTGAACTACAGAACAAGAAAAGAGGATTGCTTCAGTGAGGAAAGCTACGGAAAGCGAGGGGAAGGAAAGGATCAATAGCAAAAGCGGGAAGAGATACCATGGATGAGATATCATAGACCAAAGACTAGTTCGGAGTAGATCGAAGGAGATTATTAATCATAGCACAGGGTCCCGGGACCTAGCGGATGGTCTTGTTCCTCTTCCTATGACTAATACGCCGATGTAGACTATATCCATAGCCTTTCATATTAGGGTTGTGTTCTTTTCGAATTTTTGTGTGAAACTCGTTTAGGCGAATCGATCAATAGAAGGGTTTATACACCTACCTTTTCTTTTTTAAGTGTTGATTGTATGCCTGGAAAAGCTAAACAGAAAGAGTGACTTCAGGCGGTCTGACGATTGATTGCATTTGGTTCAATTTCTCTTGCTTGAGAAGGGCAAAGGCAGGAAATAGAGTATGGAGTTAGGGGCTTGCTTAATGGCTTTCCTTATTTTCCTATTGCTTGTCTTCCTGGTCAATCAAGCTTTCGACGACTGACTCTTGGTTTCGGGGCCAGGGAAGGGACCGATTATCTACTTATTCGCGAAAGGGAAAGTAAAAGAGGAAGAATGCGCGACTGGCTATCGAAAATATGAGGAAAAAAGACATTTTTTGCCGAAAAAATTCACTTCATCAACTTAGTGCATATTCAGATACTGATTGGGCTGGATGTCCAGATGACAGACGCAGCACTAGTGGGTACAATGTCTATATGGGTTCTAATCTTCTCTCCTGGAGCTCAAGGTTCTGAAAGAAAAGACCGTTTCGAAGTCAAGTACTGAAGCCGAAGACCGCGGTCTTGCTATAGCCACAGCTGAACTATGTTGGGTGCAATCTATCTTATCTGAGCTTGGCATACCTCGCTCTCCTCCTTGGTGTGACAACCTTGGTGCCACGTATCTATCAGCCAACCCGGTCTTTCATGCTCGCACTAAGCATATAGAAATTTTTTTTAACTATATCCATAGCCTCGCTCTTCTCCTCTGTTTTGTAAGTGAACGAAAGGCTAACATAAGCTAGAGTTGAACGATCTACTTTTCTATCTTGATGGCTAGAAAGCCGCACCTGGATAAGCAGTTTCAGTCAAAAAATGGCAAGAAAAAGATCTGCGTCGACTACCGAGACCTCAACAAGGCCTGCCCAAAGTCCGGTCTTTGAACTCAGCTCAGAAAGATGGCTTAGTAAACAACTTAAGACTGACTATCATTGTGCTTGAAGGGGACCTTATTCACAAGATTCCAGCTCGAGCGAGGAATAAAAATCTTAGCATCAAAGAGAGAGAGAAACTAGCAGACCAGGATAGGCAACTAAAGAAAGAGCGAACTAACTAAGCTAGTGCTGATGCCTCTGAGAGATTAAAGGACCGAGAAGCTTTACTTACACAGAATTGTTGAAGAGCACAGCAGAGAGCTCGATCAATTGCCGGAGATCACTTGGAAGTATGGTCAGGAAGAGAACTATTAAGAAGTAAACAGATTCGTCTTACCGGGCTAAGAAGGCAAGAGCAGGAAAGAGGAATGAATCGGTTGATAGCCTTGACCGGGCTGTGGGAACGGATGCTAAAGTCAACCAAAAAAGAATGCCAAAAAGATCATTTGAATTTTTTGCCATCTACCAAATTGATCTATTCGATTCTTTTAACAAGTCTTTTGACTAAATAGATATGGGCATAGAGACAGACTGATTCCAGGAATGGTTTCTAGCATGATATGGATGGACAGCCGATTGACCGATAACGATAAAGAGAAGGGAATCGCGTATTTCATTAACAGACAGTCATTCATATGACCGATTAAGCGCTCAAGAGAAGGGCGAGACAGCAGTTTGCCACGAAAATGATGGAAGGCTGGTTTAGGTAATCCTTTAGTGAAAATGTCCGCCACTTGATTGTTGCTACGAACAAGTCGAATGAGCAAAGAGTCAGGGGAGTTGCGAGAGCATTTAGGACAAGAGAGGAGAGATCCATTTTGAATATTAATTCAAGGGTGTGGTTTACATATTCATACATAGAAGATGCTCCTGCTTCGATCGAAAAGATTCGTTCATTACATTAAGTAAGTCGCAACACATTCATTTGTTGATGGGTGATAGGCAAGGCAGGAGCCCAGAGCATGTGCCAGTGAGGGAATAATGGAGCAAGCAATAGGAAATGGCGCGGGCACCGCCACTAAGACTGAATGAATTCGGGCAAAAGTGATGACTTTCTTGATTCATTTATTTGTTATATACGAAATGAGGTCTTCCCTGTCAGTCACTGGTTCAATTCTTCCATTACTCCTTTCAGTGATGGCTATTCGCTATTCCCCAAACAACTCGATGAATAGGGAACCAAGCAGTCGACCATTCACCGCACCTCGAATTCGAAACCAAAAACATCTGGCGATCGACAACAAAGGGCGTTCTTTTTCCGAGCCCTCCATGCCGTGGCCGTGACTTCGACTTTGAGTATGATGAATGAGTGGAAACTATTCATGTTCCGGTTGCTTGAAGTTGAAAGCAATGAATGGGCGAAGGCTACGCTCAAGGCCACTCTACGAGAAAGATATGAGGGAAAGGGGGTAGCACTATGACTATGGCTGGCAAAAAGGGCCTACTATGGCTGCCGAGAAGCTTCAACCCACAAAGTCAAGAGGAGACATAGTATGAAGCCGACACGTAAGCCAGCTCAGATGAATCATCGAAGTTTCCATCGGCCGCTTTCAGTCAATGAATGGTAGCAGCGCTCTTCATCAACAGATGCAACAACCGCATTCATGATTGATTCACATTCTCCACCAGCCACAGCCGAATTCGCAGTTTCAGCAGCGTACCCTATATATTTATTTACGCAAATTCAAGTCGGATTGGTCTTGTCAGAAGAAGATTGGGCCCTACAGTGGTTGTCTCACCTGGTTAACCGATCGGTAGTAGCTAAGCGCTCAGAAGCGAGATCAAAAAAAGCATCTCTGACGAAATTTCACTTTATTGAGTAACGAGATCAGTCTCTAGCCTGGGAAAACCAGCTCTTCGATATTGTACTCGATATTTGACGATCTCTCTTTGTCCCAAGATCAAAGCAAGAAACAGAGCTAATGATGACTAAAAAGGAACGAACTTATTGAAAGGCGCTGTAAGCCCTTGGGAAACCTCTGAGGGAAGAGAATTGTGGCAGCTAAAGCTAGGCCCTCGGGGTGGCCGTTCTGATTAGGATGTGTTAGATGGACATTCGTCTGAGAACGACGGAGGCCCTCGGCTCACTTGTGGTGCTTTCATTTTGGATTGCGTTGGGCATTCTTATTGGACTACTGGACTCGCGTGCGGTCCAACAATACAATCTATTCCATTAGCGCGCGTTAACTATTCAATAGCAATTTACGCGAAGGGCTTTCATTTCACGACAGAGGGAATTGTGCATTAACGCATTGACTCACGGCGGGGACTATTCAAACAGACAAGCCCAGACCCATAAGGGACAGTATACAAAAGTATACATCGGTGTAAACGTCAACATCAAAAACAGTCTATTCATGAGTTAGGACAGGATCTCAGATATCTTCTGGCTTCTTGATCCAATTCTCTCATCGATTCGGTATCACCTTCTCAGTCATCAAGAAGCTCCGCAGCCCGAGTTAGACTTCGAGGAGCAACCCCTTCTGAATCAGATAAGGGAATGAAAGAAGCCAGCTCAGATTCATAATCTCAGTTGTCTATCGGCCGCTTTCCGGCAATTCCAGAGGGGCAGGCGCTTCATTCACATTTGGATTCGTATAACGCTTCGGATCTGGAGGGACATGAATGGATGTTGGAACGGGTCCCGAGTCAACTGCATGCGCTACTACTGCCTCCCTAGCAGCACACCTTCTAGTTAATTCCGTTGATTCAGTGGATTATGGAGTTGAGTTGGTTCAGCAGTGGGTTCTACTGTTAGTTGTTAGTGAGGTTTATGATCCAGATACATACCCGGTCCCAGGCGCATCTATTGCAGCTTGGCCCGTTGACCTAGTTGGTTATGCAGTTGGTGAGGTTGGTTCATCGGCCGAGTCAATCTAGTTTCCAATTTTCTAGTGAGTTCTAGAGTATGACGTACTTTCTCTAGTAGCATGAGTAGTTAGACTACCCATACTCAGTTTACGCTGTTCATAGGGGTGATCGAGACCCGGACCCAAAGAGTTCAGTCGTTAGCGTAACGAGACGTCTCTTAGTAGTCCACGAGTAGGCGGATCAATATCCGGAACCTATGAATCTGGACCCAAAGCCTACAGCAGCATAGGTAGCGGCACCAGTACCAGCAGCATCATAGGCTGAATGCCGGATCGATAGGCGGATTTCTTCGTGATCTAGAGCCATACCAACATCCCTGCTGATGCTGGTAGATTCACGCTCAAGCCCTTAGCTTGGTTCCGCAGGTCCAGGTTCGGATTTTCTAGTGACAGAAGCAGGGCAGCATCTTAACCAGGTCGAGAGCTTGACGCAGCTCCAAAAGCATACCTAGGACCAGTAGATCTCGTAGCATATCTGGTTCCATTATCCATTAGAGCCGGCTTCTTCTCTTTTCTTCTTTCAAGAACTAAGAGGTAGCAGTAGTCGCGAGAGAATCATAGGTTGGTACAGAAGCATAGGTGGCTGGAGCAGTTTCATATGTAGCATACTTTTCCGTTCGTGACTACACTACATGAAACTGTGACGGTACTACATTGAATCTCAAGAACTCCATTCAATTAAGTCCCTGTTCTCGTATCGCCAGCGATGTTCCAGCATTCGTTCAAAATCCATATTCTAGAGTTAGCCAGGCTAGGCATTTTTTCGAGATCGAGACAGAGTTCCAGTCAGACCCGTTCCATAACCAATGAAAGAGAAAAAGCCAGTAGCGGGTAAACCAGTGCTTTAGCCCCCAGCAATAGATCTAGGTGACCAAGTGAAAGCACCACTAGCGTAAAAGACAGGGGCAGGATGGACTGCAGACAGGAGAGAGGTCCAGCGGGAAAGGCAGCAGCTAAGCGGAGAAGTGAGGCGAGTGGTGTCCGTTAGGTTGAGCAGCCCAATTCAGTCGTGAAGATACGGGCTCTCGTGAACTGAACGAGGAGTCGCAAAAGAGGCTCCAGTAAAGAGGCTAAGGCGAAGAGAAGAACTCTTCTGACGAAATCTACCCTACCCGATAGGTTGATAGAGACGACGGAGCGGATCCTGTCCTTTCCGTCTCTTGATCCACAATCTCTTATTCTTCTCGCTTCGTACCCTTGACTTGATGTGATGGTTATTCATTCGTGCTCTTCAAAGTCCACTGCTGGTTGAGCAGCTCCTCCCTTCTCCTATGGTCTCTACAGCTTTTTCGGATGACAGCTAACTACCTGATTGAACGAAGCTGGCGCTGACCTCGCCCTTAAGCTGAAAGCGGACCACTCACTTAGAGCTTGTGCTGTTAGCTACCTAAAAGCTTTATTCTTGCCTGTCTGCCTTCCCTCCCCGATTGAAGAGAGTCTCGCCTCTAACTGATCCTTCCTTGATTGATCGATCTACCCCACTGGAGATAAGAAAAAGAAAGAGGATAAATGGAGAAGCGGTTCAATGTTTCCATAAACAGTGGTCTATGTAAGTCTGCCTAAAATTAGACCTCCCCTTCCCCTGCAAATCCTTCGTCCCTTGAATTAAGGAAGCGCGATCCAGCGCCAGGCTTTCTTCGACCTTAAGCCGAGCAACTCGAGACGAGGCCCTTTTGCGTAGCCGATCATCCCGCTCTTCCTTCTTCTTGATAGCATTGGTCTCGGCGCTGGGCAAGTTCACTCTTTATGCTGCTGTTCCGGGGAAAGAAGTCGAATTTGGGAAGGTGTGGTATAGTTGATCACTTCTGCTTCTGCTCTTGTTGAAGGCCTACGCGCTGCTAATGCCGAGATTCGGTTTTTGTTCAGTAAGCGAACCGAGCTTTTTTTATTAAACCATGTAGCCTTTTTTTATTAAACCATTTCTTTCTCGATGCGAAACGAAACCTTAACTTAAGTGGGGCCAGGCAAGTGAGGTTTTTCCTTCTTTCTTCTTCTGAGATGGGATGCCAAGAAGATGCTCTTTTCAGCTTTGATGGAAGAACCAATGCCAGTGAATCTGCTTCAATTGGACCGCTTCGCCCCTTGGCTATAAGCCAGAACTCTAGGAAGCGAAGGAACCGTAGGGCTTAGCTTAGGGCAGCGAGTGAGCCTTGGGTCATAATGAATCTCGTAGGGCAGAACTATGGGCGATTGCCGCTGTTAGAGTAACTACTGCAATTGAATCTGATGCAAAGTCAGTAGTACTAGGCCTTCGAGTGGCAATTTCCTTATTTAGAGAACCCAACTCGGCAAAGTCCTTAGCAAAAGCCGACGTCCCATCACCATCAGGCCTCCTCTTCTTTGATTTCGTGCACGAGTAAGTACCCGTAAATCGTAGATAAGACAGAGCGGGGAAAGCTGCCTTATGTAGTTACCTGCTCTTTCATCGAGATTAGCGAATTACGGTAGAAGATCTAAGAAAATCTGGTTCGAGGAAATGGAATTCTTTGCTAGTAGTTTCCCTTCCGCAGCGCTTCTTTCCGGTGCTCCGATGCTCTCTGCTCTGGATTTCAAAACCTCTCTCCGCTGCTCCATTGCGTAGTCTTCCTCTTTTCTTTAAGACAAAACTAATTGCATTAATGACCTGCCTTGCCTTATTTCCAGCTGTTGAATGGAGTAATCTGGGAAGGGATCTTTTGCAGAAGTAGAGCAGGGGAACAGGTCTGAACCGCCAAGTTGCTTTTATATATGGATGAGTCTGCAGCTTCGACGCTCGGATATTTATAAATAAGTCCGTTAAGGGACCAGGAATTTGCTGCTTCGAGATGAGAAACTGAACCGTCGTGGTCCATTCCGTCCTGAAAAAACGGATGCAAATGCTTTTGGATGGTCAGTTTAGGCGTCTCCGAAAGGCGGAATCAAGGCCCGGGAGAGCTTTTTTTTGGAAGAAACAAACAAGTCAAGAGGAAATAACTGCTGGATGCACTGTTCCAGCGCCTGCTTCGTTCGGTTCTGATACGGATGTGTTTGAAACGGAGGCGATGGAATCCCTGTGGCTCGGGAGACAGAACCATATTCTCTGTTTCGGTGGGCGATTCCACGGTCCTATTCCCTTGATTCGGTAGATGAAGCACAGGACGCTGTTAGTCGATTCTTTGGATTCCGCCTTGTTAGTTGGTCAGATTGGTCTCGGAAAGCCCTCCTCTCCGTACAGGGGAAGTAGATAGAAAACCTCCTCTCATGTATGATATTTCTTTGACCGTCTTCCGTCTTCGCTTGGAAAAGCCGAGACTTCAATAGGCTATTCACTCTCCAAGACAACGCAATTGAGTGTGTCAGAGCGGATTTGAAAAAGAAGTTCGTCTCAGAAGCTTCTTAAACTTCGGGGTATGCTTATGCTAATGACTACCCCTCCGCTAATTACCTGGTGTGGAAACCTCCTTGAAAGGAAGCTAACTGCCACCAAACTCCTCTCTCTGGGACAGCAAGGCAGTGACAGATTTTGTCGAATGATTCGCCTCGGGATGGATGAGATCTCCAGAAAGAGTCAACGAAGAGAAGAATTCTATACCCGGTAACAAACTACCCATTCGTTACTAACCCCCGATAAGTGCGTCTGATTGTCATTTCAGTGATGCCTGAGCCGCACTTGATCAGATTCATAGGAAACTCTATACCTATAGAGGCACTGAACGTGCTCATCCTTTTTTTGAGACGGATTTGAGGAAAGCCGGGATGAACAAGAAGAAGCAGAAGCTGATGTACGAGGTTTACAATTCCAGAAGAGACTTTGGCAGGGAACTTGCTATGTGATTTCCAAGGCATTGGAGATCGCTTACTCACTCAGGCGCAGAGCCTAACGAAACTACAAGCTTGTATCAGGAGAGCGAGGCCGCTTCTTCAACATCCACTGCGTCTGCCCCAGTTTCTGCAGGTGCAAGTGTTTGTGAGAAACTTTGGGGGAGAAAAGTTGCCACTGGCAACTGGTTTCTTGTATGTTCGCCCGTGTTCCTCCCCTGTCCGGTCAAGCTACTTCGATGCATTACCACATGCTTTTGCTGGTGTTCCATCTTGATTATCTATCGCCATAGACACGAACTTTTCTTTCGGAAAGGGAAGCCGAGTGCCTTGACTCCGAGAGATCCGATACTGAATGAGCCCTGGGTTCACCCATAACTGCAGAAGTTAGGTATGCTGACAAGACCGTTTTCGCGCCATAAACCGTTCCTTCACGTGGAACCAGGCTATGAGTGCAAGACTTTGCCGATCGAGAATATTGAAATTCCATCTTGTTTGTAACTTCAAGGGCCTCGCTCGTGAAATCGATCCGCCGGCCGGCCCGGGGGTTAATTGAATCGATTCGCAGCCATTTGATGAACAATCTCGGTTTCCTCCTATTTCTTTTTCTATTTTTATATGATCCAACAATTGGCCCAAAAGGGACTTCCGCTGCCTAGGGTTACATCTCAGAATCTGCTGAGGCCACAAACGTTGCTTCTATTTATGAAACCGGTAGAACCTACTTGAAACCCGTGGGAAGACCCCTTCCGGCTAGCTCCATAAGAGAAGGTCGTCGGGGGGATAATGAGAAAGAGGAAGTTGTGCGATGCGAGAGCATGCCAGCGTATCATTAACCGCACAGTTGCACATGAGGACTTCGTCACGTCAGCAAGGGTGGACCAAACCCGTCTATCTTGTCCCATTGCATCGGTAGGAGGAACTTGTTCATATCGCTAGGGAATCAACAAAGATTATTCATCAATATCAGTTCGATAATGCCTCACAGCTGGAGACCAATTCACGAGAGTGAGCCGAGGGGCTGAGTTTCGACGAAGCCCCGGTTCAAAAGAATGCCTCGACTGGATGTTCAAGAAATGCCCCAACTTTGATCAATTCCTCCGTATGAGCCGAGGAGACAAGGGGAAGCCTTCTTCCCGGACTCCTTATAGTCCGATCTCGCCGCTTTCTTGCTGATAAAGCCACCTACATGGATGGTTGCAGGCAACCGTTCTCTTCTCGTGGAACCTGTTATGCACTAGGCCCGGAAAACTAGATAATCTTTCCCCCTAGCCGATAAAGAAAGACCATTTTCACGTCAGGAGGTCCCCCTAGCGAAGCGTAAGGACTAAGGCCAACCTCTCTCAGGTACGGTATACAGTCTATCATCGGCCATGTATGTACTACAATTCACCTTTTTCTTTAGACGATCTTTAGATGATTAGACAAAAATCCACTCTAGATTGACCCACTGAGCTTGAAAAGCTTAGCTCAAATCCCTCGTATGGGCATTTCCAACTTGTAAAGAAGCTACTGGAACCTTCTTCGATCAGTTCTCCAGTCCACAAGAAGTCCATCAATGAACTTCATCATGGGAGTGGCCAGCCTGGCTCAATTCACCAAGTCACGGCTGCTCAACTGCCTATCGTAATGGAGGAAGATCCCGGGTAGTTAGCTGTCGGGTGCACCAGGTAGGTATAGGCAGCTCTTTCGGTTCCGGGTAGTTCGCTTCGAGTAATGTATGCCCCACGCACAGTTGAAGACGCTGCTTCTTCTGAGCCAACAAGGTCCGCTGCCTCCCCTTATGAACTCTCGGTTTCCAAACCCGTGACCTCGTCAGCTGTGGAGCTTTCAATCTCCTTGAAATGCCTTGGGCTCGGAATATAAGCTATTCCGGAAGGGGAAAACACACGTTTGATAGGCCTCGCATTAGATTTTGGGTACCGTCGGAGGAGGTGCGCGGACTAAACGAACGGCACGGGAAGGGCCTTTTTGAGCTTTGTTTGCTTGGCGCCCACATATGGTTATCAGTAGTACGGGGCTTGGCATGCTCTCCCACAACACGGGTAGAAGCGGTCGGGTAACTAGTCCGGCATTGGCCAAAAAGGGGTTCCCCCGTAACAGTTTGCCAAAAGTGGTATACTTCATCATAACTTGCTTGCTTGGATTTCCAACTCGCGTAGCCTGTCGGAGTTTACGATGGGTTAGACCCTTTCCCTTTTTCGACGATTTAGAACCTTTTTTTTCTCATTTTTCTCTCAATAATCTTTGTACGAGACTATCAATCAAATCAGTCCAGTCAACTCCTTTGGTTTCGCTTAGGGAAAAACCCGTGATTTGATTTGAATTTGATGTATCGATCGGTGGGACACTCGGTGCAGTGTAGTTGCTCCGGGCAGCAAGACTGACGTCTCCACCAACTCGAAACGTACCAACAAATTCCTTCGCGTACTAATGTCAGCTGTCAGCAGAGGTACTCTCAATTGAGGATTCGGGGGCTTATCCAGACGTTCCCGCCTTGCTTCTCGAAGCACTTTGCGGTGCCGACCTCTTTGCCCCCCTATAAATAAATGAGGGAGAATGGGAATCCGGCATGTATTCATATCAACAAGCTTCCCGGCTCACAACCCACTGACACGTTCCTGACTAGCTGACAAGGACTTTTTCGCCGATCAAAGGTCGGGAGATGTCCTACCGGTATGAATCGATCCAACTACAGGTGCGTGGCGGGCACCCACTACTTATCCGGCGAGTATATGCTCATTTCCGGGGTATGACTCGTATGACTTAACCGCTTCTACAGGTCCCAGGACCCTCTGAATCAAGAGATCCAGTAACAGGTCTCTCACCCTTCTTTTCGTCTTTTGAAAAAGAGAAATACCTCCCCCCAGACTCGGAATCAAGGGAGGGGGCCGATGAGGAAGAAGTTGAACAAAACCCGCTTTCAACGCCCCGGGAATGACCTCAGAAGAAAGGAAGATGGAGATATCTCCCTATTACGCTTTTGGAATGGAGCCTACAACTCCTGAACAACCCGTGGCAAGGAAGAAGGCCAAAACTGAGTATGGTAGGCAGAGAATTGTTTTCTTACCTCTCCGATGGAACAATAGAAGGGGGGTTCCCAATAGTTCGTCACTTAGAGTTGGTTCCGCCCCGGTACCTTATTTGATACAAAGCTTCGTGGGTAGTCCAAGGCAGCAGAGTGCGCGCACAAAGTAGTCTTACATAACGGTGGAATAGCCTGAAAGTTCATGAAAGCTTCTCCTGTTTAGTTCATCAAGAAAGTGGTAGCATGCCGACTTTGATCTTACTGCGTCCTCCTTTATGCATCCATCACCTCAACTCCTGAAGTGAAGGAAAGGAGAGCGCTAAGGGGCCCTCTGACGTATGGTTAGCACGGCCTGAACAAACACCTTTCACGTACCCCATCTCCTCCGATGAAACTCTGTACAACTCGCGCCTTTCTTCTAGACAGGTGCGCCTCTATACTGACTGAAAGATTCGTAGATATCCAATCAACCCAAAAGGAAAACCTGCGGATCGACATAGATATGGGTAGCTAGCAAACTCTCCCGTAGGGAAAGGAAAGAAATCCCTTCTTCCTCACCTCTGGGAGGCCATTATCTGGATGATAGTCGGATAGTGAATCAGCTATGGGGTGAGGCTTTCGCCAACCGAAAATACCGAATTCCAGAAGGGAAGGATATTTCCAATCTCACTCAAACTTCTTGACTCAAATCTAAGCCAACTCATCACACTGATGAAAAGGCATCTTCGTATTGCACCGATGTTTATCCCGAATTCTTTTAGCCAAAGAAGCGCTCGATTCCCTTGCCTGTTCTTTCTGTCCTATCACAAGCGTACCAGGAAAAGGCCCCTTTGAATGAATATTCGGGGGAAGCCGCTGCTTGATGATCGTCTGTCTCCTATCAAGTGGTGGAGCACAGCAAATGCGCACCTAATTGCCCGGTAGCACACCGCCTCGGCGGATCCCCAGGTGAACTAAAGCTTGATTTCATACCTACGGAAAAGTTCTTTGTCGAAAAGCCTCTTTCTGCCATGCATGCGTTAGGTCACCGTCACCACGTAAAGGACTTTCTTGCACAGCTTGAACCTAACCTCGATACGGAACTTCTAGGCGAAAAGATGTCAAAGACATCGTCGTTATCCACCAGTCAATTAGCTGCGTCCCACTTGACTTTTTCGTTATAGATGATAGAAGAACTTGTGTGCGCCGTCTTTTGCTATGCGCCAGCCAATGTTCCTGACAAATCTGTTCAAGAAGGCACGTTTGGGAGGCCAATACCCGTAAAAAGAGTTCAAGGCAGCTTACAGGACGCGAGAAAGGCGATTGAGAGCTTTTTGGGATCAATGATCAATAGAGGAATTGAAGGCTGCTCTGAACTCCAATCCCTCATGGACATTCCCAGCTTGTTGTGACTGCCCTGACACAAACACGCTTTTTCGTTCAGTTCTATCTGATCATGTGAGAGAAGGTCCATTGAGGCGCTAAGCCTCTAAATAGGAGCCTCGCTTTGGACTTGTCTAATTCTTTCTTTCGGATCTTGTCTTGTGACTATCGAACGGTTCGCCTGATCAAGGCTGGCTAATAGAGAACTTCCTCTTTCTTTTACTACAATCCCACAACTGGGCACCAAATGATGACAAGAGGGCCTGTAGCCTGTAGTAGTTCAACGATGGGTTCCCTTCGGCCAGAAAGCCAGGGGATGGTGAAAGCATAGAAGGGTATCTATCGTCAAGAGATGTTAACAGGGAATGAACGACAACTGACAGAGTGTCGGCCACACGCAGTCTTTGCTGCTTTGGTTGGGCTAAGAGCCAATGATACTGATGATACTGGGAGCAAGGAGAACTTGATGTGCAAGCTTCATTTGACAAAATGAGGTACGTCGGGGGGATGCATCATCAAAAACAAAGAATCGAGAATGTGACTTTGGGGATTCCAATGAAGAAACGACTCATGAAAGACGTTTTTTCACTATATTTACATATATAAGCAACCATAAATTGGTTAACTCAACTACTAGCTCAACGCACCGCGTTGGATAGCAAGTTGCCCAAACAGCGAGCGCGTTACAACAGTGACCACACCCCGACTCGTGCTCCTTACCCAAAGAGCACTAGCCTACGCTCCTCGTTTAGGACTGCTGCCCACAGCTTCTACTAAAGACTAAAGTCTCGCGGAATTCCCTCTTCTTTGAGTTTGAAGCATCGAGTTCATCGATCGAAAATCGAGATTCGGTTGGTGGTCTCAGTAAGCGTGCTGTCAAGGGGCAGTTGAGTGAGCCCGCGGAACGCTGGTAGTGTCCCGTTGCGCGGTAGGAAGTTGGTTCTAAGGGCAGCTTGCAAATAGTAGACTACGGAGACAAAGAAATGTAAGAATCAACATCTAGAGGGTGGTTACTGTTCGATAATTAGGAATTAGGTTTACATAGACTTTAGTACCAACGGATACCTATTTTAGCTGGCTAACGCGGATTATGATTAGGGGTAGCTGTTGTATTTGACTACCCTTTAGCACTTGCTTCTTATTGAAGCGCGCCTACTCCTTCCTCTTGAGTACCGAATCATCGTTGGTCCTTTTTTATTGATGTTTTTCTACTGCCTATCTCGAAAACCTGCGGAATAACTACCCCTATCTCGAAACCCTGCGGAATCACTCGCTTCTAAAGTTTCAAACAATGGAAGTCAATAGGCATTCCCTGCATGGATGCAATGACGGTAAGCGCCATTATTGACGGTTGCAGCTCCCAGCTTTCTTTTGAGAATGCCTGGTTGCATTTGTTGCGCCTGCTCTGCCGCCATCCCATCGAGTACTTTTCTTCCCTGCAAAGAGCACAAAACGTCGATCCTCCGTAACCGGATTTCTTAGTGTGCCCTCTATTTCAGGCGAACAAGGATTTCCTGTTTTTAGTATGCCCTCTATTTCAGGCGAACATACAATTTCATTAACCATGGGTTTGGGTGTGAGGCCTTGCAAATAATAATGTTCAAACCAAAGAAAGAAGTGATCCCACCACATTGTAAAAAAGAGGGTTAAGGCTATAGCGGTTACCGTGTTTTTAACAGCCGGGGACTCAAGCCCTCGTCGATTGAGAGAAAGAAGCCCCTCGCCTCACTCGTCAACTTTTATCATGACCTCTCTCATTTCTAAGGGGCAAGGCTCACCGAGATGAGAAAAGAAAGATAGAGAGGCGGAGACTCGCTTTCGAGCTTTCTACTCCCAGGCTTCCGTCTAAGAACAGGGGGTGGGGTCGATTTCATCGAAATGAACTGAAATGGGTTAGGCAAACCTTTATCCGACCAAACCGCTCAGAAGGCGCCTTCTTCGATGAATAAATCGTTATATGGTTTTTTCCCTCAGCTCTTCGATCGCCTCACTCCGCTCGCCTCAGGGACTTCTCAACTATGGATGGAGGGAGGCATCCCCTTCCTTAAGGAGATTCAGCAAGTCTTGCTGGAGTTTGCGTTTTACCTAAGTTGTTGCCTGCTGAACTGCCACCGAGGAGGGCGGGCGCAGTAGACCACCGAATTAAGTTTTCGCCCTTTGCTAGGCCGCTTGCCTTTGCACCTTACCGAATGGCACCAGCCGAGCTAGCGGAGCTGAGGCAGCGTTAGCTCGGCAAGCGCTAGCTTGGCTGCAGGGTTTACCAGCAAGCCTTTTGGAGCACCTGTTTTGTTTCAGCGGAAGCGCGACGGGAGCTTGCGGCTATGTATTGACTAAAGAGCCCTGAACATAACCAAAAAGCTCTTACCCCTATTGCTGACTTGTTTGATCGGGGTATAAAAGGCTTATGTTATCGCATTGGAATGGAACCTCTAGTAATCTTTAACTTACGGACCTCTTAACTCCAGTCTTTGACTAACGAACCATGGGCAGGCTTTCTGAAGCTTTTGTTGGCGACAGAGAGACAAGAGGGAGTGCTTTTGCTATCATTTGCCGGAAGAGCGGACATCTAACCTCAGCACCGCACCTACTACTGCCCATTGCAGCAGACTTGGACTAAGAAAGATGGGGCCTTTATGAGAATGTCTTTCATCAACCAGCGGACAGGACAAGAAGGGATCAAGGAAGGATAGATCCACTTGTTGCAGAAGCGAGAAGAGCAATAGCAAGAGAGCTATTCCATTGATCGTCGAAGAAGGGAATTTCCTTGCTCTAGTCAAGTAGCTGGTCCTAGGCCCTAAAAGAAGGACAATTAACGCATTTGATGACACGACTTATTGTGGAGAAGCCTACATAGCCCGTAACCCCTCGACGTTGTGGACTCAGAAAGCGGAGAAATAGACTCGAACTAATGGACAGATGACCGAGAAAGACAGCAGGCCAGGGATCGACCAATAAGCGGTTGGACAGGAGGACATATTTATAGTTACAGACATCTGACCGCTATTGAATAACATAAAGTCATTGAAATAGGCGCTTAGTCAGCCTGAAAGGCTTGTTCAGGAGATTTGGTTGGAATCAATCTCTTTCTTTAAAGTCCAGCTTGAAAAGAGCTCTATACTAAAAAACCCACCAACCGCCCACCCTTCCTCTTATCCAGGCGACAGCAAGAAGTAAACCTTCGCTACACCAAAGCACTAGCGGCACATCAAAGAATTTCGACTGCTTATTCATTCGATCCGCTAAACGAACGAGCCCGAATGGGGGTGGAAGACTGCTATGCATACTCTCTAATGCATTCTTTTCGATACAGTACGGTATACTGAACACCAACCCAATCTTGACGTAAGAAAGCGACACTTAATGAAAAAAAACCTCGCCTGACGTGAACGGCCGCTTTCTTGAAACTAATTCATAGGCGCTTTCAGTTAGTTATACTTAACTAAATAAACAAATATAACAAGCGTGCGATATGCAGCATCAACCAAACTCTTAGTTTTCGAAGGCCGAAGGAGAATGCGTTCTTGAGTCAACAAGCTTACCTTACCTTATATTACGCGAAAGGTTTGGAACCCGTTTTCGAAGCTGGCTTCAAAGCCCTTACGTTATAGGGGTAGCGGCATATCGTACTAGATCTGTAACCTATAGCATCATTAATAGAGCTAGCGGCAAATTCTTTAGCACTCGTGCTTTCATTATGGATTAACTAGCACGAGTAGTGGCTTCAGTAGCTTATCCGGGGTACCTCCTGTAGTGGAGGAGGCAAAGCACCAGTGGTAGCATCAGTACCGGCATAACCTTTTTTTTACAATAAAGAAAGGACTGGTACTGAACTAGTAGATACGGTTGAGTCAGTTGTTGATCCAGAAGCGGTAGAAGTGGTAGTAGCATACCTTCCATATCAAGAGCTAGAGACAAGTGATGGCTTTCCCTGTACAATAGACCCAGTAGATCCAGTTGATTATGCCCGCGCTCATGATAGGGATTCCGTTTATGGCGTGAGGTTCAGTTCCTTATCTAGAAGCATACCTGGATATATACTCACGCGTGGCTTCCGTACCTATCTCCGGTAGAGTTAACAGCATATCAACCTATGACTAGTAGACCCATACCGAGTTCCTCCTTATGATCGTAGTAGAGATTCATATCTCACACGTGATCGAGACCTATACCCCTCCCCTCCCCTCCTGCTGAGCAACCTAGCTTGGAGCGAGGGCGCGCTGCCAGCTCTGATTCACCACCGGGGGGTTCGTCAGGGGGGTCCACTTTTGAAATGGAATCCACGGAAAACACCTCTTTGCTTTCTGTCGAGTAATAGCACTTTCTTGTTAGGGGTTGGGGAAGGAGGTTGGGATAGAGAGTGAGGTATCTCGGGTCAGAAGCAGTGTAGTCGGGGACAGAGCAATCTAGACGAGAGAAGAAAAGAGTTAGAATTGAATTCCTGTTAAGCTCTAATCTTAGTTCTCTTGCAAGGGAGTGAAGTGACTCGCTGGGGTGGGGCACGAACGTAGATAAGATAGGAAGGTGGCTGTTCCCCTTTTTTGTCCCCGTACCTCACTCATATGCTGTCCTTTCCGGCCCGCCATTCCTCTTAATAGGAATGGGATAAGGGCCGTCCTTACTAAACTAACAGCCCCATTCCTTTTCACAGGAATGGAATAGGGCTGACCTTCTAAAACCGAAACCTCATTCTCAATTTTCCAACAAACCCATTCGTCGAAAGTGAAACCTCAGCAGAACAAAAAGTGTTTCTCGTATCATCGCACCAAAAGTGTACTTCGTTCCTAAAAACCCGATTCCCCCGTATGGAGCCACCGTCGCAGTATAGTCGCATGTCACTCGGTGCCCCCATCCTTGTGAGCAGAGGGCCCTTAAATCCCGGGGATACAGTGACGATCGCTATAAGTATTGGGTACCACCCGACTTATAACCATCAATGACCGCCGTCTCGTACTGAAAGTCTGCACTAAATTGGATTTTGTTATGTGCAAGACAGGTCAAATTCCATTGCACGGTTCTCTTAGCCTCTACCTCCACTCAGAATTCCCTACCGTCAGGGCTACTAGAAAGCGGGTTTACAACGTAGTTGCAACCTTTAGCTCATCTGTATTTGATTAGTGAGTGCTCCCTTAAAGCTCCCTTTCGTAGTCCTACTGGACAAGAGCGAGTTGGTTAAACCGCGGAATGCACACATGGCATATGCACTGGATTTTCCTTTCTCCGTGCACTTGACTTGTGGCAGCTTCATCAGATGAAAAGCCCGGAACTCTTCCGAACAACCCGACGGTGACACGCCCAACTACCTTAGTGTGTAGTCGTTGAGCCCGGCCCTTAACGTCCTCCCCACTCAGAGTCTGGACAGACCTTTTTATCATGTCGTTGCTGTGCCGCAGGGCGCCCCTGGAGTTCCTTGACTCATGATCTCTCTCTTTAGGAGCTTGGTTAGGTAAAGATCTGACTCTTTACGCAGAGAGGTGTGACTTCTCCTGAATGCCAAGAAAGACCAGAGGCGTCTATTCCTGTATTGGCCGTAGCCTTAAGCAAGCCCTTGCTGCCATCAAGTCACCTATGCTGTTGATTCCGAGAGTCGCATAAGATACTTGTGATGGAATTCTTCCTTCAGTGATTTCGATCATCGTTTTATGTCATTTCGAAAACATGCTTCAAGGTTGAAGTCGTTCCTCTCCTTTTAGGCGAGCTACTTCCTCTTTCCGAGAGATTCAAGAAGAACGAAACGCGCTTGAAGCGGCCGGGCAGTTCAACTGAATCAAGAACTGAAACAGTCATCATGGCCGCAACTTTCAATTCCAATGGTGGATGAAGAAAGAAGCTAGCCACTCCTCGAGAAGAAAAAAACTAGGGCATACTCAGCAGCAAGGCAAGGGGATTTGAACCCGCTTTTGGAAAAGAAGAAATCGAATGCGCCAATGTCAATGCATTTGACCAACCAATTGAGAGATTGGATTAGTTACGCCCCTTAGAGATTCACTAAGCGGGAAGGCGGATGCGACCAATTCAATTCGACCGCTTGGAAGGATTACAAGAGATGCCCATGCCCAGGAAAGACCAATTCAAACGAGAGATTCTCGGGAGTCGATTGAACTCCTTACCATCAGACAAATAGGGGATATAGGCCTGGTACAGGTATTTCATTTATTGAAAAAGACTATTTCGTAGATCTTGCTCGATCGGGCAGGAAACTTTAATTAACAAGGGAATCGGAATTGAAGAACGAATGAGTAGGGGAGAAATTTTCCCGCCTTAAGACCTTTACTTCATACCAACCAACTCCATTTTTATAAATTGGAATGAATCTCTCTTGATATTGAATAATTAATTATTATTAATTACGGATATTGCTTTTTTTATCAAGAGTTCATTGACCTATCTATATACCTACGACCCATTGAACACGCTTTCTTGCTAAAGAGAATCGGCGTAAGGATCAAAAGACTTCATAGACATAGAAGAGAAAAAAGAAATGCTTCCTAGTCTACCGAAAACTCGGTTGAAGCTAGTTAGGTAGGTAGGTCCTCCGGTCAGTCAAGTGTTGACACCGGATTAAGAAATTCTTTCCTTCCGTCCGGATGAACATGATTCTTTTCTCTACAGTATAGTAGAAGTATGGTATGGTAGACTTATAACCAATCCAATCGGAAACCTTAATTCGAAAGATCAACCTAGCTAGGATTGAGGATTCACGCCTTTCTTTCCAGGGAAAGGTCCGCTCCAAATGAAAAGACTCCATCGCAGCAGACCGCTATAGAAAGCCCCTCAAAAGCAGCTACATATAGAGGAATGAGGATCAATATCGTTCCCTCATAAAAGATCCGTTCAAGAAGTAGAAGTTTCGTGGCTTCGACGGAGACGGCTTCAACCCGATCTCCCACGGTCTAGTACAAAAGCCTCACACTCGTGAGATTAGAAGTTTCAGGCTGAGGTGAGCTACTCTAGTATTCACTCTAATTCACCGGCTTGATTCCCTCATTTCCTTCGACGTCGGTCGGTAATGGTTTACTTTCTTTTTGGACTATCGTAGAGGCATGCCCACGGTCCGTCCTTTTGCTATCCTCTATCTAACTGATCATTGCAGGCTAAGTAGTGATAGTCAAAGTCCATCTTATGACTAAATATATACCTTCCTGGCCCATTCGGCCCATCCAAGCATGATAGTGGTATGTGGCCAATCCTAGCTACCCCTAGCTGTGAGTGTTCATTCCATCCCTACATCGCCGTATCCTGTGATTCCCTCGAGATTAGCAAAGGACTCCTTATTTATTTCTTAATACAGCTAAGATCACTTCAGATTTCCTACTGCCTTTTATTTTATTCTTCCGCCCCCCGATTGACCGCCTTTCAATCCTGTGTGTTCTTTTTTCCGCCCCAGAAGTCAAATAATCATGATCATTTTGCATGAGAATGATTATTCTCCGACATGGTTGCAAAATAATCATGATGATTCTCCGACGGCTAGGACAGTCCTCTACTCCGACAGCTAGTTACTGAGATTATGAATCTGAGCTTGCTTTTTGAATACAGTCAAAGTGGGACCTCCCTTGTTCTCGCATTCCTTGCCTTGGCCCGGCCTTCAAAGGCTAGTCATCATTAGCTCATTGGCTTTCTTTCTGATAGCTTTCTCCCCAGGCTAGGAAATTCGATGAGTCATCGTAGGGGCTTCTTTCTTTTACTTCAAGCCCACCCTCCTTCAAATCCAGATCGGAAAATTGCGTAGATTGAGATGCAGCTCTTTGATCTCCGCTTGGGTCAGCAGGAGGACTCGTTGCCGAAGACCTTGAAGCTGCTCTTGCTGACTTCCTTCCCGTGGGACTTTCCCTCGTCAACTGGGGAAATGGGCTCCGATCCTCTTTCTATTCTATAGCTGTCTATTGAATAGAGGTCGGTGCCAGTGGAAGAATGGAATCAAGAATCAATTGAGCTGCTCCTTCTGCTTGTCGTTCGAGTGCTGGAAAAAAACATATAGCCGCTGCTTCCATAAAAGCTCATCTGATTCCTGAATCTGGTTCGCTTCTCTCCCTCAGGTCGAGTGGCTACGCTCCTTGGCAGTCCTAGTTGGGTTGAATTTGAACTGCTTGTCTCAGACCTTCTTCTCCCCCTGTAGCCCGTTGGTGAGGAGTTGAGGGAAATTCGACGTCTTTTTCTCCTCGCCGGGGACTTCCGCTGCTTCTGGTCGCGCTGCTACTTCCGACTGTGCTGATTCGGGCATTCCTTCAATGCTGGGAGTATGAGAAAGCCCCGATTCGATCAGTTCCGTTGCCCAAATCGAATGTTCTACCTGACTCAATCCCCTTCTTCAGGAATGGCGGCATGGCTTACTAGTGATGATGCCCAGTCTCGGAACTGATCTGATGAATCTGAGCCTGCTTCCTCAACTGCCTTTTCTTTTGCTTTGGCGGGAAGGAAGGCTGGCACAAAAGAAACATCGGCTTCGGGCCGGACCCTTATACTAGTCCTATCGATCTGACAAGAAGAAGGGAGGCATCTCACGGGGGAAGAGTCTATCATGTCGGAGGTCTAAACTACCTTAGAGATGCAATTTGAAGATCTTTCTGTATTTAAGCTATCCGATTTCATTTCAGGAGAAGGAGAGGCCTAAGCGTCCCAAACAGATTCATTAGGTTAATGGGCGGCAAGAGATGCGGTCAGCCACATTAGCAGTTTCAGCAGAAGAAGCTTCAAGTCGCTCAACCACCGACCGGGAGAGAGGCAAAAAGGCTCAACCGAGGAAGGAGCTAGATCTATTCCGCAAGCGCCTTGTCCTTTGCCAATGCCAAAGACATACCAAGGGCTCAAAGCCACTTCTTCATCGACAGGTTCAGGCGCGAAGTGAACCAAACCAATAGCAGTAGGTTCAGCAACGGATCGGGGAAGACATTCACTGACCTACTTGGCCGGAGTTCCCACAGCAGCCATTTTTTCGGCAAGCCCCCGTCAAGCCCTTGTTAAGCTTCTTCAAGCGGAGCACGGCGCGCAGCGGAACGGGCACTAGTTGAAGAAAACCGCCATGGAACGGATTCTTTCTAACCTGCTGAACCTTCCATC
>ENA-UOVY01000198-UOVY01000198.1-plant-metagenome-genome-assembly--contig:-NODE-198-length-37331-cov-16.717727_pt1:30000-37331 | contig 37331 bp, 15 predicted proteins | sample MGYA00249840_ERZ761561 | MGnify/ENA primary metagenome ERZ761561 (study PRJEB28882, sample SAMN05720143) | plant metagenome | isolation source: Guanajuato, Mexico | place: Mexico:Guanajuato...
GGGTTGGTGTGGCGTTGTAAAGCTACAGCTCGAAAGGATTCTTTACTTTGGATAGCGGATACTCTTGAACGGTTTTATTCTCCTCCGGTTAAGGCTGAAGTGCGCTACCTAACATTCGTTCTATTCTCAGTTTATCCTTCAGGAAGCGACTTTATACTTCAGTGAGCTACTTAGGCACTCCTGCCCTTGTTGCTTCTTTCTATTAAAAAAATCTAAGGACGTTTACTTGTGAGGAAACTACCTCTTTCTCGCCTCATACTTTCAGACGGTCTCTCTTCTTCCCCTCATACTTTCCTATCTTTATAACTAGAGTAGAAAGCCTATTCTTTCACTCCGCCTTCGACTGCTAAGAACCTGACTTTCCCACTGAGCTACTAGAGTACTGAACTTGCTAAAGCGTCTCTTGCTCACTAGCCCACTGAAGGAAGTATGGAAGGAGAAACGGAATTCAAATAGAACTCTTTCTAGTAAGTTGCTCACGAGCCAGTCAAGTAGGCATATTTTCTATGAGTAGTTAGCCAGTCAAGGAAATCCGATCAAAAATGAACAATTTTACGGTCTTTCATAACTTTTCTCACATTTCGAAGTGAAGTAGGCGTCAACCATTCCCTCCATCCTTAAATGATGGGCTATCCACTACGGTTGAGGAAAGCGAAATAGTGATTTTGCGTATAGTGAGTCAAGCCGAGAAAGAGTCGAAAGATAGGTTTTCAATCGATTAGGAAAGTCTCTATCTATATAGGAAGGAGATGCGCTCAAGCTGAGAAAGCTACGATTATGCTTGAACGGTCCTGTCCTATTGTCTTTCTTAGTTCCGTGGGGCTTGAAAGCCCTGCCAGTGTTCAAGTGGTGAAAGCTTCAGGAGAAACTGTTCAATCCTTTAGGAGGAAGATGGAGGGTTCTCGTACTCGCTTTCAAGCTTCAGTGTTCAAGTCAAGATTCATTAGTCCGGTCCGAAGAAAGATGAAAGACTCCAATCGTATAAAAGAGGGGATTCTAGGTATGGCAAAAAGGTAGTTCCGGTTGTTTGACTCCCTCTCCCATTGTAGTCGGATCGGGCCATTTGAGTTCCACTTTCCCCCCTTTTTCTAAAGATGGGGTGATTCCTTACTCTTTGCCCGACTCAATTGAAGTAATTAAATAATTAAAAAAGTATAGATCGTACACCTCCAGTCCAGGCAAGGTGGCTGACCTTGTGTGCCCAAATGATTCAATTTATAGTTTCATCTTGTTATTGCGTACGTAATAGTTGCTGCGCTTCTTTCAAGTGTAAAGATCGACCAACCAGGGCCGGAGTGCCCAAACATACTGAGTCCAAAAATGACTTGTTTAGGTAGGTCACCCCCGTGGCATAGTAGAACCATGGTACCTTGTTGGCCAGCCTTAAGCGTTGAAAAGCCCAACGTTCCTAAGTAGGTTCCAGCTCTTAGGTGGATTGCCGACTACAAGACAAGTGCGCTAGCTATATGCTTGCTATATGCAAGACACTTCCAATCCGCACATTGGCAGAACTCCTTTTTTTCATACCGAAGTTAGGCTGGCTCGACCATAGGGAGAAGAAGGTAAGTACTTTATTTCCTTCCTCCGAGTGTCCTTGCTTGTCTGGTAGTTGAATGGAGAGCGAGAGAGAGATAAGGCAGGCATGCAGCCAGGGAAGCGGATGATAGACCTGCAGAGGCGATCACTTGGATTCGGTATCTCAGATGTTGAGGGCGGCTTAATGAAAGGCTGCGGGCTCCGCCGGGGCCTACTCGCTCGAATCGCCCAACAGATCGGGATTCAGGAAGGGAATTGAGTCGAGACCAGCAGAAGCTTATCAGGTTGATGCTAGCTCATTGGATCCAGGAGAGGAAGAGACACAAGGCTTAGTGGCTTTGGTGAAGGGTCGAATGGCATCGCTTCCTTTTGGGAGAGGTATTCACTTCGAGGGTTCAATGCAGCTAGAGAGCTGCTGCACCGGAGCTTCTATGGCTGCATGCCCATTTATGGCTATCTAGTCCCAGGGAATGGAAGGTGAGAAGCATCATTTTAATCCCGATTGCCAGGTACAGCTCCATCTCTATTTGTTTCTCCCGCCTCCGGTACGGACGAGCGGAGCAAAGGAAGCGAGTATGCTGCTAAGCGGCATTAGAACCGTCGATAGGGGATAGACAAGAGAAGAGAATAGCTTCGATACGACCTGCCAGTCAATGGAAATCTATTCCATGAACCCAAGTCCCGGCCCAAGCTTTCTACTCTGAATGCCTCCGCTCTACATCTATCTATTCTCTAGGACCCAGACTCGAAGGGACATAAAGGTAATCTAATCTGTCTGTGGCTCCAAAGCACCATTTCTATCCATTCCCGAGTCATCACCAGTCAATGACATCTCATGCCCTCGATTCGACTCCAGCAACAGCGAATGAAGCGCCACCTCCAGGGTAAAGTCCCAATGCTCTTGATCTATCTTCTCCAGATTCTGTTTCCCCTGCCCGGCTAGGTATTCCACTCCCAGTGACCTTCGCGGAACATCTATTGCACTCCTTTCCACCGAAGCGAGAGCCACTCCTTTCTTGCGGACCTGCTCTGGAACCAGGACAGAAGTGTACCGCCCTCGATCAAACTATAAATTTCATAAGAGAAGAAAGATCGTAGCGAAAAGATCAATTCTTTCTTATAGTGTGGAGTACTTCGACGTCGAATCGACCATTTGCTTGTACTTTGATTTGTCGATAGCGGCTTGGTCTTCAGTGCACCCTCAGTCCTTCTACTTGATAGCCACTGCCATATTGAGTTCTCTTTTGTTTCGGTATATGCATGCGAGCTATTGGAAGTCACTTTGTTAGTGGTTGATATGGCTAGTGCCTTTTCCCCTACATCCCGCCCAGAGCCATTTGTTGAAGTGGAAGTGCTTCCGATAGTGGGTCTGGTGAGGGTTACTCTCAGAGTCACTTCGTCCCTTGCAAGGTCCTCCACGGGACAATCTCTCTTCTTTTCTTTTATTCAAGCTTGTGATAAAGCCATCCAGTTTCAGTTTGTCTTGCTTTCCTTTGCTCTTTTGCTAGCACGCGGGATTCATTCTGACTATTGCACCGGACGGACTGACTCATAGGCTTGCTTACTACTTTCTGGAGACAGGGTAGGGCAAGAACTATTTTATCCCGGGGAACTAGAGGGTTAGCTTCCATTAATAGCTCTAGCAACAGTGAATGACTCTAAACCCTTGCAGGAGATCTCTCCTGGGTGCTGACTTACTATAGAACCGGGTAGGCTTCGTTGATTGCCTCAACTCTAACTGAAAGGGAATGACTGACTAACAGAGTGAAAAAACAAACTGGAAGGCATTACTATTACTCTCACTCAAGCTAGGAGACCAAACACTCTACTAAGCTTTATAACGTCTTATAACGGAGGATAATCCACTTGCTCTCCCCTACTCCACTCTCCTTCCTCTGGTTTGCTGCTCTAAGCGGCTAGGAGAGCTATTGGGAGGTTCTTCCTATATAAAGTATTCTATTAGCTAACTAGAAAGCTTTAAAAGACTACTTTGTTAATCGTTACCGATCCTCTTACAGACATTGGGACTTGGAATTACACCCTACAAGGAGAAAAACTAGAGGAAACACTTCCCTCTTAGGCTTACCAATCTTAATTACAGAATCAAGGTTATTAGCCTAATCTTTTTGAGTTCAATAACCCGCGTAGATCTGAGATTTCCTGGTTAAGGACTTATGCTTAGCGGGAGATTTTTTTTAGTAGAGGAAGCATCCAATTTGACATTAGAAGGGGCTTTAGCACGTCGAGGAAGAGAATAGGCTCCCGCTCTTTGCGGGATAAGGGCGGTTAGCAAGAAGGTTTTTGAATCAATACAGGAAGACGCTCCTATTGAATCCGCTCTTGGGAATAGAAGGGGAATGCAGGCAATTTTCCTTTTTTTAAATGAAATGTCGCATTTCGAGTGCTTGGTTAGATCTCCTAATGTAATGAACGAGAAGATGCGGTGAATCAATCAGTATTAGCTAAGGAAAGCATGATAATTCTGGGGAAGAGAGGAAATCTGTCTTTATAGGAAATTTTGATTTATAGGGAATCTGTGCTTACTAAGCCTTTGTTTGAAGGACCGGTCTGAAAGTGCAAGACTAGCTGGACCCGGACTGACTAATCGCTAAGAGCTCACCCCGAGTGGGATAACTCTAAGTACGGCATTCAGTAAGAAGTAAGCCAAGTTCAGTGATCCTCGAGAATGAACTATCAGGCCTAAAGCCTAGACTAGGAGGAAAGAAAGACGACCGTCACCTTTACCCCTTAATCTGAAACTCTCACAAGAAGGATGGAAAGTCGTGGAATTGATTGAAGTTAGCCAAGTTCTCTTAGCCGTTACGTTAGGGTGACTCGAGAAAGCTTGAAAGGGAATTCCGAGAGCCCTTAAGCTTCAAGCTATCCGGCTTCAAACCGTGAAGGAGGAATCCGAGTTGGATCCTAAAATAAGGAAGATCGTTCATCAGCGCTTTCAGTAACTAAAAGTCAATCAGGTGCGTAATCAAGCTAATCTCATTCCTTAGGAGCAATAAGAGATGCAAGAGTTTACTTTACGTTGAATACAGGAACTAGTAAACTTAGCATAGATGGAATGAACTATCAGAGAAGAGAAGGCTGAAAGCCTAGCCGAAAGCTTTTTAGTCAAGTACGCATGAAGAGTTTTGAGGTAGAGGAAGAAGGCATACCATTCCGCATTCTTTGGCACGAGGGTTTGGCTTCCTTGATTCAGGTAGGAAAGAAGGGGCTATGGCACTTGGTTCATTCCTTTCTTTGGCAAAGGAAGGGAAGGAAGCAAGCAATTCGGACAGAAGAAAGAGGGCTTGAAAGAATAAGATACGTAGAGCGTGAACCAAGGTTCATAGGCGGATCAAAGTCGAATCTTGCAGATCCTAGTTCGCTTACTAATCGCTTTCGGGACCAGTCTTCAATGGCATGAAGCTTTAGTGGCATAGAATCGGATGCCTTAGTCGAATGATCGGACAGATGAAAGGAGAACTATCTGGTGAGGCATCTGGATTTTCTTCGGGTCGGTTAAAGCTTGAAAGGGAGTTCGTGGCCTACTAGGAGTTCTGTTTTCTGAGGACTCATAGAACACCTTATTAATCTTAATTCAACTGTCCTTTCAAGCAAGAGTTGTCTTAGATCAATGAATGAGAAGGAAGAGAGTGAATAGGGCACAGGAAATGAAGTCATCCAGGTTCGGAGCGGGAAGCATGCATTCAGGCTGTGAGGGAAAGTGGTTCTCTTAGCTTTAATTCAGTCAGCTTGGCTTGAATAAAGCTTTGGTTTCAGGAAAGTAGGGAGTCAGAGCTTTCCGGCAGTCAGCTTTGTGGATATTACTATCTGGATTGGATTTTCTTCCGTTTTTAGTCGGTTCACTGGAGAGGAAAAAAGACATGTAAAGAATAGTGAGAATAGCCGTAATTAAACTAGGCCTTGAATCAGTGGTTTACAGAGACAATGAGTCATCTGTTTACGGCGAATCTGCTCTTAGAATCGTCAGAATAGGTTGGAACTCTTTAAACATGATACGCTTATTCAGAAAGTACGCATTTCTGGCTCTAAGTCCGCTGGGTTGGATCTAACTAGTTGGTTTGGCAGGAAGCTAATTGCATAGCATAAAAGAAGCATAAGACTTTGGGAAAGAGAATAGAAGGAGTCAGTCTTATTATAGGATCCCTCTGTCTTGCATTGGGTTCACTGGAGCTTATATAAAGCGATACGCAGAAGAGAGAGAATCCGTCTGTCTTTATAGTGCGGATGGACTGACTTTTCTCGCATCAAAGCTTTCCGGTTCTATTCCTTTATGATATGAAGAAAGGCTTGTTATCGACGAATAAGCTCTTTCTACTGTGCCCTAAAAGCTCATCCTAAGGAAAGTAGTTTTCACTCGGGACTTCTATTCTATGCTAGCATAGCATGCTTCTACTTCTATTCTTGATGTTGCAAATTCCGGATCTGGAAGAGTTTATATTCCTTTATTCTAAGATGCCAGTCGGGAAAGAGTTCGCTTAAGACTGATAAAGGGGAGGGCAGATGTTTACTACGACTGATTGAAGAAACTAACTACTGCATTTGTGATTCAATTAGCTCCTTCAGTCCTTGTCAACTTTCTCAAATGTATGAGCCATTAGATTCTTCGATTTGTTGGGACAAGGATAAACTGACTCCCTCATTCCTTATAACTAAGCCAATCTCGAAATGCTATACCATATGCTTAGCCGCTGCACTCGTCAAAAGAACAGCTAGAACAGTCGTACCAACTAAGAATGCCATTCCATGAGGAGATTTGTACTCAGGAAGCCCCAGTTGAACTACTTTCGACGGGTGCTTCTATTATTTCCTTCACACTACCCAATCCGAACTCATGAGTGCCTGTAGCAGCATTGAGGGATCCCCTAAATCCTCCGACATCGATACCAGAGGGGATTACATATTGGATTACTAATAAACTCCGGAACTGGTATTTGATTAAGCTCGGGAAGGGAAGCCAAAAAAATTCCACACCCGATACACGGTAAGAGTAATTGAAGAATATCAGACAAAGGTAGACCGCTATGGCTAGACGAAGATGCAAAACTAGGAGATAACTGCAAATCACGACACTTAATTAAACCCCGCGCCGCGGAGCTCGTTCCCTTCAAATATGACCTAAACCCTTTTCGGGAGACCGCAGAAAATAGGGCCTTGACTGCCCTTGGGAGGCTGAAAGAAGACCATAAAGGCTATTGGTCCCCATCAAACCCTTGACGATTTGAATGGGTTTGCTCCCATTCCCGCGGATGAGTAGATTTTTCATCAAGTGCTGTTCGAGCTCCATTTCTTTTTCAAACAAGGATTTCCCTTTAGTCACGCTTGGCAACCTCGGCAAAGTCTCGCTGGTCCAACTACTTTTTCTGGGTACGGCCACATTGGTTGGCGGCATAGTCTTCCGTAAGCTAGACGGATTCCATGGTTGTTGCTCTGACTTTGTTTCACTCCCATGTCTAGTTGGAAATCCGGTCTGTCTAAGCCAGTACCAAGCCGGTTGAAAACGTTCCAAGCGAACCAAAAGAGCGAAAGGAGTCAACGGTCTCAGTCCTCTCAGTCCGGTCAATCAATCAATCAAGCAAGCCAGCGAGCTAGTAGCAAGCACGCAAGAAAGCCGTTGTTCCCCTGCGAGTTGTTTTGTTTGCCTTACCTGTCGCTATTGCCTGCAAACCCTCTCGTTTGGTTGATCAGTCAACGTCTATCCTTTTTTCTTTTCCTGCTTTGAAAGCCTGTTTGAAATTTCATTATCCACTCCAAATAATAATATATATAATACAACACTT
>ENA-UOVY01000199-UOVY01000199.1-plant-metagenome-genome-assembly--contig:-NODE-199-length-37315-cov-611.858561_pt1 | contig 37315 bp, 27 predicted proteins | sample MGYA00249840_ERZ761561 | MGnify/ENA primary metagenome ERZ761561 (study PRJEB28882, sample SAMN05720143) | plant metagenome | isolation source: Guanajuato, Mexico | place: Mexico:Guanajuato, Mexico...
GCCTCGCCGCCTCACCGCCGCCCGGCTCAGTCTTGGGCGGCCCCGCGGAGCCGAGACGGCGAGCGCCCAACCGATCAGAGCGAAGAGGAGAGAGGCTCGATTTGAGGGCTTGCCGGCAAACCGGGCGGGCGGCGCCACTTCCACTCGCCGAGGGTTCGCGCGGCCGAGTGGAAAATTGGCGCGCGCTCTTAGCTTGGCGCCCGCTGACAGGCTGGCCGCCGAGCCCCAAATTGGCGCCAGAATAAATCGCCATCCTCGCCGGCCAAAGCTAGCGCTCGCCGCAAGCAAGAGAGGGCGGCCGCTAATTCCGAGCTAGCGCAAAAGTTTTCCGGCTTTCGGAGACAAAGTTGCAAGTGGGCGAGCTGCCGGCCGCTTCCTCCCCAAATCCGTCCCCCCGGCGCCCGGCAGGGGAAAAAACGGGAAGGCTGAACAAAAATTAAGTTCAAGTTCATCTCTGCGCCGCTCCGAGTTGCGACCGCTGAGCCGGCCGCTCCCCTCGGCCGAGCGGCCCTCCCTTCCGGTGATGAATAATTGCCGGCTTGAGCTAGCAGCCAAGCCTTGCGCTCGCCTCCAAAACTGCTCCCCCCTCTCCTCTTCTCTCCTCCTTCTGCTCCACTCGACTTTGCTCAACTTGACTCAAACTCTCGCTCGAGAAAAGCTCGCCGACTCGCCGACTTACCAACTCGCAAGCTCACAAACTGGGCCGACGGCGCCCCAATCTAATTAAATTTCATCTGTCTTCATTTGGCCATTGTTCAACTTTAACCCGCTGAATCGGCCCGAGCGGCTCTCCTCCAAATTGATGGGCCAGCGCTTTGGCCTCGAAAAGTGGCGCCGAGTTGGTAGCGAGATTTGTTTGCCATCAATTGTCTCCTAATTGAATGGGCCCTTCTGGCGGCCGGCCGGTTGGCTGGTTGGCTCGGCGGCCGGACGCACGAGAGCCGCGCCAAGTTTTGCCCATAAAACTTGCTCGGTCTTGGAAGAACAAGCTCTACAATTGGGCCCGACTTTGTTTCCTCGCCGGCGAGCCGCCCACCGCCCACAAGAGCAATAATGGGCCCACCAATGGCAGCGGCCACAACATCGACCATGCGGATTGCGGCCAGCATCGGATTGCCGGCGACGAGCGGCGGGCTTCAGTTGCGAGCTGGAGGCGGCCAACTTGCGCCCAGGAGGAGTTGGCCGCCGGCGCGGACGGGATGGGAAAATCTGCATCTGAAGGGGAGTTTGCGCCAGCACTCCACTCGGCGCCAAGCAAACCAAGACCAATCTGATCGGCGCGAATTCATTAGGCAGCAAGCCAGCGCGCCACTGGCCGGCCTATAAGCTGGCCCAAACCAGCCAGCTAGCTTTACAGAGTTTCCAACTTGGCCAAAGGTGGCCTGGCAAAGCCGGCTAGTTAGCTGGGCGTCTTTGGGCCGCCCGGCCGAGTTGGAGGCTCGCTGGCGTCTCGTCCAGCCAGCCGGCCGCCTATCTGGGCCTCCATCTGCGAGTGGGGCGCCGCCGAGGGCAGCCGACAGGATGCCTATAAGCTGGGCGGCCGGCTTTGCGCTGGAGCGAGTATCGCTTTGTTGGTTTGCGCGCAAAACTGTCTGCTAAGTTCAAATCTGCCCTGCTCGGCTGTCGCCGCGACAACTGGGCGCCGATCAAGCGGCCAGCTGACGAAGATGACAAGCTTGATGCAGGTCGCAATTTAAATTGTTTAATTCAATTTATCTTGCCGCCATCTAGTTGGCTTGCGCGCTCAAGTGCATCTCGCGCCCAGCCACTCGAGCCAAGCGCACTCCATTTGCTCAGCTCCATCCTCCTCCCTTCAGCCCGCTCGGCCGGCTCAACCCTTGAACAAACAAACCCCCCAACTCTCGAGCCGGCCTAGGGCGCACAGATGCAAAGCAGGCGCGCAAACACCAACTAGCCGGCGCCAGAACACTAACCAGCCCCCGCTCTCCATTCAAAACGCAGGCATTGCAAGCGGCGCCTTGTTCGACAACCTGAAGCCGAGATTCAGAAACAAGCGCACAATCGTCAGCTACGATGAGGGCATCAACACGAACGAGAAGCACGACTTCAACAACGTCTTCGTCGACATCACAACCTCCTTCACAATCCTCATCTCAATCTACTTTCCCTCCTGCACGGGAATCCTCGCTGGCTCAAACAGGAGCGGCGACTTGGCCGACGCCCAAAAGTCGATCCCGTGCGGAACAATCGCCGCTCAGCTAACAACAAGCTTCGTCTATCTCTCCTGCATCGTCCTCTTCGGTTCAACCTTCAACAACCTGTTCATTCGCGACAAGTTTGGCGAGTCGATGGGCGGCCAGCTGGCGGTCACGCAAATAGCCTGGCCGCATCCCTACGTGATCCTCATTGGCGGCCTCCTCTCCACGCTGGGCGCCTCCCTTCAATCGCTCGTGGGCGCGCCGAGGATTTTGCAGGGGATCGCAAAGGACGAGGTTATTCCCTGTTTCAGTCGCTTTGCAAAACTATCAGCGCGCGGCGAACCAGAAACCGCAATCATATTCACGCTCTGCATCTCCTGGTTTGCAGTTCTAATTGGAAACCTGGATTTCATTGCGCCAATTCTAACCCTATCGCTAGTGATGTGCTACTTCTTCATAAACTTGGCCTGCACCCTCCACTCGCTGCTCGGCTCCCCAAACTGGCGGCCGCGCTTCAAGCACTACCACTGGTCAATCTCAACGCTCGGCTGCATCCTCTGCCTCTTCGTCATGATCGTCTCCTCCTGGATCTACTTTTCGATTGCAATCTTCCTCGCAAGTTGCATCTACAAGTACATCGAGTTCAGCGGCGCCGAGAAGGAATGGGGCGACGGCAAGCAGGGGCTGGCGCTCTCTGCGGCCAGGTACAATTTGTTGCGCTTGAAGACGAGCGAGCCGCACACGAAGAATTGGCGGCCCCAAGTGTTGCTCTTCTGCAAATTGAAGCCCAGCGCCGAGCTTGAGCCGCCCTCGGCGCGGGCGAGCAAGCGGCCGGGCGGCGGCGGCGGCGGCCAGCTTGCGCTCGCCAACCAGCAGCCCCTCGGCAAGCGCGCAACCGAGCCGGACAAACTCCAGCTCGCGCACCCAAAGCTGCTCACCTTTGCGAGCCAACTGAAGGCAGGCAAGGGGCTCACGCTGGTCTCGTCGGTCATCGAGGGCGACTTCAAGCTCGCGGCGCCGCTAGCAGCGCAAGCGCGCGCAACACTCCAGGAGGCCATGCAGGAGGAGCGCGCAAAGGGTTTTGCGGACGTGCTAGTGGCGCCCTCAATCATGGACGGCCTCTCCTACCAGATCCAGACTGCCGGACTCGGCGGCCTCAAGCACAACACTGTGATTGTGGGCTGGCCCGAGCGTTGGCGCCGCCAGGCGAGCCTCGTGGTTGGTCCCACCTCGGCGCCGACGGCGCAGGACGCGGCGGCGGCGGCGGCGGGCGTGGCCACGGGCGCCGCCGGAAACGCGCCCACCTCGGGCATCCCGCAGCCGGAACAGCGCGGCTCCTTCAAGGGCCAGCAAGTGGGCGGCCGCCAGTCGAGCTCGCAAGCGCAACAACGCACCATGGCCCAAGCGGCGGCAGCAACCACGAGCAGGCTTGTTGCGAGCAGCAGGGCCCACTTGTTCATCGAGCTAATGCGCAACGTTCAAGTGTCCCAAAATGCGCTCCTAGTTGTCAAAGGGATCGATAGTTGGCCCGAATCGTGCGATAAGCTCGGCGGCTTCATCGACATCTGGTGGATTGTGAACGACGGCGGACTCCTAATGCTGCTGCCCCATTTGCTAAAGCAACACAAAACTTGGAAATCCTGTCAGCTGCGCATATTCACCGTTGCACAAGCTAGCGACAATAGCGTTCAAATGCGCCAAGATTTACGCAAGTTCCTATATCATTTGCGCATTGAGGCTCAAGTGGACATTGTGGAGATGGTAAGTTGTGTTTGTTGGCGCTCGTTTGCATCCTTGGCGCGCGCGCGGGGCCGACAGAGGGATCGGCCGATCGGCTAGCCGGCTGGCTGGCGGAGGAGCAATTGGGACCATTTGGCTCGCTTGAAACAATACGCTCTCCCTCGCGGCGGCCCATGTCATTGTTTCCATCCGACTCGAGGGGGGGAGGCGCATGAATAATGGACTTGTCGCTTCGCTTGCCCTCGACGGAGCCACCAGAGAGGCGGCTGGAGGCGGCCAGCTAGCCAGCTGGGGGCCGCCGCCGCCGCTGCTGCTGACAAAGCCGGAATAAATCATCCAGCGCCGACGAGTCGCGCCGGCCACACCTGCCCGCGGCGCTGGCTTTTTGTGTCACGCGACACTGACTCGGCCGAGCGCCCGCTAATTGGCGCCGCCGCCGCCAGGTGAGGTGGCCCGAGCAATCCCAAGGTCGCGGTGCAAAACTTGGCGCTTCCAATCTGGGCGCACCAGGGTCGGCCTTGCGAGCTGCCAAGGGGGCGGCCGCGAGATGGGAGCTGAGCTTGCTTGGTGCCTCGGAGCGGCCAAACGGGTTAGTGGCTTCATTAGCCCTAATGGAGCTGCGCAAACGAGCTCAATCTGCGGGCCGCAAGCTCATGAGCTGAATGGCAATGAATGTCGCCGGCTCGTCCGCCCGGAAGACGCATGGACCCGCTCACTTCCTCAAGGCGACGTGTTCGAATGCGAGCGGCGAGTTGGGAGCGGGGCAAAATGGACTCGTTCAGGGCACGTCTCTGGGAGTCGCGCCCAGTTTACTCGGCGCCACCCACCCAAATCGGCGCCGGCGGCCGCAAATGAGCCTTGTAAGGATAAAAGCGGAGATATCATCCCATGCGCATCCATCATCCAAGCTGGAGCTGCTCGTTGGTGCTGCTCTCGTTGTTGGCTGGGCGCCCATTATCTGGCCAGCGGGTCGGCGGCCAGCGGAGGGCGCCGCAGCTCCGCGCTCAGCAGCCGGCCGCCTGCAATGGATCGGGTTGCGGGCGCGAGTTGAGAGTCCGCGCGGCCGGCCACTTGCGCCAACCGGCTGGCCACTCGTGATCGAGCGAGCGGCCGAGTTTTGCGCACCAAACAGACGACAGGTGACAATGTGTTGGCCCGACAAAGAGGCCGGCTGATGGATCAAGGGCCAGTGGGCCTTTGTGCGCCGCCGGCTAATGGGGCGGCCGGGCGGGCGCTGCTGCTGCTGCCTCCTTCGGCCGGCGCCAATCAGGTGTCGCAGCGCTACAAATGCGCCCGGCCCGCCCAACTCCAACAAAGGCGGCCCAGCTCGGGGCGGCAAGTTCAAGATTTGCCAGCCGCCCGCCATTCAGACATCCGGTGGCCAAGCTAGCGCCGGCTCCAACTTCCGCCCGGGCGGCCCGGAGCGCGAGGATTGCTCGGCGGGGGCTCGCTGGCTGGCTGAGGCCGGGCGGCCGGACGAGGCCCGCTCTGACTCGCCTTGCCTCAAGCCCAAACAGAACGAAACTCCATCGTCGGCCGGACGACAACAATGGTCCATTGTTCGCGGCCAACGCGCGAGGAAACTAAATCACTCGAGCTTGTTCTTGTTTTTGTTGCCGACTTCGGCCTCTCTGGGACGGGTTTTTGGTTGCTTTATTCGCGCCATCGGGTCGCCGCCACCGCCTCTAACGGGGCCGATCTGGGGCCGCATCCGCCATTATCGGCGCTGCAATGTGTTCCGCCCGCGCTCGCCGGCGGCCCCTATTTGCGGACAAATCCATTAGCCGGACAGAGCGGACGGGCGGGCAGGTTTGCCGGCGAGCTCGCCCATTTGTGCGCTAGTCAAGTCTGGCGCGCACCATCACTGGCTCCCCGAAGTAGGCGCTGAACTGCTCGTTTAGCTGCCTGCCAAGCGGCTGGTCCTCCTTCAGCTGCTCGGCCACCTGGCGCCGCACGCTCGCTTCAATCGCCTGACCCAGCTTGATTTCGTCCATTTTAGCTCCAGTTTGCGAGCTCGACACTTCAGGCAAAGTCTCGCCCTTCTCCTGGCGCGCGCTGCCTTCGAGCCGAGCGCCCTGGCCGCCTCCGCTGGCCGCCGCCTTGCCGCCAGCGAAGCCCCGAGCTCGCTCCTGCTCGACCTTGAGCCTGCGCGAGTGCAAGCGCAGCTCGGCCGGCCGCCGCCCGTTGTCGCCGGCGCCGCGGCCGCCACTCAGCCCGGCCGACTCCAGTCCTGCCGGCCCGCTCTCGTTGGCCGCCAAGCTCGAGTTCGGGCGCGCCTCTCGCCAGTGTCTATCTGGCGGCCGCTCGCTCGCTGCCGAGCCAATCTGCGCCCCCGGGGGCTCGCCAACTCGACCCGCTTTGGGCCACTTAGCCGCCTTGCCGGCCTGCGGGCCTCCCATGGGGCTTTCGCCAGCTCGCTCGTCGGCGGCCAGATTGTTTGCAGACAAACTCGCGCCCACGAACTGGCGGCCCGGCTCGCTCCTGCTCCAGTTGGCCAGCTCCGTTCCGTTGCCAGCGAGCGCGTTCTCGATCAGCGGCCTCTGCTGTTTGGTTTGGTTCCGGGATGGACGGGGCCGGCATGCTTATTAGTGGGCATCGAGCAGCTAGCTCGAATCGCTAATCAAATTTGCCCCGCAAACTAACTCACCTCCAGCTCCTCGGTGTAGCCTTGGGCCAGCGCCAAGTCGGCAGCCTTTGCGCCCAAACTGGTGCCATTGAGCAGCCCAATTATGCGCTCGTAAACTTGGTCGTAGGTGCAGCAGCTTGGCATGTTGGCTATTTGCTGCTGGTCAAGTTGCTCGCTGGTCCCATTTGGCGCTAGCTTGGCCGCGCGCCTCCTGTAGGCGAGCAGCTCGGCTGCTGTCTGGCCTCCAGTCGGCCAGTTGCATTCGGGATGAGTGGGCGCGAGAGTTAGAGGTTTGGCGCTGAGTCGAGGGCTTGAAGTGGCGGCATTCCACTCTACTAACCAAATCCGAGAGCTCGTTCACGGAGGCGAGCGAGTCCAGGCGGCCGGCTCGATATTGGGCCCGCCTCTCGAACACCTGGAGCGCCGTTCGCAGGTAGATCCTCTTGCGGATTTCGTTCTCGCTCTGCGCAGGGCGACGTTTTCCGTAGAAGCGCTTGTAGAGTTCGTAGCTGAACCAACTGGGCAACTTGTACTGGCTGCTCGAGCTTCCGACCAGCCGGCCCCTCTGCTCGCCGGCCGGCGCCCGAAGCAAACTCGGCCCGCCAGTCGCCTCCTGGCTGCCGGCCACCCTGGGCACCACCGTGGTGGCGGCGGCGGCGGCGGCCTGGCGAGCTGCCCGTCCAGCCGGAAGCTCGGCGGCCAACTGGTGGGCGAGCAGGCAAAGCTGGGCCCACGGAATGAGGAGGAGCGAGCTTATGAGGGCGCGTTGAGTCGATGTGAACTTCATGTCGCCCTAATGGATCAATGCACGACTCGGCCCCAAGTGGTTGGCGCTGCCTTGCGCGCTCAGGTGGCCGCGCTCGTGTGTAGCGAAACTGATCTTGGCGCTCGCTTTTTGGCGCGACTTTCAATTAAATTTGGCCCGCGAAAGAGGTGGACCCAAGCGGCTGGCTCTGCCATAAATCAGGCAGCGCGCGCCAGTATCAACGCGCCAGGCGCCCTCCCTTTCAAGGGCGAGCGAGCGGATGGATACGATCATAATGGTTGAGACCTCCAAAGGGCAAACATTAACCGACTCATTATTCTGACCACGAAACTGAAACTACCACGAAAACCGCAACCAGAACAACGCAGAGATAAGCGATTACGCCTACGAGCGAACGCTCATGATGGAACAAAGGGGCGAAATAATAAAGAGGCTCAACGTGAACAGGAAGCAATCGTTGCTCCTTGAACAGGAGGTCGATGGGCGAGTGATTAGGTTCAGAATCAGGAAGCCGTCGACGAGCGATTTTGAGGAGACAATTCCGCAATTTGCCAGCTCGCCGATGGGCCCGCAGCCGGCAAGCAACGTGCCCCAAAACGGGGATCAGTTTCCAATGGTCGAGATGGGCGACTCGCAGCAGCAGCAGCACCCTAACTCGAGCGGCGCAAACGGAGAGGAGGCGCCCCAGCTCGGGGCCGCCAACTCGAGGCCACAAAACTTGCTTAACAATCTGAGACCCGATGAGGCAAATGTGCGCAGAATGCACACAGCGCTAACACTAAACGAGGCCATCCTAAAACGGAGCAAGTCGGCCAAGCTGGTGATCATAAACCTGCCGGCGGCGCCCAAGGCCTCCACGCCTGAGGCCGAGAACAACTGTAAGTTCAGGTTTATCGCTCAACCCTCGCCTCTATCCTCCGCAAGGCCCGCTAACCGCTAACCGCCAACCACTAACCGCCCAACTCGAATCAACTCAACTCAACTCAACTCCGCCCGCCAGACATGGAGTTCATCGAGATCATTACGGACAAGCTGGAGCGCGTTTTGCTCGTTCAAAATGGAGGCCGCGAGGTGATAACAATACACTCGTGAGCCTTGAGCGTCAGCTGACGAGCTAGCGGCGCAAGCTAGCCGCCCAAATCGATCTTCTTCCCCTCGAAAGCTCATGATCGCGCGCGGGCTGCTTCTGGGTCCAAAGGGGGAGGGTTGATGGGCTTCCTTGGATTGGAGAGAGTGTGTATCTAGGCTGAAACTTTGCGCGAGATTTCGCCTGTCTAGCATGCGGATGAAATTGCTCAGAGTGCCTCGGAAAGCAGGCAAGCGGCCGCTTGAGTGCCATTTATGAATATTGTTCCTCGCCGAAAGGAACCAACCGAAGGGGCGCAGTTTTGGAGGTTGGCGGCTTGAGGCTGCAAAGTAGCAGGTTGTAGCTGGAAAACACATCCGCCAGGCTGAACTGGATCGCTTTTTGATCCAGGCGCAGGAGGCTGGAGCGCCGAGTGTTGTTCCCCTTTTGCAGCGCGTTTAGGTAGAGTGGAGATCAGGTTTATATTGGAACTCATAGCTCATATTGTTGTAATTGTTAGAGTTGTTTTGTTGTTTACCAATTAAATCGAACGTACTTTTGGAAAGGAAGACAGAGATTTATATCCATCTATATATACAAACCAAACATACAAACGAATGAACGAATAAAAATACTGCATTAAGCTCGTCCATGGACTCGCTTGCTCCGCTTGCACGGCGCTAACGGTTGCGGCAGCAGCAGCAGCAGTGGCAGCCGAAACCTGAGATCCTTTCGCTTGGGGAACTCAGAATATTGAATCTGCTGCCGCCAGCGAGTTGCAAATACGAAACTTGCTCCTCCTAAGTGTGTAAAGCGCGACCAGGAGCACTGAAACCACAAGCATGCTTAGCGAGATCACCGTGAACAGCATCACGTAATGAGAAAATTGTGTCACGCAGACCTGCTCCACCTCTTGCGCCCTCCACTCGTCCTCAAGGGGCGCCCAGGCGCTCGGCTGTCCGCCGCCAGCCGGCGCAGTCGTTGCAACTCCAACCAGCTCTTGACCTGTCCGGTTCCGCGCGCTGCCGCCACTCGGCGCCTCCCAAAGGGGCTCCTCGAGCCTCTCCCTCAGCTGCCGGTCGAGTTCCGCGCGCGACAGGTAAACCCTGAGCATCTCCTTCACCTTCACCTCGCCCTCCTCCTCCCCGCCCTCCTCCTGATCCGCTTGGCCCCGCTCGCGCTCGCCAGGCCCGCGCTGGGCCGCCCCTCTGGCGCCAAACCGGGACAGACCTCCGGGCGAGTGTTGCTGGCCGAGGCCGCCAGCAAGGCGCGCGGGAATCACGCGCTCCACAGCCTCCTCCTGGTCCAGCTGGCCCGACTCGTCCGCCAACAAGCCCAGCTGGGCCCATCTGCGCCGCCTCTTGCCCCACGAGGGCACCGAGCTTGGCTGCTGGTGCAGCGCCTGCGTTTGCATCACCAGGTAGCCGCCCTTGCTGGCGCCGGCCTGCACGTACTGGGCCGCAGTTCTCGTTGGCTCCGGCGGCAGCGCCACAACTGGCGGCGGCGGCCCTGCCGGCGTTGCTTGGCAAATTGCCGGCTCGCAAGGCGACTTGCAGGTGCGAACGGTCGCTTGGAAGATGAGAAAGCTTGAGTCGGGAATTTTGAAGGCATAAAACTCTGACTCGAGTGCCCCGTCTGGAGTGCGTTGCAATTCGGGAAACACGTTCACCGGGTCAGTGGGACAGCCGCGCGCATCTATAAGCTGCACCTGGCGGCCAGAGTATGGATCTCGGGCGAGCACGTTTGTCGCAAATATCTCGCTCTGAGCTTGCTCGCTCCTATGGCGCAGGTTGCTCTTTGTTTCGAGCCTAAATGTGAGCAAGTCGCCAACTGCGATTGCGTTCGTCGGTTGGCCTCGATAGAGGACGCGCAAGTGGACGTTTGAGGTGATTACATTCTGGGGCGGCAGATGCTCGATTTGCATTGGATGGCTGCGTTCGTCGATCTTGGTGTCCAAGTAGTTTGAGGTCACCACAGCCTCGCCCGGCCCCGAAAAGTAGCAGGTCAAATTGTACTTCTTGTCTCTAGTTGTTTGAACGTAATCGTTGAATTGTACGACCACAATATTGGTCATCAGGTCGCCAAACTGCTGGGTTCCGCAGCGTGGAAAGCCGTTTGGGCGGCTAATGCGCAACATGCTCGTTTGCGAGCCATCGCCGTTGGTGAAACAGGAATCGTAGAAGCCGTGGGTGTAGATGCGCCCGTTGAAGGGTTCATTGGTGCGCAGGGAAAACTCCATTCCGTCTTGGGTGCAGGATTGGGCAACGTCGAGACAGTCTGGCTCCGTGAACGGACTGTAGGCGAGCGCTTGGTTTGTCTGGCTGGTGGCCTGGTCGAGGACGTAGAAGTCGAATTGGGTGTGCTGCTCGAATTGGCCGCCGTCCTCCAGTTTCAGGTTGCGCAGCTCGTGCCTGCTAAGCTCGCAGTTTTCGGCCGCAAAATGGGCCCGATAGTTGAAGGAGCGGCAGGCGTCCTGTGGGTTGTTGCCCGCTAGCGCCAGCGCTCGGCTGCAGGCAAGCTCGCAGTCGGTTAGCGAGTCAGCGCGGACGACCTTGAAGATGAACTGGCTCCTCAGCCGCATCCCGTCGCCCGCGCGCCTGTACTTTGGGGGTCCGAGGTCGTTCAAGCTCGCAATACTCTGGCTGGTCGACTGGACTAGCTCCTGGCTGGGCGGCGGCTTGCACGGGTTTGCGGCCGTGCCCGTGACCGTGAGCTGGGGCGCGGGCAGCGGGCCGAAGGCGCCCACCGCTGGACCCGAGTGGGCGGGGTTGGCCAGCGGCGGCGGCGACAGCGGCTGGCTGGCGGCCGACGATGGGCCAGGGCCAGTGGGCCGCTGGAGTTGGCCAGCGAGAGCAGGCGGCTGCCTGGCGGCCGGCTCGCCGCCCGAGCTGCGCGCGGTTGCGGCAGCCGAGTGGGCGTGGTGCAGGCGGCGCCGCTTCGAGGCCGCCTGCTCGGCCAGGAGGAGCTCCTGGCGCGCTGGACTCAGCGGGCTGGTGTGCATGTAGCCGCCGAGTGGGCCCCGCTCGTAGCTGTACCCCTCCGGCTTCTCCACCTGCGCCGCCGGCGCCTCCAACTCGCCCGTCTGCTCCAATTGCAGTTGCGCGCTCGCAAGTCGCTGCTGCTGCTGCTGCTGCTGCTGCTCCCGCAGCATCAACTCAAACACCTGTTGCCGCTGTCTGGCCAAGGAGGCCTGCTGGCCCTCGAGCCTCGCCGGCCGCTCTGGCCAGACGGCCTGTCTAGCGGGCGGCGGCTGATTTTGCGCGCTCCTCTGCTGCGCCTTAACCGCCAACTCTGGCTCCGCTTCGGCCGGCTGCCTCTCTCTGGCTCTCGCAGCAAGTTGATCCGAGACGGAGGTTTGCGCGCTGCTCAGGCTCATAAATGCCTGTGTTTCGTGCGAGCCCTCGGCCGCAATCTGACTGCCGCCCCTTTGAATCGCTTGGCTTGACTCGGCGGCCAGCGTTTGCTTGAGCCTCGAATTGAAGGCTGGCGAGTGTGTGGAAGCGCCAAGGGTCTTGCTTGCCGCCGACGTCTTGCCGTTTGAGCTTTTCGCCGCCGCCGCCGCCGCCGCCGCTTGCCCTTGGCCTTGCTGGCCCAGCTTGGCCGCCGAGCTTGAACTTGAGCTTGAGCTATTTGCACTTGCTGGCGCCGGTTGGTCTGTTCTTGTCGGGCCACCTTGGCCGCCCACCAGGCTGCTGTTGGTCATCCTAACTTGGCTCTGCTGGCTGTGCAGAGCGGCGCTCATGTTCGCGCTGACAGGCTGGACTTGGTTGGCCAGCGAGCCGTTATTCTTGGCGCGGTCTTGCAAATTTGAGTTTGCGCTATGCGCGGCGCTTGAAGCCAACAAGAGCAGGCCGAGCGGCCAGAGAAGTTTGCCAAGTGCTCGCCTCGGGCCCATCTTGGCCCCAACAGGTGGCCTCTTGCTGGTTTTGCGCTCTTGCTCTCGCTCTCGCTGGTAGCGCTCGCTCGCCGGTGCAGCCGCCATTTGAGCGCTCGGTTGCCGAGCTCGAGTGGCCGGCGCAGGTTGAGGTGATAGCCGCTGCTGTCGCCGCCGCCGCCGCCGCCGCAAGTGGAGGCTCGCGGCCGCCAAAGAGTTGGAAGCGAAAAACGCCCTCCATTTGACATGCGCTCGCACAAACACTCGCGCTCGCCGCCAAAAGCGGAGCAACGGAAGCGACCAACTGCAACAGGTGGACACCAGATATGTTAAACAATCCCGTCCCTTTTGTTGCCGCTGATTTGTTTGCGGGTTCGCTTTGTGCGCATTTAGCGTTTGGTTTCAGTTCACGCGAGAGTCCGAATTCGGTCTGCTCCATTCTAGTTCAGTGGAGTTCAATTCGGTTTAGTCCAGTTCAGTTCAGTTCAGTTCAGTCCACTCCAATTCAGTCTGGTCCACCTGAGCTCGATTTTGTTCGCCTGAATGCGATCAACTGGAAGCGAGCGGAAGGAAGAGGAACTCGTTTGAGTTGAGTTTCAGCTTAGCTTAGCTTAGCTGAATCAAGAGCGCGAGTTTGTCCTCGTTGCCTCGGCAACGGAAACGCGCGCAAATCGGCCATTCTAGGCCAAGCGGTTTGCGAAATAAATCTGGAGCTGCTGTTGTCTGGTGCTGATTTCCATTAGAATGGAACAGAAGCGGCCATAAAGGGCAAAGTAACGGGAGACGCTGAGTTCAGAGTGAGCGCGTTGAATAATTGAATTAACGGGCAGAGAGATGCTCGGAGTTGAACTTGGCGAGTTAGCTTGTTTGCGCTTTATTTGTTCCACTCTTGGAGCTTAAAACTTATATCTCCATCATCATCCATATTTACACACACACACACACAGAGACAACCGTCGGCCAATTGTTGCTGGCGCAGGCAGCTCGTCGGCTGGCTGGCTGGTTTGCAATTATATTATGTTAATGTTGTTGTTAAAGTTAAAGTTAAAGTTAAAATAAAATGAGATCACTGATTGCGCCTGGCGGCGGCGCGAAGGAACGAGACGTTGCTGGAAGCCAGGGGGCGCTGCCCTTGGAGGGGCCGCGCGCAGTCACTTTGGCCGGCGTGACGCGCTTGGCGAGCGGCCGCTTTCGTCACTTGCTACTCGAGCTCGTCCAGCCGCCGCTCGCTGATGGCCATCTTCAGGAGGCGCGTCACTGGCGAGTCTCCCGCCGCCGCCGCCGCAACGCCGAGCTCAGGCCGCCGCTGCTGCTGGCTGCCGCTCGTGTCATTGTTCCTGGTGCTGATTTGGATCTCAATGAGCTCGTCGTCGGCCGCCTGCTCTGCTGGCGTCGTCGCAGTCGCCGCCTCCTGCTGCTGCTCCTCTTCCGGCTCCGCCTCAAACTCCTTGCGCCTGCCGCCGGCCGAGGTGGCCGCAACCAGCCGCTCGTGGTTCTTGGCCAGGTAATCGAGGAACTTGTCCGAATTTTCGTCCGGGATGTCGTTCAGGTCGAGCTTGGCGCCCTCGCTGAGGTCCGGAATGAGGAGGGTGGTGAGGGTGGCCTTTTGCTGCTGCTGCTGTTGTTGTTGTTGCTGCTGCTGCTGAGCTGGCCGCGTCTTGGCCGCCTGCTGCGCCTGCCTGGCCGAAGCGGCCGCGCCGCCGCTGCTCAGGATGAGCGCGCTAGTTCCGTTCAACTTGAGCGACTCGAGCTCCGTCTGGTTCACCGCCTGGTCGGGATTGTAGCGCACCTTGTCGTACCAACTCCACTCGTCGCCGCACTTCCGACAGATGCACTGGATCCAGGCGAAGTGGCCGCAGTAGCCGAGGTTGCAACCCTGCTGGCTGCAGTACTCCTGGCAGCTGCCGTCGTCGAAGGGGCAGCCCTGGCCGGCCTCGGCCGCTGGGAGCGCGCTCAGCGCCACCAGGCCGAGCGCGAGCAGGGCCCACGCGCGCTTGCTCGCAACCAAGTCCCTCGCTTGCCTTATCATGGAGGTAGACATTTCAAAACTCTTCACGTTGCTTCGCTTCTCCTCTCCTCTCTGCTCGGCTCCTCTGGGTCACCGATGGGTCAACTTGCTTCCGTGTTTCTTTGCTGGCTTTCGCTGAGTCTTGCTCTCGTTTGCTCTCCTCTTAGTCTGGCTCGATCCCGCCGGCGCCGGTCCTATTTATAGCCGGCGCGAGCAGAGCGGAGCAAAGCGAGAGTGTGAGAGAGAAAGAGAAAGGCAAAACAGAATAGAACAAAACAAAACAAAACACAACAAAACAAAACAAACAAAGCGCCTTAGCCGCCACTCAAGTGTGCGCGCAGGCGGACAAGTGTCACTTTGCGCCTAACTTGGCCAGATTTTATCGCCGGCCACTTAACTTTGCGAGACTCGAGAGCGCCTTGTGCCGCGGCAACAGCATCCCAGCGAGCGAGCCAACGCCGCCGCCGCCGCCGCCGCCGCCGCCCAGCGATAAGCGGCCCACTCGAGCGCCGCTAGGTGGCTCGCGCGAACGCGCCGGCCGCTCGAAGCCAGGCTGGCGTCACGAGGTCGTGTGACTCGGGCGCGCCTCGTCATGCGAGAGCCCTCTCAGCCCGCCGGCCGGAGCACAACAAGTGGCCCTGGCCGCCTGTGGCGTCGACGCGGCCCAACGGTGGCCTTCTCGCCGAAGAACAACAACAACAGCAGCGGCAGCAGCAGCAGCAGTGAGCTGCAAGGAGGAGGCATAAACAGGCCCCCAATGCCAATTACATAAGAGATCCCTGAATCTAGGTGAGCCGGCGAGCGCGCAAAGTAAGCCAAACTTGGCCGCCCTCCAAGCGAGCGGGTATTTTCCAGCTCTCGAGCGGCGGCCATCTCCTGCCAGCGATCAACAACAACAAGCAGCGCCAGACAGAGCGCCGGCCGATCTTATCGGCTTGCAGCGGGCGTCAGAGGGGCGGCGGCGGCGGCGGCGGCAGCGCCAAGAGCAGCGGCTCGCGCTGACTCAGCACCCTTCCACTTGTTGCGCGCCTTGCGGCCGCAACTTTCGCTTCTTCCTGCCGCCCGTCGTATCTCCTTCGCGCGGCCACAATCTCGCCGGCCGAGGCCATTGTGCGCGCTGGCCCACTTGGCGCCGCTTATCTCTGGCGGCGGCGGCGCGACAGACTTTGCGGCGCGTCCAACGGGCGGCCTTCTTGTCGCGCTCCAGCCGCTTGGACTAGATAAAAGTTGCACTGAACTCGGCGCCGCCAGACTCGCCGGCTCTCGCTCCTGCCGGCCGGCCGGCAAGCCAGCCAGCCAGCCAGCCAGCCAGCCAGCCAGCCAGCCAGCCAGCCAGCCAGCAAGCCAGCCAGCACTCAGCGCTCCTCGCGCACGAGGGCAGCCGGCGCCAGCTGGCCAGGCGGCCGCCAGAGTCAACAAGGAGCCAGGCGGCCGGCTAACGGTTCGCGCGCCGGCTTCCTCGCGCCGGCCGCCCGCGCCGACGTGACAGCGCCGCCGCCAGGGGGCAAACTCTTGCCTCACTGGAGGCGCCAGTTCCGGCCGGAGTGTTGAACTCGGCCAGTTGGCCGGCCGGCCGGGCGGCGGCGGCGGCGCACTTTCGTGTGGGCCAGTTGCAACTGGTTGGCCCTTTGTTTGCCCAGCGACAACAAAGAGGCGGCCGGGCCAAAACTTGGTCCGCGGTCGGCGACTCGGCCGGCTCGGCCGGCGACTAACGACCTTCGTTCCAAGCGGCCGCTTTCGGCTTCCCCTCGCCGCGAAGAGCAAACCGGCTGGCCGGCGGCTCTCTTGGCTCTGAATCGGCGTGCAATCGTTTAGCGAGTGATTGACACAAATTCGAGCCTTGGCGCCGGCAACAATGTGCCTCATTTTCGGCCAACAAACTGTCATGCCGCCGCTGGTGGCGCCTCCACTGCCACTGCCACTGCCACTGCCGCTGCTGCTGCCGCCACCACTGAAGCCGCCGCCACTGCTGAGCCACAAAGGCGGCCAGCGAGAGTTGGCCGCCGCGTTTTCACTGGCAGCCAGCCACTGGCGGCTAATTAATCGGAGGCTCGCTTGGCAAGCCTCGGCCAGCCTCGAGCGCAGGCCAGGCGTAGTGTTCGTCTGGCTAGCAAGAGGAGGCTGGCAATTAGCCTCCTCTTGTGCGGCCACAATGGCCGCTTAGCGAGCAAGGCAGGCGCGTTTGAGTTGGAGGGCCGCAGGTATTGCATTGAGGTTGGAGGTGTTTTGCTTTCGCTTTGCTCCAAAACTGTCCCATTGTGTGCGAGTCCAGTCGAGCGCCAGTGGAGCCGATTGGCCGGCGCCGGCGCAGCGCTCGCCTTATTGGATTGGCCGCCATTTCGCCCAACTCGAGCGGCCCGCCCACCTTCGAGCTCCTCCGAGCGCCAATCGATCGCGCGCTTCTCACACTTGGCAGCCAGCAGTGAGCGCCGGCCGAAGTGGACAAGCAGCAAAGTGGAGCTTCTTGTAAGTTGCGCAAGCGAGACTCACGCTCAGCAGAGAGTTGCGGCCCAGCCGGCTTGTGTTGCGGCTTTCCTGTGTGACAAATGCAAATTAGATCATTGCGAGCGAAGAGAGGCGAGCAAAGGGGAGAAAAAGCGTGCGCTCTTCCAGGAGCAGCGAGGCCGCCGCCGCTCAAGCCCGACGGCCGCCGAGCTCGCCGCCACTCTGTGATGAATGGCAACTCTCGGCCGGCCCCTCTGACCCTGCGCCCGCCACCACACCTGAGGCTCGATCCGCGCCAACTGAGACGGCGATTGTATCGCTCGGCCGGCGCGACCACCTCGAGCGGCGCTGGACTTGGCCGCGGGAATAGTTTAACGTCGAGCGCTTAAGTGGTTGCTCGTTATTCCTTTCGAAGCCCCGAAACTTTAAGCTCGAGTGTGCAGCCTCAAGCTCTCAGCTTGGCCTCGGCGAGACGGCGCAAGCAAATCGAGTGGAACCGACGTCGCTGCTGCTGCTGCCGCTGCAACAGATTGCAGCCAAAAGGCACACAGACGCGAACCAAGACACAAAACAAACCGACAATCCAATTGTTTTTGACAGCCAAAGGTGAGCGGCGGGAGCCACAAAGTCAATCAGAGCGAGCGACACCTGAGGAGGCATTCAATTAGTACAGTGAGCCTCTGTGCTTGAGCTGAGGGCCAGAGTCAGGCTCGAGTCGGCAAGTCGAGGAGAGGAGAGGAGAGACGGGCTGTAAGTGGGGCCGCGCGCATGCATTGCGAGCTAAGCGTCCGACTTCACTGGCAGCACTAAGCTCGCTCGCCTCCTTCCGCCGCCAAGCAATGGAGCGGAAGCAGCAGGCCTCCTGTTTGCAATCTCTGCCAGCTCGCGCCCATTCGAGCGCAAGAATGACCAGCCAACACGAACCAGCCGCGAGAGGCATGAGGCCAAGTCCACTGCTCGTTTACCTACTCCTGCTCATACCATTCCAAGGGCTCAGCCTTGGCGCCAAAAACGAAGCATTAAACAAAAAGTTGGAGGTGCTCAACAATCAGCACTCGTCCAAATTGAAATTACAACGCTCGCTCGCCAGCTTCCAAAACAATAGGTGGACAGACGGGCAAAACCAAACGGACAAAAGTGTCCCACAGCCAAGAACACTGCTCAAGCCAGCCAAGCTTGCGATAGCGAAACTAGGCTCACAATTTAAACACAAATTCGCCTACGACTCAATGGGTCACTCTGGCCGGAACCAGGAGGAGCCCAGAGCCGAGAGCAAGGGTGCGCTGGGCTCGCAGGCCAAGTTGGCGCCCAACAAACTTGCTCGAGCGACCACATTCAGTCCGTTACGATTCGACGACCACGAAGACAACCAGGCTGGAGCGAGGCCGCCCGTCTCCATGGGCGCCCTGTCGTCGTCCAAGGAGCACAACTTGACCAGATTGCAGTCCGAGTGGCAAGTCGAGAGGGCCGAGCAGCCAGACTCGGGCGGCCTGAGCGCCAAGTACCACGCGCAGGCCCAAACCACCCTGAGCTCGCAGCCGGCCCCACTTGGAGGGGGCGGCTCGAGCCTGGCGCCGCCTGCTGGCCTCCCCATGGGCCAGCCAACTCGGCTCAATGGGACGCTCGAGAGTCTGGCCAGTTTCGGCGGCGGCCTCTGGGCGGCGGGCGGGCGACAGGTCAGCGGGTTGCAGGTGGAGGAGGTCAGATGGGCGAACAATAGGGGCCATCGGCCCGTAAGGCACTTCAATAAACTGAAGGAAATCGACGGGGAGGATGACGATGCGCGCTTTGGAGGCGAGTTGGCTCAATATTTGGATCAACAAAGCGAGCAGAAGCTCAACTCGGACGACGCAAGACAATCTGACTGGCGGCTCGAGTGGCCCGCTCAAGTTTCCTCTAAGCGGCCAATCTTGGAGGTGGAGGATGTTCGCGTTAGCAGCGATTTGGTGTTTGTGCGCGACAACTCCTCCATTGCCGGCTTGCCGAGCGCCTTTTTGAGTGCAAAGATCGAGCCAACAAGCAAGAGGCGCCACAGCGACGGGCCAAGCGGCTCGCAACAAGCCCAGCCAGGTTGGGCGCCTGATTCCCTCGAGCGACGCCACTCGGTTGGCGACAAGACGCAAAGGGACGACATGCAGTCTCTCCAGGCCTCTGAGGTTGGCGACGAGGATCACTCGTTTTGGCGCACGAGCTTGGCAAACAGGCCGCCAGTTGGTGGAGCAAAACTGCAGAGCTCGCTAGCCGCCGCCGTAGAGGGCAGAGACGGAGCCGGGGGCCAGCAGAGGTTCGGCTATCTCAAGGGCACCTCAGCCTCCTCGGGCATCCGCGTGACTGCCGGCGAGAGTCCGTATCCGCTGGTCATAAGCAGCAGCGGACTTATCATGGCCGCAAAAAGAAACACTACCGCCCGGCCAACAGCTTACAACCACTCGCTGCTGGCCAGCCAAATGGACCACTCGCTCAACCCCATCCACGCTGGTCTCAATGGCTCCCATTTGAGTCTAGACTCGAATTCAAGGCCAACGACAAGTGGCCAAGATCGACCCTCCTTCCTCAGGGAGCCTCCAAAATTGTCCAACACAATTTACCGCAACAACTCGCATCAGGCCGATCAATCAGCAACAAACAATTCCTTCGCCGCCATCGAGGAGGAGATTTTAAACTCAATTCCAGCCACCTACGAGGAGCCGGCAAACAACGAGCCCTCCCTGGACAAGCGCCAATCGGTCAACAGGACTCAGCAATCCCCGCTGCAGATCCTCTCCTTCAGCCACAATCCGCCCTACAAGCAGCAGCACCTGCAGGTCCAATTGGCGGACTTGGCGCCCATTCAAGCAACAAGTGGCCAAAATGGAAGCGCCAACAACAACAGCTACAGTGACGACATTCGCACTAGCTCAGGCTCGAATCGGCACAAGCAGCCGGCCAACAACAAGAGTCGGCCGGCTACGAGTGCCAACGGGCGCCGGAAGCCGCAAGGTCAAGCACAAACGCTGAAACCCCCGAGTGGCTCGCAGAACCAGATGGGCGCATCGAGCGGCTTCAGTTTGCCAACTACAACCCACTTCTACGAGCCAGTTACAACTCTAACTCCCCTTGAAATCAACTCCAGCGCCACAATTTCGCCCCAACTCAACCTGCTCGCACACTCAACGGCTAGCTCTTTGCCGGCGAAACCGTTCAAAATAAGGGACAAATTGCAATACATTATAGGTAAGCGGCTTCTCAAGAATCCCGCCGCGCTCAGCCCAAAGCCAACTCATGGGCCAGCGCAACAGGCGCAGGCCAGCTCGGTGGCCACGCAAGCGCCCTCGCTCCTCTCGAGCACCGTTGCAAACAATGTTGCCAGCTTGTTGGCCCAAAAGTTGAACATCTTCGCGCGTCCTAACGTGCAAGGGTCTGGCCAGCATCCGAGTTTTGGCCTGAACTCGCTCTTCGGCATTCGGGTGGCCAATTTGGGCGGCCACCAAGCGGCCAACTCAGGCGGCACAAACAAGTTCAAGCAGAAGATGAACCCCTTTGCGAGCTCAGCCCACCAAAACATAAACAGGCGCACCACTGGCATGGGCTCGCTCCTCTTCTCCGGCTTCATCTATGGCCTCTCGATGTTGCCCGCTCTCATGGCTCTGACTGGAACCAACCCGCTAGCCTCGAGCCTCGAGGAATCCTCCACAAGCGACGGCCCGTTTGGCGCGCTGCAGAGCTCGCTGGTTGCAAATCGGCACAGTAGCGCCGAGCAGAGACGAGTGCGCAAGTCTAATTTGCAAAAGTTGCTCAACAATCCCGCCGGCCAGGGCTCCACCTTTGCCTATCTCGTTCCTCTCCTACCGCCGGCAATGAGCTCGCTGAACGCCGACGAGCACGAGCTCCCCACTGGCCCCATCCAGCAGCCCGGCTCTGAGGCCCAACAGTCGGCCCTGAAGGCCCTCTACGCGCCCCCTCCAACAGTGCTCGATCAAAGCTCCTTGACCGACAACGAGCTCCTCCAGTCTGGCCAGATGGGCCAGCAGGCTGATTCAATTGAAATGCACACAAATCCGGACGTCCAAGCCAAAGGCCAGCCACTCCCGGCGCCAATACAAAGCGGACACAATCCAAGCGATGACCTGCAAAGTTACAAAACTCATCTCCTCTACTCGCAACCGCTTTCCGGCTCCACCAACGCTCCTTGGCCGGAGAGCAGCCCGAGCAGGCATCATCGCGATCTTGGCGCTTGGCAGATGGGCGAGCAGGGTGGAAACGTAAGCAATGTTAGGAAGTGGCCTTTTGACGACTATTTCGGATTGAGTGAGGAGCCAAGCGGAGGCTTTGGCGCACTATTTCGTGGACAATCTTCAAATCAAAATCACGATTCTAACGCACAACAACCGGCAGCAAGCTCGCCATTCATTCCGTGGTTGGTTTTGCCGCCACCAGATAGGAGACAAACCCGCCGACAGACTGTTAGACTCCATAGGCGAACAACTCCAGTTCCAGCGATGACGTTTGACAACCAGCTTCTCTCATCACCAAACTGGATCGAAAATCAAGATTCGAGAGCGTCACTGTTTCTCCTTGGAAATCGGCCGACTTTGCTAGCTGCCGCCACCGATCAGCGACAACAGGCGGTGGCGAAAGCTTTCAACGGGCAACAGTTGATCAAGCCTCTAGAACAGCATCATCACTACAATAGCCACCAACTGGATCAAAATTTTCCCACAAGCTCACATCCGATTGGTGCTGCACCCGAGCTGGTAGCAAACGCTGTCCACTCGAGCCACACCAAACCGGGCGCCTTCGATTCGGGCAAACTGGAGCAACAGGTTGACGGGGAAACAATGTCACTCAATTCCTTGGACGATTACGTCAACAGGAGGCGACGCAGAACGATTGGCGCCCACCAGCACCACCTGTCGGGCACAAATGGCCGCTTTGAGCCAGTGATCCTGGCAAACTTTGCGCCCGCTTTTGTGCAACATGGCGCAATATCCATTGGGGACTCACGTCTCCACCCCATTTATTCGAAGGAAAACCAACCCGCCCTCACCACCACCACAACCACACAGAATCCGCTGAGCATCCAGTTCAAGGTGGGCTCCACTTTGAACTATATACCAATGCCAAATGAAGACACCAAACAGAGTAGCCTGCAAGGCTCGAGCAGGTTTAACGCAAGCTCAAATGGGCGCCAGTGGCGAGCGATTCCGTCTCCGTTGAAAATTAAGAGCGAAACTAATCTCATCACACATCAACCCCTCGAGACCACGACCACCGAAAGTCCCACGATCATGAATGACAAATCTGTAACCCATGACGACTTCAGACATGGCAGCGCCTTCGCTATGAGAAACTCAGATAGCAAGGCTGGAACTAAGCAGCTATTGGCGCGACCGCACAGGAGGAAACAAACCAAATCTGGGGCCCGCAAACCAAGGAAACCAAAGCGGAGATTGACCACATCAACCACTGCGGTTCCCGTATTCAATAACAGTGCTTCTGAACTGTTGCTTGCTCATACTATGGCCATGGGATCCAAAGTTGCAAACGAACCCCTCTAGGATATATCGTAGACACTTGCCCAGTGGCAACTCAAGACAGCACAAACCTTTTTGTGATACTCGATAATCTAGGCCTCTTTCGTTCACTCGAGACTCAATGTTTTATATCTTGTTTATGTGAGTATGTATTTATGTAGATATGAGTTTTATAAATAGTTTATGATGTCATGTGTTAGATAGGTACCATCAGGTTGGTATTGCTCGAGTTTAGGCGCTGCTAAATCATCGTCAGTGTTACGGTCCCATTTGTACTATGCTTTGTCCAGGGCCTCAGTCTTGAAGTGGCCATTGGCCCATCTTGTCTTCAGTTGCTCAGGTATGGCGTGCTCTTTGTAATCGCCTGTTGCTTCATTGATTACACAAACGTTGATCTCGGCTGATTTTGCGCTAACTAGCTCAACATCCAACGATTCCTTTCTAAGGAATAGTTGAATGCCATCCGTCTTATCAATTGTTATGGTTGGTACCTTACCCATGGGTTGTGCCTGAATACTCTGACAATTTATGAATTCGACCAGTGAAACAATGTCATCGAACACTATGGACAACTTCTTACAACTATCCACTGTGATTGAATTCAGCTTTCCTTGGACAACCACCATGATTCGTTCGCAACGATATATGTTTACTGACTGATTCATTTCTGTGGCTTGAATTGTGAACTGCTCTTGGGTGCTACCATTGTGATACTCCAACACCCACTTTCTACCCTCAAACTCAAACTTGGGTACCCTGTTCATCGCGGGAGTCGATCGAGGGTCTGGTGATTTAGATCGCGACGAACGATCGGACACTGGCGTTTGCAGCGACCTATCATCCTTGTTGACTTTACGTAAATTTTTGGTTATATCGGTTCCCTGATTAAGGTCGCGCAAGAGTGCCGAGCGAGCATTGGCGTCCTGGTCGAGGGTGGCACCACCCGCTGCCGGAGGTGGTGGTGGTGGGGGCATAGAGCCCATTGGGGGTGGTGGTGGAGGCGGACCGCCTGCTCCAGAAGCCTTCAGATCACCACCGCGTGGATTCCAAACTAGACCAGTTGTGTGAGTTTGACGTATAAAAGTATGAAGGTTTTGCAAAAATTGCAACCAAGATTGAGCCCATTCAACATGAAGTTTGTTCTTATCCTTATAGGCGACCAGAATTTTGTTTGTATAAAATTGGGCGGCATCTATCATTTCTTTGACATAGGGTCCCGGAGTTGGAGCGACTGCAAGCCAACCCAGAGCTGGAATGGCCTCGCTGATTGCTGCCAAATGATTGAACATGTCATGAGCCCGATGCTTCTGCTTGAATTCCTCAATCTGGTTCATCAGGGCTCCAGTTGGTTTCAGCATATTGGCTAGCTCCGGCTTCGTTGGTTGCTTTACTTTGGAGGCCAGCTCCACAATTTGCCAATGCGATTGAACAGCACTGGCCACCAGTTTAGCCATGTCTTGTACTACATCGCCTACTTGTTGGCTTTTTTGCAAAAATACGTTAAAGCTATCCTTTACTGTATCCATGGCGCCGTTTCAGTTGCAACTTTGGGTACCTCTCAGAGTTTCTTGCTTGCCAGGGTGGATAGGCTTAAAACACCTTGAACTAAACTACAGTGGCGTAGAACTTGTGAGCTTTGATTAGATAAGATACTGTGTGAGCGTCAGCGAACAACTAAAGCATTGATATATTGTTGAAAATCCGTTGCCGTAAAGGTGACCTTCCTGGGTTGATAGTCAGCCAAATCTGTAATGCTCGAGTTTAGCTACGAGAGCTCTTCGAATTTACGCTGCTGTGTAGCATCGAATGGCGTTGAGTTGCGAGCGGCTGCACTGTGACGATATTGGACGCAAACGCTGATACGTGTGTCGCGCCTTGAATAATGATCTCGGCCTGAAAATTGTATACAGTGTTGTCGACACAAATCAGTCTCCATTTAATGAGAAGAGGACGCATCCACGATGCCTCCTAAATTCAAGAGCATCACCTTCAATTTTATCCCAATCAAGCCTAACCTCTCGACTGACAAAGTCGAGTGCAGGCGGCGCGTTTTGAATCTTTATAAGTCATGGTATCGACAGTTGCCGATTATACTCTACGACTACAGAATGAACATGTCACCAGAGGACGCACGATCTAAACTAAGAGAGATCTTCCTACAGAACTCGCGGATTCAGGACGTTAAACTAATCAATACGCTAGTCTTGAGAGGACAGATGGAGTTGAATGAGACGGTCAACAAACAAAAAGAGCTTTGCCATTTGCATAAGTATTTTAGATCGGACGACAGAAAACCACAAGATTTTCTTACCAAATTCCTGCAGGGACGATAAATCTGTGGCTCCATCAAGGGAGTGCGTTTTCGTTGTTAATTATAGCTTCATAGTAGCCGACTAAATACCTTCTCGAACCGCTCAAATTTGTTGCTCGTTTGTGGTCCTCCGTTGTACGTTTTTGGTATCAGCTGACGAAAAACGTTCTGTTGTTGTTGACGTTGGTGCATACTGATCCTGTGGTCAGCGCGCTTTTGACGTTGTTTCGAATGAACAGGGCTCCAGGAAAAATGCAACCCATATTGTAAATTTGACTCTCCAAAACAGATGACAACCATCACCATGGCCCTCCCACTCCTCGGTCGTGAGGCCGGGATGTCGGTGTTGTATATTAGCCGGGTCGAGCTTAGTCAGCACCAGCGACATTTGACCTCTATGTGTTACAGTAGCTCCATCATCCTCAATAGATACTATTCGTCCTGTTGTAGAAGTAAACGTGATAATTATTTTATAGAATGCCACAGCTTAACTAATCACATAAGACATTTAAACACACAGCAGCGGATCTCTCCCAACAAAAGACCAGCCTTTCCTGTCTCATACCATCCTTATGTTCGCGATGTTCAAGCAACTCAAGTGGGCATCTCAGACGAACAGCAAGAGCTTCTCAAGAGCTCAGAGCGTGTTGTTTGGGGAGCCGTACTGATCAATGGTGCCAACTTTGTCGCAAAAACTATTGCTTGGATTTATACCGGATCTCATTCAATGTTTGCTGAGTCGGTTCACTCTTTGGCTGACACCGCAAATCAACTCATACTTGCGGTAGGAATAAGGAAATCCCTCCAAAGTCCAACCGCCGACCATCCATATGGATATCACCCGATGAGGTACATAGCTCCACTTATTTCAGGCGTGGGCATATTTTGCGTAGGTTGTGGTCTTTCAATTTATCATGGCGTCGAAGCTTTATTAGCGAGCAAGCCTGAACTTTTCATCTCGCCCATTTGGGCCTATGGTATTCTTGCGTTCTCTCTTCTTTCCGAGAGCACCACCCTCATAATTGCCATCCGGGCTCTGAGATATGGTGCAAGCAAATCGAAGCTCAGAATTCGCGATTACATCGCCCAGAATGGTGATCCTGGTGTCATAGTGGTTTTGCTAGAAGATATTGCGGCAGTTTTGGGCATAGTGATAGCCGCAAGTTGTATGGCTCTCTCGAGTTACTACAGTACTCATGTATTTGATGCTTGTGGATCGCTCATAATCGGCAGCTTACTCGGCGGAGTCGCTACCTTCATCATAAAGAAGAACACTGTTGCCTTGGTTGGTAAATCAATACCTCGGCACACTCTCAACAACATCAATCGAATCATAGAGAAGGACGTTTTAATAAGAGCAATACATGATGTCAAGGCCACTGACCTTGGCAATGGAGTTGTCAGGTATAAGGCTGAGGTTGATGTTGACGGGCGCGAGTTGGCAAGAAAGTACCTGGAAAAAATTAATTTGAAGGATCTTCTGGAGGACATGCGGGATATCAAAAGTGAGAAAGAAGCCGAAACTTTCATTCTAGTCCATGGAGAGGGAGTAGTTGATCTGTTAGGTGCTGAGGTTGATAGGATTGAAAAGGAATTGAGGGTAAGTTTTTGTTCATACACTCTGCGAGAGTCGGACTACAGATATCGTTTACTAATTCTGACCCATCATCGCAACAGAGAAATCACCCGAAAGTTAAACATGTTGATTTGGAGGTTCTGTGAAAGACTAACTGGCAGTCCAATAGTTCTGGTTTACAAAAATCCAAGCGACTTGAGCTCAGACTCAAACCTAAACTTGATCGTTAAAAACATCAATTAGCTCGAGGTAGCATCACAAGTCTTATCTTACACCCCATTGAACGTTCAATAATTGATCTAAACGAAGAAGAGCTTCGAACTGAATTATGTCTATGGAAGAGAAGTTAAGGCTCCTCAGCTATTTTGCACATAGACAGGATCAACGCATTCGTCGATGATAGTTATGACGAACCCTCTAACTATCCAGTACAGGGCCATCCAGAATCGGAAATTAAAACAACAGTGTTGGCTTCAAATGAGGCGACCTTGATAAATAACTTGAGTCCGTTGAGCATGCGGAGGTTTAATTCTCAGATAAGCTACAACCCGACAGCATCTTAAAATTACCACTCATATGAGTCGAGAATCGAGGGTCTATTTCTTAGTTTTGCTGATTCCATCGAAAGTGAGATTTTGTGCTAGATTGGCTAGCGTAGAATCGAGATCGCCCTTGAACAAACCAGTATTCGTCAGTCCGGGCGCCGCGTTGAAAGAGGATTTGGTTGTTCCCGGCGCCAAGCTGGTGCCTGGATTTTTGTTAGAAGTCGAAACTGGTTGCAGCAAATCACCAAACCCTTCGAGTCCACCTGGTGAAATTTGAGCATGGTTTTGATGTTAGCCTTTGTATTGAGAATGAGCTTGCGCAAAAGTAGTGTTAAACTCACCTAAATTAGTATAATTGGCCGTCGATGGGCCTGACCTGAAAACAGAGTTGGCAGAGGCTTGATGAGATGTGTTCGAGGCTCCTGCAAAGCCAGTTTGGAAAACTGACGCCACAGAGCTGCCGGTAAAATCACCGCCACTGTCAGGAAACGGGTTGCCTGGCTTGAGTAAGGGCAGTTGGGCGCTAGAAAGATTCGTAGTTAGATCAAAGGGTGTCGCGCCGAAGGGTCCAGTCGAGTTGGCGTCACTCAATTGTTTATGGGCAAGCTTGGTTGTGGTTGATATTAGGGCCGCTGGTTGAGTCGATGCTGTGTTCGTCGCATCCCCGGAAGTGTCGAGCAAACTGAATAGATCGTCGCTCGCCTTCTTGCCACTTCTAACCGGTTCGCTCTTATTGCTCGATTTTTCTAGCGTTGTGGTTGCCGACTTTATGGCCAATTTGATGGAATCCATGTCTGGCCGCTGCTTAGCTGCTGTGCTCGATGAGCTGGACGCGCTGCTTAGATTGTCGAAGAGAGAGCCGTTGTTATCGGCTTGCGCGGTGCCGTTGTTGTTTGCGAAGGCATCTGCATCTCCAAAGATGTCGTCAATGCTCTTTGGCGTGGTAGTGACGGCAAACTTAGGTGAATTTTGACCGTTAGAGTGAGAGTTCGATTTGGATGAGCTTTCTGAGGTTGATTTACTGCTTGCTGATTTGGACGCTTTGTTAGCTTCCGAGTTTCCATACTGGCTCAAAACACGCGCCTCCTCTTCAAGCGCCTTTCTCACTTCATCATCCTTGAAAGCGCCAACTGAAAATTCAGCACCCTGTGTGACGCCACCGCTTGAAGTCGCCGAGCTTGGGCTGTTAGGTCGGCGAGAGGAGGGTGGTGTCAGATCGCCCAGGGCAGAGAAGTCGCCGGCTTTGCTTTGGTTTGGTTTCAATACTTTCTTATTTGTCTCTATGTTTTGTAGATGCTGTTCAAGCGCATCAATCAGCGAACTAGGCGCCCGTCTAAGATCAGGAATTTCGTCCTTATCAATGCCAACAACTTCAGCAACTCGCAAGAAGTCAGACACCTTGTCCATTCGAACGAGGAACTTCTTGTACAAATCGAGCGCTTCTCGGCACATCTTTCTATTCAGAGTGAAGTATTTGTGCAATAGATTTATGATTCCGTCATTGTGACATGCAAAAAGGCCAATAAGATCCCTAAACAACAACATAAAACAAGCGTTTATGACCCCGTTATTCAAGTCGTTTGCGCTGCAATCAAATTCTAGTAGGGCGTCCAGCTGGTTTTGCAGAATTGGTAACGTTTTTAGAAGTCTATCGATGGGCATTAATCTTAAAACTCCCTCATTGCCGCGTTTTATCTTGCAGAAGTCAAACGCTGAGAGCCTATAGGAGAGGGCCTTCTCGTTTATGTAACGCGAGTATCTCCTTATAAATGTGGACATGGTGAAATCTCTCGCCGCTGTCTTGTCTAAAAAGGTGGACAGTTCGAAGGAGTAGTTGCTGGAGGCTAAATATTGAGTAAAACGTTCATTTCCATAGGACATCAGATGATGAACGGTGACTAGTGCTTTGAATACAACGACCCAATATATGTGGTTGGTCCTCTCAATTAATAGGTTGGCCATCTGCGGTATGGACACGTTTGGCTCGTGGGTGCAGGCCAACAAGTAATCTAAATGCTTCTTTTTGGGGCCAATGACCTCCTCGGTGGTTGCCTTGCAAACGCACCTGGCCAAACCCTGGCCGGCCAGCGCATATCTGGCGGCGTTTATCCTGTCATTGAGTGTCTGTCCGCTGGTGGCCATCTTGGAACTGAACTGGCCCAAGTATACTGATCGAAATAAGTAGTAGTTGTAGCGGCTTCGATTGTTCTGTTAACCTAACACTTGGCTTCTATGTCACGACCATATGCTAATGAACGCGATTATTCTGTCTCATCTCACAATGGGAAACTCAGACACAACAACAATGGAACATCAGCTGCGCTCGTGATGCAAAGCCAAGACGTTTGAAATGCTCCAAATGATCACAAAAGGTCCAATCCAGTTGGACCTATTTATCAATAGCTAAAACTAACTTGCTCCAATGGACCTCGGTGGTCGGGAAGCCCGAGGCTGGTGAGCCACGATGATTATTAAATCTGTCCGAGTGCTAGAACGAGCCCGACTAATTCTGGTTCAGATTGGGAGTTTTCGTCTCTTTCATGGTATCCAACAACTTTGACACACGCTCTTGGTTTCGGGCTGCTCGCAGCTCGGACGGTTGGGCTTGAATTGCTAAAGCTTATTGAGAATGTTTGTCGAATTAAGAGGATGGGAATCTTAAAAAGGGATAGGATTTGTTTGTTAGAATATTAATTTTGTTCACGAGCAGCGGCCTGAGGCTGAGAGAGGGAGGGAACTCTGAGGATAGCTGGCCAATGTCAGCGGCGGATTCAACCCATTGAACTGACGCGAACGCCATGGCTTCTCATGGCCATTGAACGCCGCCGCCGCTGCTGCTGCTGCTGTCGCTGCGACTGGCGCAGATTCGTGCCATCGCTGCGCTCGGCTGGGCTCATGACGCTCATGGCTGCCACAGTTTCTTGCACAGGATTCTCGGTGGCCCATTCGGCCATCGAGGCTACGCAAGTCCGGCCGCCAGATTCCAGCACAGGCGCTCTCAGCGAGCCACGCTAAAGTCCACCTGTTGGCGCCAACCAAGTCTCTCTCCCCCACTGACCGATCAACCTGCGCTAGTATATCACGTAACAGTCTGTTATGGGAAGCTGTCAGCGGCCGTGCTCATAGCTGGGGGCGTGTTTTTGTTCTCAGCTTGGCTCGATCGGACGCTTGGCCCTTGAAATGGAAATCGGAATTAATAAAGGCTTTCGCTAGAATTTGCGTGGGGCGGCCTGGCAAGGCTGGCCCACTTAAACTAGAGCCGCTTTGCCCACGGGATACTCGAGTGGATGGGCGCGTTAAAGGCGACTAAACTCTTGTGGCGCGTTTGTTTCGTTAGTCACAGCAGTAATTCATAACAACAGTCTCGTCGCAGTTTCCTGCCCCGAGGCTGACAATTGTGGGCCGAAATCGACACAATATGGGCACTCGCAATTATTGCTTGATCGAGCGCCAAATACGTCGGACCGCCAGGGAGCTTCGCCCACAGCCAGCCAAGCCATCGCGGTTGGCGGCGGAGCCTCCTCACTGTTTTAGACCCCCTAAAAGCATTCGTCATGCGTAGTGGAGCGACAAACAGCCTAACAGATAGGTGTTGTTCGCTCATACGCCCCATCCAGCTCATCCCTAGCAAACACTTGCTTCCAAAACGGGGAGAACAATACCAATAATAAAAGTTGCTCGTACTTGCTTGTGCAACAACATGACATAACATACGACCTAGCTAGCTAGCTAGCCAGCCAGCCAGCTTCCATTGAGCTCGCAGCAACTGGCCAAAAGCTGGCCCGCAGGCCAGAGCCAACGGGGATAGAGAGAAGGAGGGAGGGGATCATGGGCGTCGAAGCGGTTGCAAAGCGCAGGCCAGATTGCTATCCAGCTTGCTTGAGTTCACTCGTCGATGTTGGCGCTACATACATTTCGTCGTCTGAAACGGAAAGCGTTGATACTGATTGGCAAATGAGCAAGACTGGGATATCAAACTTGCAGAAAGTTCATGAGCGATAGAGAAAGCGAGTGTCGAACATAGTTTTCGCCTGGGTCTTGAAAAACGCGACTCTCAGTTAGCTGGAAAACTTCTGCCTTTGTCTTGGTTCCTCTAGAGCCTGGCCATAGGTCTTTGTTAAAAAGTCACGAAGTGTCAAGGCTCTGCCTGGTCAACAGTCGAGCATCGACTTTGATGAGGGCTAGTGAGTTTGCATCTTCAGAGTTCAGTATGACTGGAAGCAGCTGAAGTCGCCTGAATGGCTAGGCTAAGGGCGCAAATCAAAAGCCTCAAGATCGACAACGAGAGCTGAGCGCTAAGCGATTGAGAGTGTCCATAGTTTCCTGTCAGCAACAGGTGTTTGGCGCAGATTGATTCTTTCACCCATTATTTAATCCAGACCAGAAGTCAAAATTCAACTCCAAAATGCAAGAGCCCCGCTCAACCAGCACCCTAGAGTTGGTGGTTAACGAGCAGCAATTGAATAATATGAGTCAAATAGATGTTGGTTGATCAAATAGATTCACTTCCTCTCTCGCCTCATAACAGCAGCAAACTAACGACTCTCGCATCACTTAATTCAGCTCCACCTACCAAGCGACCAAAGCAATCAAGCCAATCAGCAACAATCGAGCCAAACAGGCAAAATTTTCAGCCTCGACCAACTCAAAAGATGGCGGGCAAGGTTCAGAGAAAGTTTTCATGCCAAGATGGATGAAGCAAAATCTAATTCTGAATCTAGGACCGAATTCTTCCTCCACCTATTGCGTGCATTTTCAGGTACTTTGATCTGGTTTTTGTGTTTCATTTGTACCATTATAGTGCCAGTTATTCTCTTTGTTATTGGATTAATCAGCTTGGATGACTGTTCTGATAGACCCGGTAAGTTTCGGTCCTGGGCTTGTTAGACTAAGGAACAGCACATTGGCCCAAAAAATAACCTCATGGTGTCCGCCAGCCTTACCCTATATGATATTTGCGACCGGATTTGCAATGACCGCGAGCAATCTGATCAACCTGGCACTGGCCCTCGATCTGCCCATACTCACAAATCACCAGCTTCTATCCAGCGACATCAAAAACACGATCGCAAGCATAATCAATATAATCTTCAACTGTGTTGTGGTCTTCTTGTTCATACTTAGTAGTTTCATGGTTTACAATATGGGCAGCACACGAGCACAGTCAAATGGCGACGACACTTCCGGGACGAGGGACGAGCGAGCAAGTAACGAGGTGACCCTGGGATGCAACAGTCTGCTCTACTATTTCACCTACTGGTTCATAACCCTGACTCTAAGTTTAGTTGTGATTCTCAGCGCTATCGCGGCAATTTTATACATCTACAACCGATACCGACTGGCTATAGTGCGCGGTTCAACATCAAGATCTCAAGCAAGCGCCGCTGCTTATCCAACAGGTTTAAGTGCGACAGATAGAGTATAGACAAAAGAGGAACAGAGTTTGGAACTATATTTACTAGAAAGAGCCAAAATTTGATTGGCTTGTGTCCGGATTATTACACAAGCCTCTACCAGTCCCTTGTGTCTCATTAAGACGCATAACAGAACAAAATTTTTGTTTTTTTTATGATCTCTTCATCTCGATTCTAAATTTGTTTAGAACATGAATTGAGATCGTTGCATGGCTACATCGATGAGTCTCCAAGCGGTGTTAGGATCGAGATCGTCCTGATCACGACAAAAGGCCATCACATAGGTATTTTGTACTATCTTATCAGGATCTCCTTCAACCACATTTCCTTTAGAATCTAATACATATGTCAATTGTTGGGCCTGAAACGTAACAACTAGAACTGGACCTTGATCCATCATTTTTCCCATTGCTAGTTCTATGTTCTGCAAATCAAGTATCCTCGAGTACATCTTGAGGCCGAGCTTTTCAGCCTCTTTTTGTGGTTGAATTAGAACATTAAAAACAGCTTCATGGCACCAATCGGATAGTATATCGGCTCTACCTCGACACATTGCCTCCAAAATGGTGGGTATTATAAATTTCTCGCAATCCTTCAAAAAGTCATTGATTTCGAAGTTTGGATCGACTCTGCAAATTTCAGTTAGGACATTCGATAAATCTGTCGTCTGGAACAAACCGCCCACAGTATCACTAACTTTGTCGACGAGATTCCTTGTTACCCTAACAAAAGGATTGTCACTTTCGTCATATTTCATCTTGAATTCGAATACTTTGTTCACATAAGGGTTATCGTTCTTAAATTTGTTCCAATTTTGCGACCATTTTGAATCCTTGTGTAAATCTATTGACTGGACATCCTCGTTTGGTTCTACTTTCCTAGTTTGTGAGTCGAACCCTTGAATAGATGATCTCTCAGAACGTTTCAATAATTCTTTAGGTGCTTTGTAAAGACTAGACAACATGTCGGCACTATCTATCTCCTCTCCAACTGTACGCGATGCTTCAGACATCTTTCGATAGGCGGATGTCTCTTTAAGAAACTCTCCTTGTTTAGATAGCTCTTCGGCCGCACCCTTAGCCTTCGTAGAGATCGTATCACCAATCTTTATGGTTTTCTTTATGATTTCTGCATCTTTTGCCCGCTCGACGCCAGACTTCAACGAGTCCTTAGCGCTCTGAAGGACTTCATTCACATCTTTCATGGATTCTGCTTCGACCTTTTTGTATTTCTCCCTAGCTTGGATGATGGCCTCAGTTTCTTCGAGTTTCTGAGTTTCTCTTCTAAACTTTTCGAGGCTCTCTTTAATTTCCCTGTTCTGTGACCACTCGCTCTTAATATTCTCTAAGACTCTCGCAAAGAACCCTTTTGGCTGGTTGTCAGGTGAGGGCCCCTTGCTGAAATGTCTTATGTTTGTCGTTTCGTACCTGTTTGCTGAGGGAGAGGAGCGACTTAGAGTATGCCCCCAATTCCGCGTGAGCTGCCTTATTGGTAATCGCTCCATCTGATTGAGGTGAGTGCTTAGATTGAGGCATGTACCCCAAGTTCGAATCCCGAAGCTCAATAGGAATCTGGAGAAACATTAATGATTGCGCGGCAATCCACGTGAGTGTGCTATGAGATGATAAATGTGGCGAACACATGCAACTTCAACGCGATGACTCGCTTGTGTGCTCGGATCTACCCACTCCAAGGAATCTAGCAGGTTGGTTCAACATATGGACAAACAAACACATGGAAGCTATCCTCGAGCCCGTTTGATTCTTTTCCACATCTTCGGCTGTCTTTAGCACTGCTGCCAAGACCTACTGGCGTGTTGTATATGCAAGTCTAACGAGTCTTAGACATCATGAATGTCTGTCACTAGATCTCATCACCGAATTTCGGAGTTCGGAGGAAATGTCGAGCAGGATATCGTTTCAAGAATTTAATGTATTCATGGCTAAAAGATGGGGATCGCTCAAATCGAGTTTCTGCGCGACGACACTCCAAGTCTCCAAGAATCAATCAGACAGACGATGAGTATGCTCGAAGTCGTCATCGAAACACGAATATCTCTGTCTACCTACACTGTTTTAACTACTTGAGTTCGGCTTCATTCTGTCGGAGACTTTGAATCCAACTAGACGATGGGTTGCTGTCGGTCTATCTGATTGGAGGTTAGATTGAATCATTACTCATAATTTCGTCCAGTGGTAAGCCTCTCCACCCTCTGGAAGAACACAGGAAATTTCTGTGACCGTTCGAGGGTCGAATGGCCTAAATCGCTAAGTTGGTGTAGTGGAGAGTGCAAATCGTCCTATTTGGGAACATGCCAATGCACGAATGGTTGAAGGACGGAATATTCCTACCGATCAAAGCTTGCGCGCCCATAGGTCAATGTTGTTCCCCGTAATAAACTGTCTTGGCGCGCCGGTTGATGATATACATGTCAGGCCGAGCCCAACAGCCTAAGATTTCTGTAAACTGTACTCGCTAACGTGGGAGTGGCTATCTTACACCCTTCGAATTAACTCGAGCGATTCGCGGACGCATTTTCAGGGTTGAAATTCGGAACTCATGGTCTAACAGTGTCTTAATATGCCAGAAAATCGATCAAGAAGAGATGAAATCAACGGAGGAGCAATCAGAAACTTGCTCAGTAAATCTTATGAATGGTACCGAGTATATGAAACAAGATTAGCTATCAACCTGTTGGAACCTTGGGAGAAGGTCTTGGCCAATTCGCTGATTATACTATTTCTGTATATAATCTTCTGGACCTGCGTTTGGATCGGGCGACTGGCGGTTAGCGCAGTTTTCTGAAACCTCCAGCCCATTCGGCTCACATTGACATGGACAAACAAAGATCTATGTTTCGCTAGGACACTGAAACGAGGGAAGCAGAGATGATGAGCAATTAAAACTGCGTACGAGAGGTTCTTAACTTATCAACGAAGTTTAGGGCTTTAGTCTCAAAATTCTGTTAACATTTAGACACTTATCATTTATAACAACGTTCTCAGTCCATTCGGCTGTAGAAAAATGAGGTGGCTTGGCTGCTAGATTGACTCTCATTTAGCTTGACCTTCCAACCCTTGTATGCCTGCTTACTTCTATCCCTGATACCACGACAAACCAGTCTGAGCGAGGGGTTTATGCTACGGAACAAGAGTCCTCCTTTAGTCTTCATGGCGTTTAGCCAATCCTGGTATTGGATACTCACTCTCTTCGCTGTTCTCTCCTCATAGAGATTCACCTCAAACTCAAAGTCATCGTTGAAGCCTTGACCAGCATTGAGCATCTCAAGTCTACCCTCGATGAACTGTCTGAACATTTGAAGTTCGAGCATCTTCTTTAGGAACGGTTGGAATGTCGCTGGTCTTGTCGCAATAAATCTATCATGATTGAATGTTATTTTTTCGCCATCATTGAATTCTAATGCCTCACGATAACCACCGATTAGCATGACAAGAGCCCGAAGGAAGGCTCGACTCACAGAGTCTCCCAAAGCAACCTGACTCCTTAGCTCGTTTTTTATAGAATTCGTTATGTTTGAAGGCATATTCCTAACATCCTCATGAGGTGTGCGTACAACATTGTCGTCGGCTAACAATAAAACAATCTCGCCAAGTTCATCTAGTTTCAAACCTTTGAACAAGGGTTCTGGTACTCCGATTAAGAAAGGCATTGGCGCTTGCAAATAGGCTAAGAGATCAGATGGTAAGACTGAGATAAATATATGCTGCCAGTGCATTGGATATAACAAGGTGTTCAATGCTTGAACACAAGCCGATAGTCTATCAAGTCTCTTGGAGGTAACGAGTATATGCCTTTCATTTAATGCGCTTGCGAATAACGTAATCATGTTATCTACATCAAGGGCATTATAGTATTCTGTAAGGTTTCTATCTTGTGGTATCGAGGCCAAAGAGTGATGGTCCGGCGTTTCAAAGGAGAACTTCTTTGTTTGACCAAGGGATTGGTAGGAGATGACTAGTTGAGCATGAGGTTGCTCGGGTACCTCACACTGATAGAGTGATTTTAGAAAACTTAATAATTCGTGCTGCTTGCCGTCAGTGTTGTAGATGGCCCCTAATTGGGCAACAATCTTGAAAAATGTTTCATGCCATGGTAGTTGGCTCAATAGGACAATGCAAGTATCTGTGGTGGGTGAAATACGACAATATCCGAAAGTCCATTTTGAATCAATGTTAGTGAGGACGAATGAGAATTGGGTAACAGCATTTATCACTAGATTACTGCATGGATATGCAAATTTAGGAACGGAATCCAACACCTCCTTCACCTTGTAAGTATCTGGGAAGCGTCTCTTGATCCAGGCTTTGCACGTTGAGTTACCATTCGAGTCATGCGACCTAAATGAGACTTCACAATAGCAATCGAATATCCTATCAGGGCTTGCCCTAATACGTGTCGATTTATTCATATCCATGAGGGAGAGTGCAGTGTTGGCTTCTCTTATCCGCCAGCAAGCGGATCAGTCCCTGGGCTGAGGAATTTTGCCGGCTGCTTGCTGATCAGGCATGAGGTTGGTTCGCTATTCCACCAGGGGGTTTGTATCAACGGGTAGATATTGATTCAAAATACATAATTGGTTTCCAATCAGGTTCAAGTATTTATTATTTTGTAGGCGTATTTATTGACAACAACGGGATCAGGTTTGACACAACAGCGCATTAATTTCCAGCACACAAGTGCGTCGAAGCCGAGCCAGCCCTAAGGCTTTTTGAGTCCAAAGAATATGTAGTCCTCGTAGAATCCTGATGCATTTGTTTGAATATCCTCGATTGTCAACCTGATTGAAGGTTTATCCTCATGGAGCCGATTAATATCTAAATAGTTTTGCCAAAGTAGCGGTGTCACACCCTCAGTGTTCACCTTGAGAATTGGCTCAACATTCTTAAGTGCCCTCTCGAGCAGAGGCAAGACATCTTGGGAACAAGTGACGAGAGAGATTTTCTCTAGCGTGTGAATGCACTTTTGAATAGTAGACATTTGGAATGGTACCGGATTCTATTGTCACCAATCGATTCGAATTGAATTGAATAAAACCTCTAATAAATAAAACCCTATTTTTGCTTGAGGCCTTCAAGTTTGCAGGCACTACTGCGCACAATTTGCCTCGTGCAACTGCATAAAGTGAGGCCATGAGTGCAATAAACGCAACTCGCAAAGTGAAACAGGCATAGTAAAAGTCTCAACAGGTGAAAAGTAGAGCACCTCAACGATGAATTCGCCGACTGGATAGGTACGGGGGATGTTTGTTCAG
>ENA-UOVY01000203-UOVY01000203.1-plant-metagenome-genome-assembly--contig:-NODE-203-length-36833-cov-622.681059_pt1 | contig 36833 bp, 25 predicted proteins | sample MGYA00249840_ERZ761561 | MGnify/ENA primary metagenome ERZ761561 (study PRJEB28882, sample SAMN05720143) | plant metagenome | isolation source: Guanajuato, Mexico | place: Mexico:Guanajuato, Mexico...
GGCGGCGGCGGCGGCGGCGGCGGCCATAAAGTTGGTTAGCTTTGGCCGGCGGGCGCACTCGGGTTGGCGGACGAGTTATTTACATAGCAAATCAATCAGGACGACCGGCGAGCTCGTAGGCGCGGGCGCAGGTAGTTTTGGCCAGGCGAAAAAGGATTCGGCTCGAGCTGGCCAAGTTTGCTGGCGCGCGCAATTCCAGCCTCCGCCAACCAGACCAGACGAAACCAAAGCAAACTCGAGCTGAAAACAGCCAACTTTGGCGGCAACAAATGAACGGGCAACCGACAAAGACAGGAACAAGCGCAACCACAAGTGGCCGCAAAAGGGACATGATGGCCGACAAAGGCGCGCTCAGGGGACGACCACTTGTTGTGTATTTAGTGCACAGGTGAGAGCCAATTTCGGCCAATTGCTTGAATCAGCCCCATCGGCCGATTGTTTTCCTCGAGCAAATTGTTTTTCTCACCTCCTTAATAATAATAGAGGCTTCCTAGCTAAGCGTTCGCTAACACAATTGTGGTTTTCCAAGAGGAAGCGAGGCAATTGCTGCGGAGAGGAGAGCCAAATTAAGTCTCAGCAAAACTGGCTTCTTGGTGGCTTCCAAGTTTACAATCGCTAGCTTAACAGAGTGCAATCAATTGGCTCGCTCAAGTTTGAAATGGGAGCTAAAATTCGAGAAAGAGAGAGAGAGAGAGCAACCAACTCTGTTTGCCTCCCTCCTCCCCTCTTAGGGCCAAGGATGCGCGGGGCCAAGATTGGCCAGGTTAACAGGTGAGCTAGTTTGATTAGAAAATTGATTTCCACTTTTAAGCGGAGTGTTTTGTCACGCTTTTGAGCGGGCGTATCCATTGCAGATTGCGCCTCGCGCCAACAACTGGCCCTCAAACTCAAACTCGAACTCAAACTTGGACGAGTTCGTGAACCATTCAGACACCCAAGCCGAACCAAGGAGGCCAATAAAAAAGAAGGGCGAATTCGTGATCAACATTATCCTCCACCTCCGCTCGCTCACTTAACCTGTGCCATCTTTGTACCTTGACCAGTCGGCTGGGCGCCAAGCTTTTCCGGTTCTCCTAGCTCGACGGGCGAATCTATATTGCGCACGAGAGTCAGCTGAAGTGGTCCGCTCCAATTGAGCGTAGATCTAGATCTAGTTTCGAGGGCCGCTTATAGGTTGAACTAGTTTTGTGCTCCGCTTTCGGGTGGCTCGCAGCGGGAGCCAGCCTGCCACCTGTCGAGCGAGAGCGGGCTAGCCAAAGATTTGCGACTCGCGAGAGCCACCTGTCGGCTGCCGATCCACGCTGCTCCGAGCCACCATCGAGCTTCCGTTTCCCGCCAAAAAGGTTCCTCGCTTCCAATGAAAGCACTCCGATTGCAAATACGCCCATGGTCACGAATGTCCAGGTGAACAATCCGTCTCGGCATCAAACTTAGCTCCTTGCCATCTCAGTTGGGGTGGAACCAGCGAGCAGCAGCAGGAGGATTCGGCATTGCGTCATTGTGTCTCGGAAAAAAAACGTCGAGACTGGAAGGCATGGTATGGACTCGCGACTAGAATAAGTATTGCTTTGCTAGAAAGAGAACGAATGGGAAGTATTGAATACGAACACGGCAGGCCGTCCATACCACCAGACTGAGATCAGGGGCCTGAGGCGAGATCCTTTTCTCGTCCAATGGGTGCCAGTTTGAATCTACGCGCGGCGGACCCGTGCGCATGCTTAGCCTCAGAGTGCTCGAAATAAATAAGAAAAATAACCACGCTCTTGGCGCAAGGATCCGGACAAACTTTGTCACGTTTGGATTACCATTATTATCATTTTATCATAGCTAACAACACAATTCCTATCATCTGCTCTATACAAACAATTGAACATACCTAATTTATTGAAAACCTTAAATCCACTGCATTCGATCAATACTAAGCTTAAAAATGTCTGAAAAGGGCGACGATACTGAGACAACCATAGCCAACGATCTGGTTGTAACCAAGTATAAGATTGCCGCCGAAGTTGTCAACAAAGCACTTAAAGCTGTTGTAGAGAAAGCAATCGATGGGGTTAGTCTAATGGAGTTGTGTGAATTAGGTGACAGCATTATAATTGGCGAAACCAACAGTGTCTTCAAGAAAGAGAAGGACATGCGAAGAGGAATTGCCTTTCCAACTTGTATATCAATCAACAACTGTATATGCCATTATTCGCCTCTCAAATCAGATCCAGAATTGAAACTCAAAAATGGTGATCTCATCAAAATTGACATGGGCGGCCATATTGACGGTTACATTGCCGTGGTGGCCCATTCGTTAGTTGTTGGTGCCAGCAAGGAGAATCCGGTCACCGGGCCAGCCGCTGATGTGATGCATGCGGCCCATCAAGCGGCCTCCATTGCACTGAGGCTCGTCGTTCCAGGCGGAGAAAACGAGGCAGTTACTGATGCAGTTCAAAAGGTTGCCGAATCTTACAAGTGTAAACCAATTTCCGGTATGCTTTCATATGAATTGAAACAGTTTAAGATCGACGGCGAAAAGTCAATTATTCAAAACCCAACTGAAGCACAAAAGAAGAGCCACGAGAAATGCGAGTTTGTGGTTAATGAAGTGTATGCTATCGATGTATTAATTTCTACCGGCGAGGGGAAGGGCAGAGAGATGGATACCAAGGCAACTATTTACAAGAAAACAGAGGAGGCCTATCAACTCAAGATGAAAGCCTCGAGGGCGGTTCTAAGTGATGTGGACAAGAAATTTGGAGTCATGCCATTTACGGTGCGTTATTTTGATGACGAAGTCAAAGCAAAGATGGGCTTAAAAGAATGTGTCAACCATAAATTGATCGAACCATTTCCTGTGTTACATGAAAAAGAAGGCGAATTGGTTGCTCAGTTCAAGTTTACAATATTATTAATGCCAACTAGATCACACAAAATAACAGGTCTACCTTTTGATGCGAGCGCTTACAAAACAGAGCACAAAATTGAAGACGAATCAATCAAAAAACTATTACAAGGTAGCAATCCGACCAATAACAAGAAGAAGAAGAAAAACAAGGCCAAAAAGGCTGTCGAAGAGGCAGTCATGGGAGAGTCAACTGCATGAAATTTATTTGTCCCCCTCCGTTGAATGTGATGATAGTAACAATGACGATGACTTTTGCTGCAACGACTACGAAGACGAAGAGAATAGTAAACTTTACACAATCTCAACCTCGAGTCTTCCGCTTGATTTAACTGGTTCTCACTCTTCCTGCCTCAATTTTATACACTGATGGAAGTTAAATACATTTGTGTCGTCTGTTTTTGAATTGGGACGATCTTGAGATCACTGCCAAACTAATCAGCAAATTGACTTTCTTACCTCCAGGCCCGCTGATAGTTCATGTTGGGTTGCGATTGGTGGCTTGCATAAGAATTTGGCTGAATTGAAGCGGCAAGCGCGATTTGCTGTCGATGCTTGTGCTGAATCAGATCGATCAGTTGACGAGAATTTTGTGGATCAAACTGGCTGCTTGGCTGTTTCCGTGATTGGTTATTGTTGGAATCCGTATTGAGGGGTGGTGCAACTAGGTTAGACTTGAGATTTGACCATCTCGGTTGACGCGATATATCTTGCCTAAGAGCAAGTTGTTGTGGAGCAGAGAATTGATTATCTAACGGTATAGATTGGCATATGGTGTTGTTCTGAGGGCTTTGGAATGATTGATGGCGTAAATTTGTGAACTGTTGCGGCTGAGGCGCAATCCCGTAGACGTCAACTGCACCGGAGTTAGCACCTAGGTAGACATGCTGTGACAGTGTGCTATCAGACATGTACCCGTTGTTAATATAACTAAATGGCATAGTTTTGAACGGGTCCTGTCCCTGTTCGTAGTAGATTGTTGTCTGGCTACGAGATTTCAACTTCTGCCCCGCATCAAGTTTTCCACCGACATGGTTTTGGTGGCTCGATCGCTGCTGAAACTCATGAGGAAGTGTGGCCAAGTTGGCGCTCCCTATGGACCGTCGACGCTTCACCAGGGCTTGCATTTCGCGCCTTTGACTTCTACCAAATGATTCGATGGATCTACCTCGCAGAGATTGTTCCTGTTTCGATATGTTGGCCTCGCGAGTTGAAAAATCCTCAGGCACTACATTGGTGAACAGCATCTGTTGGTGCTGCTTGGTGGTGCCATCTTGTCCAATATCGTCGTTCAGCTCCTCGCCGGCTTGCATCTCTGCGGACCAGCTTGATTTTTCTGCTGGATCTGAATGAGAGTACAAAATTTTCTTGCTAGATCTAGTCGATTTGTTAGTGGAATCCTCTCGTTGAGGTTGTCTACGTTGAGCCTGACTTTTGTTCAAATTTAAACATAAATAGAAAGCCACAAGAAAGGTTAAGAGCAGAAGGCCCGCGAGGATCCAGCAGAGTTTAAGCAACCAATCAAACTTGAGCTCTAGCATAAAGTCGCAGCGCTCACCTAACCAGCTATTGGTCGTTTCCGCCAGTTTAGCCGCTAAGCTCTCGTTTGATGGCTTTGAAATGGGCGACAAAATCGACTCGCTCGCCACGAATCCTCTGGAAGCTTGATTCAGGAGCGAGGAAACTCTTGCCTGAGCTGCGTCCTGGTTGCCGGCCATTGTTGAGCAATCTAACCTTGGGCAGCGACTGGGAGATAGAGAGTGAGGATAGAGTATCGCAGGAGCCATTTTTGAGAATTTTTGTGCAAGAGGTGACTTACTTTGCGCAGCTCAATAGGAAGTAGCGGTCGTCGCTGAATTCAATGGTCTTATGCAATCTTACAACTAACGCCACTGAGAGGGTTTGTTGATTAGTTTGGTTGAAGAGGCCGTGAGCTTTTGGGGCAAGGTTGTGGGATACAACGCCGCAATAGTTTGGCTCTGACTGGACTTGCGTATAGCTGATTTCAAGATTGTAAGTCTGTTCCCCATTTCCATCAACGAAGCAGGGATGCTTCTTACGTTTATCTTTCGTGTGTATGATTCCATAGAAAGGCCTGCTGAGTCTTACAGTGACTCGCATATGATTCTTTTCGCAAATATTGCTCACATTTACTCTGAATCTTTGAGCTTGAAGGCTTGAGTAGATTGTGGGCATTGAATCAGGTTGTGCTTGATTTGTGTTTCCGTTGATTGAGGTTCCATTTGCAATCAACTGTATCTCGGAGAATTGTTTCTGTCTGACTGCTTGTGCGTTCGAGGATCCATCGCTCTCAGAATATACGCTCTGCGATTGGATTGACCCGCATCGACTAAATAGTAGGAAGGTTAGAAAAGCTAGCCCCTTGAGCAAAGGTGAGAGATTGATGGGTGAAATCATTTTCGAACGTTTGCACCCGCTCTTTTGGGGTGGCAAAGGTTGATTTTTGTCTTGTCGGCTTAGTCGATTGGTTAAACTCGCAACGGGTAACTGGCTGCTCGCTTTTGGAAGCGAGTTGTCGCGTTTCGCTCGCTCGAGTTTACACATCCATCAGGTGGAGCTTGAAATCAGGTGAACCAACCAAACTAAAGCTAGTTAGTCACTATTAGTTCAACTAAATGCTCGCACTCTCCTCTCTGAAAGTGTCTTGCGGTGGCCAAGACCTTCCTGGCGGCTATTTGGCTACCCCTCTTGTCCACCTAACTGTCTACCTGCACACGCACACACAAACATACTGGCCAACTCTCAGGGCAGAGGAGTCTTGGTGAAAGTTCAGCGCTTGGCTAATGAATCCTCCCGCCCAACCGACGGCGACACTCGCTGCCTCTGTCTCTGTCCTCTTGGGCTCGCTCGCCTTGTATCTATCAGCTGTTTTGGCCGCGTCGCGTCGTGTTTGAGTTGTCGTCCCAAAGTTGGCTCTGGTGGAGCTTTAATGAATCTATTGTATCTCAGGCTTTGCTCGGCTGTTAAAGACTATCGCTTTTCACCTCTCAGCTAAATCTTGACCAATGAGAAAAGCTCATCACTCTCTGGGCACGACTCCCTCTTTTCGCTCACTGTCAATGCAGCCGCTTGCAGTGGGCAAGATTAAACTACTCTAGCCTCCGCTAGCTAAACTCTCGCCGCCAGCTGGATTCACCGGTCACACTTTTCATCCCCGAGCTATCTGGCCAGTTTAGTGTTGTTTAGTCCAGCCTAGCCGCTCTGCTAGTGAGCTGGTGAGGGAGCGAGCGAGTCTGTCAATCCTCCTCTCTGGGTACCTTTCCGACCTGTTGCGCTTGCCTGCTGCCGCTCTCCATCAGTGTCGTGCCTCCACTGTCCTTCCGTGCCAGTCGCTTATGCTCGCCATGTTATTGAATCCCTAACAAACCTCGATTGTGACCCAACCGATCGGCATTGATCACATCTGTCGCGCGCGTTTCTAGTGGCAAGGAGAGCGCCAGTTTGAGTATTGGCTCAGGTGCGCTGATTGGACAGAAACGTCCAATCATGAGCTCGAACCTGAGCGCACAAGCCACGATATACTCTCCTCTGGCCACTCCCACGCTCGCGCCCATGATAAACGAGCGCCACCAACACGACGAGGACCAAGTTGGCCTGCCCGAATCGAATGGGAAATTAGTGGGCGAAGAGGGATCGCGTCTGGCGTCAGGTTCATTTGGATCAAACCGCCGGCCGCTGGCAGTGTGAGGGCGAGCCGGCTAGTTTAGCTTGCTGGCGATTCAGTGGGCCTGCCGACAGGTAAGCCGGCGGAAGCCGCAGCGGTTCATTGTGTGCCGGCTAAAAGGTTGCAGTTGAGTCGGCCATCGACAGGTAGGCTCATTTGGCGCGCTTTAAGTGGCAGACAAACGGGTGTGCATGTGTGATGTTGGTTGGCGCTGACCAAACAGACCTCTCGCTCGCTCGGCCGGCCGACCAGCCAGCCAGCCGGCAAGGAGCGAAAGCAAAGCCAGTTAACGGGCTTCAACGAGAAGGAGGAGGGCTCGATGTGTTGCAGAGATGATCGTTCAATTGCGCGCCGACAAGCCGCCTTTGGCTATGAGCAAGAGCAAGGCTTCAAACAAGACAACTAGTGTAAGCGAGACAATCCCTTGGCTAGCGATGGAACATTTAGCGAGGTGCAAATAAGCTCCAAAGTTGGAGCTCCGCTCCTCACTTGGACAGGTCGGTCAGAAGCGCGTTAGTTGCTGGTTTCAATGCGACAGGTAAACCGTGTGTCCAGCTTTCTACTCTCTCTCTCACTTTCTTTCCATACACACTCTTTGGCCGGCCGCCCGCAAGCGAGCAAACGGCGAGAGGGCAAATATTTTGACTTCTTAATTCGCCATCAAGCGCTTCGAGCGATTCTCGGCCGCCGCCATCCCTCCAAGGCGCGAGCTGGCGGGCTCAGTCTGGCTCACAATGGGCCTTGCCTAAACCCCGCCGCTGCCATTAGAGTTCACGCGAGGGGCGCGAAAGGAGCCGGGTGGCTCGAAGGAGATGCAAACCAATTTGTTGCCCTCCGCCCTCAAAACTCAGCCCACGCGCTTCATCCTATCCCTCTCATGGGCTCTGCAAACGGGTAGCAGTTGCAACTGCAGCAGAGGGCCAGCCTCCCCCTTGCTGGCGCCAACAGCTCGCCCGTCCCAAGTGCGAAGGCCGAGCACCTGAGAAAGGCTGACCTGAGAAAACGGTCGCTTGGCATAGAGAACGCGCGAACAAATCCGATAATCGACAGGCTATCGATCCTAACGAGACCATTTCCAGGGCCGCCGCTTCTACTGGGCCATTTCAGCCATCAGCTACCGACTAAATGCCAGCTGAACTCGAACTTATGATACCTACTCATGTTGACTCGTCTCCTTTCCTTTTTAATTTAAATCGACAATTCTTATATACGCTCCTAAACTAATCAGCTTGTTTCAAATCTACAGGTGGTATTTGGTTCGTGTTTGGCAGTTTGCTATAAGCTAGACGTCTGGCGTCCATTGTGGCCAGAGCGGCCGGCCGCTCTTGGGGCAGCCGCCAGCGGGCGCCCCGTTTGTGCGGCGCTCGCCATAGGCCAAGTTTGGCTGCTGCTTGCTCTCGTTGCCTGGCCGACCGGGCGGCTGAGGCAAGAGTGCCGCGCGCCCATTCAAGCAGCTTGCGGGCGAAAGGTACACCTGATGGCAGGCGCGCAGGTGCCTCCTCGCCGGGCCCGCGAGGAAGGAGCTGGAGCTCGACAGGGTTGAGAGGGAGCCGCGGCCATCGGGGGAGCCGCGCGAGAGGCCCCCAGCATCGAGCTGCTCGCGCCTTTGCCTGCTCGCCAGCCGCGGCCTCGTCTGGCGCCGGTCCCAGCTGAGAAAGAAGACGAGCACTAGCAAAATTTGAAGAAATATGAAGGCAAGCGCAATCATAACCAAGCTGAGCGAGCCCCAGCTCGACCACCTGACCAAATTGCGCCTCTCGTCTTGGTCGCTGCCGTCTGAGCCGCTGCTGCCGTCACCCTGTGCCGCCCACTCCCTTGTGTCGGCGCTCGCGCCCGATTGGGCCTCAATGTCGAACTGGTCCACAGTCAAATTTTGGCGACCCTGAGACTTGGCCAACTGTTGAGCTCCTGTCACGAGCGAGCCCCTTGCCGTTCTGCTCTGCAAACCCCTCGCCGTGCCCAATGGCTCCTCTTGAAACTGGAGCCTGTCTACAATTTTAATCGATTGGATCACCAGCTCCTCTGTGTCATAGGAGGGTTGGGGCGCAGTGTCGCGTTTGTGTCTACTCTGTTGGTGCCAATCAGTATGGTACATTTCCACAACTCCACGGGTGAACCTGGCTGGCTCGGGGGATCTGGCCACAGATGGCGCCAGGGTGGCCCACTGCGGTTGGCTCACGTAAGCGTAAGCTGGCGCCAGTAGCTCCTCCGGCTGGCCAACTTGGCGCTTCCTGCGCCCGTAAGACTGGTAGGCTCCCATGTAAGAGTCCGCGAGCGCTTGCAAATTGGCCTTGTCCTTCTTCCTCTGCTTCTCATTGTTCGGCTTGTTAACCGCGGCGGCCATCTTGGCCACTGAAGTCTTGCCTGCGCTCGCCTGTTGTTGGGTTTGGTGAGATCTAATTTGGTTTGGGTTGACATTGGCCAACTCTGGCTCGCTCAGGCCGACTGGGGCCGCCTGATAGAGGCTAGAGTGTTTGGCGGGCGGCTGGGCAGACGAGTTCGAGAGATCAGTGTGAGTGTCGAGATAATTTCCGCTCAAGGGAGAGCCAATGGCCGGATGTTTCAGCCTGTCGCCGTGGAGGTTTGCTCCATCCTGCTCGTAGAGCTTGTTTGGCGCAACTTGTTGCTGCTGCTGCTGCTGCTGCTGCTCGAGCGCTTGGATGAGCGCGGCCATCCGTTGGTCGGCCCTGTTTGCCTTCGCCTCGCTCAGCAGGTAGGAGAGGAAGCCCTCAAAGTCGGCCAATCTGACGCCAACCGGGGCGGCCGGCGCGGACTCGCCGAGCGGCCGCTGGGCGCCCTCGTGTCGCTTGTAGTTCTCATCGCCCTGCTGCCCGCCCCCAGCGCCCTGCTTCGCGCTGGAACCCTTGAGCATGAGCGAGGTTAGGAAGCCCGTGTACAGGTCGGCCATGTCGGCCAAGCTGCCGTTGTTTGCCACCGAGGGGCCTGGCTGCTTGAGTTTAGTCTCAAACAACTTGACAATTTGCAACTTCTGCTCCTCGCTCATCAGCTCCAAGTTGACCGGCCGCAGGGTGGCCCCATTGTGTTCGCCAATCGAGTCTGCAGGCGCGAGGGTTGTCAGCCTAGCTGGCGCCTTTCCAAGTTGGTGGTTGTTGGTCATGTTGATCAGATTTGGTTGCTCAAGTTGGTTTGAATTAGGTTCGGGCAACCAGAGCTCCTGGGTGCCGAAGCCGGGCACTGTAGTCAGCGAGTCGCCCATTTGTGAGCTAGTCGTGCGCTGGAAATCGGCCGCGCTCGTTGCAGGCTGGGTTCTTTGCTTGAACCGTTGGCCAAGAAGGTCGCTCGTGGTTGCCTGGTGCGCCGTTGGCCAGCGGCTCCAGCCTGTGGAGCCAGCCATTGGCAGCGGAGTCATGTGCTGCGGGTGGAGGTGCGACGAGGCCGCCGAGAGGAGGCTTGTCGGGTCCATGTATTGGCCCGTTGTGCTCAGGTTTGCGTGCGAGTCCATTTGCGTTTGGAGGTAACTCGTTGGTTGCGAGCCCATTGCAATGGTCGTCATGCGGCCGCCTGAGCTTTGGTCCAGGGAGCCGGATGGGCTGTTGCGAGCGGGCAGGTTGCGCGTGCTCGACGAGCCCAGCTCGCCTGGCCTGCCAGTGGTTGTGGTTGTGGTTGTGGTTGGACTGAAGCTGGAGCTCGTCGAGGCGAGACTCTCGGCCAAAGTGGGGCCCAGAGTTGGGTTGGTGCTGGAGGCGGCGGCGGCGAGCAGGTCGCCCTGCTGGCTTGGCGAGCAAATCACTGGCTTGCACTCGGACACGCAACTCGTTACAACCGCCCGAAAGAAGACCATATCGGAGGTGGGAAACTTGAAGGCGTCGAAGGGCGCCAGAACTCGGTGGCCGGTTGGGTCCATCTTGACCAGCGGGCCCATGATGTTTGCGTCGGTTGGGCAGCCGTCTGAGTCTATGAACTGGACCGAGTTTGCCTTGTTCGCTTGGAACAGGGACTCGACGTTGTTCTCGTTGAATGGCAAACTCGAGCCGTTTCCGCCTGGCGCATAATGATAGCCTCCCAGGTTTGCATCATTGTTGTTGTTCTTGTTTCCGTTGTTGTTGTTGTTTGCAGCCATGAGCTGCTTTCCGTCCATCGCAATTATCTCGCGCACAAAGATTCCAAAGGGACCTTGCGATTTGAGTTGTGAGGGGGAGGGAGAGGGTTGGCTTTGCATTAGAGTGTTTGGCCATTTTTGGGGTGAGTTTGCAAACAAACGAGCTGGCCGAGATTGATTTGGGCCAGCGTGGAGGAAAGCGGACAAGTTTGGCCGGGTTATGGGCCTTGGAGATGGAGATGGAGGAGGAGATGGAAATGGAAATGGAAATGGAAATTATGTTAGTGTGCGAGCTGCCGCTTGGCACTGCAAACACTCCGGCGGCCGTTAGCTGGCCGCAAAGTCGAGCTCGAGTGCCACCTTTGTGCCCGCCGGTCGTGATTCTGTCCGCCCGCAATGGCCGGCCGGCCGCGCGTTGCGGGAACAATACCAGCGCCATCATCACGCCCTGATAGCGAGCTAGCGAGAGCCTGTTGCCCTTGCCGTCGCCCTCCACTAACTGCCGCCGCCGCCGCCACTGCAAAGTCGCCAGCAGAAGCCCTCGCTCTCGGGAGGAGCAAAGGCTCGCTCCCTTGGATGGCCGTAACGGCCTCCGCCAAACGAGCCGCCGCCGCCGCCGCCAATTGTCGGCGCGAAACTCGTAAATCAACAACAAGCTCGCCGGCGCTAACCTGTCCGCTGAATTTGCGCTTCGCCGACGAGTCGTCGAGGAGAAGATTAGATAACAAGCGGCGAGTTTGGCTATTTAAGGCATGAGCAATCTATTACGCACGCATTTGGCCTGGGCGCCGAGCAAACAATGCGCGACTTGACTGACGGACCGCCGAGCGCAACCAATTTGCCGGCGAGCTGTCGGCGAGCGAGCTGCGCCCATTGACAGGTGAGCGCTCAACTCTGCTTGGTGGTTGTAGTTGTTGCAGTCGTTGTCTTGCTTTGCTTTGACAGAATCGATCATGAATGGGCCATTAATTCAATTTGACGCACTCTCGGAGGCCATTGTTAGCGCGGCCGGATGTCAACCGGGCGCAGGCTTGCCGGGGAGGAGAAGGAGGAGGAGGAGGAGAAGGAAGTTGGGGCGGCCAAACAAGAGCAGGTGGAGAGAAGAGTTGGGCCGCGTTGACGGCCGCCATTGTTGTCCGCAAGCCGGCGACTGGCGCCAGCTGGCTCCTCTGGCCGCCGCCGCCGCCCTCTCGGCCGGCTCGCAGTTGCGGCCGAGCAGCCTGTTGGATGGACAGCGAAACCTCAGCCGGGCGGCGGAGTTCAAGGTCGGGCAGATGTCGCCGTAGCAGCAGGGCGAGTCATATTTCGCCTCAGAGCGAGCCCAAAGTCTTAGCCACACTGATGCACGGCTCCATTGGCACGTCCAAGGGCGCTGTACACAGGTTTCACATGAGCGAGGCAGCAAATGCGAGCAATATCTCCCTTGGTGTCGCTTGGCTGGAGCCCCCTCCAACTGCAACAAGTTTGGCCACTTTTCTTTCTCCTCACCAATCTCGTCCCTCCTCTTGCCAAGTTTCAATTGGAATAGGGAGGCATCCAACTCTTGGCTCCGATTGCAAGCCTCGCGGGCTCAGCGCCACTCGGCGGCCTAAACTTTCCTATCGGCCACTCTGATGGGCCCGTCGGCCAAGCCTCCGCCAACGAACCCCCTAAAACAACAACAACAACAACAAACTGAACTCGCACAAAGGAAGCCGCAAGAACTCTGCGCCTGTCGCCAGGTGAAAGGCCATCAGCGGCTCTCCTCTTTTGTCCCAAGGCCAGTCGGCTCGCATTGACCTCTGGCGAGCGCGCGCTCCTCCCAAGGAGGAGGAGGAGGAGGAGGAGGCAGCCGCATCAACGGCAACCTGATGCGGCAGCAACAAAACTTACTCGATTTTTCCTTTATCTCGAACAGCAAGGCGAGCCGATCGCCCACTGTTGCCTTCCTAACCGGCTGGCCGTTCATGTTTGTGATGCGCATTGTTACGTTTGGCGAACGAACCACAGTTGTCGCCAGGCTTGTTATTGTTAGGGGCGAGTTGACGCTTCCGCTCTCGCCGGCCGCCGGCCTTTGGCCGCCAGGCGAAGTTTTGCTCTCCATTGGAGGCTCCTCGATCCGTTCAATGGCAAGGTCAACGTTGTTTGTGATGCTCCTGTTGCCCAAGTCGTATTGACAGTAAACGCTCAAGCCAACATCCTGAGTGGTGACGATTCGATCGTGGTGTTGAATTACAATGTCGTTGCTAAATACGCCCTGCTGGCTTGTTGAGGTTGAGCGAACGTCGCAGGCTGGATCATGGTAGCGCATTTGGAGCTCGAATTGGAGACTCTCGCGGACATCGTTCACGCAAGAGCTCGGGCGCGATTTTGCGTAAATCTTGCCCTTGAAACTCTTGCTAGAGCTCACCATTGCAACCATCTCCCTGGCTCGACACTGAATGGTTACGTTGAAACAGGAGGCCAGCTCGTAGGTGATTGCGCCAACAACCTCCAAGTAGGGCTCCTTCACAGACAAAAGGGACGCCTGGTCCAGGTGCGAGGTGCGGCAGACGCGCTCTGAGGTGTCGCCGTAGTCGAAGGAGTAGCACCTGTATGGGGCGTTCAAACACTTTTGCTTGCACTCGTCAAGGCTCGCAACTTCCTGGTAGATGGAGTCAACTGTTTTTAAAATTCTGTTTTGGATCTTCCTGAACTCGCAGAGTTTGTTTGGCTCGTAGATGCAATTGTTCTCAAGGTAATCAACGAGCGCAAAGGCGGGCATGTCAACGTACTGGCTCGGCCCAAGGCCGCCAAGCCAATCCTGTCTCGCTAGGAGCTCCCCATTTTGGGCTCGAACTGGCGCAAAGCTGCCACTCTGGCCCATGCGAATCCTTTGCAAGTCCGTGAAGAGCTGGCGCACGTTTCGGTACTTGCTAGTGGCGCTCGTTGCGGCCGCCGCTGCCTGTGATTCGCCTGCCTGGCGCCTGGCTCGGCCCCTTGCCAATCCCTCGTCGGCGCCAAACTCGAGCGCGTTCGTCTCGTTGCCTGGGCGCCGCAGGGCAAAGAGGGCGGCCCCGTTGGTGTAGTAGTTTTGGTAGAGACCCGAGGGCGAGGGCGGCGGCCGCTGCATCTGCTTGGCCGGCGGGCCAGTCAGGTTGCTCGGCCCGTAAAAGTCCGCCAAGCTCGTCTTGATTTGCTGGTCGCCGGCCTCCGACTGGCTCACCGAGTGGCGGTCCTGGTCGTTTAGCGTGCACTCGCCCGTTTGCCTGTACCAGTTTGCAGAGCGGCACTCAAACTCGCGCTCGCCCAAACAAGCCTCCATGCAATGCTCCTTGCTTGCAACCTTAAGCCTTCTGCGCGGCCGAGTCTTCATCTCGTAGCCGGCAACCCGCTCGAAGGTCCACGCGCGCTGGCAGCGGCGCCTCTGCTTGCTCACCTGTCCATCGCCTGCTTGCGATCGAGTTGTTCAGTTTGCCATGAGGATGGGAGGGTCAGTTTGGTTTGGTTTGATTAGTTTGAGGCCCTGGAATGGGAACATTTGAGGCTTCGAGAGGCGCGAAGCAGCTGTGACTCAAAGGAGTGAACAGAGTTGAGTTTAGTTTTGCTCAGTTGAGTTGAATTGAGTTGAGTTGAGCCAAGCTTAGCTCCAGGTTCAAGTTCAAGGGTGGAAAATTAGCGAAATTGAGCAATTTGCCTCGAGGTAGATGTGTCTCTCTCGGTTGCGGCTGCCGGATGAGCGCCGCCTCCAGCTCCAGTGGGCCCACTTCGGCGGCCTTTGCGGGCTACCTGAAAGAGTCGGCTCGAGCGGCCGCTCATTAGCGGATTGAGTCCGTTTCTCAGACTCACGCTGGGAGCGGGTCAGAGAAGACGACTGCGCCAGTCGGAGGTTTGCCGCCGGCCAGCCCACTGACGAGCTCTAGTTGGAAGCTAATAGGTGAGGAATTTTCACACGATTCTCGCTCCGGCCATCATCGGGCCCGAGGGATAGGCGAGCTCAAGCGGAGTGCAGCAGCAGCAGCAGCAGCAGCGGCAGCAAAAGCCTGCGAGCGCAACGCGTATGTGCAGACTGAAGGCTTTCGGCGCCAAGCTCTGAGCTGCCTGTTTTGTTCATCTCGAGTCTCCTCTCAGCGCTAACTCGACTGGCTAATTCAATCCAATCCGACCCAACTCAATGGAAGTCTGGTCGGGACACCTAATTGATTCAAGCGAGCCACCTTCGCGTAGATCACAGGCGCAGGGGCCTAATTGGCGCCGGCGGCCAAATCCGCGTGCTCGACAGGCTCAAGCGGCCGCGGCATGTTTGCGCAGCCTTAAGAATTGAAACCCTTGCCCCTTGAAACAACAAGACAACCTGAAACAAGACATGGCGGACAGGCAAAGCGAGGCTACACGAAAGCCCTGCGATGAGAGCTCCCAAGTTTGCCCAAATCCGCCATAAGCGGCCAGCTCACGCCAGCCGGCGATTGGAAGCCTCGGCCGGCCTTTCAGTTCCACTCGCCACTTGTCTGCCGCATGCAAATTGCCCAAGCGGCCATCATTTTTCCAAAACTCTGCCTGTCCATCCGTGTGTCTGGAAGAGAATGGCCGAGCTTGGTTTGATGACGAGGATTGAATATGAAATCTTGCGCTAACACTGCTAATTGGTCACGAGAGATAGGCCTCCCTTTCAGCAACTCGCCTCGCTCGGCCCAAAGAGTGGCGCCTGCTGCAGGTATAATTGGCCGCCATTCTTGCCGAGCGAGTGGCTCTTTTTCTCTCTCCAGCTCAACTCTCCGAATCTGAGCGCCAGGAGGGAAGCCATTGTGAACGGGCGAGAGGCGGCAGCAAACGAGCGATCTACCTGTCGCTTGCTCCCAATCCGCCTGATACTTTGTTTCTGCGCAATGTCGGCTGCCACTGACACTGGCCCGTCCGTTGCCTGTCAGTGGCGCCGGCGCTCTCTGTGGCCCATTTGAAGGGCCACCGAGAGCAAGCCGAAGAGCGCGACCACCAGGGAGGCGAGCGGCGCCGGCGACGAAATTGTTGCCTGCCGCTAGCTGCTCCATTCAATTACAAGCACGAAATCGAGCCCGATGGCGGCGACGGCGCCAGACAAACATGCCCACGCCAGGCAGAGGCGCCGCTCTCCTTTTTGCCGATGGCCGTGATCGGCGAGACACACAAGAGTGGCCAGGCGGCGCTTGGCTACATTTATTCATTGGTGCGCAACAGACAGACGGACGAGAGCCCTGAGCTCTCGTCTTGGCGCCGTTTAAGCAACTAAGCCAAGGCACCCAGCCGCCGAGGGAGGTAGAGGAGCGAGTGGGCAACAATTTCCGCTCTGAGCGTTGCCTCAGCTCATCGTCGCAGTTCCCTTCCTCCTCATTGTTCTCCTCGACCGCCACTTCCGCCCCCGACGAACACCTGAGGCCGGCCACTATCATTGATCCGGTGCTCAAGGCCGCGATTAATCTCGCCGGCTGACATTGATGGCTCAAATGGCTTCCCTAGGAAGATGACGCTTCGACATGCCGGCTTGCGGCGCCAGTTTAGGCTTTCGAGCGCCAGTTTGGCGGTCGCATTCGGTGGGGTGAAAATCGCAGCCAATGGTGCATAATGGTCGGCCAGCTAAGCGCCGTTTGACTGGCGCCACCAGCGCCGGCCTGGCCGAGCAAATTGTTTCGGCGGCCAGGCAAATTGGCCTGCGTTGTTGTTGTTGTTGTTTTTGTCGGAAGCCATTGATTTGGAAGTCACGAGCGTGAGACTGGGCAATCGATCGCCTGTTCTAGGTTGAAGTTGATGCCTGAATTTGAGTTTCAGGAGTTTAGAGTTGATGTGCAAAAATGTAAACAATGGCCGTTGTATTGATGGAGGCATGGACAGGCCCGTTAATTAGGCCCACTATCTTGGAAGCGCCACCAATGCTCGAGCTCGGCCAACTCAAGCTCGAGGGTCCATGAGCGGAGGGAAAAGGCTCACGGGGAGTAATCGGCGCCATTTGTTCGAGCAGCTCGCTTGCAAGCAGGAGGAGGAGGAGGAGAAACAAGTGGACTTGTCCCCAAGCTCGAATGCTCCCGATATGTTTGCTTTCACAGTGTTGGCCAAAAGGAAACGAATGTTCCAGGGAAATACTGACCGCTCTCGAACTGTCCACGTCCACTCTGGGCTTAGTTCTGGTGGCTTAGATAATGGCCGCCAACTTACCTGCAAGGAGACACTTCTTTTCAGCGTAGATGGTGAAAACGGGAAATTGCGACGAGTAGAGATTGTGCGGGTTTTGTTTGGCCGACGAGGATAATAGCACGCAGAGGCCCATTTCAAAGTTGATGGCCAAACAGGAGGAGTTTTGGAGACAATAGTCCAAGCAGTCGGTTAGCTGTAGAGTGCTCGGCATCATGGCAAGCGTTTCAGCCGACGCTGGTTTGTAGATGAAACCCGTTGACAGTTCAAAGGTTAGAAGCCCATTTGGGCAGCTAATTGTTTGGTTGCTCGTTTGTGTCTGTTGGTGTTGTTGTTGCTGTTGCTGTTGTTGTTGTTGGCCATTATTGCCAACAGTGTCCATGGCCAACTCGTTTGAGGGCGCGTACAACTGGAAGCCATTGTGGTAGCCAGGTAAGGAGCTTGAGCTTTGGGTTATTTTAAGCGATATAAGGGCAACAATTATAATTACAAATCTCTCGAAAATATCAACTCTAACCAGTTGCTTGAATGACACAAACTCCCAAAGCCTGATTGGCCCAAAGGCGAGCTCACCTAGTCCGCTCGCCTTTCTTCGCTTCTCTCGCATCTTAAATCTCTGAGCTCTCCACTTCCTTGGCCAACCAGATGCCACGAGATCCCTTCGATTGCTGAAAACAGTCTCAATCACAAACTACGTCAACTTTGCTCGCCTCTGACTCGCGCCTGCTCCTCTCTCAATTTCAATACAATCCAATCCTCCCGTCGACTCCTAGCCAAGTGCCTCTCCACTTTGCTAACATGTGCTCCTTCTCACTGATCTAACCGGCCCTCGTTGGTTTGCTGCAATGGTTTATGTCTGTAACACTAGCTAGTCTAACTGATAATAAGAACTGAGACTCAACTCTCCTGAAAACAAACCTTCATTCTAGCGAGTAAAGACTGACGCAACTAGCTGAGACTGAACTAGCTCCAGGTAAAGAGGCAACAACATCCAAGGCTAACACTGGAGTGTCCAATGCTAAGAGAGCAGCTGCAGGAGCAGTAATAACAACGAACCAAAATCAAGTTCAATGCCAATCAATCCTAATTTTAGAGCTGGCTAGACTCTCTCGCCTTCATTTTCTTCAACAGCTTCCCAAACGCACTTAGACTTGCCTGAACCACTGACACAAGCATCCTCCAGCTAGGAACAATGGACATCATGTATTGGCGCACAATTGAAATCGAGCGCTGATTCAATGTCGAGCCAGGAAGTTGGTGGGCTTGTGGGCGGAGCCAGTGCAATGGTTGATTGTGGTGCCGGCGTCGTCGGCTAGCTCACATGCGCCTTTTGCCACCACTTTGCTCCGGCAAAAGGAGCAGTCTCAGAGCAAGAGGTGGGCCATTCCAGGGACAACAGTCTGCAGTTTGTTGCACAATAGCCTGCACTTTCCTAACCTGCAAGGAGCACTTCCTCTCATAGACTGCCCGTCCTTCTTTGGTCAGACACTCCTTTGTTGGGCCAACTTTTTGGCTTCGTCTCCTCGCCGTCCATCAAACCGCCGAGAACTCGATAAGATGCGACGGACTTCACTCCGCCCGCAAGCATTCTAGAATTCGTTAGAGAAAACTGTCGCCAGCTAAGAACGCCAAACCTCTACAATCGGAGCAACTCGACTTGCTGACGGTAGAGGCCCAAATCGAGCTTGAGAACTCTCGAAATGGGCAAAATTTTACATTTCTCTGACACGGATTCGAAAATTTTAGCACTCACCTAGATTTTCATCCAAAATATGAATGAGACAACTGGCAACATTGTGAGCGAGCCAACTTTTGACCACCAGGCAGCTCATGGTTAGCGGAGGGAGGCTGATAACGATCATCTGAGAGCTAGATATGCCTGTCAGTCTAGTTCCTGACCAAAACCGAACGGATCTCGGCAGCTGAGTTGGCCGACAACAATCAACAGGTAACTCGCCCTGAGCGTAGTCTTCTGAGGCAGATGGTCAGCTTGTCAGTCGGATGATGGGAGGCGCTGGTATGGCTTAAAGTATAATGAACCTGGTTAATTTGGATGATGTAACCCAGCCCATTATCACTTTCGTCCTCCTGTTGCGGTGGCGCTTAGAAGTCAACTGGCGCCGCCTATGATTCAAAGCTGCAACTATTTTCGGTCAACTTAACCGCAGCACACGGTGCAGTAAAATCTTATCCAAGCAAAGCTTTGGAAGAGCTGCCACCACTCGGCGTGAAAAAGTAGCAGCAGCAGCAGCGGCGGCCGCCGCCGCCAACAGAAGTGGCCGCGAACGCCGCATGAGCGGCGGCGAGTGACGCGCTGCTGTCGCTGAGCAGACACACACAGGCACACACGCACACACAATTGCTCGTTCAAAACAGCGACCAATTTTTGGCTCCAGCCGCCGCCGCCGTCGCCGCTGTAACTGCAACGAATTGATGATAGAAATGGAAGTCGCCACCAAAGAGGACCTCTTAAAATTTAGACAACCCTCTTGGAAGGCTCTCGAGGCTTTCAATTAATTCTTATTGTACACACCCAACTGGCCGATCAGCATCCACTTAACCGAGCCGGAGATAGGGAGGCAGAACGGTGCACAACCTACACCCGCCCACTATTAGCTAAACTAGGAGGATCAGGTGAAAGAAGGGCTCGCTTCTTACTAAAGATGAGTTTCACCAGCGACGAGGTAAACTTTTTAGTATATCGATACCTACAGGAGTCTGGTTTCACCCATTCTGCTTACACCTTTGGCTTTGAGTCGCACATAGCCCAGAGCAACATTAATGGCGCCACCATACCGCCCGCCGCACTTCTCAGTATTATACAAAAGGGCTTACAGTATACGGAGGCCGAGATTAGTGTCGGCGAAGACGGTTCGGAAAGGTACATAGAGAACTTATCATTGATTGATGCTGTAATGCCAGATATTGTTGCCCAAAGGCAACAACAATTCTCACAAGCCGCTGCTGCTGCAGCCGCAGCAGCTGCCGCCACCGCCGCCTCATCCTCCTCATTATCATCATCTTCAGCAAATGCGCCCTCGACGGGCCAAACAACAGCCCCAGCAAACGCCAATTCCTCCACATCCAATGCCTCAGATAGGCAAAATTTTGCCCAAGCCTCATCAACGAATCAAACCTCGACAAATTTGTCCAACAAACCTAATTTAAATAATCCTTCTACAAATCAAATTTCAAATCAAATTAACCAACAGGATGGCAATAAATTATTGCACAATGGGGCCGGTGGCCAGCCAGTTGCTGCTGGCAACCTTCCACTTGGCCTTGGTGGAACGACAGACTTAAATGTATTAGGTAACAGTGGTAGCGCTGGCAGTAATAGTAATAGTACAATTAATAATAACAACAACAAAGAGAACCAAAACAATCCATCCAACAAAAATCAATCCTTGAATAGCAACCAAGCAACTGGAAATCAAGCGAGTCAAGGCCCGAACCAAACATCAATTAGTAACAATGCTAGTTCCAATCATAGTAACATAGCTGGCCTAGGCAACACCGGTAGCTCTTATAGTGGCCGATTATTTAATGCTCAATACAATCATCTTGGCGGCGATCACGAAAATATTGACCACCTACTCATACCAGACGAGAGGGCTGTCGTCCTCAAAGGCCATGAATCGGAGGTTTTCATTTGCGCCTGGAATCCAATTAACGATTTGTTAGCTTCAGGTTCGGGTGACTCAACGGCAAGAATATGGAACTTACAGGAGGGTTCGCCCGATGTAAAGCATCTTGAATTAAGACATTGTATTCAACAGGGCGGAACTCAAGTGCCTTCAAATAAGGACGTTACCTCGCTTGATTGGAATTCTGAAGGAACTCAACTGGCCACTGGCTCCTATGATGGTTATGCCAGAATTTGGTCCAGCGAGGGCGCCTTGGTTTCCACCTTAGGTCAACATAAAGGTCCGATATTTGCACTCAAATGGAACAAACGAGGAAACTACATTTTAAGTGCAGGTGTTGACAAGACAACCATTATTTGGGACTCAGCCTCTGGAGAGGCGACACAACAGTTCAGTTTCCATAATGCACCTGCATTAGACGTTGATTGGAAAAACAATGATAGTTTTGCCTCTTGTTCCACCGACATGTTTATCCATTTATGTAAACTAGGCCACGATACTCCCCTGAAAACCTTCCAAGGCCATACAAACGAGGTAAATGCAATAAAATGGGACCCTCAAGGAAGATTATTAGCATCTTGTAGTGACGACATGAGCTTAAAAATTTGGAGCCCCAGTTCAGATAACTGCATACACGATTTACAAGCGCACGAGAAAGAAATTTACACCATCAAATGGAGCCCAACTGGACCTGGAACAATTAATCCAAATAGAAATCTGGTTTTAGCTAGCGCCTCATTTGACTCAACCGTTAGACTGTGGGACGTGGAACAAGGAAGGTGTTTATACAAATTAACTAGACACAATGAGCCGGTATACAGCGTATCATTCAGTCCAGACGGTAAATACTTGGCTAGTGGTTCATTCGACAAGTGCGTCCATATTTGGTCCGTCGACACTGGCCAGTTAACTAATAGCTATCGAGGAACAGCAGGTATATTCGAAGTTTGTTGGAATTCTCGCGGAGATAAGGTTGGTGCCTCGGCGTCCGACGGTTCTGTGTTTGTCCTTGATCTGCGAAGGTGACTGCAATCAATTTCAAATGATAATAATATTATCTATGAATTACAAGTATATTGAGATTTGAGTCTTGAATGTGTGAGATCCTTAAGATTCACGTCGATGAACTACACTTCAAGTGTACTGTTTGTAAATATGAAAACGTACAATTATTGAAACCCTCAACTTGTCACCTTAAGCACTTTGCTAAACACATACTGAAACATTTTATCCTACTGTTTTTTCTTATTATGTCGCACGATTCTCCGCATTCATCTAGACATTCTCTTGAGATCTCTTCGGCCATAACAAAACTTGCTTGGATTGCTATCACTGAGATGGCCAGTATGCAAGCCACCAGCGCAAGATAAACCATGTGGCATCTGTTTGATTTATGCATATCCGGTTCTTCGCCAACAACAGTAGTTTTCTAAACCTGACCAAAACACTTGAGAACGTGCAACTCTTGAAGGAAATGGTGGCTAATTGTTGTTGACCGGTTTAGATGTGGTTGCGTTTAAATTTGGATCCAGTAGCATATTTTAATTTGACGTTATCACCATGTTGTTCAAGGTTTCGTTCAGTGCTGGCTTCGTTTGAAATGTATTCTCCGAGGGACGAGAGCCATTGCTGCTTGTTGATGCGGCCATTGAACAACAACCAGTGACAGGAAACTGTGGTAAACCAGGAGAGCGATAGAGAGAATAAGCAAGGGAGACAGAGATGGATAGAGAGAGAGAGAGAGGGCAAGCGAGACAGAGAGAGAGAGAGAGTGAGTAAATAAGTAAACTGTGTGAGAAAGGATGAGAATCCCAGCCTGTCCCGGCCATCAGTAATCTCGGCCAAAATCCTCACCTACTCCTTTGGCGACAACAAGTGTGGTGAGCAAGGACTCGCAGCTAAAAGCCCCAGCAGCACGGTTGAGGCAGGAGGATTAGGTTGAATTTGTTGGTTAGCAGTGGTAGCAATGCCGTCTGCTTCGCACCCGATAACACTGCTCATCCTTCGCCCATCAAATTGATCAAGGAGGAGAATAGATTCTGCTCCTCTCCAGATGGCATGAATCCGTGAGTTCAGATTTAACATAATTGATATCCATTATCCGTCCTCCTCCTTTGCAACGCGCTCTCATCCAGGTAAGGTTTATACTTCGAGTTTAAGCATAGGCCCCTCATAGAGCGAAATAACATTTCGTAGACAACAGGCCGGTCTCAACTAGTCTAAGTAGAAGAGTTTTAATACTCTTGTTTGCCTAGTACCTGGATCTTATTCCTGTTTCTATGAAAACAAAATCAGCATTCGGAGCCACACAAGTAGCAAAGTGCAAATGAGAACACTGTGAGACGGCCTACACCAATCAATCGGTTTGAACTCATGACGACCATGATGATTATTATGATAATCAATCCCAGTTCGGGTCAGTTCGGTTTGTGGGTCTGCCGGCCTCCGAGCAGGTGGTCTGTTTCAACTGAGGACTGATTATATTAAACTCGTCTCATTATGGCCCTTCCTCACACTCCCAGATCTTTGGGTCGGCGGGTTAGATTCTGTCGTTAATGTCGCAGACACTTGGTAGCCATTTCAATGGATTCAAGCAACCCATTTTTCTCGGCCTTAGAGCCACAGGCTAGCATTTGGTCAGCCTGATATGGTAAATCTTATGGGGCTCTGATTCCGGTCTCGAATCAAGCCAAATCAATGGTATGCAATCGAGGATCAGCCAAGTTACACCGGGCGCGGACCATGTGCTAACAGCGAAGCACACCCGACTGAAGGAACGAGATTGGAGAACAACATTCGCCAGCTGAGCGACTTGCTCGTTGTGTTTGTTCTTGTGGAGAAAAGGAGAAAGTCGCACAGCGTCCCTTGCTTGCGCACCACTCGGTCGAAACTGTGCCCGAACTGCACAAAGATGGATACCAACCAAACCATTGCTGGCTTACAAATGATCTCCAGCAATGAGGCACAATTTCGCAAATTGAGCACAGTCATACTCTTTGTGCGCTCGGCTCTTGCTCGCCCTTAGCACGACTCTATCAGATGTTGAAGATGGAGAGTGCTGTGGCTACACGCACTGGCTAGCATGCGCTCAAATGGACGTTGTTTTATCAGAACCAAATAAGCTCTCCACAATCGGGATAAACAAAACTAATTGGAAAGAAACAACAATTCTTTGCCTCCACCTGGCTGCGACTCGCGCCCACCGGGAGTATTAGGTTTTTCTTGAGGATCAAGAATTTAGGGGTCGCCAATCATCGGTTAGAATTTGGGTCTTGCTACGCGATTCAGTTGAACAGCGGCAACATAGGATATGGAGACCAAAGATAAACGCGTTAAGCGCGAAATTGCTAATAGTAACGAGAGGCGCCGGATGCAAAGTATCAACGCTGGCTTCCAGAAGCTCAAACGTCTATTACCAGTTAGTGATGGTGAAAAACTGAGCAAGGCCAACATTCTGCAAAATGCAGCCGAATTTATACAACAAATTGAACGCGACAAACTGATACTCTACGAACAAAATACTCTATTACGAGGAATCTTAATCGAGATTAAGGGTGGAACAGATATCTCTACGGCCCTAGAGACGATTGATCTAGACGCTTTACCAACAATTCCAATCAATACACACATAGCCATGCTTGCCAACAATAATGCCCACAATAACAGTAACGACACCACAGACAACAATAGCAACGATGATAGCATTAGGAGTGTGACAATTAAGGAAGTTGTTCACAAAAGTGCCAACAAAAATGGCAACAAAGAAGTCAATAAAAACGGAAACAATAATTGCGAAACCACTGCTCACATCAATGACAGGAACAGCTATCATGAGCTAGCCACTCAACCAATCACAGGCATGGCCGAGATAATCAGTGATAGGGTTATGAGCCCGAAGAATGGTTTAGTCTCAATCGGGGTTGCAAAGGCCGCTATTGCCCTACCGCTTGAGGTGCCCTACACTTCTGAGACAGCCATCAGAGTTGACCAACACCATCATGATTTGCATCCTGACGCGCCTCCCTCAGCAGCGCGAAAAATGCTTAAAACTGACTCAGTCGCTGCCAACACTACCATTGATCCTCAAGACCCAGCCCCAAAGGGACAAAATCTGGATACAATTTGTAAGGCTATCATGGAAATAGAGGGCGATCGCGTTTTCAAAAACGAAAATCTGAAACATGAGGGGACGTGAATTGTAAATAATGAACACGGAAATGAGAGAAAGAGAACCAAGACCAAACTGACAAACAAAATTACTAATGCACAGATGCAATTGGTGAATTGCACGAAATTTGAACGATTGATTTATTATTGTATCCAAATGAAGTTGATTTTCATCAGAGAAGGTTCTAACGTTGTTATAAATTATCAAGATGCACCACCGATATGCATGAATTATCAGCTTACAACTCGTCATGTTTTGATCCTTTTTGACTTCTCAGAGCTTCCCCGAAGTCTGTTGCATGACTATTGACGAACTCATGATATGCTAATAAGATCTCCTCTTTAGAGAGTCGATGATCCCGATCCAAGTCAGCGCTTTGCATCAGGTGCTGAGCTTCTGTAATACTATGATCATTCAGCTCAGACTCACCTATGTAGGTGGCTAGCTCGGACTTGTCCAAATATTTGTCATGGTTCGAATCGAGCTGGTTTGTAAATTTTGATCTATGTTTTCGCAACCATTCATCCTTGTTTGTAGGACTACTGTAAGCCTCGCCTCCAGATGCATCTGCCACATATTCTTCGAAGGAGACACGTCCATCCTTGTCCTGGTCCATAGATTCATACTTTTCATTGAGTATCAATTCGTGCATGTGCTTAGCATGTTCGGGATAGAGGAAGCATTTGAACTCCATCTTGGACAATCTCCCATCGCCGTCCTCATCTGCAGCCTTCCATCTTCTCGAATCTTTTTGCATCAAGTTTGCATGCGAATCTCTCATGTGTGCTACCTGCTCTGAGATACCCGACTGTTTGACCAGAATATCCAGCGGCTCGAACTCTTTCTTAGCATACTCGTCCCAGCTTAGAGGAGTCTCATCACCGACCGATCTTCCGAATCCCGTCCAGTGTCTGTTGACGTCCTCTTGTGCGTATCTATCCTGGCATTCTCTCAACCAACCGACGAGCTCATCAAGTTGCACTGACCCGTCCTTGTTTCTATCAATTTTGTCATCAACTAAAAAAGCTAGCCTCAGTTTGGATTCGTCTGAAGAGGCAGTATAAGCGAGATCATCGAACAGGTTGCTAGGTTTTGCATTGACAGACTTAAGTTGGTCCGTTTGATGATGGAAAGTTTCTGAATGATCATGTTTGTAGCTGGACAATACTAAGGGTGTAAAGCAGAGCAAGTATTGCAACAGATCTAATGGAATTACACGGATTTGGGCCAACATTTTGTGACTGCGGTAAAGTTTCTACAGTGAAGTGGAAACAGTGGAGCCTCGAGAACTGTGCGCTAACGAATATAAAACCCGCCACACGTTCCCAGATGCGCTCGAGTCAAACCAAATAACAGCTCGCGTCGGTCTTTTCGCGCGCCCTTAGAGCATTGATCTGGTCCCATTCTAGTTCATTGAGTTTCAGAATGTCTACAACTGACTCCAACGCCATGGATCAATCGATGGACGTCACCATGGATCACACCATGGACTCCATTGAGGAAAATGGCAACTCCTCGAGGCAGGAAAAGAGTTTGGGTATATTGACAACAAGATTCGTAACTTTACTCCAGGAGGCGCCAGAAGGTATTCTAGATCTCAAAACTGCAGCTGATACGCTGGCGGTAAGACAAAAGAGACGCATTTATGATATTACCAACGTGCTTGAAGGAATAGGATTGATAGAGAAGAAATCTAAGAACTCCATTCAATGGCTCGGTGCCGGACCCGGCTGCAACTCACGTGAGGTAACAGACAAGCTAACAGAATTGAAAGACGAGATCAAGGAACTCAAATCGAAAGAAGCCGAGATCGAAACCTATTACAGATGGTGCAAACAATCTGTATTTAACCTAACGGACGACAAAGCAAATAAGCAAAACGCCTATGTGCATGATGAAGAACTGTTGAACGCATTCCCCGATCAGACGGTATTGGTAGTCCAAGCACCCATTGCCACATTACTTGAAGTACCAGTCGTAGATTCGAATCATATCGATGAGGCCAAGAAGCAAGTCAGGCATAGAATACATATCAAATCCAACAACGGACCAATCAATGTAACTCTTGTGCACGGCGAGGACAGAGAACAAACACATTGGCCTTGCTCAATGACCATGTTATTACCACCACCGAACGGAAACGATTTTATCTTCGGACTCGGTCCCCAAGAAGGGCTAACCGAATTATACATAAACGACTCGTGATTGAATGTTATCGCCCATAATATCGGTATACTAGGCCCCATAGTGAAGTTTAATAACACGCCAACCGGTGACAACTTGGTGCCGGTTAGCTCATCTGTGCACGGAATAAGTTGCTTGTTGAGAATGAGAATTTGGGATATAAATCTCCCGTAAGAGCCAGCTCGAGTGTCAGACTTGTTTCGTTTCGATTGAGTTTAAACCCATCCGACCTGATGTCTAAAACGATTTTCTCTAAACTTGACTCCCAGCTATGGAACCATATAATTATACGTGTCGTGCCGAGTAGTCCTGTTACCGGACTTGTATGATGGAACTGGAGCAACGGTTCGTTTTCAACTTTTCGAAGCTATTATTCGATGATCTAATTGTACATCTGGCGTAAAAACGCATGATGCAACCAGGCACAAGACTAATGCGCCAGACGTCGCGGATCGGTCGATTTACGCGCTACAGGTACTTTTCGCGCCAAATTGTCGTCTTGTTGGTGGCATCTCATCGATGAGTTTTTTGTTTCTTTGTGGCCTCTCTTGATGATTTAGCCGCTTGAGGCAGAAAGTTTGTCGTTGTGATCCGTCGATCATGTTTATTTCTGAATCTCGAGTACTCGAACGTTGGTTTTGATGTTCCCATGACAACTGGGTGAGTGACCCGTGTGAAGATTCTTGGGTGAACATGGGATGCAGATAATTAACTATCGTCACTCTCTCGACATTCATCAGATCAAAAATATGGACCGAATTCTAACCGGGAACCAGGCCGACAAGGCTTTGAGGCCGCACCAGCCTTTATCATTGCTCACAATAAACGCTGACCCATCTGAAACAGAAACCTCAATCGACGACAAGGAAGACCCATTGGCGGTCCGAGTTCTTGAGGCATCGGAGCGCAAACTGCAGCTTATCAAAAGATTGTTGACACCGGAAGAATTTGATTCAATAAGGTCGAATTTGATCTACGCTGTCGCGGCTCCCCAAGTGGACCAGAGTTTGGCGATTCAAGAACAACAGCCAACAATTGTAGGATCAAAGCAAAGCGGAGGCAACCAAGACGGAGGAGGAATAGAATCCACCCAAGCAGATCTACCTGACGAAAGTAGAACAGGCTTATCCATTTCAACAGTCCGCGACAATCTGGAAAAGAAACAAGAGGCTGACGAATTCTTCCACCAGCCAGCAGCTCCCCGTCAGATTGTCCAACAGAAAGATCTAACCCTCGAGCTCAAATCTGGCTACTATAGGGTGTCAGCAATCGAGGATAGGACATATCTGGTGTTGGATGATTTGGCATTCAACCCGTTCGAGCGTCTTATTAGTCTCTTTGAGTATCTTGGACTTAGTTTTACGCAAAACTTGACTCAGATCGAGCAGCAGTTTATCGAGCGCCACAATACCCTGTTCGTTTCTCCCTATGCCAAAGCTCGAAATCTTCTCTTGATGAGAAATCGTTTAGAGAGGGACGGTCAGCTTGACAAGCTGTTGACTCTCACAGATAAGGATCACGAGAAGCTTGAATGTCTAGACAGCGACAGAAGTATCGTAGATGAAAGGTATATTCCTAAACCTATTCCTGATGGAGGGAATCGATGCTCCACAAGGATCAGCACTATTCGACTGACTCATGCCAAGAAATCTGATCTATTAGAGCCTGTCAAACTTTTAAATTATCGTCCTTTTATCGATGTAGTGACTTCGATGAATCGCCGAAAGTGTAATTTGACCACCCTTATCAACGAGAACCAATTTTCGACCTCAGACTCTTACGAGATCAAACTCATATCGCTAGTGCTCAAAAATCACGCCTCTATGCTAAAAGAAGAAGTCTTAGTGGTCGAGCTGCTGGAAATGTCCACAGGTCTTGCAGAGCTAGAGAAGGACATCTCGTGCAAACTAGAGCAAATAGCTGGAGAGCTCGTCAGTGTGCAAGTTCGTGGGATAGAATCCATCAGCAAGATCGAAAAGTTACTCGAAACCCGGAGCAAACTTATCTATCAGCTGAGCAACTCCCAACAAAGGGTGATATCCACATATAAAGATATTGAGTCTGCTAGAGAGCAGCAAAACTTCAGCTCTACTCCCATCAAACTCACAACCGTCGATTTAGATTCTGAACAAGCTTGGAGGAAGTCGATCGCGAAGTTTATACAGCATTCGAGTTCTGGGGAGGAACAACATGGAGCAGACATTCTGGCTCAAGTGTGCAGGTCCCTAACGAACGGTTCCGTCGCAAAAGAGGTACAGATCACGTTCGACCATCCCGATTTCAAGAACGCGCCTGCTGAACATGGCGAGCGTAGGATGCAATTGAGACGTTGGTTAGCTGGCTTGGAGATACAGATTCTCAAAGGTAATAGATATTATTACAACTGCAAACGAGGGACCGCCGACCTTGAGGTGCAAGATTATTTATACAAAGTTGACTTGGGTGGTAATAATCTGATAATTCCGAGTGAAAGTTACGAAAAGAGACCATTCGAGTTGCAATTCAATATGTACGAGCGGAGAATGAAATTTACATCTTGGTTCCAGAAACTAGTTGCTAACATGCAGATTGATTTGAATGAAACGAATTCACAATTTCGATCAGTTAATCTCAACTTCTCTGATGGCATTACTGTGGCTCGGTTAACATTTCATGCTACACGTAGATCAACCGGAAACCAGAAGAACTACTCAAAATATAGACATGCAGACTTGATCAATTCAGCGTGCGAAAAGTTATTCGAAATCAATCACCCCTTTGACACCAGTGAGATGAAGCTGTCGAGGTTGATGAACCAAGCAGATACGAGATTGCTCATGCAATGGTTTCTAGGCGAACAAAGCAAACTCAAGTTTGCCCTTGAACCACTGGTGGACCGATTTGAGCTACAGGATGCACAGGCAGAAGTTAGATACCCGACTCGACACCAGCTTCTGATTTGGCGGTGGATCAACGATGTCAACCAGTTAATCTACCTGAACGACCGTGATAACTTCAAAAATTTAACCCCACACCTTGAGGAGATAGAGTCAAAATTGAGACTCATTCCCCACAAGCTCGAAACTGGTTATCGACAGATAGAGCAGATCAGATCTCTAGCATTAGATGCGATCAAGAAATTTGAGCTGTCGTTGAAAAGAGCACTTGACTCGACCACTCGACCCCACGACCAGATGCATGCAAATCAGCGGATGAACCAAGATCTCTTAGTCGAGCCTCAATTCAAGGTCGATCTCACTGTCGTTACTAGAGCCGCTCTAAAATTCTTGCCTCGTCGTCGCGCGCACAGGCCTCTGAGACCGCAGCGAAGTATTACCAAAAGCACTGGTTTTGATCACGAGCTCACCTCATCTCACCAACTCGACCTGGAAAATCAGGTTATCGACCAATGGCATAGATTTGCAGCCCAGAAAGCGAGCGATCTGCGGCTAGTTGTCACTATTCAACAAGCCACGAACGTACCAATGAGGGTTGTGCATCCATCAAGCACTAGATTGGGGCCAGACAGCCCTTTTGTGTCTGGTCCATCGCTGGAGTTTACTGGTACTAACTATTCACTCTTTAATCTTCAGTCTAAAGCAAGCTACCTAGGCTCACCAACCACTTATGTGGAAATTGTGTCTCAAAGGAGGCACAAAACAAGCAGTTTAGCTTTCGGCAAGAACCCTTGCTGGAATGAAACCATCTTCTTCCCCATAGAACTAGCGTCGCACAACAGTTTTGGCGCATCGGTTTTCGAAGATAGAGACATGAGTCATAGCCAGCTTTTGGACGAATTCCTTCAAGTCAATTTATTCGATTACCGGTGCTACGCTCAAAACAGCGTTGACGGAAACAGTCTCGGGGAGCTACCTACATTAGCATTCGAGTCCGATCCATCCAGTGTCGTAGATTCTACCCTGCAACCCACTAGACTGCTAGCTTCGCAGCAAAGAATTGAAAGACACCTGTTGGGCTCTCTTAAGATTCCCATTGCAACCTTACTGTCAAACGGTCGACTCGAGGGCTCATTCCGATTGAATCAACCACTATTTTTGGATGATTATCAATTTGAGCCACAGCAGGCATTGGATTTCAGGACTCGATTAGGAGTACAAAGTCCAGACCTCTTCGATCATCTCGAGACTCATCTGAGCCTATTCATAACCTTGGATCCTCCGATCACGGTATCCAACTTCAATTTGTATTTGCCGACAGGTTCAATCGAACCAGAGCCGATATTCGAATATACAAAGCTATGGGAGCAACTGTGTTTGAGAAATGGGTGTCGAATTAGAGTTAGTCCCATGACTCGGCAACAAAGTAGGCCAAAAACTTCACAAACTAAACAACGAAGAACTAAGCCCCCCCTCAGATTTAGACATCTGAGAGCTTTAGCGTTACAGGACGAGGGCAAATATTATTTGTTATGCCGTCTCTTGACGCCCATGGAGATTCCAAAACCTTTGATTGAGGGTTCGTCGGACATTAAGGATCAGATGGCCTCTGTTGCTAGGTTTGTCTCACTCCTTAGTCCTATAAAGTATGGCATATTAAATCTGCGACGTCTAGCCCCAAGCCTGTGGTTCAATTCGAAACAATTGATAGAGCAAAACCTTGGCGGTCCAGAAGAGAAAGCTGTCCTCCTATGCAACTACTTCCTCTCTTTGAATAAGTGCAGCGCGATTCTCTTAGGTGACGCTATTCCAGATGGCCGCTGTGTATACGTGATAGTTTGGAGTGACCAATCACTTTCACCAGGAAACCAGCTTCAGCTGCAAGCAACGACGCTCATGGAATCTATAAACTCCATCTCCGGCACTACACAAGCATCTGGTTCACTGATAAACAGAGGTTATATCGATCAAGAGAACTTTGTATCCGAGTTACCCATCCTCATCGCGGCGAACTCGATCCAATTATGGGACCCAAATTCTGGTCGAGCCTATTCAATGAAGGATCGACTTCAGTTAACAAGCGTAGGATCTATAGTGACAGTGGAGAACGTGTATGCTAATGTCCAAACTGTAGAGAAACCAGCTGACACAAACTTCGATATCCGCCAGAAGCAGCTATGGTTTCCGCTGTTTGATGCGAGTGTATCGCCATCGACTTTCAGTGTACTAAAAAGGATCGATCGTAAGAAAGATAATCATGCAAAGTGGAGCAATTTGTTGAACAGATACGAAACTTTGAGGAGATCAATCGGGCGTCCCATCATCTCGCCCATCTTAAGCAACAGTTTGGGTATCGATTACCTCAAGTTTGACGAGCACCAGACTGAAGAGTTGAGGTCAAAGATAGAGAAATCAATCAAGGGGCAATTGATCAAATGGAGACCCAACCGGCCGACGTACTTCAATCGGACTCTATCCCGTCTATTATCAGACAAGCTGGCTCTGTTCGAGAGCTACCTGACCAAGAGTCACGAGAAGAGAGTAAACTGGAGGAGCGAGCTGGCAAATTTGATCAAAAATGAGGTTCTCGTGGCACACAGCTCATCTAGATCCAACAATGGCCAAATTGTATCCTGGCCGGCCAATCTGCCATATACAACCATGAAAACGATTCTCGATTCCCTCTATGCGAGTGGAGTACAGAATGCGGACTTGGCTCTTGATTCAGATGAGCTCTCAGTTTCTAACACTCAGTTCCTGGTGTCCTGCCATGTCCATCCATATCCGGCGAGGGTCATGTCAGCCTGGATTTATGTTGCCGCCATGATCACCGTCCCAAAAGATCGCAAAAAGTTGCTGGTCGCATAACCTGGAACAATCAACAAGAGTCGGAAGCAAAAGAACATGATGGATACGAAATTTAGCAGTACTCTAGAGTTTTAATCAATCCAAGAATGTGGCTAGACTTGAGAGGTGATTGATCCCCTCTAACCGGTTGTCCCTGTATTTCCTCTCCCAGGCATCGAGCAACAAGTTGTTATAGCGTGGTTTGTCGAAATACCTCAAATAGCCGCTTGTGCCCTCGGAGGGAAACACGCGCTTAAACTGTCCACAACGAGATAATTCGTCCTCGGCCAACATTAGAATCCTAATGTCGTTCTGAGTCAAGTCGTTCAATATACTATCACATGCTAGCGTGGTATTCGTGTGTCCATCACTAACGTAATTTTCAACGGTCGGATTCATCTGGTTCTCATATCTGTGATCAGCGTTGTTGAGACCGTTAATTTCTGATTCCTCAATATTCGGCACATGATTAGGTTGACTTTTCTGCTCCTTGTCTTGGCTACCTGTCGCCTGCCGAGCGCAGGTACCTTGACTACCAAAATCGCCCTTATAAATTTTCAGGTACTTAGCATGTTTCAGTTTGTCATATTTGGTCAAGTTGTCTGTGTATAACCGTTTATCGAAAAACAATCTAAATTCTGCTAAGTTTCCTAAGCGAGACGCCTCTTCCGTTGGCACAGGTGGCAAATTGTATCCCACAAGGTTAAACATGTCTTTGATCACGCCATACTTTACACTCGTGTCAAGATCAGATTCAGACTTTAAACTTGGTGTAATATTGACCTCCAATATCCAAGGCTTGAAGTTTTCGTCGAGAATAATATCGAAGCCGAACAATTCGTATGCGGTGTAGTCGTTTTTGCAATTCTGGTGGGATATTCTTGTCATCGGACCCTCGCAGCAAATGATGGTCTTGATTATAATGTCGATAATCCGTTTCCATAACAATTGTCCATCGATGTGTGCATAGTGCTCCCTCAAGTAACGCCAAAATCGCTTGAGTGTCCATTTGCAACCGTCCAATGATTCACTATCATTATTGATCTGATATTCTTGGTTGTTCTTGTTAATGAAGTAGTTGGTTAGATGCATATATTGGTCGATAAGACCATCCTCTTGGCTCGTATACCTAGTGCTCGCAAATCTGACAAGGCCCTCATCATAGACGTAGATCCGCAAGGGATCGACGGAGGTTAACAGGACATAGATACGCAGATCAAATTTTTGGCCATTCTCTAAGAGGCAAGGATTCGATATATATTGCTGGACTATCACCGTCGACTTCTTGCTAGGCAATCCATCTGCCTGTATTGGCGCCGCTAGTGCACTTTCCGGAATTTGGGATATATCGTTGATTACTTTGATACCATTCCCTCGGGCAGACGCGGGAGGCTTCATGATGAATAGCTTACTCGGGGAACTTTGCCAATATTCATTTAAATCTTCGTAGTCCCTAGGTAATACAAAAGTTGTGGGATGAAAAGTGTCAAACTTATCCTTTCCGTGCTTCTGGATTGCAGATCTAAGTCTGTACCAAAGTTTGTCTTTACGGCCCAAATGAAAGCTACCAGGATAATGGTTGACTTTACGCCATTCTTCGAGCTGACCAAACTCAGCTGTTAGCATATGCTTGCACCATGAACCCAAATATAGGTTGTCGGCCGTGTTAGATGGTCTAAGAGCTTCAAAGTTCATGAATGAGACGCAATTGCGGATCGAGTTGGGCGTTATGCTTGAAATTTTCCATTTGAAATAAGGTTGTAAACGAGTTGGTAGTCCCACAGGGGGTCTAGATTCGTCTGAAAACTTTGTACTAAAGTAGACGGTTGGAGGCACATGGTTTTTGTGGAATATACTTGGTTGTAGCACGAAAGGGTCTAACTGGTTTTCGTTGGTATTGTTGGTGAGCAAGAGTCTGGGGAATGGATAAAATGAGCTCCAATCCTTCTGAGTTATTTCGTATGATTCAACACCATTGCACTTGTGTTTACTTCGAATCACTAATAGTAGTTCCTCTAGATCACTTTCATCCAAGATTTTCAATTGAGATCGATCTACCACTTTTAAACAACAACTCGGGTTTTTAAGTTTAGAAAAATTAGCGTATAGCTCTGGATCACAATTTTTAAGACATCTGCTTTGTTTCACGTCCTCACTGAACTCTTGGTTTGAGATAATGCTTGTCTCCGACATATTAAATTAACGGGTGAAAACTTTTACCAACAAATATGATTCCGCGATTGAGATTGAATACCATTCTGTATCATGACTAAGACATGAGGAGAGCTTGCTCTTTAGGGAAAGCGCTCACGATTAGCAGATAAAGTTAAATGGTTCAGGTGACTAAAGGGAATAGACAATACGTTTATAGTTATCGGCTGGTGGTTGTTTGGCTTTACGATGAGTTCACTTGGATCTGCGGATGAGACTCCCAGTTGAGCTAATGTGTGCAGTGAGAAACGCAGAAATAGAGAGAGAACCGTCGCTAGCGGGAGCTGTTTCGCAAATGTCTCTCACTTGCAATAGGATTGCCCACGTGCATGGCTTACTAAGGGATCTTATTGCACCTCACAGCTCTCAATTCATTAGCCTCAATTTAGCGCAACATATATCCCACCAATGATCCAGATCTCATTGCCTGCCGAGACGTTCATATGAGTGAATAGACGTGATTCCTGTTGTAGCAATCATCACAAAACGAAAGTGATAAATATATCAAGTAGAAGAGCGTCTCGTAAGGACTGCCATCCGAGTGATTTAAAGAGTTCAGCTGGTAAATGAGTTCCAACTCCTTAGGATCGAAACTCAACATGGGCCACAGGCCCCATGTGTCTGTTTTCCTGTTCCGTTTCTCCAAAGAATAGCGACAACTCTCACGAGGGGCCCGGCGTGTCAGACTCTCGTTTCAAGGGAACCGTCTGTCTGTCTGCCTCATGGTAGAGGCGGCCATGGGGGAATTGTCGCGCGCGGCTGAGCAGAACCCCATGGTGACGGCTCTTTGATTCAATCACAACTTATCTAGAATTGGAACCATCTTGGCCAAGGATCGAGCCGAGCGGCTCGTCCAATAGTTTCAATAGCACTCCCATTTGAATGCTTATGCAAACTCTCGGGGCCTCTTTTGGGGCCCTCAATCTAGCGTGCCAACTTTCCGCCTCGAGTTCGACAAAGGGGTCACATTTTGGCTGAGGCACTGGAATTCACGTCTACACCGATAGGAGGTTTCATAAATTTCTTCATCAACTTGGCCGTCATAGATGGACGAAAAGATAGCTGATAAGGAAACTATAGGCAACAATGAAGTTCGAAAGGAAGTGAAGAAGGAACGAGGCAAGTGGAGAAACAAACCATCTTCCACTCCCAGAAATGTGGAGGAGGCTCATTCTTAACCTCGGAGACAGATGGGTATGAGGTTCAAGATCATGAAAAGAGAAACTCAGACAGCAGTGGGGATTTGACAACACCATACCTGAACAAGTAACTGAGTGACAGTAGTTCAGGCATCAAAAAGGACGATGAAGACAGCGATGATGATGTTGATGATAACTGCATTTCCGACGCTCCCCCTAAGCCGAGATCGAAATCAGGGACTGAAAAATCAAAAAACCCCAAATTGGTGACGCCAGTGAGATCAACAATGAGCCTCCTGCAATAACTGAGAACCAGGTGGAAGCTAGTAGCACAGACGGGCAAAAACTAGATGAGCTAAATTATGAATAGCTGTAAACCAGGTCCGAGATCTCCGTTGTACCAGGGGGCAACAGCGGATCATCGTAGAACTAGGTCGGCTACATCTCCAGGTAATTGTTTAGCTGGGGGCCAACAGGTTCAAGCTGAGATCCAACCTTGTCATCAGAAAACAGTGGACCCGAGTCACACAGCGACTGGGGAAATCTAGACAGATGTGACGATTCTAACGACGATTGTTCGTAGGTTAAAGAGCGTGGTGACGACGGCTCAGGAGGCGGCGCAGAGGTAGAGGTCTTGGACGCGGATGCAGAGGATGATTAAATCAGTCACTCTTAATCCAGTTGATTGGAGATAAGCAAATCAAAGGATATGTCGTCAGTTGTTCGGGTAGTGAGAACCGTTGGGCCGTGGAGAAATCTACGTTCCAAGCTTTCCAAGAACATGATGTACTCGAGACTAAAATAAATAAATTGAATGATTAGGGTGGGTCCTTCTGGATGCTCATCAGCGCGTCGCTTAGTGTCAAATTGGACAGGCTGCGCAAAAGTCTACGCAAAATAAAGACTATTTTACACCTTTGTACCTAGCTTATTGATGATGTTCCAAGCTAGTGCTGGTGTACGTAGAAAAAAGCACATTTGGGGGAAGCATTTCACAAAATTT
>ENA-UOVY01000212-UOVY01000212.1-plant-metagenome-genome-assembly--contig:-NODE-212-length-36053-cov-614.024807_pt1 | contig 36053 bp, 20 predicted proteins | sample MGYA00249840_ERZ761561 | MGnify/ENA primary metagenome ERZ761561 (study PRJEB28882, sample SAMN05720143) | plant metagenome | isolation source: Guanajuato, Mexico | place: Mexico:Guanajuato, Mexico...
GCCGCCGCCGCCATTAACGCCACTCCAGCCGCCGCCGCCGCCATTGTTCTTGGTTGAGTCTCGAAAAGTTGCGATCAGCAAACCTGGGATCAATTAGACTCCCCAGCAGAGGAATCCATTTGGCTCCATGGCGCCGGCTCGCTGAGCTCCTGAAAGCGCCCGATGATGCGCCCCTTCCGTCTGCACGAGCGCCAAACTGGTCGCCGAGCGCGCTCACCTGCTCGCTCAGCTCCGAAGGTAGGCTTGTATCATGGCGGCTAAACTCAACACTGTCGGCTTACTCAATCCGAGCGCCAACTGCCGAGAGAGCAGATGGATATCTCGCAGCCGCGAACAACCAGATGATGCAAGGCGCCTAATCTGCGTTTAGCAAACTCCAACCAAGTCTAACTTTAGCGCAAACTAAAACTCCAAGCTGACAACACCTAGCGGGCGACTTGTTGTTGTTGCCGTTTTGAGGCTCAAAAGTTGACAAAATTAGCCGCTAACTTGGCTCGAGGGGCGCCCAAAGTCATGCGGTCTGAGCGAGTTTTGCAATCATGATTGCAAAACTCGCTGCTCGGCAAGCAAGCTCAGCGGGCGGCCGCTCGCGTCTGCCCGGCTCAGTCTCGAGCCCAGAAGCGGGCTGCACTGGCCACAATGGAGACACTGACGAGCAAGGCCGCTTGTTCGCACGCTTGGCCCTTTGATTGGTTGCGCTGAAAGGACGCGAAGGAAATTGAACTCGGCAAACTCGAGCCAACTTGCGGCCAACGAACGTTGAACTCGCATTCTCGCTTGATGAGGGCGTCCAGTTTGCGGCGCTCGGTGCACCTGTTGCAACAGTCTACAGGGATTTCGTATTCAAGCCGCGTAGTGAGCGCCACTCGCCTTGCCTCTGAGGCGAGCTCAGATCTCTTGCAAAAAGGGCCGCAACTCTCTCGTCGGCTCGTCGAGTCGCCGCAAGTGCAGTGCACTCAGCCGCAGCAACAAAGGGTGGCGTGCAAAAAGTGGCCTCCGCCGCCTCGTCCTCTATCATCGTTCGATTATGAGCGCGCGCGCCGCTCACCTGGCCGAGCGAGCGCCCTCGAACATTAACGACTGTCGCCCGGAACAAACCGGAGAGCCTCCAACTCAATCCGATGGCGCCCAAGCGGCCGGCCGAGCAGGAGCTCGAACGGGAGCCACCTGTTCGAGCTTGTGTGCGGCGCCGAAAGCGGAAGGCGGAAGGCGGAGGGCGGCCATCAGGCAGCCAGCTCGGCCAGAGCGCACTGAGCGACCATAAAGGAGAGCGGCGCTCGCCCAGCTCCACATCGGCGCTTCCGAGCGCCGAGAGGGGGAGGGGGGCGCAGAGTGGCTCGTATCAGGGGAGGCGGCCGCTCGAGTGGAGGCGGCCGAGTGGCTCAGGTGAGAGAGGTGAGTGCCGAGAGGGGAGACACTTGTTGCTTGCGCCGCGAGCTTGCCGTTCGAGGGCCAGGCTATCACAGTTAAATCAACGCGCTGCTTCCCAGTGAGGGGAGGAGGACTCGTCCGCGGCCTCACATCTGAATCCCAAGCAATCCCAAGCAGTGGAGCCGAGCGCCAAGGAGCCGCCGCATGCATCCTTTGGAAGTCGGCGGCTGCTCGCTGAACTCGCGGCCATGAAACGAGTAATTGGCGTTTCGTAACTTAGACAAAACTGAGCGCTCGCATCCACTCGGTTGCTTAGTCAATGTTGAACCGATACGAACGCGAGAGGGAGAGAGCGCGCAGAGGAAGCGAGTTGTATCAAGTGAAATTTGGGAGATAACTTTTCTCTTTTGCGCCCATTCAAGCAAACTGAGAGGCTCGCGAAAAGTCGACGGAATCGGGCGAGATTTGCCTTGGAAGGGGGAGCTTGCGAGGGTGCTCGAATTGGAGGGGCATTGATACGCGCGCGCCCATTGTCAAGTGGCGCCGAGAGTAGCGAGCACCAGAGTCGCTAGTTAACTGAAACGAGCCGAGCCGAGCCGGGCAGAACAAAACAAAACCTTCGAGAGCATCGCAGGCGCAGAGAGCGATAGCAAGCGCTTAAAAGTTTTCCATCTCAAGCAGGCAAGTGCGCCGCCTCCAAGCTGGCTTGGCGAGCTATCTGATTGGACGCCACCGTTCGCGCCGCCGAGCTTTGAAGGTCAGCAGTCCGGCGCGCAGACAAGAGCCGCCGAGGGCCGCAGATACAGAGCATCGCGCGCTCCCGCTTGCTCGCGTTCACTCGTCCAGCCGACGGGCAGCGCATGCTGCCTCCAGTGGAAAGGTAAATAAGAGCTCCAAAGTCTAAGTATAGCGGCCAACTTGCCAGCGCAAAGTCCCACAAACGGCGCTAAACTTTTCCATCCAGAGACGGAGAGAACGCGCTTTTGGCCAGCACTTCTCCACAACAATCGGCCAAACCCGCCGAGTCTGGCCGCCAAGCTCACGTTAGCAGCGCGCGCGCGTTCAGCCCGCAGACGCTGAGCCACATTGGCAGCCACAGGTACTCGCAACGGAGACACTCGGAGCCCCAAAGAGCAGCTATAAGTGCCAGCAGCTCCAATTTAATGTCAAACTGAAAGCTCCACTGATTCAAGGACCAGAGAGGAAACTGTTAAATCTCATAGCCAACACAAGTCAAAAATATATGAAAACAATGAGAGCATTTGCAATACTCAGCTACATTTTAGCCTTCTCGGCGGCGGCAGCCTTTGCGCTCTCGTCCGAATCTACACTCTCGAGTGTCCTGCTCGCGAGCACAACCCCAGCGCCAGCAACAACAACAACGACGACGACGACGACGACCACGAAGCCAACAACCAACTCAGACGAGAGCTCTGGAAGCTCGAAACCGGAAGCGGAAGAGGAGGAGCCGCTGACCTCGACGGTGGACTCGCTTGTGTTCAATGGCGACGAAGTGGCCAGCACCATTTCAGGCGCCGACGAAGGCGCAACGGACCGCGCCGACCTTGAACTTGACGGAATCGAGCCAAAGTCAATCAGCGGCTCAAGCTCAAACGAAAACTCGCTCGGCGAGCCAAACGCAAAGTTGGTTCATTCGGCCACCGGAAGCGAGCCGAACAACACACAGGCGGATCGTGAGCGCGGAGATTTGGCGCCAACTCAATCTCAAGCAGCTCAGAGAAATCCGGCGCACATAAATATGAGCCAGATCGATCAAATCTACATGAACGCGCACAAGGATGAACAGGAGACGGTGGACTCCTGGCAGCGGATGGGCAAGAAGCTCAAGAAGGGTATTGGCGGGCTCATTGGATCGATGGTGCCTTATGCGCTCAACATGTCGCAGGAGGCCAGGATAAGCAGCAACTGCTCTGGCGCAATGCTCAAATGGGTGCTTAGCATGAACCAGCTCAAGTCGTGGGCCTTGCGCATGTTGGACGCGTCAGGTAAGCCGGTGGCCGGTTTGCTTGAGGGCTCGCTGACTATGTTTGGAAACTACAGACAGTGTCTCAAAATAAGAGCTCCAGACGACGACGAGATCGAGTTTGCGGGCGAGTTTCGCGAATACTTCAGGGGCAAATACTGTATTGTTCAGGCGAAGCCCTGGCTTCCGCAGAAGAGCCGCTTCTACAACTTGAACTCAAAGCTCAAGTCGCTGGCCGAAACGGAGGAGGAGAGCCAGTGGTATGACAAGACAGTTTTCGATGAGCTTGGCGAGTGGGCGCTTGCATTCAATTACGTAAGCATTAGGATGGACGTTTGCGTGCCCTCCTTGTGCACGAGAGAGGACATACAGAAGGCAATCAACTTCCTGCTCAGAGGTGTCGACCTGAAGGCAAGGGTTTTGCGTTGCGAAATGGACGCAGCGGCGCCAGCTCTGTTTAGTTCCGCTGCCTCAGTCGAATCCGGCTCACATGAGATTGCAGAGGCGCTTGCAGCGACAGGAGTCGCGCCCAACCAAGTGGCTAGCTCGCCCTTGGAGCCAATCAGTCAGCTCTGCTGGATTCTGGTGCCCACGATTGCTGTCAGCCTGGTGCTGCTTGCAACCTTGGTCTCGATGGCGCTTGATAAAGAGGAGGAGAAGACGAACAAGCTCAAGCATACGATCAAATCTTTGTCCTTGAAACGTTCAGTTAGCAGCCACCTGAATGTGGACTATGATCAACTCGCTGAGGACAAGCCGCTCGCGCTCTATGGAATTAGGTTCATCCTAGTTCTCTGGGTCATACTGGTTGAATCAGCGGTGAACTTGAAGTTCGAGTACTTGCGTGAACTTCTAATGCTCAAGGATCTCATCTTTTGGTGGCCAATGCAATTTGTCATCAACTCAAGCTTGCAATTTGATTCCATCATCCTCCTAACAGCATTCACCATGAGTTACAGGAGCTGCTTGAACGATGGTGTCAACAGTGCAAAGGCTCTGACAAAATATATCGTAGACAAGTACGTTCGACTGATGCCGAGTATCATGGTCATGGTTGCGCTAGTCATACTGCTGCCTCTAACATACAGGGGTCCCGTCTGGAACGATTATGTAACCAAGCAGTCTGCGGTCTGTCAATCGACTGGCTGGTTAAACACAGTCTTCCTTCAAAATTATCTGCCCTACAAAGAGATTGTAAGTACATCGTCACCTGGACTCAATCGTCACTGAATTGAAGTTACTCATTTAATGACATCACCACTAACAAATTGATCCTCTTTCTTAAACCAACAATAACATCATTATGATATCTCTCCTCTGATCGTCAATCGATGACGACCATCCTGGTGGGACTTGTTATGTGCCCATCGCGATTTGCGAACGCGCATTTACATGCAAACACAACCGTAACCTTCTCTGAATTCCAAACTACATAATCAACATTTAAAACCCTCTTATATATTTCTTCAAAATTTCTGAAACTTAACCAACAATAACATACATGTATATATATATATGTATATGAACACACGCTCGTGTCAAATCGTGATTGAACAATGGTGCTGATGTTGATGATGATGACAACTAACATCACATGTTCAATCGGTTACACAATCGACTCGGCTGATTAATAACGGCTCGACAATAACAACAAAATACAACCTCCAAACTGGCCACTTGCAAACCAATTCACGAACCTGACACCCTGCAGTGCTTGCCCCAAACTTGGCTGCTAAGTGTTGAATTCCAGCTGGTAATTCTTATGGCGCCTATCTTATACTACTTGAATAAGAACTATATGAGCAATGGCACTTCCGATGGGATAGTTAAGAAGAGTGGCGGATACGGCTCGGGTTCAAAGTCGGCCAAGTTTGGAGCCGATCCAGACAGACCCTTCTTCTGGTTACGAACTCTTCCTGGTACAATACTGTTGGGTTGCATTGGATTAGGTTTAGGGAGTAGCTTCTATAATGTGTACGTAAATGATTTACCGCCAACCTGGTTCTACACAATGGCCGATCCCGATAGTAAGGCACTATATTTTAGCGACCACTTTATGCGGCTCTGGACTCATTTGGCCGTGTTTGCGATGGGAATTTTGGCGGGACTTGAATGTAGAAGGGCGACGAGGAACGTGATTAGGGGATATGGGGGCGCAAATATTAGATTAATATCGCAAGATAACGGACTCAACAAACAGCACAAAAACCATTCTTGCTCCTCCTCCTCGCTACCTGTCCTAGGCCATAGCGATTCGCTTTCGGCAAAATCGTGTAGTGATACTAACAATAGTAGCATAAGTATTGATATTCATACCAACAGCAGCAGCAATGAGAACATCAATTTAGGCGGAACTGATGCCGCTCGAGGAGGCCTATTCTCGACTGTGGTGGATATTATTGGGTGCCTGTTGGCTATCACAACCATGACAACAATTATATTCTCGACCCATGATTGGTCCTTGAATGATTTGCCAAAACCCTTGGTCGCCGGCTTGTTCGATTCTGGTAGCAGGCTACTATGGTCTGCAGCGCTCATATGGATCCTATATATGATTAGTGTGCCAAATTCGGATAAGAAATTCTCCATTTTATCCAGACTGCTTGGCCATCCAAGTATGGTCTGTCTTGGAAAATTATCCTTCCTCATATATACCATACATCCGTTTGTACACACAGCCGTCCTGGCAATTCAAGAGCAACCAATCTATTCAAGCTGGCTGATGTTGTTCCACATATTGATTGGCAACATAACTATTACTGTGATACTGGCTTCATTGGTGTCCTTGTTCGTTGAGATGCCATGTAGGAATTTGTTCCGGCGTTGCGGGACCACATTATCACTAACACATACTATTGGCCCTCCCTCCTCCTCTGCAACCAGTTTGCGATGAGTTGTTTGTGTTCATGGGCGGCGAGATTAGGTAGTTGTTGGAACTGGTTGATGTCAGGTGGTTTAGGCCGCCAAAGCAATTTCCTCCGCCTCCTCCTCCACCGCCACCACCACCACCATTTCCACCAAAGGAACCCAGACTAGCAGCCAGGGTAGATGCAGTAATATTGGTCGACGATCTATTGTGACGCATGTGAGATTTGACTAGCGTGCCTTCGGTTAATGCGGCCAATAGTGATAACTCGCCAGCCATCACAGTCGCGCAAATGATACGAGCCAATTTTCTGGCATTTGTATATCCGTTTGTACTGTTAATAGGTTTTATTATGCTCGTGGCACTGGATTTGGCTATCGTAGTTGACTCTAAAGGCGTTCCAGAAGACGAAGGCGACAATGACGATGTTTGTAATGTAGCCCTGTCGCCCAAAATTGTGCTGTTATTATGTAAATCAGAATTATCATTATAAGGGTCACCTGATGATAGGTGTCCATCACCGTTAGAAATGCTGTTGCGTTGCTGTTGCTGTTGTTGTTGTTGGTACTGGTGTTGCTTCTTGTGCTGCATTAGAATTGGATGCTTTGGCGTGGGCCCCTTGACGCCCATCATCTGTAAATAACGACTTTGATCACCTAATATTGTGCCACCACCGACGGTTCCGCACTCAATCGAGGGCATCGTGCAGCAAACAACCAGGGAGCCTTTGGAGTCCTTCTCCAAAATAAGCATACAGTTTGAGCTAGTAACATTCTGGGCTGGGTCTTGGCCAGTTGCAATAAATATGGCCGTAAGTATGTTAGCGGCTTGACTGTTGAAACCGCCAATGCTAGCGGCCAGTGCTGAGCCAACCATGACCTTTGACTTCCATCTATCAATCATGGAATCAACTGAAACCTTGAACACCTGTTGCACCACTTGGGCGGGCAATTCGGCGTTGCATTCGACTGATTTGCCTCTCCCGTTGATCCAGTTAATTCCGGCAGCCTTCTTATCTGTGCACATATTTCCGCTGAGAGTAACGATCTCCATCGTTGGAAAGGCTCGTTGCATTTCCTTGAGGGCGCTTTCAACACCTTTCGAGCACATGTTCATTCCCATCGCATCGCCCGTTTGTGCCTCGAATCTGATGTGGATTTCGCGACTAACCGGATACATGGTATAATTGAGAAACTTCCCATGACTCGAGGTCAGATTGAATGCCGCCCTCATTTTCTCTTTGTTGTTGTGGTCATTTAGCCAAGCGATTGCTCTCTCAACATTGTCGAGCGCGTCCCTCAGCTTGGAATCCTGGAAGCGCACAATGGGGGCCCTGGTCATGAAATCCTTGCGGACTCGGCTTGAAACGCCGCCGCTTTTGCGAAGAGCCGACAGCCCGCGGCAGGTGCTAGCGACCAGACAACCCTCAGTGGTAGCCAGAGGTACGAAAATCTCTTCACCATCGAGCACCAGTGGGCCAGCGAGCCCGACCGGCACCTTAACGTGGCCGATGACATTCTCGCAACAAGCGCCGTTCACTTTCTCGTACTCCAAGTCCTCGTATAATGGCTGGTTGAACGCTTTTGATCTGTCGTTGATTCCCAATGGATCTACCTTGTCCAACTCGGCCAACTCGAGCCGGTAAAAGTCCCTTCTGACTTCAACACACCTGGCTGCATTGTCTTTGCCAAGGAAACTCTCTAGCTTATAGACAGAGATTTGTTGACTCTTGACGAGTTTAATTAGCTCGTCATTGGTGAGTAGTGTTCGGTCGAAGTTAATATCCTTGATCAGTAGTGTTAGTTCTTCGAGGCTTCTGCTGAATTTTTGCTGCGGTTGTTGTTGTTGGAATGATGCAATATTATTGTGCGCGGGATGCAGCTGTTGCTGCTGCTGCTGCTGCTGCTGCAGCTCGTTGTGCTTGATTGTGCTGCTGAAGTTTGGTTGTCCTCGTGTTATTGCAGGCGCGTTGTTAGCGCCTTGACCCGGCGTCAGCAGCACAGTGGGGCCGGCGGCAAGCTCGCTTGAGCTTCGCGACGGGATCACCATCATTGTCGAGGAGCTGCGCCCGTTGGTGATCTTGTTGTTGCTGTTGTTGTTGGTGTCTGTTTGGTTTGAGGCTGGCATGATTGGAGCCTCGCTCGGTGCGGCCGCTCTATCTTCCGGGCGCGGATTCCCCACGACAATGATATCGCCCGATCCACTCGCCTGCGACAATGAACCCACGAAAGCCTACAACCTAAAACCAGGATGCTCCCTCTATAACCCTGTTATCTCTAAACTAAACTCGCTCCGCCTGTCTCTCGATCGGAAGTGTCAAGCCCACAATCAGACAAAAGTTCCAAAATGATTGGATCCTACCCTTCCACTTCGGCCACCATACTCGGCGCGGCTCTATTTGTCATTGCTTGGAACGCAAGAGCGTGTTTCAGTATTTCTGGCCACTATCGCTATGCGTTTAAGTATAGGCTTTGCCGTGCTGCTGCTAGTAGCAATGGGCGCCACCGCTTCAAAGCAGCACAACCAATTCCTCTCTACCTGCCCAACTATCGCTTGTTCCTCTCTCAAACTCAAACTGAAGCCCAACACTAGCGGCTGCTATTGTGTACTACTTGCTGAAACTGCTTTCCAGGTGCAACAATGCTATCTGTTTTTGGCCGCTCCATGTCGAGTTTAAGGCGACGATGTTCTTGGATTCACTAGTTTGATTGGAGGTTGAGCCGTAAAAATCGAAGTGGCGCTTGCCGGCAAGGTTGCTCCAATACGACCTAAGGCTTCGGCTGCGCTCGAGGTAGATGCAGCTCGGCAGCCTCTCACACTAGACGCAACACAGCCAGTGGTAGCAGCGGCAGTGGTGGTGGTGTTAGCAGTCAGGCCAGCAGAGGTTATGACTCTCGATGGCGATTCAGATTGAGACGGTTGCGAAGCGGTTGTCGTCGTCGTTGTTGCTGTTGTTGTTGCTGCTGCCGCCGCCGCCGCTGCCTTAGCTGCTCTTGCCGCCTCGGCTTTCGCTCCCGCTGAGCCCTCGCCTTGTTGCTTATTGGACGATTGTTGATTGCACTGTCCTAAATAGGGTTTAGCACTTCGGTCTATGTGGCTATCGCACATGACAGGCTTGTGGTTCTCGGATACATGCGAAAACGACGCTCTCGTTGGAGTCGCCGAGCACGACCGACAGAGCGGACGACGCCGCAGCCGCCGCCGGCCAAGAGCGAGAGCGAGAATACTACCAAGGCAAGAGACAGTGGCGATTGTGGCGACCAAACGGATTGAGATGTAGTCAGCTTGTGGCGAGAGGCACAAGGAAATGTCGTAGTGTTAGAGCGTTGGCGGAGCTCTCGCTGGGCGGCGAAGGAGTCACCTCGCATTTACATCTGGCCCAGTCAAGTGGCTGAGGCGATACTGATGGCGCTGGCGACCATGTCGGCGGAGCCAGCGATGCAAGCGCAACCAGATCTGAGCAAGCAGCCGAGCCAGCTCTCTCTCTCTCTCTCTCTCTCTCTCTCTCGCGCTCTTGCCTCAGCAACTTAGCCATTTAGCTCTCTAGCGGCTGGGATATCGCTTTATGGGTGGATTCAGAGTAATACCTGAGCCCACATACGGCTCTCACGATGGCTCTTCAGCGGCTGCCAGGCTGGCCCGCTAGCTAACAGTGAGCCCTTTGTCGTGGTCGACGTTTGCCCGTTCGCCTAGCTTTCTGCACAGCGGGCAAGCTGGACCAACTGGATCACTGTTGCCGTAGTTTGCTGAAAGGGTGGCTCGCTCGCCTAGCCATCCGATTCCATCGGCTTTCGTCGAGCCTTACCCTGCCAAGCTGAGCTCTCCTGAACGAGGAATAGCGGAGATGGAGGTAAACAGGAGTTGGCTTGCAACGGCTCGAGCCAGGCGGGGAGAGAGAGAGCGAGAGAGCGCTGAGGCCTCGCAAACGAGTCGGATTGTTTGTCTCGAATGGTTGAACTGTTTGAGGGAAAAGTAGTTGTCGATGGCCGATAGTGGGCGAGTTTCTTCGCGTTTTCGCCTTCGATCGCCGCCTCACGCTTGGCCAACGCTGAGAGACTTAAAACTAGAAAGAGCGCAGACTCGGGGCGGGAAAGCCGCCAATGATTTGATCCATATCTGATTGGCTAGTTTGGCTCTCCGGTTGGCCAACAGTCGCAGACGGCCAGGCTAGCTTGGACGGCTGGGCGCCGAGTGCCTGGTTTGTAGTGCCAGCAAGTGGCCTGTTGTAGGGCGGCTGCATGAGAGGGCTGCACCCCTCGAAGGACTAACAACATCTCCGAGACTCCGCTAGCCTTGGCTGGATTCTTTACGACTCGGGGCGGCAGACAGCAAGAGTGAAAAGCGCAAAAGTAAGACGCATTTGAGGTGACAAGCGCTTATTCTGTAAGCGGAAATTCGATCCAATAACAGAAACGAATTCACCAGAACTTGCTCACCTAAACGTGAGCGAGCTGACTCGCCGCAGGTGACTAGTTATGATGCAACAGGTGTTCAACGACGAACACTCTTAGTTTGTGGGCTGACAACATAGCGCTTGTTACAACTCAGTGCACGTTTGTCGCGCTAGATCCATGACAAACATATGAACTGACTGAGGTGTGTCACGTCTGTTGATTATGCAACTTGTTAGCGCGCAACTTGTAGAGTTTTGTTTCGGCGCCACAATGTTACAATTGGCATGTTGTTAGCCAAACCTGATCTGGCCCATCGACGGTGCCTCAGCTAAATTTGCGGGCAACCGAGAACGTGAGACAGGCGACCGGCTCGTGTCCCGCACCTGGATCAATACTGTTCCAGCTGAGACACTAGCGGACGTCTCATCGTCAGATCAGAATGCAGGTCCATGGAAGCGAAAGAGGTGGATAACCGTATGAGCATCGAGCGAGAAATTTCCATGCATCCTCGAACTCCAATTCGGCAAGGGATTGTGTTGTCAGAAGAGCGGACGACCCCAGATGGCTGTTGTGGTGATAGCGATGGGTAGGAGAGTGCAAAAGTGTTTCGCTTGAGACGGGAGTAGAGACTTGACCCAATTCCCGCGTCAGAGGCTCGTTGCCGTTGTTTTCTCTTCATTCCGTATCCAACTTTGGCGGCTTATTTTGATAAGCTCTGGAACTCAACTCGGCGTCAGCCGACGAGATGGCTTGAGCGGCCAGATAGACTAAAGCGCAAGTCAATCTGGCAACCATATAGACTTGGAAGGTAAACATGATGGGCCGATAATGAAAAAGGTTAATGCAACTTGGCGATCGAAATTCACTCTGCTGGACGGTTAGCGGACCGTTCGTCTGGGGAAAAGCGGGGGCTCGTTTGAGATGAGGTTCTCGCTTCGTGTTGGTTTGAGAAGGCGAACGAGTAAGAAGAAGGATGAGGGGGCGAGAGGGCTGAGGATAGGGGTCTCACGGGAGAGGATAGGGGATTCTCCTCTCTGAAAAGACATGGCTGCCTGGCGAAGATTTGAGGCAAGCTCCAGCTTGGAGTGCAAAGAAAGGGAGATTCCTGCTTTAGATGACCGTTATAACTTGGCACAGGTGCTCGGTTAAATTCTTGTGGTTAGCTTAAAGATGTCAGCCGGCTAGCAAAGCAGATAGTGAAGCCACAACCGAACCTGCTGCGGCGCCAACTCTAACCTCGTCAAACTTCTTTCCAACTAATTATACATTCTATCCATTGCATCACTCGGTTTGGCCTTAGCGCGCAAGGCAAACATCTGACGAGCTGGACAACTGCAGGGCTAAAAGCAAGCTTGAGACTTGTCTAACCGGCTAGTATGGGCTACACCGAGCAGCAAACCGTTCCAGGATCTGAACGCCAAGTTAAGAATCACAAAAAGGCTTTGAGCTCAGCTCTAGCAAAGTTGCTGCCCATGCCAGATTGAACTCCTTCAGAGCGAAATGTTGCGGCAAATCTGTTCTAGCTTGGTTGCTAAAAACACCTGGTGAAACTTTCTCTCGCTTGAAACTCCATTTCTCGCTCTCATTCCATCTCAAACATTTTAGAAGGGACATTTCCATCAACTTTCGCACACGAGAAACCTCAGTGGGCCTCTTGAGACCAGACTATACCTAATATCAGTTTAATATCAAGACCGTAACCTAGCTTCGGGCTCGCTTTTGGTCAGTAGAGCTTCAAAGTTGCTCGAACGTCGTAGAAAACGTGTGAACCATTTCTCGGCGCCCAGTAATGATAACTGCTCCTACGTTGTTTGTAAAGGCCCATACCAATTAGCAGTGCCAAATACAAGGATCTCCATCGATAATCGCAAATTTGTAGTGCATGAGACCTTCACTGGGTGCCGTCGCGGGTCCAGCTCGTGTTCTGACTTCAACACCGTTCTCACTCAGGTACGGTATCATGTCATTATCTGTCAGGTTATGGTGCTGATGAATCATGACTTTTACCATCTTCATCTTCGCCAGCTCGGCTATGGACTGAGAAAGTCTGTCATTCGTGAACTGGCTAACATAAATTTCAATCTTAGATCGGACGTCATTTAGCACTCTGAATAAATATACAAGGTTCGACTGTTCCCAATGAGAGAATCTGCAATCTCGTCTCCAGCAAGGATTTCTTTCCTTCAAGTTGTTCATCTATCTGTCACATGGTTTCAATCGGTCTGGAGAAAGAAGCACCTACGTTGGCGCCTCACAGCGAACATACAGTAGGACTGGAGAGCTGATGAATTCAGAGAATAGATATCTTTTGTTTGATCTGTAATCCCAACTCAAGGTACCTGCTCTCAGCTGAGTTCTCTTTCAACCCTATTCCTGGGGGTGAAATTTCGATTAGATTAAAGACGGACATCTTGATCATTATTGCTGGCGCTACCTGAACTTACAAGGGAGATGCAATTAAGAATAGGAAAGCTCCAATCACTATGTCCGCTATGAAATTCAGCATCTGAATCTTGTAGATTAGTATGTTTCTCACGACTCAAATAAATATCTCAATCTAAAATGGCTCACCTGGACTAGCTTCGGATGATTTATATGCACGATTTGCTCTTCATCTCATACAGTGGTTTTCGAATCAATCAAGCTAGAGGGCACGTAAGATGAGCCTAGCATATGAGCAATACTATGTTGGCAACAAGTGATATGTAAACAAAGGACTTTTCATGTGATTGATTACGCTTTCCTTCAACCACACATTGCACCCTATCCAATACAAGATCGCCAAATTTGAATAGAAACTTGCCAATAGAAGTTCAAGCTCACTATAATAGTGTATGTATCTGTGCTCCAGCTATTGTCTTTAGTTCCAGCGGTCCGCAACCAATTCAAGCAGGAGGATCTCGAAGAAAGAGGTAGCAGCTTCGGTGCAACTTAGGCAATCTAAGCTAGTTTACCGGCATCGCAGTTCAGGTTTTATTCCGCATCCTCTAAAATGCTATCACAAATGGACGTCCTGACGAGACATTTTGGAATTTCATAAGATCTCTTTTGTGGTGTTGATCCTGTCTTAATATCATCTTTGATAACCTCGCGACTAATTAATCTATCGAATTCCTGACGTATAGAGCCAAACTCTCTCTTCATGGTTGAATTCAGAGTTGATTGAGTTATTTCAAGTTTTTCAGCATTTTCCTGGGCGCAAAGATCGAATTCGGACAGGGTCTTGTTTATAAGTTCCAGAAGCGGCTCACCGCCTCTCAGTAACTCGGCCTGATCTTCTAGGTCACGAGCGAGCTTCGAGTGACCCTCAATTTGAAGATTAACATTAACGGACTGCGCCCTGCACTCTCTGGCGAGAGAGTCATAATATTCAGCTTGTTTTTGAAGGTTGTTTGACTGAGATTTGAGATCATTGACAAGACCCCTATAGCTAATTGATTGGGACTCCAGCTTTGCAGCGAGGCACCTGTTGGCCTCAGCCACTCGACCAACAACAATGGTGCTATGTTCGACATTCTGTCGCACCTTATCATAAAAAGCACTAGGAACGCTCATGAGCTCTTTCGCATACAACTCAACTAACGATTCTAACCTCGTCATATCGTCTCTAACCTTAGGATAGTATCTATCAACGCTGGCTCGATTTTCTTTTAGAATGTTTTCAATCCTCTCTTTCTTGTTATGCAAGAGATAATTATCGTTGGTTGCGTTTTCGGCCAGCTGTATCAATGTTGCCGCTTGGGAAGCTAGCCTTTGTTCCGTTTCTTTTTGGGCTAGTATCAGTTTCTCCTGCCTCTCACAGTGTTCTTTAGCTTTGTCTAGCTCGGCCTTCGTTTGCTCGTATTGTGAGGTGAAATCTTCAAATAACTTTCGACTCTTTTCAATTTCACAATTTAAGGCATTCAAACGATCCTCTTTTTCCTGAATTGCGGTATTTCCTGCCGATAATTGTTTGCACATTTCTTTGTAGTTCTCCTCCTCAATGTAAATACCGTTCTTTTCCCTAGTTGCCTGTAGATCTCTCCGCAATCTCTCAATTTCCTGGGTATACTCTCTCAGTAAGGCTTTCTTTGTCAGCCTCTGATTCATCTCTGGCTTGTTAGTGATCTTTTTGGCCCTCGATGCATAGTCTAAAGTGCTAAGGGTATCCTCTAGGTCGAGCATGGCTGGAGATATAGTCGCAATAATTGAAGTCTTCGTCCTACCCCCAAGCGAATCTTGTAAGAGTCGAGTTAATTTCGACTCCCTGTAAGGTATGTGGGGCCGTTTCTCGACTAGGGCTGTGATTACCCTGCCGAGTGTAAGAAGCGACTGGTTAATGTTGCCAGCTTCTCGGGCACGTTTGTCTTGCGCACCAGATCGCCCAATGTTCTCACTACCAGCCAAATCAACCAAGTTTAATTTGCCTATTTTTAGCAATTCTTCGCCCTCAATGGAACCCTCCCTTATGTGAACGGTAACACTGAAAACGGTATGAGATCTAGACGAGCAAGCATTGAGAAGGGTTGCGGCCGTTTGGCGTTTAGCGGATCCCCTCTTAAGTATCTCATAAATTTCAGCTTTTGATTGGACTATTATCTCTTCTAGACCACCGACAATAACTGAGCCTTTTTTCTGAGCATCGTCGAATATCTTGAGTTTTGTGGTGTCATCGATTGAACTTAACAGGTCGTAGGTGTCTTCGTTGTAAAGCTCGAGGAAAGAAACTCGCACCGTAAACTCGTTGTCATGATCTTTTAAAGTGTCGAATAGTTGACTGATGGCACGCGGTATAATTCCACTATCTGGGTCTTCCTCCCAGCTAAGATCCTCATTGGAGCGATCTCCCTCCATCGTGTAAGTCTTGCCAGTTCCAGTTTGTCCATAGGCAAAGACCGTGCAATTGAAACCTAGAAGCACCTGGTCGATGAGTGGTCTCACCACAGTCTTATAGACATCCGTCTGTTTAGCATCTGGCGAGAATACTTGATCGAAGTAGAAGTTTTTCGTATCATAGGAGGTATTCGCATTACGATCCAGCACTTTGATTTCGCGCCTCTCTGGCAGAACCTCCACCACCGATCGCTTTTCGTTGTTGTTCAGTGGACGACATCTTACAAACACTTGTATATTCTGTCCCTGGTACATATCTTTCATTGCCATTGATATTGATTTAAAGCTAATACTTGGTCACCAAATGAAAAGGGGGGCAGTTTTGATAATGTAACATGACTGGACTCAATACCGAGCATCATTACTCCTAGGGTTTGGGCGCGTGAAAACCCGTGCAATGGCTACCGCAGCCCAACATTCTCAGGTAGTTACTCCCTGAAGCGCGGCCAGTTTCACGATAAGAGCGCGGCGCAGAGTATTTATTCATTGGGCGAACGGTAGTTGGCCGCTCTGTCCCGAGATCTGGCAGATATTTGCTTTGCTCTCGCCCGCACTTCCCGCAATTGCTAACTAGCACATGTTTCTATCTATTCCCGAATAACACGCCTCCTCAAAATACATCTCCAAATCCCAAATTTTTCCATCATCACACAACCCCAAAGCGCTCCTTAAAACACAACAGAGCCTCTAAATTTACCATCTGCCATTAATGTTACCAATCTTGACACGATCAGGAGATACTTTTATTGTTAAATTAAAATGTTAAGGAGGGATTCTGAGAAGCAGAAAAAATTGGATGATGCCCGGAAACTTGGCCTCCAGCTGCGTACTTTCCTCAAACTACCGAAAGCCCAACGGTGGGCCTGTTACGAGTGGTTCATAGCAAACATCGACCAGACACTTCTAGCCGGTGAAAACGATTTCTGTGCCTGTCTCAGAGAGACTTTCCCTAACCTCAAAACGAGAAGGCTAACCCGAACAGAATGGTGCAAGATCAGAAGATTGATGGGCAAACCGAGACGATGTTCACAAGCATTCCTAGCTGAGGAGAGAGCTTTATTAAGTAACAAGAGGCAAAAGATCAGACAATTGCAACAACAAAAGGTAGTTGACGTGAGCTATTATAGAGATTTGCCAGAGCAAATACCCTTGTCTTTAGTGATTGGGACGCGAGTTACAGCGCTTCTACATGAACCCCATGACGGACTATTCACCGGTACAATCGACGCTGTCGACACGGCAAGCCATGGGTATCGCATAACATTCGAGAGGCCAGGCATTGGGACGCATACTGTGCCAGACTTTGAGGTTCTAAGCAATGATCCACCAGAGTTCTTACCACTAAACTCATTTCAGACGCGCATAAAACCTCGAATGCCAATTTTAAAGTCGCCCAAGTTCCTTGAGATTCTTGGCCATCAAATATCTGAAGCTTTAGGTGGTAAACCAGATTCTAGTAGTTTAACGTTGCCCACCGAAACAGTTGTTGATGGAAGCGTCAGCCAGTATCCCATAAAACTACTCGCTATAATGGTCCGTGTTTCAAAGATATTATCGTTGAAAAAGAAGCGAATTTATGAACTGAAGTCTATGAACGATGAAGTTGAGCGGCTACATAGCCTGGATTCGAAGGTTCCTATTGAACTAAAGAGATCTTACGCAACCACAGTTTTAGACCTAGAGAGGTTGAATAGTGACTTGGAAGACCATCTCAAGGCGGTACAAATCTATTCTAACGAGCTATCCATAGATACCAACTGCATACCTGACCCCGACTTGATCAAACAAAAATGCTCTACTGAAGCAAAGGAGATAATAGATCTCATGCTGCCCCATTATGAAATCTCAAACGAAGAGAGCATCGCAATGATAACACACATGATGACTCTAATGTTCCACCTCAAGTCCCTTTCAGAGAATGACGACAATGCTTTGCAGCTCAAAGCCTTGAATGATACTATGCACGAGTACAAATCAAAACTACACCCTGACTATGTGTCTGGCTACGAGGACAATGTTGAAATTCATGTTAACTATATTAAAAAATCCACCAGCCAGTTCAGCAACCAAGCAATCCCGAAAACAAATGATTTACATTAACAGAAATTGAATAAAGCCACTAAAACCTCAGACTATGTCTAGCGTTTTACAAATTCAAAAGTTTCGTCTCACGATGTGTTTGTTGAGTGTTTGATGCAAAGAAATGTGTATATTAGCACCACTTCTTCGCTGATTATATCCGATGTTGAGCACCGCTATTTGCAATTTACCTCGAACTACAAATACTGCACGACTCCATTGACCTTCAAACCCAATTTACTCGGCTGCCCCTGAAACGTTCCATCAAAGGCCTAATAAAAATTGTCAAAGTAGTCCCTTCCAACTAGACGAGCGCTTATCACAGTGTGTTCAATACAGACCGTCATTCCAAATCAAGCCTTCCCCTGTATACACAGGAAGGCTTGATGATTCCAGACGAATTTAACTCCAACCGTCATGAAGAACAATAAATAATCGACTGCCTTTGATGAATTGTTCTGATCACAACGTTGACTGGAAGTTTATCATCATGTCTGGTAGAACAGAGAGCTTCTCGATTTAGACACAACAGACCAGTTCTAATCCTCTTTGCTGTCATGCTATTTCGTTTCAGAGGTTACGTGGTTTGTTCTAATGGCTCACGATGTAAGGTGATATAGTACGAGGATTTACTGGGTCAAGCTAGTCTTACTTGCAGCCCCTGAAATGGCTCCTCCTTTGAACGAGATTAGATTCACTTGTTGTTTCCATCTCATCGGCGCCATGATTGCTGGTCTTATGCTGGGAGGATATAGATTGGTAAGTGTGGTAACAATCAGACGATTGTAACCCACGATCGACCAGCTATGGACACAATTGATTTAAATTTGCAAATCTATGACCCGCGGAGACTTGCTAGCAGTGAGTTCACTTCAACTTGACATCTATCAACCGGAAGCGACGACCAGTTCAATATGAAGCATTTCGGAGCGAAGCTCAATCAAAACGATGACTTTTTGGGACAAAGGGCTGATGATATCAAACCTACCCTTTGGCGATACGTCATTTTGTTTCTATTCTGCATCAACTCAGCAAACAAAGCCTTCCAATGGATCCAAATACCGGCAAGTACCTTTAAATTCACCTACTTTTATGGGGTCGATAATTTCGTCATAAATGCCACATCCGTCCTGTTTATGCTAGCCTTCGTTGTCCTGAGCTTGCCAGCTTGTTACATAATTGAACGCATCGGTCTTAGGAAAGCCGTTCTAATTGGCTCTTTCGGCACTGCGGTCGGATCGATAATGAAATGTTTCAGCTGCTACGAGGACGGAATCTATTCGCTATTCATCGGCCAAACTTTGGTATCTTTGAGCGAGCAATTCATCTTCTCGATCCCGTCGCGATTGGCCTCAGTTTGGTTTCCGGATCATCAAGTTTCTAGCGCCGTCTCAATATGCCTTTTAGGCAACCAGTTAGGCGTAGCGCTCGGATTCGTCATTCCAGAGTTCATTTTAGATTCTGCGGAGACAAAGGATGAGATTGGGCAAGGATTTTACGTGATTTTTCTCGGTATGGCCGTTGTCTCTGTGGTTTCATTCCTAGCGGATGTGGTTTTGTTCGACGAGGCACCCAAATTCGCACCTGGCACCGCGCGTTTGAATCAAATCAAGCAAGAACAAGAGGTAGTTGAATCAGAGAGAGGTTTCTTGGGTGAAATGAGCTCGTTAATCAACCAGATCACTCAATTGCTGCGAAACAAGGATTTAACCCTGCTGGCGCTAAGCTTTGGAATCAATATTGGCGTCAACTACTCACTTGCCACCATCCTAAACCAGATGCTTGAACCGATTTGGCCTGGAGACGATATGCTTATCGGCAAAACTGGCTTTATTATCATCATATCCGGTGCCCTTGGGTTGCCGTTTTGGGGCCGACTGTTGGATATGATGCACCGGTATCTACAAATCAACGTACTCCTCACTGTCGGGACTATCCTGTCCTTAGTTGCATTCGGTATTGTTATAAGTGGATTCCATTCAGTTCTTTCGATCTACCTGACTGCCGCCCTCATTGGATTTTTCCAGACAGGGATGATGGTCGCCAGTCTAGAATTTGCCGTTGAATTAACCTACCCGGCTCCTGAGCTGGTAAGCTCGAGCGTGATGAACGTGATGCCGCAGATCTTTGGAACAGTCTTTGTGTTTAGTGCATCTTACATTGTGGATACCTATGGTGCAATTACGACAAACTGCTTCTATTTAATCTGCTTATTGACTGCACTTTTAATGCTCACGAATATAAACGAAGTTCTGAAGCGACAGGATGCTGTAGTTGGCAAGAATGATAAAGATATTTCAAGTGTTGAAATAAATTAATTTGACACCAGAACAAGCCGCAGCCTATCGAACTCAAACTATGCGAGGCGAGGAGTATGGGTGCTTCGTGTCAAATTCAGACACCAGCTCTCCATAAGAGTCCAATTTTGACCGAGTTTGCTATTAAGTGATGATACATTCTCATTATATCACTATTTGAGTTCATGGCGAACATTTAATGATATGGCAGGGAGCACCCTTCGGCTAGCAAAGGAGTGTATCTAGGAACTTGTCAATTAAGCAAGTTCTATGAGACCTCATTGAACGAGAAATTCAGAGGGTGATAACATAACAGTAAGCAACAAAAATGCTTTACAAAGATCACAGATGGGTGGGTCTTCTTCCATATGGACCACTATTCTTTTGGAAATAGAGACTCAATTAGCTTATTTCCGTTTGTAATTGAGGTGGATGCAATAGCTATCTTTACGTTCCGCTGCTTGGCCAAGAATCTGAGAGCCGTAACCTCTGCAAACGTTACTCCTCCGATAAAGTAGACGAGAATTGATCTTTCGTTTTGGTTTTTGGTATCGTGCGATGTACCTTGCGGGAAATCGTTGAGAAATGCTTGTTTTCGCTTGAAGTTAGGACCTGGAAGGAGTTTCATTAACTCTATCGGGCTCATATTGATGGGATTGCTCTTCTTTTTTGGAGTCAAGACGCAGTTATCAACAAGCTGGCAAATCAATGGGATGTAAGCACCACCGAACACAAAGGCTGAATCCTTGGGGTCTCTGATATTGTAGCCGGAGTCACCGACTTCCGGCACCAATTGGAACTTTTTTATCATTGTGCTCAGGCTACCTCTTCTGGGCAAAACAGAGCTCGACACTACGGCAGCCACCCTCCCGCTCGCCCTCTCGGTAAGGCTTGACATAGCTCCGGTGAATGATGCTAGTGATAGGGACGACATACTCGGTTGAATTTTAAGCGAGCTGACCTCACTAGAGTTATAGCTTAGCAGTCCACCTGTAAGCGCGTTGAGCGATAGATTCATCTCTGTAACTAAACCAAGCTTTCTTAAATTATGAAATGTCACGTTATTGAAGAGGCCGTAGTTTTCGCAATAAATAGAATGAAATTTACGATAGTCTTTGGGTGGCAATCCACCCTGAGTCAATGATAAGAGTGAGAGAAGCCTCAGGGGAACATGTGGATTCAATTGGTGGACAATCATCTTTGTTATATATTCGAGGCATTTCTTTATATCAACTCCATCAATAATGTTCTGTTCTGTTCTAAGCTGGTCTCCAAAGTCGTATCTGTTTCTTTGTTTCATTATCTCTTCGCATGCGCTTATATGCAAAGCCAAGCATTTGAATTCAACTTGTAACCCTTTTAGCTCGTTGACGACAAAATTTTTTAAATTCGATAGATTCATGCCATGACTGCGGCTATACTTGTCTTTCATCTCGTGATTCTTTGTCTTTAGAAGTGAGAATACCGTTGAGAAGTGATTGTCTCGAATGTCGCGATAGATTGGATCCTGATCACTAGATACTGAGTGCTTGATGGTCACCTTCTCTCCGTCTTCAGTCGAACTGAATTCAAGTTTATTGCAACAAATACTGAAGGTTTCATCCAGGATACCCTCGTAGTTCAATTGCGAAACCAATGTTGAGGCATAATCACAGTCCCGGTCTATTAGATAGAGATCGTTAAAAACAGGATATTGCGTTCTTGTCTGACTATCACCGAAACTAAGTCTATCTGTATCCTTCTGATCAGCGTTGGCCTGATCTTGATATGATCGGAATAGTTTAGAGCCTGAGGTTAGATTTACTTGATCCAATTTATCAGCTATTATTTTGGCGAATTTTCCCTGTCCATGTATATCGATTATATTTCCAGACAACAACTGTAACTGTGTGATAGAATTGACAATGTCAACAAGAGGTGTTGTATCATTGTTCAAAAATAATGTTTTAAATATTGTCTCGTCTTCTAGCGAGTATAAGTCATACTCTAGAGGAATCAAGCCTAAGGGGCATTCTAAAGTTGATACGTATTCGTAAATACCTTCCTCTTCTAGGGCGAGCTCACAGTAGTATGTGGACTTGGGCACAAATATTATCCAAAATTTTGTGTCTATATGTTCGGACCTGTCGTCATCTTGGTTCAAATAGGTGCTGATTTGCTCGGCCACGAGTCCTATCTCTTCGATAGAGGGTCGTATTACGTAGACTCTATTCTTGATTTCAGAAGTAATAGGACCAGGCTCGAGCTTGAATACCTTATCAACGGCGTTTTGGCGGAGCTTCTGCATGCCACATATACAATCGAGTTGAACCAAAATCGACTTGCTCAAGACAAGATCTTTGGCACCATCGATCTTGCACAAAGCGTTCAAGAAAACTTGACAACCAGCCTCTTTGAGAGTGCGAGCGAGACTCTTATTCGAGAAATTCATGATTTCGTCAACTAATGCAGGGACAAATGAGTGAGCTCATATAGCTTCAGATCCCAACGAAAACTAGATCATTTCGTTCTGGTTGGGGGACAATACATTGCGCCAGGAACTCGGGTAACCTTCGTAAGATGTGCTCAAATTACAATGCCTTGGTACAAATCTACGGTCAGTTTGACAAAGATTTAGATGTTTGATTCCAACACTCGAGTCTGGAATAGTTACATGGATGGTCTTGAAGGATTAATGTATGCAGAGGGTAGGAATGTCTTTTTCGAACAAATTCAAAACAATTGACATTGGATTTGCTTCTATTTGTTTTCAAAGCTGTACAGTCGCCGACCATGGTCACACGTTTTGCCGGTGCCTTTCCCCATTCGCCGACCGCTCAATGCGAAAAGGCGAACGAAATCCCTTGTTTAGGGGGCAAGAGGAAGGGCACCCTTGCTGTCCAGGCCTATGCGGCCATCAAACTCATTATTGAAGTGAAGCAGAGTATCCTTTTCGCTCGCGCGTTCGTCTATTTCTCTTCAAATTGTATTGATGATTTATAAGTAAAACACAATTATTCATACCTCTGAGTCTATAATGATTAACCCCATAAGCCTGTTTCGATTAGGTTCACATACGAGTTTCTTCATCAAACGGCCAGCAGTCTTAGCCAACACGACATTGTTACTAGATGGCTCTTCAGAAAGAACTTTAGGCCCCATCTCAATCACCAATGAAGCTAGTCACCCAAAAGGTTTGAATCTCACTTTAGGCAAGCATTTCAGCACGACAAAATCGAGTAGCATCCAAGTACCTACATTAGGGGTGACCCAACAACAGCAACCCAAGACAGAGCTTAGCCAAGAGACAAAATTAAAATGCACCCTCATACCTGGCGATGGTGTCGGACCGGAACTCTGCCTGGCAGTTAAAAACGTTCTCTCCGCCATTAGTGTGCCTATCGAATTTGAGGAGTTTTTTCTTAGTGAGGTGAATCCTTCGATGAGTGTGCCCTTGGAAACTGTCGTCGAATCAATCAAGCAGAATGGCATTGCACTCAAAGGGATTCTCTCCTCGCCGGCCATGAACAGCGCCAGCGGCGACCTTGAAACACTCAATATGAAGATTCGAAAGCAGCTTGACCTATTTGCTAATGTGGTACATATTCGCTCACTTGCTGGATTCAAGACAAAGCACCCTAACTTGGACTTCTACGTTATTCGTGAACAGACTGAGGGTGAATATAGCGCCTTGGAACACGCTAGCGTCCCAGGTGTTGTCGAATGCTTGAAGATTATCACGGAGCAGAAGTCTAGGAGGATTGCAAAGTTTGCTTTTGATTACGCAACGAAACATGGGCGTAAGAAAGTTACCGCCGTTCATAAGGCTAACATTATGAAACTAGGCGATGGCCTGTTCTTGAGATGTTGTCAAGAGACAGCTGAACTATACCCTCAAATCGAGTTTGAATCGATGATCATAGACAACACCTGTATGCAGCTGGTTTCAAATCCCCAGCAATTTGATGTCATGGTTATGCCGAACCTCTACGGAAGTATCATTGACAATTTGTCAGCCGGTTTGGTTGGTGGAGCTGGAGTTGTTCCAGGTGCTAGTTATTCGTCTGATTGTGTCATCCATGAACCTGGTGCTAGGCACACCTATGGACAAGCCGTGGGTAAGAACATAGCAAACCCAACGGCGATGTTGTTTTGCGCCTCTAAAATGTTGCGTCATGTTAATCTACACGACTATGCGCATCTTGTACAGACCGCTGTTGAGAAGGTAATTGCCTCAGGAAGGGTTAGAACCCGCGATCAAGGTGGTTATGCATCGACCTCAGACTTCACAAAAGCTGTAATAGAGCAACTTAGTTAGACAGTTATCTTAATAGCAACACCTTTTATTACGTCAGCCCAGAATCTAATTAACAAGTAATCAATTAAATGAGCTGACATCGAGTGTTTTGTTGAGATTTGTGCCAATCCGGTCTCTCAACCTTCAACCAACCCCTTGACCAGCCCTACTCAAAGGCCGATCCCGTGGATACTGACTCCGATTGAGCATGATGTTATGTTCAACTCGAAGATGTCACTTATCGTTATTGCGATCAACCTCGTCACAATCGAGAAGCTTGGCTAATTGCTCCAACTGGGGACGCATTGCTCGCATATATAATTTGGTCTGCCAAAGAGCGTTCGCAAGCTGCTCATCTCTTTTATCGTCTATAGAAAAGATAGTAGCCAGAGGTGGATTTATTCGGAAGTATGGGACGTCAATCGAGGCGCACCAAGCTTGGGCCCTATCGAGTATATGATCTTCAGTCTGGCAAGACTGCTGCATCAATTTCTTAAACATATCTCGGACGGCTCTAATAGATCTAAGTAGCTCGACGGGGGAAAAGACGGTTGCGAACCCACTGGCAACCTGGCCAAAATCGACCATCGGCTGTCTACCTATTACCTTACCCCGTCCAGTGCCGAGCGAAACAACCAGATCGAGCTTCTCTTTCGGTTCATTCAAGATTTGTTGGTCCTGAGCGCTCTTGCAACTGTCAAGCGAGACTCTGGCGCGCAAAAAGCTTTTGACCTGCTCATAACTGTAAATTTCGGTGAGCATATCAAGCGTTGGATTGTTGGAGATGATTCCTCCGTCCAAATATGGACCATAAGGTTTGAAGAAAAAGGGTGCAGCCGCAGATGCTCGAACTGCTTGCCAGACTCGAGGGTTCGTCTCGTTTTCTCCAATCAGCTCATGTGAAGATTCGCTCTTAGTTTCCTTTGCAATCGAGCCTCGTTCGGCCTCCGCGAGGCTCTCAACTTCATCTACATCATTGTCAAGCAACGTTTTTGATTGTCTCTTGGAGTCGCTCTGCTCCAACTTGGCTCCGACTTGCCCCTTGGCTGTATTGATAGATTCACTGGAACTTGATCGTCTGGTTCCATTCGGGTTCGGCTTGTCGGTAGATTTAGCAATCAAGTTAGTGGCCACTCTTGAGCTAGATTGGTGGGTTATCTTCCGATTTGTTATACTTGATTGTTGCCTCTTGGTTACGGTCGAGTGGCCTGACACGTTGTTGTAAACATCGGCTGCATAGTTGTGGCGTTCCAGTAGACTTGTGGGCGAGCTGTAATTTGTAAAGAATCTCAATTGACATGGATCCCGATCTGCAATCACGGTTGTAACGGCCAATCTGATCCCCTTAACATCTGACATTCGTGTAGATGCTCCATAGGTTCTCTTGAAAACCCGTTCAAGGAACTTTGAATTGTAGGGTTTGTTTCCACTGAAAACCTCGTCTTTCACGTCAAAACAGATCCTTCTCAAGTGTTTCAGCGAGATCCCAAGACATAGAGAGCAGGCCAAAAATGCGCCAACACTCGTTCCCCCGATCCAATCAAAATAACTTATCACAGGTTTCTTGAGGTATTTTTGTAACTCAATTAGTATCTGACACACAATCACCCCCCTCATTCCACCCCCATCGATACTTAGAAGACGAGTCTTTCTCAGCCCATCGGGTGAGAGCCTGCCAAGAGTATTCGGCTGCTTCAGGTGGCTGTCGATTATATCTGAAAACATGAATCGCCTATATAAGGATTCCTTTTGAAAGTCAGGCCATCTATGGTACGAGTTGCCATTGTAGGATCCTTGGGGCGAGCATCCATCAGTGCAATTTGATGCTGAATGATGAGCGTAGTGCTCATCAGAACATCTCGCACCGCCCATCTCGGCCAACATGGCCAGAATAAGGTGTGCAGCGCTAGGTAACTTTTGTTGCGCCTTGTGTTTGTCGCAAATACTTGCTACATAATGTCTTGCTGTGTTTCCATGTTTGTCTCTGGCATCCAAACATGAATCAAAGACCAACAACAATTGGCAAGCGAATATATCGTTCAACTTGCATGAAACAATTAGCGGCGTTTCATCGTTCTCGTTGCGACAGTTCACTTCTGCGCCATAGCAAAGTAGACCAATCAGTACCTGGAGCTTGCGTCTACGTGCAGCTACATGTAAAGCTGTCTCTCGTCGGTTGTTCACTGTGTTCAGCGGAAGTCCAAGTTTTATCAGCTTTTCGAGTGACTTCCGTGTTTTGCACCAGTGTAAGCCAGTTCCACCCAGTTGCACCTCCTTCTGATCGAAGTCGTCGAAAAGCTGCTTGCTTGCAGGTGCTCCAATTTGATTGATTATGGTGCTCTTGTGAGTTGTAGCCGAAGAGGCCCAATCCTGCGGTCGACCGTCTTGCTCTAAATCAAACTCTGACTTCACAGAGTCGCTTTCCTGTAGGGTCTGTTCTGCTTCGGGAGTTCGAGTTTTCCTATCCAAACCTACTGCACCAGCGGTCTCTTGCGGCCCAAATTGCGAAGATCGCTGTGGTAAATTGGCCCGATCTAGCTGACATAAGTAGTGGTGATGGTGATCTGGATTCTCACAAACGGAATTTCTGCGGTTCAATCCTGCGGGAGATGTTGTCGGTGTTGTACTAAAATCTTTCGAGTCAATAGCCAAAGTTTCTGTTGACCCTGAGTCGTCTGTCTCGTCATAAATGAGTGAAATCAAATAGGATATAGCTGATATGATCAATACAATAATTGTAACCAAACTAGTTACAAATATTGCGACAAACATTATCTAAGAGCCGAGAGTTAGTGGTTAAATTGTTGATAAATCAAGTCGAGCTACACGACTTGTATTAGTCGAGATGATGCATAAATCCGATCATCCGCGCGCCTTCTGCATGTAGACAGGCAGTCCACCTTAGGACGCCATCTTCCTAATTACCAGGTATACAAAAGACCCGACAGAGGCAGTTTTTGTTTTACGGATGAAACATAGACTTTCAGAATTATCCAACATGAAACGAAAGAGAAAGAGCGATCAACTGGACAATTTGCATACCTGTGACCTGATATTAACAGATGCCAACGGTAGGTCAATACATGTACATAAAGCTCTTCTCATGGATAGAAGTGACTATTTCGCACGGATGTTGGCTGAAAACAATCTCCAGGTACTGCAACTGGACGAGAACTATCTGATTGAGTTGATAAATTACCTCTATAGCCATGAATCAGAGGATTGCTGGAGGTCGGGTCAATACTATCAGTCTAGAAGCCTCGTAGATAGCAATGAAGATGATTGCAGCAATCAGATGGATTCAAGCATAACAGACAGTGATATCGAGATACTCATGCACCTATTGGCTTTGTCAAAGAAATACGAATTCAAACAGTTATATCGAAGCCTAATCACCGAGATTTACTACAGGCTACAACCCTCGTCTGTGTTGACGATTTACAGATATGCTTTTGAGCTTGATATCGTAGAATTGCAAGATTCAACTCGACTGACTATTTTGTCTTGGTTACCTCAGATTCAAAAGACTGAGTCTTTCTACAATTTATCAGAAGAATCGATAAATCATATATTCACCGCTGAGAGTCCAGAGGTGGACAACGAATGCAAGCTCAATGCACTCTCGTCTTGGTGGTCTCATAATAAGGAGTCAGATATGACAAGCCTATGGGTGAAGTTGATAACTTGTAATAAATGATCAAAACATCTCGGCCTCTCTTAAAAACCATTGTCGCACTATAAACCCAGCTGCATGACTGTGATCTAAAGCTATAGATGCCAATAACCACTCGAGATCGACCCTAGATCGTCACAAATTGAAGGTCTCGGGTCTGCATTGTGATTGAGAGGCAATGGCCAGGTATAGAATTTTACTCAATGCTTGATCTTTTGAGCCACTCTAGAGGCGAAAATACTTTTGGAATCTCTCAAACGTTTCCAATGGGTGCATTCGGACCCAAAGCAAGAACAGTCCGCTTCATCCAATCGACGACTAGAGCAAATGAGACTCACAATTTATCAGAGCCAAAGGAAGTTCGCACTCACTCTAGAAAGAATCAGTTTAGTTGGATCAGTCCAATGGATGGAGATCGGAAAGATCTACTCTGACTGGCAGTTTTGTTCACTTTCAAATCCGTGTAATCGCTGACGTATAGTGCAGCGGGACCGAGCTGCTTAGAGCCTGACCTTCACCTGTTGACTGTTAGAGCTGGTAGGCTTTTACTAGAATGCTCTGCTATTTCCAGACTGGCTAGTACTCTTTCCGGGACATAATCGTGGTATTCGATCGGGGGGAAACGACTATTCGGGCTCGGTTGCTCGCCTGAGAACCCACAGTTCTAATTTTAACTTACTCTCTCATCTCTAAACATGATACTAGACAGTTCCCGTCCTTTAACATGGACTCTCGGAAAGATCTAGGGGAGAGAGTGCTAACCAAGTTCAGCTCTCACGCTCTGTGGGTCTACTTCCCGCCCATTGATTTTTCCCAATTTTAGAACCACCGGCTGAACAGCTTTTCGGGTCCGAATCTCACCTGAATAAGGCCCCCAACAATCATGATTCTAAGCCTCCAGCATTTGATTGTCGTTGGATTGTTGCTGCAACTTTCGGAGAGCGAGGCCATTGGAGCAGAGATCTGGCCTTCGAACGCGGAAGAGCTCGACGCCCTTGTTTTCGCTCGCGAGGGAGATCCAATAGAACCTGAAAAGACGCTCGTGTTGCTCAATCAACTAGAGGCAGCTAGCTCGGACAAATTGACCAACAGTCGAAGGCGACGAATCAAAGCTCTTTCAGAAGCGAGCAAACTTGACCCCACCAAATGCCGATTGGTCAACTACCTGCAACTTAATTTCCTCTTCTCGTATAACTCGCCATTCGCAACCAACATCATACCTTACCTAAAATTTTGCAAACGAAACTTTTTCTCATTTTGTAAGCAGAACTTTATTGATCAGGCGCAAGAGGCTATCGCAAAACTTTCAGCCGACGAACGGGCAAATGCAGCCGAGTTAGTTAGGAGAATTGTGAAGACCAGTGATGAGATATATGACCCTTATTTTTTTGTCCCCAGAACAAGCATCGTGAGCGGAACAATCGGTTTCATCGAGGAACAAACAGGGCCAATGAACTATCGCCAAAGATTGGGCAAAAAGAAGGGACGTGATGAGATTGAACGGATAGTAGGCGAGAAGGTTGGCGATTTATGTGATAACGTCAGGTTTCAGCTTGAATCTCTTGTATTCCTACTCGACGAGGACTTTGTTGATCAACTGGATACCTCTACTCGCGATTGGCTTGTCAGGGCGAAAGTTTGTCGCGAAATAGTGAACAAATTCGACGTAGTTATGGATGAAATACATGTAGTTTTGAAAAAAAGTTACCCAAAACCTCGCAAGAGCCTATTTAAGTTAGGGAGAGACCTGAAATCTAGCAGCGAGGGGCCATCTCATGATGAGCCCTAATAGATATAGCCTGGAGCTAGGTCGAGCCGCGAATATATCATCCAATACAAATGCAGTCAATCCAAAGGGACACCTGAAAGTGAACCAAGTTCGAGAACTATGAGACTATATTTGAGTTTTATCACAAATTTCAACTACATAAAACTAGTTTCAATCTGACAAATCATGAGTTCACTGCGTCGTTTGGCCAGCGACCTTTACTCTCAATGTCTGCCGCTAATCCAAAATTCTGGTGGTGCTCAAGATACCCACGAGATCCTGGGTGCAATCAGTTACCTCTGGTGCAGCCGGGTAGGCAGCAACCCTTTTGTGTAGGTTTGCTTACGTGTGAGAACGAATCCTTCGTTTTGACTTTCCTGATTCGTAATCATTGCTGACTAAGTTGGTCTAGCACCTAATGTGAGATTCCCAGAAGAATCTAACCTGGAGAACTTTTCTACCATATTGTAGAATTTCGGTAAGCGAGCAGGACTTTGCATTGGCCCGCTAGGTGAACAAAGGCGCAGTCGATGGATAATCTATGGACTCAACGGGAGAATTCATTATGTTAGCTTCCGGACAAGATGATTCACTGTAGATGCAAATCATGCGAGAGAATGTGTCTTCTAAGCAAATTACATTAACCCTAAACAAATGGGGTGCGCTCATTCGGGGAGCCATCGGAAGGGATTTGCGGCCACTCCTTGCGACATCCGCGCGTCTGCTATTTGCTCAATTCAATGACTCATGGACTATCGTTGGGCGCTTTCTGCATCTGTAGGTACTGGTGCCCGAATGGCTTGATTGTATGGAGCCAAAAGTCTGCATTGTATCTACCTGCTCGCTCCATGGTCGACCCAAACATCCTGCTCGCCCGACCAACGAACTCGCATCGCTGCCGATTGTAAACCTAACTTCGGGGCTCTGTGCCGCCCATTGCCGTGCGTCAAGTGATGGAGTGCACCCGAACCGGGAGAGTCCATAAAAACGAATAAAACCTTGTTGCTATATGCCTATGCGCCATTCGTGACCGATTATTCGAGGGTGAAAGGCAGCCTGTGTTTATGTTTGATCTTTCGAAGAGACCAATGGAATTATTTTGGACCCCATAGATTCAGCTTAAAATTTTTGTACCAATAGTGGCAACAAACGAGCATGTCTACCGAACAACAGGTACCAGAAAATCCAGCAGCCCAAGAGGCTTCTCGATCCAGGAGCATGGAGACTTCGGCGGCCAAGGTCGATTCAACTTCAGTCGAAATTCCTGCGAATCAAGCTGAACAAACGCAATCCGAACAACAGGCACCAGGTCAGGATGGTCCAAGTCAGCCCAGCTATCATTACGGAATTCTTAAGCGACACATGAGGTTCGATCCGCTGTCCGTTGTATTTGCCCTGCTTATTTTCGCTGGAGGTATCATTGGCTATGTGACAAAACAGAGCACCGCGTCGCTTGTTTCAGGAACAATATTTGCCCTACTTCTTGCAATTGCGACTTACGTCGAGGGCGCGAGAAAGAATCCCTATCCATTATTGCTGACCCTCGTTGCGCTGGCCGCAATGATGATATATCGCTTCTCCCAAAGCGGTAGCTTCATGCCAAGTGGCTTTGTTGCCCTGCTAACACTCATCATGTTGGCGAGACACTCTTACCTCTTCTATCTAAGGAGGCAAGTTGCGCGAAGTTAGATGAGAACAACACTCATGTTTCAATGCAAAACTTCTTGAAGTTTACAGAGCAAACAACCCCATTTTCTGCTCCTAAACTCACCCATGAACTCAGATGTTTATTAAAGTCAATTGCAAGCAATCAAGCGCATTCGCGAGGTTTCAAAGAGTCGGTGTTGTAAGAGTCGTATTCGAATGGTGGGCAACAAACAGAACAAGTCTTTGAGGTTAAACCAAGTCCGGCAACCACGCAAGAGTCAGTGCAAGAGCTTGGTGGGCTGCACTTTCGTTTTATCGAGGTTAGCACACCATTGACATAAACCGTTTCCGTGGTGCAATTCTTTGAGGCCAATGGGCACTCTGAGATGAGTTCCAGTTCTGCGGTCACCAAGTTGTATCTAGGATTGAAGCACGCATCGTCAATGGTGAGCCGCTTCGACATGAAGTCCGATGAACAAATCGGACAGTTGATCCTCGAGCTCGCCTTTGGTAGATTGTTTGGCCTCTTATACTTCTTCACCACTTGTCTCTTTTGGGCTCGCTGTTGTTGGCTCTCTTGAATCCAGCCGGTTGAAGCCATAACAACTATTGCGATCGTAATCGCAACAGAAAGGCCCCGCATTGTTCCTGGCGTCAATGTCTCAGATCACTATGCTTGACTTTAGTCGACTGTCTGGTTGATTCCAGGCAAAACTGTAAGGCCCACAATGTGTACTTGAAGAGCTGGCCGCCCAGCTCTTGCATCACCATGGTTACCAGGCACCTTCATTTTAAGTCTGGTGAGCTCCACCAGATGCGATTGGTCCCATCAGATGGCCGGACAATGCGAGCAGAGGCGCCGCCTTTGCATAAACATCGGGATTTATTTTCTTCAATTCTAAACTCTGCAAATTCAAAATTGGACTGCCTCAATTCGAAAGACTATTTATATATTTGAGGCCTAGAATTCGACAATGTGGAGCGGAAGTTGCCTTAGCAAGGCTCGGAGTGAGCGTGCAGTGCTCTTGATTAAGCTGGGCTCGTTCGCTTTAAAATCAGCCGGCTAGCCAGTCGTGCCGAGCGAAACGCGCCCGAATGACGTCAGTAGCTGATGGGGACCAGCCAAGTTGATTGAATTATCGGTGTCTGCATGAGCTCGCCAAAGCAAGTTCGAACTGCCATCTGCAGTTCTATGGCAATCGTAATTTATGTTGGACATGATTGGAGGCCCACCTTGCAAGCTCTAAATGGCGCTTGAATCTCTGGCCGACAGCTCTCGAGTGGCCGGTGTGCAGTTTGTCTTGTGATCTTTTCCCATGGGGAGGATGAGGAAAGGCTTCGATTGACGGCTCCTCTCACATCGTGGATGAGTCGCTCCCAAGGTTGTTGCTGTTCTCAACAACAACAACGCAGTCAGCTGGTGGCAATTTGCCGCAAACGCGTAACATATGCTAGTTAACCAGCGCGCAAATCTCCGCTCGGACTTGGCAGAAATCTACGAAATGTCCATTGTGGCCACATTGTTAGTTGCGCCACCTCGCACCCACTGAGCCTTCAAAAGGATTGAGCCGGCGGCAGTGCCACCAAAAGGCCTCTCTCTCTCTCTCTAAATCGGATGGCCGGTTCAGAATTTAGAGCGCATTCGGCGCCTCCAAAGAAGAGGCTAGTAATTGAAATCCATCACTAGCGGGGGCCTCCTCACTGTGGCGTCACGGGTCCAACGGTGGCGTCTCGCGAGTCGCTCGCTGGTCAGGCCAACGAGACGCCCAACCTGGAGGCTTAATGGACAGCACGAACTCGGCCGTAGAGGGTTAGCGAATAGGGGCTCTGCTGGCAGTCTAGAGGCGAGCGAGTCTAGGCTAGCGAGCCAGTGTAAGTGGGCGCCGCTTGGTGCTGTGCGCGTAGCTGGATGGAGGGCCAGCGTAGGCTCTGCCACCCACGCACTGGCTCGAGTTCTGGCCCCTCTGCGCGTGTGCTCATACGTGCGCGCTTGTCTCTGGGCCAGCGGGCCGCCGAGCAGCTGTTTGGGGGCTGGCGGGCGCGCATACGAGCGCTTGCCTCCAATGCGACAATACACGTAAATGGCTGAAAATAATAGTGCCACTATGCGCCGCTAAAGACAAGCGCAAAGGTAGAGAGAGAGGGACACTTTGGGCGCCTAGCGGTTTCACGAACGCTGAACTCAGGCAGCCCTCTAGGTGGGCAAAATATGGCCAACAAGCTGGTTGAAGGCTAGCCAATCTGGTTGGTGTGCTGCCGCCTCCAGTGAGACCGTCTTGTTGGCTCGAGTTTGGTTGCGTTGGCGTCGGAGCGGATTTGCCGGCGCCGCGCTGGCCGCAGCAAGTTCAAGATGTTGCTCCAAATAGCCTTAGCAAAACGCCAGTTGTACTTTATCGCAGGCAAGTGGTGGCAGTAGAGTGAGGAGGAAGAGGAGAGGTGGAAAGGCAATGGAGCCGCGGCAGTGGGCTGCTCCAGGTTGGGCAACATTATCGGGCTTCGTTTTGGGCAAGTGGCGGTGGTATTAGATGGAAACGATAAGAGAGGAGAGGGGAGCGCGATTTTCTTGCTGCGCAAATTTAAAACCTTTCCAAGGAGCAACCTTTTCAAGGTAAGTAGGTTGGTGGAGAAAGTTTTGCGTTGCTTTGAGAGCAAAGCTATTTAGATTGGAACCTGATTCCGACCTCTTGGGGCTAGATTCTGGAGGAGTGTAGTCTTTGAGGTGGAGTGGCGGTTCAGTTTGCGTTCAGTTTACGTTTGCGGCTGGATTTTTGCTGGAAATACCAGTCTTGCGCTCGCCCTTGGCCAACTCGGCCGCTTATATCTGAGACAGAATCGGTGACGTAAGATGAAGCGGCCGCAGTTTAATGGAACCAGACTCTGGCCGACGGATGAGTTGGTTTAACTGCTTTTAAAAAGCGGCCAGCTTAGTTTGGTGAGCGAGGCAAAACTCGGCCCACCATTAGAGAGGCGGCGGCGGCAGCAGACGCAGGCGCAAGCAGGTAGGCAGGCAACAAGTTGTCCACCGATGGCCAGCGCGACGGCGAGCGATCATTATCAGCTGGAGCAGAGCTCGGGCCCGCCGCCTCTCGTTGGCCGCGAACCAAAACACTGAAGGGCTTCCCGGGGGGGCGAAGTGTCAAAGGCTGGGCTTCCTTCACGCTCGGCCGCTTCCGCTTTGGTGGCCGCCTGAGGTGGCGGCCAGTTCTGACAGTTGCCGGCGCCAACAATGGCCGCAGCGGCCCTCTCCGTTTGCCTCCACTCTTCGTTTGGATCCAAACTGGGACTCGAGTTGTGATGCAGATCAAGTGACAGCGCCAGCGGCCAATCGGTGGCCGCGGGCGCCAACCCAACTCGACTGGGCGCCGCCGCCGGCTCCATTGTAAGGCCGCTCGCTCGGCTCGCTTGAAGCTCCGGGACCGGAACCAGGGCGCTCGGCTCTGGCAAAGCCGACGAGAGCGCCAATGCAACAGCCGGCGGCCGGCGACTGCTGCGAACCTGGAGCAGGTTTAGCTGGCCTGTGTTGTTTGCCTTTGTTGTTATTGCCTCTGTTCTGTTTAAACGGCCGCTCAGCTGAGCCACTTGTTTATATATGTTTGTCCTCCTCGTCAGGGCTCAAGCCGAGCGCAAGCAACCGAGATAACAACAAGTGCGAAGCCACGTGAGAATCTCGTCGGGCCGAAAGGTGCTCAAGTGGCGTTCAGTTCGGCTGGCCAGCAGCAAGCCGGTTGGAGTGAGCAAAGTTTTGGGGGGGGGGGGGGGGAAGAGAAGGGTAGTTTAAATATTGCACTAGCCAGGGCGCTAACTGTAGTTTGGGGGCCGCTGCAATGCGAATGGCGGCGCTCATTACCTGGGCAGCCGGACGGAACGGCCGCTAGTCCTGGCTGCCTGGCCGCCTTGCTCAGCGCTTCAGCTAGGGCGGCCGCAACGGGTTGGTTGCAGTTTTGTCTGCGCCAGCCTCGCTCGCCTCCTAATGGGCAGTGCAAAGTATTGGAAAACACGAGGACGATTAGGTGGATGCATTCGCGCGGCTCCCCTGCCGCATCTCGTCCCCCCAGAGTTTGGCCTTAATTCGTTAAGACGCCTTCAATGGAGAGGCGGAGGGCCAACTGGAGGCTGGCAGCTCACCGCCTGGCAGCCTGCAGCCGGCGGTGGTGCAATTTATTTCACGCAAAAGCGAATGGAGCCTTCGGAAGTGAGCGAGCCGGTTCAATTTAGCCGCCAGAGTCTCCATCCCTCATGTTCGTTCTACCTGTTGGCCGGCCAGCTCTGCCAAACTCGGCCAGCTCGAGCTCTGAATGATGAGCCAGGCAGGCGGCCGGCCGGCCAGCCAGCCAGCAACACTGGTCCGCCTTCCAGGACACTGATAGCGCCAAGCAAACACTGGCCGCCCAGAGTTGGTTTGTTGGTTGGCACACTTTTCGCTGTTTATCTTGGCTTTTAATTCAGATTTGCTCGGCTGAATTGAAATGGCCACACTTGAGCCTCCAAAGACGACAACCACGACAGGAGGAGCTGCTCGTCGGCCGCAACTCCGGCGCCCGAAGAGAGTTGGGCCGAGCAAGAGCAAGGAGAGCGGCGCTCACTCTCTCGCAAAACTTTGTGTAGGAGTTGGCTCCTATAGGTTTACTCTGCTCCAACAATTTCGCAAGCTTGCCTCTGGGTGGCAGCAGTGGCGGCGCCAAACTCCGGCTGACGTGGCCCACAAATGGGCTCAATCCGAGACGGCCGTTAGTCAGCCAAATCGCTGCCAATGGTGCCGTTACATTAGCTTGCAAGTGGGCCGATCTGGCTCGCTGCTGGCCAATCGAGCTACCGGCGGCGGCGGC
>ENA-UOVY01000213-UOVY01000213.1-plant-metagenome-genome-assembly--contig:-NODE-213-length-36034-cov-634.697157_pt1 | contig 36034 bp, 32 predicted proteins | sample MGYA00249840_ERZ761561 | MGnify/ENA primary metagenome ERZ761561 (study PRJEB28882, sample SAMN05720143) | plant metagenome | isolation source: Guanajuato, Mexico | place: Mexico:Guanajuato, Mexico...
TAGTTGGTCCGAGCCAAGAGGTGATATCAGAACCCTGATGCAAATGCACACGTGGTCCACAAATTGCAAGTGCAAAATGCTCGAGCGAGTGCACGCTTGTTCAAATTGCACTCCTCCGCTCATTCCGAGCACAGTGAAGGTAGCTATTCAGTACCAAAACGACAAAAATAAATTAGGATCCTATGGATCTGGACTATCACTCTGCTAGGCGACTCTCATGTTGTTAGGTCGACATATGGTAGATTCCGGGGTAGGGTGACCGGTTGGGCTCCTGTAGTCAGCATTTATTTAAGACTAAATCTGCTCGTGTTCAAGTGCACCCAGCGTAGGATGCTGAGATTGCCTTACAGCTCGACTAGATGAGGGGTTGCGGTTCGATTTGTGCGAACCCAATATCACTGCCACTATGGCAGTCAAGCGCGTCAGGTCTACAGCGGGAGCAATTTGCTTTGTTTTCGTTCTGTTCTGAGGCATCCATAACTCTGCCACATATCATGGGCTTTAGTGAGACCAGCGAGTCTTCTTATTGGTGAACATGAAATGGGATGTTGGCAAAGCACTCTATAGACCCGTCTCTTAAGTTATTGGGCATGATCTCTCCCGGAAGCACGATGAGAAAGTGTTGTAATGCGATTGACCTTTCGACCAGCAACGAATACGCTGATGCCTCACTAAGGTTCACAAATCGCTCGAGGAAAGGGTCGTTAGAGGTTCGCCTTGCCATACTGGCCATGTAGGATCAATATTTGGCCTGAGACTTCCTCCGATCATTCTGGACGGATTTGTTCATTCAGAGTCCAGAGTCAGAAAATGTAACCGCACCACAATTCTAACAACCAACAGGAAGGTTTATTTGAGCGCTCAGATTTTCTGATGTTCATCTTTTCATCAGAAGCGTGGATCCTCTCCTCCTTTCTGAGCTAATCGGAGTTATAGTTCTTTTAAAGAAGAACCTGATCAAAACTAATTTGATCACAATTCATAGCCCTTGCTTTGACATTGTCCGTCTCCATTCCCCTCAATTCTCTTTTGCAGCAGCCCACTACGGGCTCCTCTTCTCTTTCTCACTGGACCATTCGAGCAGTTGTTTCCGCTCTACGCATTGGAGTTGAGCGAGAGTAGTTCTAGCTTGAAGTTTGCCCCCACAAAGGAAATCAAATAGAGCTGAAATGGAGCTGGCTTCGAATTGCTCGATGAATTGGGAATTCAGACTATCAGTCTTTGTACTGCTTACCCTTAGTAGAGTATTTATTTTTGGTCTAGAATTCCAAAACCAAAACTTCGAAAGGCCCTGTTGTTAGGCCCTCGGTGAAAAGCATCGGCTATGATGGTTCTATGATCGGGCGCGCACGTAAACTCAAAACCCAGAGCAGACATGTAAGCAGCGCATTATTATTCGTACGCCTTAGCGCGAGCACTGATGAGATACGATAGGATGTTGAGTCAAATATTAACATTCTCCATTTCAAGTTACCTGGCCGACCTCCTTGTCAAGTGTTCTATCAGAGACACTATTCTTGCTCAAAACACAACCGAGAGGCCAAGAACAAATACGATGCCTCTGGAGTGACGATGACTGCGATTTTTATTGACATATCGGATAATACAAGAGTTCAGATCATGTGACAGATAAGGGTGCACTCTATCTACCTACCTTGTGGAACCCTGGATCATTTGAGGCAAATCACACTGTAATCAAAATGATGCGGCACGAAATCACACATAGATTCCATTCCACGTTCAAAGTTTCATTTAGTTGCCAACTCTGTGATAGACCCATGTTTTATGGTGTGAAATGCAAAGATTGCAAGTATCTGTGTCATAAGAATTGTGCTGCTAAGGCTCCACCATCATGTGGCCTACCTGAGGAGTTTGTAGATATGTTCGTTCAAACGATAACAACCAAAGGAGACGACAGCTCATGGGGGACGAGACAAAACTCGGTGACAGCCCAAGAGTGGGAAATTCCTTACGAGGAGCTGGTAGTGAACGACGAGATTGGCAATGGAGGATTCGGTTGCGATAAGGTGCTCAAAGGATACTGGCACGGCGATGTTGCCATCAAAAGATTAAATATGCCGACCGAAACGATTGATAACGAGAAAGTTCTTGATAGAATCAAAGAAATGTTTCGCGAGGAAGTAGCTAATTTCAGGAATACTAGACACGATAACTTGGAAATTTTCATGGGTGCCTGTATGAACCCCCCAAAACTGGCTATAATCACAACTTATTGTAAAGGAGAAACATTATTCGACCAAATCCACTTGCATAAAAACAAATTCAGCCTCGGTCGAATTATAGCTATAGCCCAGCAAATATGTTTAGGCATGGCCTATTTACATTCAAGAGATATTGTGCATAAGGACCTCAAAACAAAGAATATATTCTATGACAACGGCCAGGTGATAATTACCGATTTTGGTTTATTTTCACTCAAAAAAATCTGTAGAGCAACTAGAAAAGGACCATGGTTACCAGTACCAAGAGGGTGGCTATCGTATCTTGCACCAGAGTTGATGAGGAAATTGAATGCCCATTATGGATCCGAATGTAACAATCTGAACTTTAGCTTTTCCAGTGATGTGTACGCTTTTGGAACTATCTGGTATGAACTACTCACCGGAGACTTGCCTTACAGAAATCCGTCTCCTGAAATAACCATATGGCAAGTCGGTCGTGGTTTGAAACAACCACTGGTCAATCTTCACGCTCCAAGGGAGATTAAGAATATATTACTGATGTGTTGGTCAGCAGAGAGACCCAAGTTCCCCGACTTACGCAATCTAATCGAATCTTTGCCCAGGAAACGAGTTCAAAGATCTTCGTCGTTCCATCAGTGACCTCTCTGAAATCAACTCAACACTCTACACTAGCACATAAGTTAGTTTCTATTGATAGCTACTGAAAATTTACCGGAAGCTACAGTTGGACATTCAATAGTTGGTTACTGATTGATCTGCACAACTTGTGGCCTACACTGGTCGACTTGGTTTTATACAGCCTCTTCCAGTCGACCAGTTATTGGCTAGAGGATCCATATGAGCTCGCAAATTCAGTCGATTTCGATCTCAGGTCATCTATAAGCGCCTTCTCTCTTGACCCAATTGAGGACTCAATGATGAGAATATCTCATACATATGCATATTACATTGTTGATTGGGCTCTACAAAAGCCGGGCATGAGACCCAGTCACAGCGACGAAAAGAAGGATCCTCAAAGTTCATATCATGTTTCCCGTAGTTATTATCACTAACAAGGACAAGAGCCATTTATTCGACAGATTAACCGATCAGCGGTATTCGAGCCTATGGTCTTTCGCCCTCACTTTGAATAAATAAATTATTATTTCTGAGTAATCGGTATTCGGTGTAACTATTCTGCTTCTCAGATATGTATGGTAGATAAAATGAGCGAATTACAATGGGTGAGTTGTGTAAGTCCAACATCCTATGTGTTGATAATATCTTCCAATCTTTGATTGATTTTGAGTAGTCTGGCTCATTTTCAGACGTCGTCTTCTGACTTGAATCTATGAGGTAGTGACATTCCTCTGGTCTCACATACCTGGTTATCTCCTCTTTGTTCATATCATTAAAGTCTGTGTGAATTATTCTGGTAGGTAGTCCTCTTAAGTTGGGATTGTTCTCTTGAAGTTTCGGTAACTGTCCTCGGAAGTCGGAGCGAATGAAACGCATCCGGTACCGATCTGAGCTCGGTAGAAAAAAGCTACTGGGATATCTGTACCATTCTTTTCCGTAACAAACGTTAATATGTCCACCAACTGGCGACAGATTGTCTCTCTCTGCTGTCAGTGACCTTAATATGGGTCTGAAACCGTCCTTATCAGCAGATTTAAGGTCAGCGAACACATCGAATGTTGCGCGGAATCCTGAAATGATTACAATTTGGTCATGTTAGTGGCTGAATCCAACATTCTGTTGCCATAGTTATCAGGTGACTTACCGTGATGTAATGAAATGACTCTCGACAAAGAGAGACCCAAGAATGCTAGACAGCAGACACAGACAATCACTTTGAAGACGGGGGATGAATAAGGTTGCTTTGTTCCTACAACAAATTGTTCAATTAGTTTGATCGTAAGTGCAGCTGAGGCACATATGAGTGGGTATATGGGGTACATGAATCGTTCTTCCTTGTGAGATTGCAGGGAAAATATGATTAACCATGATAACATGCTTATGACGCAAATCCAGTGACTAGATTCCAACATTTTGTGTTTCCTCGTCGTCATGAAAATCTTGCTCAATATCTTGGGACGCGAGTTCGTGTTAATGAGAATGAACTACGCTTGAATTCAGCCAACAGCTATGATACTCACCAACATGGGTAAACTAAATAGACTTGCCAATAAGACAAGGTTAAAGTTGAGCATTAAGTTTATAAAATAGTAAGCTGGACTTTCGACTCCGTAGAGATCGGGGCCAGCATGAGTACTAAATACATTGTAAAAGACGGCATTAAGTGGGGCGACTACAAATTTTCCGTAGTAGTACGAGTCAACAAGTATTAAGGGCACCTGTAGGATGAGAGTTGTTGGAATTGGTTCTTTACTTAATTCTAGGATGACGGATAAGTATGGCCAACTTACTAAAATCATTGCACCATAGACAAGGGCAAATAGTATAAAGTATAGTTGCTTTCTTCGGCTTAGGAGCATGGATGTCGCGATAGGAATGCTAGGAAGTGAGATCAGGAGCACATTAGTACTAATCAATATCTGCAGTCATAAGACTTGTAAGAGCAATTCAAGAACACTTACTATGCAATGGCTGCATACGGCCAGCCAACAAGTATCGATATGCCAGCCGCAAAGATAGTCATCTTATATTGGTCACAGAACCATGATCCGAAGGTGATCATAGTAAGATGCATGGACAGGGTGTTTGGCAAGAAAGATGTTGAAGCGAAGTACATGCCGCTAGACATGAGTAGGAAGGCCATGCAATAACGGGCAACACTTGTTCCGGCACATCGACTCAAGCCTCTGTAGGGGAAGAGAGACGCGGGTTTAGTAAGGAACCTCTGGTTGGAGTCGCAGCTGAATATAGGTTTTTAGAGTTACTTACATGCAGAAATATAATTCGCAGAATATACCTAGACATGCGATAGCGATTCGAGTAAAGTAAAATAGTATCAACTCATTTGACGTTACGAAAGATATCACGAACGAAGGCCAGATATAAGTCCATATATAGAAATATGACCTAAGGGCAAATTGGGGCGAGTACTCCCATGTGAAATAACCGTTTTTATATATGAGATAGTGGCCGATTTCCCAATAGTTGTATGTTTCATCGCAATCATATATAAGGTTGTAGAATGCCGACAAAAGTCTAACTGATATGAGCAAAGTTATCAGAAGCGAAGAGTTTTCCGGCAACCTTGGCTTTCCCATCCTATCACCCCTTTTGACAATGTGAACAGTCAACAACAATCTGACGAGCTCGTGCTCTGCTGTTGCTGGTTGGTGAAATCGCTTATATATTACCTGTTATAATAAGTTTCGATTGCTAGGATTAAATAGTGAAGGGTTTAGGATGAGAGATGGATTCGAGTTGTGACAAAATCGTTGTTTGATGAAGATGCATAATGTATCATTCGAAATTTTTTGACGTACTCTGTTCATTCTATTTCGGCCGATGCATGGCCTTACGAATGATGCATCCGCGAATACAATGTGTTCGTTCAATTGATTCCAGAGACGCATCACAAAACCTCAGTCTATCTAGCAACATCGATGACAACACTTATCATTATATATCCACTACACCCCTGTCTATCTTACTCTAGTTGGTTGGTGCCAAACTATAAACGAAACACTTCAGGATTACGCAAAATTGAACCAATGCCGTGACCCGCAGCGAGGGCGGATGACAGGTGATTTTGATAGCGGATCTCGCTACACCGTTTGATAGTGAAGAAACCATCTAAATGTTCTCACAACATTGTAGTTTGATTGCTGGCGATTTGCGTTGAATACAAAGTTCTAAAATTTCAACATATGTGAGAATTCAGCTCGAGAAGTCGAGAACAGATACATAACCCTAGTCTTTGTCTTGAAGGTACACTGGCTAAAATGCCTGAAGTACGAACGCAACAATTTTGAATCTCGAATCTATTTTGCCTTAAATCCAGATGGGTATTATTTGAAAAAGATGCATTCACTCCATGTATCCAATATTTTTACAACGAGTGCTCGCCTGTCTTATCGCAACGAGGAAAACTTGTTTGATCAAGATAGTCTCAAAATCGAAAGTCGAGCCAATTTCGCAGAGCTCCATGAGTTTGAAACTCAAAGCTTCAGAACTGTGAAATCGATGCCTATCCTGAGAGAGATACTACAAGGTGCTAAGACGGAGCTCATCATGGAGCTTATTAAATAGCGAGACGTTAGCTCCGGGATCAACTATTTCTCAGCTCAAGAGAACATCGACACGCGATCGATCCCAGCATAGAGGGCTAGTGTCTGACTATTGACCTAAAAGTGTCGCTCGGCAATGAGAAAGTGGAAAAGGTAGTCTCGCAAGACAGTAGAGTCTTGGCCAGGACAAATAAGTTTGTACTGATAGGTTCTCACCACAACAAATCGCTATCGTTGATCGAAAGAAGCTAGTATCAGCATGATGGCCAGGTTGCTGTGGGTTGATCAGCTGTCTTTGAGTGCCAAAATGGTGTGATTTAGAGTTCATCAAGCAATACTTCTTGGAACTCATCCCGATAGTCATCTAATCTTCTCAGAGAGAACTCTGCTCCTTTTGAAATGGGATGGAAACAAAGTTTGAGCGAGCAGAAGGATAAATTTATTGAACCTATCTATGGAAACTCGTTCGGTTAATTGGCCAGAATTGGATCAAGAGGCTGCGCGTTGGGCCGTTGGAGTTGCAGGTTTGGGTGCTGGTTGTTGTTGCTGATTATTATTATGGGCATTGTTGCTCAAGGTGAACGAGAATCCGTTCTTGTCTTGATTGAAGTCGAGCGCTGTGTTGCCGAACTTCTGCGTATAACCTGGTGACAAAACACCAAGACCAATGGAGAACTTGTCGTCATTCTTCGGTGGGTTGTGAGGCGGAGCTAAGTTTGCAGGTGGAGCCTCTTGCTGTGGTGCAGCTAACTGGGGCTGGAAACTTGGCTCAATGGAAGGGGGACCGACTGTTGTGCTAGTTGGGGCCTGTTGACTGGCGAACATGCTCGTCTGGGGTTGCACCTGCGCGAGCTTGGCGTGCGCTTGCTGGGCTGCGAGTTGTTGTTGTTGTTGTTGGTGCTGCTGCTGCTGTTGTTGAACCTGCGGTTGATAGAAGACTCGAGCTGGTTGGCTCGCGTAGCGGGGATCTGCCTCGAGCTCAGCATCATCCACTAGGGTCGACATTTGAGGTGCTTGCACCCTTTGTGGCTGCTGTGGCTGGGCCTGTGCCTGTGCCATCATCTGTGATTGTTGGGCCTGATTGGCGGCGGTTTGCGCAAAGTGAGGTTGCTGCGCTGCAAACTGCTGGCCAGCTGATGCTTGCGATGGGTCAGTTGGCTGAGGCTGTTGCTGCAGTTGATTAGCTAGCGATAGTTGTTGCTGAAAGTATTGGAGCTGTCTGTTTGCAGCGGCTAGTTGCGCACTCAACGCTTGCACCTGATTTTGCAATTCAGCCGTAATCGGTGGACGCTGGGCTGCAAATTGTTGCGGCTCATGATTTTGTCGCGCCCAGTTGACAAGCTGCTGTGCTGCGACAACCTCTTGGAGGATGCAGAGAGTCACGGCTATTTTCAGGATGATTGACCCAATTTTGGCGGCGAGGAGTTCCATTGTGTATTGGTTGAGTTAGCGTTTTGAGGATTGAATAAGCTTTTCCAGTTTTCTGATGATCGAGTTTTGAATCTGACCTTATGGGAAAACAACGAGCTCGTCTGAGATGACATAAGAGCCTTGGGAAGGATGGACAGCTGCGCTAGTTGGGCGCCCACGAGAATACACGATTCAAAGCCCTATTAGTGCGTACAAGCCGCCGATAGAGTGGGCATGGGTTGGCGGCCTTAGCTGTCCACTTGCCACTCGGGCGATGGACTTGCCTACCAGCAGATCATGAAAATCATGGTGAGAAAAACTCAAGACACACTGCGAGGAGCTTGAGGGATACACGCACACCTGCTCATTGTCTAGCCGAAAGCAAGGCAGCGCATTTAGTTTCGGGCAGAGTTGTAATGACATTGACTGCAATAGCAACAGAGTGCAAAGATGACCGCATGGCTAGGAGAAAACACGAGCTAGATACTGTGAACTGGCTCGCCTACTGTATTGTAAACCTGTTGACCACCTACCAGTGCAAGTCAAAATTTTGCCCTCTCGAACTTGGGCTGGAGCGTCCGGCTTGGGGCGAGCCACTGGCAAGAGTAGACCGGCGCTTGGTTGTAGACCAAGCAAGTTGCTAGCTGGGCTAGACAAATTGTCGGCAAATTCAATCCACTCGAGTGCTCGATTACAATGCCAGCTGGGTGGAGATTTTGCCGCCGATAGGTCAGCAGTTTAAATTTGCATTTGGACGCGAGAGTGGAGGCTGATTAATTTCGAGTTGGTTAATTCAACCGAACGAGAGTAGCCAGGTGTGGAAATGGGTCGAGATCTCGGCGGCCCGCTCGTCGTCGTTGTCGGGCCAGCCTTTGATCGGGACGTCAAGCCCGATGGAGTTTGAGTTGCGTTACAAGCTTGCTCATTAGCATTTGTTGGCGGCGTCGGCGGTAGAAGTGGGAGCAGCAGCAAGCTTCCCTAGCCATTAGTCTGGGTGTACTTTTGGCCAGGATAAACTCGGCTTTAATGCCGGCTAAATCTGCCTCGACACACAATAAGCAGCCAACCCCTTGCGAGGGTTCGCTCTTGCGACTGCATTGTATTCGCGTTGCTCTATCAGGCTGCCAAAGCAGCCTAGAAGGAGCCGGCGCCGAACCAGCCAGCCCCAAACTCGCCTTGCTCATCCAAGAACCAGTAGCTACCGAATGGAGTCAATTGTCCGTTGAGTGCTCAAGCGGCAGCAGCAGGGGTAGAGTTTCTTCCCGGCGGCCGGCTACTATTATTGTTATTGCAGGATCGGACTGGATTTGTCCAGGTGAGCCACTTGTTGCTACTGTCTCGGCGCTCCGCCTGTCAAGCTTGCCGGCGCCGCAACTCAAGTCGGCTAACCAGCCCCCCTGATTGCTAATCGAGTATTGTAGTCAACCAAGCTTGCCGACTGACTGGGCAGAGTGGTTGTGGTGCTAGCGGGAGCGGGGAAGCTTCGCCCAATTGGAAAGCGGTGGCTTATCTGCGCCGATTTTAGAACTTGCCTCCCTCCGTCCCACTCGCACGCTCGTTTCGCAAACCAAGGTAACAAGTCCCTTGTCATCCAAATTGGGCTGGCAGGCAAGAGATCTCAGTTGCGTAGAAACTCTCCTCAGTTGACACCGAAAAGAGCCGCCACTAGAAGCGAACACTCCGCAACCTATCACAAAGACCGTCGCCCCCATTCAAAATGTCCTACGATACGCGCGCGTTTGGCGACTTTGGCTGGTCCTTCGTGAACGCAGGTAATTAGAGCATCCTCGAGCTGAAGCAAGATTGTCGAAATGGTTACTGAGCGGCACGAAGCTAACCCTCCAATTTTTATCAGGCGAAAAATATCGGAAGTTGCAGGATGTTTCGGCCGAAGAGCAGCTGATGATGTGCGGCATCTTCAAGCAGGCGACCATGGGCGACTGCGAGGTCGATGGTGAGTAACTCTCGCTCATGTTTTCCTCCTCGCCGACTTGATCCACAGCTAACAAAATTGTCGCTTCAATCCAACAGAGGCTAAGAAGAGCGAGATCGAGAACAGGCAGAGAGCGGAGTGGCTCAAGCACAAGGGCATGGACACAATACTTGCGATGCAGCTGTACATCGATAAGGTGGAGGACCTAGCGAAGGTCTATCGCGGGCCAGAGGAGGCCGAGACGGAGGCGGCAGCAGCAGCAGCAGTGGAGGAGGAGGAGGGAGGCGACAAACGAAGTGATTGATTGGGAGCCAACAAGACAAATCGGAACACCCTAAGCTTAGGCTCCGCGCGCCACCAAGACTCTCCTGATCCAGCTTAGTAGGGTTATTGAACTGGCAACATAAACTTGACGCTCCCCCTTGGGCTGAATCCGGCGCCCATAGCGAGGAGATCAAACTCTCATCGTTGGCGCCTAGCTTAATCGCAGTAGAGAGAATCCTTTGACACATTGATTGGTTGGCTAAGGTTGAGCCGGTCTCACCTCTCGCTTGCGTTCGTGCGGCGCTAAGCAAACATCATGGCCCATCCCTAGCCAGCCCCAGGAAAAGTCGGCGAGGGCGAGGGCGAGGGCGTGGGAGAGGGACGAGTTGTCCGTTAGTGCCGCTGCCGCAGCTTCCCCTCGAAAGCAGCTGGTAAACTCGTGATGGCAACATTCACAAGCCTCGTGTTTTGTGGTATCCGGACCATTGCCAGTGTCAGCTCATGATTCAGAGGGCGCAGGCAAGAGCCACCCTGGTTAATTGGAGTATAATTTCCTTTGTCAGCTCTCATGTGTCTGGCACACAATCGGCCGGTCGGCCGGCCGCCAATTAAAGGGCGACCTGCCAGACTAGCGAGTGGGCTTGTTTGATTGCCTTCGTGGCACAAACTAAACATCGAGCATTTCTCTCTCGCTGCTAATTGTAATTTTTAGCACTCTACCCGCTGAACGGACGGCTCTCATCTTTCTAGGCAATGGAGTCGCAACAATGCATTGAATTCAATCCCTCGCTCATGTGAGATGGCTGGCCTGCTAGCCTGTCGCTGCTGCTGCTGCAGCCGAGAGCATCTAGGCGCTCTTCCAAGTCTCCAGGATCCGCCTACATTGTTTATTCTAGTGCAAGTCTGGATACATATGGAAAACGAACGAAAGATCGTGAACGACTGCCTGCAGGACGGTCTCGGCGGATGCTCGCGCACCTCTGGCTAGCTGCCATCGTGGAAGAGGGTTAGCTGCGCGCATAGCTCGCAGTGCATTGAGTTCTCGAAACTTGGAGTTAGGGCAGTTGGCCGAGAGTAATTTCGTATGCGACCGATGACTGTGATGGTTTCGCACGGCCCTACGGTCGGCCATCGTTCCGAAAACAGTACGAAACTGTGGCTTGTTTGTTCGAGGGCGCGGTAGCACCAGTTTGCACCGGATATGAGTGTTTGTTCATTTCTCTACCGCTTTCGTGATAAAAATGGAAAGAGAACGATCTCAGGCCGGCAACAATATTTGAAGGTTTCGTACGGCTCCGGTTCGTACGACTGAAAGCTTTCAGTCGTACGAAACCACCAGAGCCATCGGTCGCGTATGAAAGTAGGGCCAACAGCCCTAGTTGGAGCCGCCAGCAGAGAGACTCAACACTTGAGATTTAGCAGAATACTATTACTCGCACTCAGGCCCATGAACCTCCCCCATCTTTCTCTCTCTCTCTCTCTCTTTCTTTCTCTCTAACTAGCAAAACTCCGCTAGCTCGACAACTTTCGTCTGAGTACGTCGGCCGTTTAGTAAACCCAACCGAGAAATGTTGGTGAATAAAAACTGATTGATTTCGGCAAATTCCCAAAGCGGCCGATGAAAACTCCTAGCCAGTCCTCCAGAAACTAGAGAAGCCACACATTTGGGCGGGCAAAGTTGGTGAAGGAAACGGACTGGCATAGAGAAAGAGAGACAGAGACGGAGAGAGGGAAGGAGCGAGCGAGGCAGTGTTACCATGAAGACACGACAACAGCCAATCGTTATCTGTGGGCCGAGCGGGTCAGGCAAAAGCACACTACTCAGACGGCTGCTTGCCGAACACAAGGACCTATTTGCCTTCTCAGTTTCTCACACCACGAGGCAACCTCGCAAAGGTGAGCTCGATGGGCGCGAGTATCATTTTGTTAGTCCAGAGAAGATGCTCAAGATGATCGAACAAAACGAGTTCATCGAGCACACTAATTTCTCTGGCAACTATTATGGCACAAGCAAGCGCGCGGTCATGGAGGCATTACAAAAGAGACGAAATCTGATCTTGGAGGTAGACATTGAGGGTGTTAAGGCTCTGAGTAGCATCAAAGAGCTGAAACCCATTCTCATATTCATTAAGCCGCCATCCAAGCAACTCCTCCTCGAGCGTTTGTCTTCCCGGGGCACTGAAACCAGAGAGAACCTAACAAGACGGATAGAACGCGCCGAAGAGGAGCTTAAGATTGCCGAAAGTGGCTGTCTCAAGTTTGATCTAGTTTTAGTGAACGACGACCTAGACGCTACATATAGAGGCTTGAAACACTTCTTGGCCCTGTCCTGAATCGCCCGCACAATTGGCGTCCCTAAACGATGATAGGAGAACCAGGAGATTTGTAAGCAAAGATGCGGTGTATAGTATTTTATTTGAAGGATATCAGTAGTCGCCTGCACCACATTGATCTTGTTGTCCTTGGTCAGGCTTCGCTTCAATTTTGATGAGGTCATCAATCCGGAGAATGGTGATCGCAGCTTCGGTTGCGAACTTAAGAGACTTGATCTTGGAGATGGAGGGCTCCAGAACACCCGCCTCCTTGTTGTCTCTCACCTGGCCGCTTACTAGATCTAAGCCGACCCACTTTAGATTGGCATGCTCGGCCTTAGTTTGGGAGCTGTTGTGGTAGGCTCTCAACTTTGCTACGAGGTCCGAGGCATCTTTAGCCGCGTTTACAGCGAGAGTCTTGGGTATGATTAATAAACTCCTAGCAAACTCAGCAATCGCAAGCTGTTCGACACTACTGAGCGAGGTGGCGAAGCTTTCGAGGTAAATTGACAATGCAGCCTCAACGGCGCCACCACCAGGTACCAGTTTCTTAGATTCAAGCACTCGTTTTACGGTGCAGAGCGCGTCATGGATTGAACGCTCCGCCTCGTCTAGAAAGTACTCGTTTGGTCCTCTGAGAATTCTCTTTCTCTGGTCCCCAAGTTGGCCCGGGTCATTCACCAACATATGGACTCCAAGCTTCATCTTTGCCTCATGGAGTGAACTGGCGAGCTCATCAGTAGGCTCACATGATACACGCAAGAGGCCTGGATGACCACTTCGTTGTTCGCACCCCCCAGTATCTCGATTCAGTGATATGATGAATTACAGATGGATCGCACAAGTTCATGACAACTAACCATCGTCAAGTTGCTAGATTTCAATAGCGTTAAACGGAATTTCGGCAAGATTTCGCCAAATCGAAACTTTCCAGCCATTCTGAATAACATTCAAATTACTCAACGGACATCTCAAGGTTGAGTCGATGAACTAGACCTTAAATGATGGGATTTTCGCTAGAAGGATCGGATCGGATCAAATCCTGAAGCCCTCTTTGTGCCATATGGAAAATCTTTCGTTGCGGAACATGGAGAGATGGTTGATATTTGATTGTAGAGTTCGAGCACATCCGCCCGCCTCTGTCATTTCTATCATGGCAGTTCGCCGGCAAGCTCGAACATTTATTCAGCGGTTGAGATTAGGCGACAGGAATCAACTCTGATTCGTATCTATCTGGCATGGAGTTTGTTTTTGCGAAAGTTAGCTCCACGCCCAAGCCGCAGTTGTTTCCACGATTGCGAGCCATTCGCATGTAACCCTGCTCGCCCCATCTAGTACCCCAAGAATTTTTCTATGCAAGACATACATGTGGTGGATCGAGCGGTTAGAGATCGGTTTCTAGCTTCTCGGGGGGGAGGGGGGCTATAAATAAAGATTGCTTAGACACTCACCAGGATCCAGTAGTCGCCCAATATGGAATCGGTCCCATAGCCCACAATAAGAACTGCATGATCTAGCTTGTCTTCGGTCTGAGGACAGTCCGGATCGAAGTAGACGCCCGACTTGTAGCTCTTGAATCCGTAGCTGCTGGCGCTTACACGGGCCGCTAAGGGTCCATCCCGGAGGAGGTTGACCAAAATTGAAGCCTCGCTTTGATTCGTAAGGACGTAGTAATATGGAATTTCGACTGCCGTCTTTGCTGGATCGGTTGTGCATGTTTCTGCAATGCCCTTGTAAGGATAATCTCTCTCAGTCTCCACTTCCACATCATCGTCCATCGCTAGGCCAGGAGTTCCGGACTTACAAGCCTGATTGTATCTGGAACAATCGATGAAAGATTGAGCACTCAGGTCAGTTAGGTTGCGAGTCGTTCGCGCTCCGTAGGCTTCGTAAACGCCAACCTGTTGATCTGGGTTAGAATAGAGCCTTGTGCCAGAAAAAAGCATTCAAGAAGATTCAACTTGCCGTTGCAAACGCCCATCCCGCGTTACAAATAGGACCTGTGAATCTAGAGAATTGAAATGTCTGCCAAATTCAGACGGCACTCGTAAATGAAGTTCCTACTAACCTTGGTCTTTTACTGTCGTGATCAACCCTTTTTCTCGTAGATCAAACTCTTTGGGCGCTTTGTCGAGACTGGCACTGGAAACCAAACTAATCAGTGTCCAGCCCAGAAAGGCAGACGACAAACTCGAAGGTATACTCGACATCTGTGACGTATTCACTCTGAAATAACGCACTGTACCAGATCGATTCATTCGGACGTTGTGATCTGAGCAACGTTGTATAAATCTCTCGAATCAAGTTCTAATCCATTCGCTGCTTGGGCAAGATGGCCCAATCTGACTGTTTTCGTTTTGGAGCGCCTCATGGACAGGTGCTCGCAGTTCAAACTGACTGATTCTGAGCGATTAGATTCAAAGTGATTTCAAATGACGATTCGATTTATGTTTCTCACAACTGAAATAAGTATTGATTCTCAAACGATATAAAAGTGGTCACCATACAAAAATCATTCTTTCCCCGCCTAGATGATGCACGGCTACGAGGCTAGGCTCTATATCAGCCCTATTGAAAGAGATAATTGATCTGGACTTGTCGAGGGTCTCCTGCGGCGGTTACCATGCGACGAGTGCCTCAACCAGAAGCCCACAATCGTTACCTCTATTCCGAGCCATTCGCATGTAACCCTTCTCGCCCCATCCAGTTCCCCACGAATTTTTCTACTCATTTGAAGCGATTTGTCTGAGTTAGTTTATGTTCATTATAGACCGTATTAAATGAAACGTCAGCGCACTCACCAGAAGCCAATAGTCGCCTTCTTTTGGATCCTTTCCATAGCCGACAATCAAAACCGCATGATGTAAGTCTTGCCGGAATTGTGAGCAATTCGAGTTGTAGTAAACTCCCGACTTGTAGTTCCTAAAACTATCGCTACTAGCATCCACTAAGGCTGCAACAGGACCGTGTTCATATAGGAATCGTTTCATATACTCATCGTCCTTTTTGTTGTTGAAAACCGATATCACGTAACCGTCGACCTCTTGCTTGGCTGCATCCTCGCGACAAGTTCCTTTCTTACCCAAATAGGGATAGTCTTTGTCTGCTTGAAAATGTAGCACTCGGTTGAAAACCTTGTTCGGGCTTCCGCCCTCGCAGCCTTTGTTCAATTCTGAGCAATCTATCAAGAGTTGAGCGCTAAGATCGATCAGGCTCTTGTTATGTCGTACTCTGTATGCCTCCATGATGCCAACCTATCAGCAGACACATTCGCCTGTCAGAGTGGTAAGAGCAAAGGTTGAACACTCGAGTTTGAGACCATCCGTCAACTTACCGAAGCGAAAGCCCAGCCAGCGTTACAATCATAGCCTAAAGACACAATTTGAGAATCAGCTCTCGGTGTTATTTACAGTTTGTCATTACAAGAGTATAGCCAATTCACTCACCTTGATCCTTGACCGATGTCACCAATCCGCGTGAGCGTAGGTCTAACTCTTCCGGTGGCACGTTATCGCATTTAGTAGACCCAATCAAGGTCGACAAGAGTAGCACAGCCGCAATTTTGAGGTTCCCCATTATAACTACGACTCCAGAATACGAAAGACAAAGAAGTGAGAATTTTGAAAGGTGAGCGTCACTAACTGAATCGATAACATTAATGGTCTTTCAAGTATGTACCCGGGACAAAATTGTCGTATTCACTCGGAGGTGACTCCCATCTCTGTGGGAAATGATCAGACATGGGTGTTCACAGGTGTGACAGTCCCATTATCAGATTGATTAGATAAGCTTATAAAAGTATACGCGTGAAGTAAGCGTCGAAATCACTAACTAGGTTAGATACGATTCTGCACAACGAATTTGGAATATCAACAAGCCTCCAGCAAGTTAGGAGACTGTAGCTCGCCCAGCTCGATCTTTTGTAACCCAATACGCGATCAGTAAACTCTGAAATGTCCCTAAAACGATGATAGGAGAACCAGGAGATTTGTAAGCAAAGATGCGGTGTATAGTATTTTATTTGAAGGATATCAGTAGTCGCCTGCACCACATTGATCTTGTTGTCCTTGGTCAGGCTTCGCTTCAATTTTGATGAGGTCATCAATCCGGAGAATGGTGATCGCAGCTTCGGTTGCGAACTTAAGAGACTTGATCTTGGAGATGGAGGGCTCCAGAACACCCGCCTCCTTGTTGTCTCTCACCTGGCCGCTTACTAGATCTAAGCCGACCCACTTTAGATTGGCATGCTCGGCCTTAGTTTGGGAGCTGTTGTGGTAGGCTCTCAACTTTGCTACGAGGTCCGAGGCATCTTTAGCCGCGTTTACAGCGAGAGTCTTGGGTATGATTAATAAACTCCTAGCAAACTCAGCAATCGCAAGCTGTTCGACACTACTGAGCGAGGTGGCGAAGCTTTCGAGGTAAATTGACAATGCAGCCTCAACGGCGCCACCACCAGGTACCAGTTTCTTAGATTCAAGCACTCGTTTTACGGTGCAGAGCGCGTCATGGATTGAACGCTCCGCCTCGTCTAGAAAGTACTCGTTTGGTCCTCTGAGAATTATCGATGCAGAGTTATGATTTTTTGGTGCTCTTATGAGTATCAGTTCGTTGTCCGAGACACGCTCTTGCACTACCTCCTCAGCCTCTCCCAGAGATGAGGCCTCCATTGATTCACCGCCATCCATGTTCGACAGCGAGCTTAGCAATTGGCCTCCAGTGGCCTTTGCAATCCTCTTGAGGTCCATCTTGAGGCACCTGGTTACTGCCATTATACCGTTCTCGATGAGGTACTTGTTACAAAGATCATCTATGCCACCAGTGGTCAGTATGACGTTGGCGCCAGCCGATATAATCTTCTGTATACGTTCTTTTGGTATCAAGGTTTCTCTTTCTCTGATTGCCTCCAATTTGTCTGGGTCATTCACCAGCACGTGGACTCCAAGATGCATCTTTGCTTTCTGGAGTGAGAAATCTAACAAGGCTATTTTGGCATTCTTGACATACTTCGGCATTTGCTGATGGGCGACAGTGCAATTTAGTGCAAAGCCATTGACCAACTGTGACTCGTTTGGGCTCTTGCCAGTCGCTTTTAATACATGTACAGATTTGATGGGGTAAACTGGTGAACCTTTACTATCGGTTTGCTTGATGGCCATCACAGCTTCTACAACCATGTTTGAGAAGAAGTCTGTGTCGGTTGATATCAGCTTCGAAGACATGGATGTCCTTGCGGCATTTACTAAGCTATCTTTTCCGAGAGTGTCAACACTGAGAGTGAGGTTTTCTTGTACATATTTGCAAGCTTCTTTGCATGCTAAGCGGTAGCCACTGATTATTGATGTTGGATGGATCTTGTTCTGAACCAGCTCTTCAGCGTTCTTCAACAATTCAGCTGCGACCAATACTACCGAGGTTGTGCCGTCCCCAACCTCTTCATCTTGCAGCTTCGCCAAGTCGACTAATACTTTGCCAGCTGGATGCTCCACCTCTAGGAGACTTAATATTGTTGCTCCGTCGTTAGTTATTTGGACATCCCCGATGTCATCGACCAGCATCTTGTCCAAGCCCACGGGTCCTAGGCTACTTTTGACAACATTTGCAATTGCGCTACAAGCCATGACATTCTGAGAGCGGACTGAACTTCCCGACACTCTGCTTCCCCCAACCGCTAAAGGTGCCTGGACAGATGCCATCTAAGTTATCTCGTTGTAAGGTGAGCTTAATTTGGTCACGTATCAAACTAAAATGCCTCCAAGTTGGCAACAGCAACACGCGCTTAACAAACCTTATCTCTCTCGACGCGACTTCAATGGTTTTGGTGAAAGAGTACTAATCGAATCAGGTTCTTATTTTATTTGTTTCGAATATTGTGTATCGTGAAGTTAATTGTCATCCTTAAAAGCTTTACGGACTCTGCCAGGGTTTATGTTTTCACTAGATTGAGAGACGAACGATTTTCAACATGCGGCCCCTTTCTTGTTTGCACGCGAGACGCTCATAAGTCCACGCATGCGTCAACCATAGGGCGCAACTTATGATCGGTCTTTTACTTAGCCACTTATGGTGATCAAACTACTACTCGGAGATCCCAAGTTCCCTTTAACTTTAGTCTGCATTATCAGATTTCTAACATTCAATTACGATAGGAGTGTCTAATAATTAGTCTGTATCGACTCTTATGCTAGGTATTTCTCTTGTCTTACTTGGAGTATTTTCGTTGGAGTTGTTATTTTTGGTCATGGGCATTTGATCACTGAGATCTCGCATTTCAAGTCCATCATAGTCGTCATAGTCGCCATCTTCATTATTCAGATCAGAGAAATTTTCTGCTCCAGATTCATCATACAATCCAGCTTGCCCGCGCTTACTCTTCCTGAACAAATACGATCTCGAGCCTTTTGGCCACAACAGTCGAGTAGTTACAGCGAAGGCCAAAAAGTTTGCCGCCGATGTGAAGCCGGATATAAGTTTCGATTGCCATACGATTTCAACACGTAACGATATAAAATAAACTATGAGAGAGTGAACGAACCAGACCATACTAAAAGCACCGAAATGGAGGTAGAATTGCAGTTTCTTCTTTTCTTGCTCTAAGATCATAGTTGTGCGAAGTTCCAACAGGAAATAGATCATAATAACAATCCGCAACAAGAGGCTCAATCTTCTGGGAGTGCTATTGAATTGCTCGATATCACTTGGCATGCTGTCTATAACTGAGGAATTAGAGCTACCCGTCGTTGACAAGTCAGACCAGGTTACACTTGAGATGGTATTTGTTTGAGATAGTGAGCTATTGGTCTTGGATGCTGGTGTTGTGCTGTTTATAAAATCTTTCGCCACCACCGTAGTGGTCCAATAAAAAGTTAAGAGATCAGCGGCAAGGCACAGTAGCCAAAAAATTGCAAAGGCGTTCCTGAATGGCATATCACTTCTTGTTATCGGCCATCCACGGGCAATTATCAACAGGAACAATATAAAAAAGTTTATCGACGTGATATGGATGAATTGAGCCAGGTATTGAACATTGTAAACAAGACTCAGGTTAATATCTGTGATGTCTGTTAGTTGCTCACCATAAAAGACAGCCTGATATAGGGTGAATAATAAAGTCGATATTGCTTCGGTTATCAAGGCAAATGAGAATATTGAGATCAAACCCCGATGGAAGTCTTTTTGACATAGAGTGAAGGAATGAGCAATAATGAGAAAGATGTAGAGGGTACATAATAGATAGTTTTGTATGTTCATCATGGTACAATAGAAAATAAAACTATCTACACGCGCCCGACAGGTCAATGCATAGATTGTTTGGATGTAGTTACCAAGCTCGAACGAAAAACATTCATTTATTTTAAATAGCTTTTCTACATCTCATAGATCTGATCAATATTAAGTTGCTTTGTTTTATAATAAGGATACATACTGTTCATGGGCCGTTCGATCGGTTAAATGTCGCCATGTGACTGTTTGATGGCAAAAAGATTTAGACGGCCTGCTCACAACATTACGTGCGAGCTTCAGCCATTAGCCTCAACGCGCGCACCCTTCAACATTCCAATCAGCTAACGCTAGGTCACAGGCTGAACTTGAAATTGCACCTTTCATGGCATAACGGATCCAACGTTTCAAATGACACACCTATTGGGTCCCAGATCCTCCCTTGTCCTTGGAATTATCCTCGCTCTCTTGATTTTCGCGTCTAGCCTGCTCCTCCATCCTCATTCGTTGTTCTTCAATAGAGATTCTAAGTGCTAGAGCGAGTTCAGGATCTTCACTGGGATCGACACCGAATTCGAACCTGCTAGCAGCATTGGCACCTGATCCGTCCTCGCCTTGAATTAGGGCTGAGCTTATCAGTGCATCGTGTAAATTGGTACCGGGTGGAATGCTAAACAAATGCGAACTTGTTCCATCTCGCCCGTTTATAGTATTTATGAATGAAGCTAGCTTTTTTGTGTTTTCTTCCTCCTCCCCGAAATTCACTATATCAACGTTAACCTTCTCTTTGCGCAACCGCTTGGCTAATTTTATCAATTCTTGTTCATCAACTTTCAATAGTGGACTCCCAACGAAGGCAACAATGCGCGTTTTGTGGTTCTTGCCCTGCCGATTCCTCAAGGCGAGCTGAGCAATTTTTATCCCTGTCATGAAATCGGCATCACCCTTTGGCTGGACCTGATGGAGCTTACTCATTATGCGACCGATATCGGAGGTCAAAGTGACCAGCACTTCAGGATGACTCGAGAATGTTATTAATCCAACATTATTCTCAGCGTTTGATGAGGTCTTAGTATGACAGACCAGATCAACAGCGTCCTGCTGGGCTTGGAGTCGACTGGGGATGAAATCTCCATTTCGCATGTACTCGCTATTGTCGACGCACACAATTGTACTCTCCAGTACCATCCTGCGATTTTTCACTTGACGAACTTGATTGCTGTGGCAAAGGGCTGTGATATCAGGCTATCAAATCAATCGTCTGCTCTAGGTAAAGGTAATTTGCCGCCGAGGGGAACCAACATTTTTGATAAACAAATTCTTCTTCATCTAAGCTGAGCGCAGACCAGCTGGTGCACAGGAGTTATGCGACGCGGCGCGACAGAGCACCGAGCGGCCACCGGCCGGCGGCCGCCGGCCAAAATTTTTCCGTTGTCAAAGCGGCCTTTGTCCAGTTCACGTGTGTATGTTCTCACCACAGAAGGACTTCAGCCTGTTGAATTTTGAACCTATGTCCAACCAAATCATAACGTTACGACGCTCTAGCGCAAACACGTATCCCCTCCCACAATTCGCATGCCAAAGTACCCGAAATTGATGTATATCGGATATGGCTCGCAAACGGCAGAGCATCGAGTCTGGATTTGAAAGTGATGACCACATCGATGATCTAATCCCGAGCACAGCAATGCGCGATTTCTACCGATCATACATGCCCCAATTGGAATTGGCGGTGCGACGGTCATTTCCCGACAACGAGGATCATTGCGATGCTTACGATCCAACAATCGATCTAGAGAAAGACATAGACAAAGTAAAGGCAATCGAACCACCCAGTCCGATCCAGAAGAATGGCCATCAGCAGCGGAAGAAGGACACTCAAATTGTTGATCATAAGGAGCTCAAACCAGTCAATAGCACATTCACCGTCAACGGGAAGAAAGACCCAACGCTGGAGGAACTCGAATGTTTGGTTGACCAGATTAAGAGAAGGAATCACTATACTGATAAGTTGATTGATATAATGTTGAAAGGTCTTGAGAAAACTCTTTCCCCTGAGATCTACCGTATATTCATCCAAGCGCAGCTTCCAGTGAATTGGCTCCCATTGGTCAGGATAAACAACGATAACACGCCTTACGTAGAATTTCTCATCAAGTCTGACGTCGCCGATCAAGACCCTGATTCTCAACTGAGTGACTACACCATGAAGCATATAGCATACAGTCAATTCGTGGTGGACTTTATGAGGGAAAGCACCAAAAGACTGAATGTAGTTCCTGGTAATAATCAACGCTCATCGCTAATGGGTCAAAATAAACAACAACAACTACAGCTGTTAGCTTCCCATAAAAGGAGCCACGACAAACCACCCGCCATGAGTTGCTCGACCCCAATCCCTCAGAAGAAGGCTCCCAGAGGTGATCCACCGGTCAAGAGCTCAGAACCGCCGAAAGACGATCTCAATGACTCGAAGCGTATATTACCTTCGAGGGCATGCAAGGCTAGTTTCACAGGATCATATAAGGTTTCCTAGATAGCTTAACCATCACCAACTCTCACCTTTATTCTTCAAAACTCATGAAAGACTCCGGAATTAAACCTGAATTTCCGCAATTAACTTGCCATTCACAGACCTGAACTGGCCTTATCGTCTAAATCGACTCTTGAATAACTGCATTGATTTCTGCATTAGAGGAGCCGCTTTTGCTTTCATTTTAGTTGTCTGAGAACCACCTGAGGCATTAGTTTCGCGTCGTATCACTACTGTAGAAGTTGAGGGTTGGTTTCCTGAGTTCAAAGTTGAGGAGCTTTTCGGAGGAATTCGATTCTTGACTGTTTTAGTGATTACAGTTGTCGAAGAGATTGCACGATTCTTTCCACCTGGCAGTTGCTGGTCAACAACTCGAGCCTGACGAGCTGGTACAGTTTTCTTTTCGTGCTTTTTGATCCGCTTCGCTATCTTCTCAATCTTATGGTCTCTCTCCCTTTCGCACCTGAGAAACAAATCTCTCCAGCTTTCCCCCTTATTTGGTAAACGATTTTCAAAATGGCGCTGGCAATGTGCTTTCCATGGTTCGTCGGACTCGTCGTCATCAATGAGTTGCTGCGATTATAACTGAGTTATTGGACCAGTTCATCCAAAAGAGTGTTCAAAATTAGATATCAACTTACCGGGTTATACGATTCGATTCGTTTTAGCTGGGACGAGGTTATCTTAGTTAATAACGGTCTCAGAATATAATAAGGTACATCCCCGACACATTCTATCCTATTAACATTATTGAGTAATTTTTGAATACACAAATCCTCTAGTTTGGGGACATGATCACTAAGTTGACGAGTGCCTGAGAACACTGCGGTCTTTCCTCGAGCTCTTTTGATTTCGAAAGACATTGATTGAAGAACGATCAGAGCGGCAGAATCTAAAACTCGCTAATAAATTTGAATGACCTAAGGCTAAGCTTTTCTTCAGTCTCTATACTATTCCAGTCGATTTAAAACACCTTTGTGGTGCGAGTCGGGCGAACTGTCCAAAATTGAACGCAGCTTTGTTACAGAAATAAATAGTTAAGTATAATAGATATAAATGATCAGGGAGTGCAGCACGTCCGTTGATCATACGCCTTTCAATATGCTTGAGGTCTGACAACTATGTTTAGCTAAGTTTCTTGGCTTCAGGAATGAATCTTCAAAATTGGGACCAACAAATATGGTGTCGTGCAATTTTTTCGCTCGTTGAACCAAGTGCAATTATCTAAGCAAGATGCGTCAAACCTAGATGCAAATTAAAACGGCCCGGCATACCTGACCAGGAACAAAAACTTTCAGTTACCAAGATAAAGATCCGTTGATGATAAACAAACTGAACTTTTATTTCCTTGTCTGTTCCTTTTTAGCGGCTGCAGCTCGTTTCATGGCTCGGAAGCTGCTGTAACAATGCTCGAGAGCATTTGCGTGCTGCTGGCATAGTTTTTGATCAAAATCGTGTTTCTCCAGGCATTCGAAGAGAGACATCATCTCCGTCATACAAACTAGATCACTCTCTTTCTTGGATTCTTCCAGAGATTTTATAGTGACATCCTTGAGTTTCATCGGAAATAACCTGGTGATACGTAGAGGTATGCCTACCCCGTCCGTTGGGAATCTGCTTGGTAGGCGCCCATTCCTCCTCGGACGCATTAATGGTAATCTCTTATTTAGGCAAGACATTTTTGATTTAATACAAACCCAGCTGAATATTGAAAATTTGCACTTATTTATGTTCAAGGCTATACAGTCGCCGACCTCCGGTGTCTCATCATCTAAAAACCGAGAGGTCGGTGAAAAGGCCCAAAGACTAGTAAATACATCAAGGGGTGAGCGGTAGGGCACGAGGGACAGTGAGAAAAAGATCGCGTCGAACAGGATTCGAACCTGCGCGGGGAGACCCCAATGGATATCATGGCTACAATGCTTTCAAGTCCATCGCCTTAACCACTCGGCCATCGACGCTCACACGACTATTGTGGGAAAAAGCACCCTAAAGTATAGTATTGTTCGGCTGGCGCCTTTATTAGTTTCACTTCCCCGATAACATGTTGCAGTTCGACAGTTAGATCACTCTTATATTGTCGGCAAATTACCAAACGGCATACCATACACCCCAAACTAGCTCCCGGGGAACCCTGCATCTGAATCCATGAATTGAGTGCTGTTGTAGGACTTCACCGGCGATTCAAGGCTCAGTTAATCTTCGTGTCGGAGAAATGTCAGACGACGAAGTGAGTACCAAAATAAATCGCAAAAAGAGAAAGATTTTAAAAAACGAGTTCATAGACGACGAAGCAGAGCTATCGGGCGACGATCTAGTCAGTGAAGACGAGGTAGATCTCAGCGATGACGACCAAATTGACCTAGATCTGGTGGATAAAGAGGCGCCTGACCTGAACAGCGACGAGGAAGAGGAGGTCCGGGAATTGTATCACAAGCAGCTGGAGGTTGAAGATAAAAGAACCGTCCTATTGCTTCAGGAGCAGCTTGAGGATAAAGATGTTTCGATTGGACAAAGAAGGAGACGAAAATTTCGTTGGCAGACCAAGGAATTAATGGAAAACTCACTGAAACGTCATTATGATCCTGACGATGACGATAGCCAAGAAGCCGATGATGATGAGGATCTGGACTATGAGGACCTCAAACCACGCTTGAGAAGGCCGACCGCCGAGTCTCTGTTGATCGGGTCAACAAGAATATTGACCGAAGAATCCATCCCTGCTTCCGATACCTCCGAGTTCCCAAAATCATTTGGTTCAAGTTCCAGAAGCTTAAGCAAAGCGCTGCAACCTGTCGCTGGCCCATCTGGATTCAGTGATGACTCAAATAGTAATACATTGAACAGCCGGTTAACATCTGGGACCCGGACTAATACATCCTCAGACCTAAATCGATTTCTATTCCGCGACAAAGAACTTGTTGAGGCCCTATCAACGAGAGAGACAGTTATTGCGTCAAGAGAAGAGAAAGACAAACTCATCCAGCGCGAGATTCGACGCGTCCTCCAATCCAAGAGTATATTCGACCAATTATATAGTTAAGTAAAGTTATGAGCCTCCGTCCATCATGAATGCCAATTCACAAGAATTGTTAGTTTTTTCATACTTTTCTCAGGTGATGTCGACGACGATAAAGCTGAACCAGTTTCCGACAAGTTTTGTTATTAGTTCAAGAATAAATATTGCGCAGAACTCACCGCTCTCATGTGAATCTCGACTTAGCTCAGTTGGAAGAGCGGGTGACTGTAGAAGAATACGATCTGTAGAGATCATCAGGTCGGTGGTTCGAATCCGCCAGTCGAGAAAATTTTTTCAACTTTTTGTCATCCCGTAATCTGATGGAAGGAGGGGTCCTTGGTGCAAAATGTCCTCGTTTTCTTGTGATTTATAACAAGGATACCTTCGTATTAATTGGAAGCATGGCCCCGATTTCCCAACCCGTGCGCAGCAAAACTTCCGATTTGCAAATCTCAAAATTCAAACACCCTATTCTGATGGAATCCTGGAAGCTTATTAAAGCTCCTAGACTAAGATTCTAGAGAAAGTACAGTTCTTTGCTTAGAGGATGTCGAAGTAAGAACTCAGTGGAGTTTAGTTGCTACAGAATCGATTTTAATTTTCTGGTCATGAGCTAACGGATTCGTTCCATTTTCTTCTATAAGAGTGGGCGATCGACATACTGAGCTCGAATATGATTCTGTCCTGCTCAAGCCCCGACCAAATGCGCAACCAATCATCGTTCTGGTCGTCCCGATCTCCTCTTACCAGCTTAATTTTAGAGTTCATCAGGTCGTCAATAGATATAGCGAATCCGAGATAATTATTCGCCGGATCATCGGGTAAAATTGTCTCCCTTGCGGTTGCGACAATATCAGAGTCTAGCGGAATCAATTGGCTGAAAGATTTCAATGTGACACCTAAGATGGGATCCTCGATTATCATGCAATAAGATAAGAACCATGTAGTAGCAGGGTCTCCTCCTTCTCGAAGATTGTTGATTGTATGATCACCGGCCGGTTGATCATCGAAGGGCTTCACCAAGGTCGGTTGCACAACAACCACGACCTGGTTTTGAGGTACATTGCTGGTGTCTTGCCTCAGTTTCACTATTCTCTCTTTAGCAACTGTTATCGATTCGTCAAATCCACATGCAAGTTTTATCGGATGATTAACTGCGACTTCAGGAGGGTTGTATCGTGCTGCTGCCACGGTGGCCCTTCCAAATGCAGATTGGAATGCGTCTCTGATTGGACTAACCAGTCGATCGGAATCAACAATGACCATTATATTGATATTCCCTCCAGAATAGAGATACTCCTTCATTCCTGGATCTAGTGCTGTAATTACGGAATCTACCGAACTTTTGGCCTTCTCGGCTATTTGATTCAATATGTCAGTCGTTCTAAACCAATCGAATAAATTTATTTCATCGATCAATTTCACTTTAGTTACGATTGCTTTTGGAGGTGACGCTTGTTGAGATTTCGATTCTTGTGTCTGGTTTACATTTGGCACGGATTCAGTTAACAACTCTGCAGAGTTTATATCGTTCGTGACCTCATTCTCTGATTCTAAAAGTGGTTGTATGTTTAGAGGTTGATTGGATGAGGGCAAGTCGATGTTTGGGATGTCATTGACAGGTTTTGTGATTGGACTCATCGAGTTTGAGGTCGCCAACTCTGATTGTTTGTCGGCTTGAATGTTGAAGCTAGGCTGGCCAGTTACTGGAGTTCCAATTATATCAATGTTTTGAGCACCCAACAGTGGTGGAATCTCTTGTTGTGAGGTTGCCTCTCTAGGTGGTCCAGATAAATTACGTATGTCGAGACCCCCAGCTCCTGGGGCGCTTGTAGTATTTTGGTTGTCCATAATGAAAGTCAATTTCGTCGTGTGTAAATAATATCATATCCAGCCAAGGAGATTGGATCTAAAGACAAATTCTATTTCGGATAAAATAAAATGGAACAGACCTGAACTAAGAATTTTTTCGTATACATTCAGAATGGAAAATCTGACCGATATTCGACGCCTGAAGATGGCGCGGATAAGCTGGACGAGCAGTCGGATCTAAGCTTAGGGACAGAAACGACTATCCTTGTATCGAAGTGGTATTACTATGTGAGAACACAACCTGCCAGATAGGATTGACGTGTGTATCGATATGGTCTATCATCAATATCTTCAATGGTTGTTTTTGAAAATAAGGGGCTCCCTTCAGGTGACTGTGGACGATTCACTGCCCGAGTTTTTATCGCAGAGCCTCTCGTTGCATTCTCTGCACAGACCGAGCATGGAAATCAGTGCCTCACCTGGAAGGTTACAATCAGACTTTCCATTGGAGTTCACCATGACCGGTCACTCTTGTTTATTTTTGGTTTAAAAACCTGATCCTACGGACTTTTCAATCGGATCGAAGGCTCCATGATGCATCAACCAGGAAGGGGAAGGCAAACTCACGCATGCAGCATGTCCGTACTGAATGTAATCTAACCTGGCAGATTCTTTTCTTTCCCCCTTAGATTGTGCGCCGGACTGGCTTCATCGAGCCGAGAGTCTGCGCATCTCCAGTCTGATAGCCTCCCGGAGAACAAGTCGCTCTTGAGTCTCGACTGTCCATTATTTCTGCAGATCTCGAAGGGAGACCGAGCAAATGAATCGCCAACATCCGATCTGAGCACCAGTCAATGAACACCCTTTGCCACGACTGAGCACAAATGAGACCTATCCACGGCACTTGGCCAAGCAACTTCCGGAAGCAACAAGATGGAATTTATCGACCTGAGTGATGAAATCATAGCCGACGATTGGCTTGTCCGGAGCGAAGACATCTCTGATCGCCGGTTGATAAAGCAAACTCCGCGACACAACATTTACAAGGCAGACTGGTTTGGTGAGGTGCTCATATATGAGCCAGTTCAAGCAAAACGCGAGCAGCAAAGACAGATCACTTCAAGACGGCACCTGAGCTTGGAAACAAGAGCCCATGATTGCGCCAATCAATTTGGCCATTTGAGTTTAAGTCTCAGCGGTCGGTCATCTAGTTTGACAGAAAGCCGAAGCTCATTGAACAGCGATTGCGAATCGCTGGCCGATTCAGCTTATTCATCAGTCTCCTCAACGCCCCAATATCACACCAAATCTCTTGAAAATGGATTCGAATTTCCCAACTGCAAGTCGGACAGCTCCTCCCCTTTCGCAAAATCTATAACAGCAACTCAAACAGACACTTGCTGGTCAGATGAGACCTTCACCTCGAGCCCAAAAATCGTCCTGGCTTCCAGCATCAATAAGCAAGCAAACCACGCAATAAGTTCGAGATCGCCAGTTAAGCTCAACGAAGATTCGTACAAATTCAACCACGACTTCAGCTGGACTCAAGGTGGCAGCCAAGAGCTAGAGGATGAAAGCTCTATGGGCGCGACGCGAAGTCACTGGTTTGAGCTCAATGAGCTTCGGTTGGTTGCCCACGAAAGCTTCATGCTATTCATGGGCGCCTCAATGAGTCCACTGGAGTCAAGCTCAGGCTCGCATTCAACCTCCTTGGTCATGCAGATGAACCACCCGAAATCTGTAACACTGTACAACCTGTTGCACACAAGCAAGTTTGCGGCCACTCCGCCGCCAATGGACAGGTAAGTGTCGAGTCTAACTAAAGAGAGCGAGGACACTGAGAGGGAGGAAGAGGAGGAGGAGGAGGAAGAGAGGAAGCCAAGTGAGGCTGGACATTCATTAGGTATCATGGCGCTGTTTTCGTTGGCTTCTTGGAATTTGCTCGAGCGTAGCGCGCGCATTTTGGGCCCTCTGACTGGAGACAGCAGAAGCAGCAACAACAACATTGGCCGTGCTGCTGGACCTACCTGGCGCCAGGCAAACCATCTGTCAGCTGGACACTGCGAGTTGGTGAATGCAATAGTCGCAATTGGTCCCATTTGGTCAGCTTGCCGTTGTTGCGGGGCTTCTGTTCAGTCGCATGTAAGTTAGCATGCACCGCTATACTGGCGCCGGCGCCCTCAGTCCACTTATCTAGGAGAAAAGTGCGCGAGGTTAGCGCGGCAGCCAGTTGTTCAATGCCAGAATCAATAGTGACTGTTGCCTGCCTGCCTGTCTGTCTGTTCCTCTGGTGGGCCAGTCCAGCCTGGAAGTTACCTCCGAGCCGACACCTAGAATGCTGGCACGCGTTCGAACATAAGCGAGCATCTGTCTGCCTCCAATAGGCCTCCGTTGGCCCCAACAGGCCAGGGCGGCGGCAGCGGCGGCGGCTCATGCAAAGGCAAGCGGTTGCCGCCGGCGCACGACAGACACACGACGGGCTCATCTTTTGAATTACCGGTTTTAATGCAACCCAAAGCTAAACCGGCCAACAGATTGACCATCAGCTCGGGCCCATTCTGCCTCCTGTTGGTTGGCCTTTCAGCTGGAGCGGCAGAATTTATTCGACGCCCCCGACGACGATGGGCAGCAATCAGCTGGTCATCTGGCATTTCAGCCCTGGCCTGTCCATCCAATGAGCCCGTCGAGAGCATCTGCCGGCTTCCATTGTGGCGGCACCAACGGCGATGGTGGCGCCGGCCGGAGCCACGGAGCTTGCAACGAGGCCAGCCGCTCATTAATAATTCGGATACCTGGCACGAGTCAGCCGGCTGCCGGCTGCCTGCCTGCCTGGCGCGAGTCTAGCCATCTGTCTGCCAAACGCTAAACGGATCCACAGCTCGCCATCTAGAGCCCTGGCCAACAGTTGGCGCCAGCGGCCAGCCCATAGGCTCGAGCCAGAGCTGCAGCCGGGCACGTGCTAACTTGTTGGCCACTCAGGTAAAGCAAAGAAGCCGACCCGCTGCAACAATGGTCCAGAGCGGCAGCTGTTAGGCAGATGGAGGCAGCTGCAGCGGCTGCAATTTAGGATTCCCTCTCGCCTTGGAATCCAAGGCAAATTTGCCTTACGTTGCCCGCAAACATCCTCACCAACTTCCCCTTCCCCAAGCCCTACCTCTGATTTGTGAACACATTTATGTCCGACAGCAAAAGTGCCGCTCACTCAAAAACATAGATTAATAATTATATCCCCTCCCCCTGCCAACCCACCTACTTGGTCCGTTGATCCAGGTTCTTCAATTTCAAACAAGCAGCCGGCCAACAACTCGACGCTGCGGCCAAATTAAACATTTGCCAACAGGTGACCAACGCCATGACATACCTACATGACAAGAACATTGTGCATGGCAAACTTACATCGGTCAATATTTATGTTGAGCTTAATCAAAGAGTTAAAATAAGCTTAATTGATAATGACGAGCATCCTATAGCTGTGGTTGAGACAGACCGTCGTCAGGCTCGCGTGGCCAACTTCAACTTACCGTCACTCACCTACCTGAGTCCTGAGCTTGTCAGGACGATCCACTTAGTTCGTGATGATACAAGTTGTGATACAAATGAAATAACGAACGTTAAGATGGACACATCAAAACTGACAAAAGAGTCCGATGTGTTCTCTTTTGGTACCCTCTTGTACGAGCTTTTCGAAGAGAGATATCCTTTTAGTGAAATCTGCCACGGCTCAGGCAAAACTGGGTGCATAAATTTTTCGCCACCGCTAACAAGCTCACCTATTAAAACGACAAGATTTGATTCACCGCTGGCTGCACCAAAATGGAATGGCAATATCAAGTTATCAGCCTCAGAGCTCATATACCAGATTGGGTGTGACCAAATGGCGGCGAAAAATCCAAGCGGTCAATATTCAAAGTGGCCAACACTTGTTGAGCAAACAATCAAGTCTTGTTGGTCGGGAAGACCTGAAGCGAGAACGCAATTCAAACGATTGAGCTTTCTGTAATCTTTAAGTGGAATAAACGTTCCTACCGGTCCAGATTCCCATTTGGTGCAAGCAATCAACGGATGTAGAGATAGCCACTGTAACTAGATTAAAGATAGAAACTTGTGATGTAACTTGGTCATGAGTTCACTTTCGACGGATCTGCGGATCCAATTCTGGGATGTGATCTCGCAAGGGAAGGTGGAATCAACTTCGAATAAATTTAGTGTCGTCAGAAGAGAGTCGCTAGCATAGCCTGGTTGCTCCTGGATGCCAGGTGCATCTCATCAGTCGATCTGAAATTATAAACATAATTTCTTGACCTTAAGGTGGACGCAAGTCAACAAGTTATGAGCCTATCATATAAGAATTTTTCATCTATCTCTTAGATAACGTGAAAAAATCCGTACCAATAGATCTAAATATTTCTCATAGATTGATTAGCCTACTGAATACAACAGTTTTGATCCTGTCCAATCGACCTATTTCGATTTGAGGTCCTGTAGATGACATTTTTTAGCGTTTCCTTGAGGGCATTGTCATCTTCTATACCTCTCTCTTGAAAGTCCATGTGGTGAACAAGTTCATTGCGTTTCTCTACCAGAGCCAAAGACTGATTGTACAGATACCGTTGCCGTTCCAACTCGGCCCGAGTTTTTCTGGAATCCTCAATGCTGAGCAATAGTCTCAACTCTTTTGTTAACTCTTCATTCGCTTTCTCAAGCACTTTCTCTTGTTCTATTATATTTAATTGCATCTGTCGCCTCAGAAGATCGTTTTTCTTGTTAACCAAATCGTAGATTTCATCCAGATTGTCAACACCATCAGCTTTGCTATTTAACTCAGCAATCTGTTTCTCGAGTAAACTTATCTGGTTGTCGAGCTCGCTGAGCTCTTTCGACTGTTCAGCTACGATCGCAACTTTTCCTTGTAGAACATCATCACGTGGCAATAGAACTGCTGGTGCGGGGCATTGGGGCGAGTTTGTTTGCGATTCACGGGATCCACCAACCCAATCATTATTATTATGGACATCCTTGTTAACGGTTGTTTTTGGCGTGGTGCCTGTTGGCGTTTCTTGTATTGGCTTGTACTGATAAAACTTGAACTTGCGCATCCGCGCCGAACGAGTCAAGATAGAGTTGCGACCAAATTTATCATCATAAACTTCGATCGAGTTCTCTCGCGCCGTCTCAAACACGTTGTTATCGGTCGAAGCGATGATAGAATTGGTTCTCGGTTTAGGTAGGTGGCCCCTTCTAGCCGCGTTGATTGCACGATGAGCCCTTAAACGATGCGATTCTTCGGTTGCCATCTCATTGAGGAGTTCAATCTTTGTCGCCTCTATTTCTATGAAGTAGCATTCATCTCGGGTACATTTGGATCGTTCTCTTGGTCTGCTAGCAGCCGAATGTCGACAGACCGATATTGTAGGCTCAATTGGAGTATGTTGGAGTATTTAAATGCATCAGTTGTTCGCGACGCCCATGGAATATTGAATCGAGCTAACATCTGTTGTACTGTTTATCTTTTCGGCTTGGTCGCCTCGCTTACTTTGTTTCAGGCTCTGCGAGAATAGCAATCGTTTTTCACGAAACGTGCAGGACCAAAGACAAAGCTAAGAGCGAGGTTCTCGTCCGAACAGGATCGAGATGGGGCCTTGCTTTCGACTTAGCAGTCAAACTTCACACCGTTCCATCGGTGGCTAGAGTAAATAGCCAATTCTTGTAGATATCCTAGACCTGATTTTTGCGTCTGTTAATATTCAGAATTCGTTCTTGGAGGCAAGAGGATATTATGGTCGTTGGATGTGGCTTTTAACGATGAGGCGATGTAGGTATTTGTTTCGGGCGCTTAGTCTTCGCGAGCAAGAAATAGGCTAAGGATCGTAGGACTAGATATTGAACCAAGCGCTGGCCAGTGTGGATTCCATTGGGTGGCCAGACTTGGTGTGGAGAGGTGCAATCTCAATCGAGTAGCCGCTTGCATGGCGCCGAGCGCTGACTGTATTTATTTTAGTCGTTTGGTACATAATACGAGTCTGCGTACCGCTCGACCGCACTGCATCTATTTGGTTGGTGGTAACCGAATTTCCATTTCGAACCATATCTATCGGCTCACACCGGAAGCGACCGAGAAGAGTAGTTCTACTCCAAGCCCATACGTATCTAGTGATCCCAGATTTTGAGTCACTTGGTAACTGTTCGTTTGTCTCGCGTCTCAGTGATTCAGGTGGAGAATGGCGGCTATTTAGGTGACGGCCTCGTTGTACGTGCCTGTGCGTGTATGACAAGCCGATAAAACTTTGGTGATCATTGGTGGAGAACCGGAAGTTTGCTTGGCAGAGGCATCTTGAGCCAAGTCAACATTACAATTTTCGTTGGCACTCGTTAAGAACATGATCGGGCAGCTCTGATCCTCGAATTTTTCCTGCTAAACAGCACATGCCCTTGTTGAGTCAACTCGGACGGAAGCGTGCAAATGCCTCCGTCGTCAGCTTGTGTCTGCTGCAAGCTACTATCAATCAACCACAAGATGGCCCTCCTGTCCTTGTTCGTAATGATGATGCAATGATACGATTTGTATTTAAACGTTTGTAATTCGCGCCAATTTGGCTTCGATCGGCCGTAGACAGCGATACAGTGGGCGGTAGGTTCATTCGCTGGTTCAGTTGCTTCAGCGAGAGCTTAATCAAAGAACATCTAACCTTCAACTAAATCACAATTACAAAATAAAGTTGCGATCAATTTCATCTAAGCCTCCCGTTTCATCATGGAAAAGTTCATCACAATAAACACCGGCGAAAATCTCGAGGACAAGTTGTTCAGGGTGAATAAGAGGACAAACTTAACCCTGAGGCCTGGTCCCAGGTGTCTCGCCCTAGAGGTGTCAATCAAGACGAACTATCCCCTAAAGAAGGGCGCCAAGTTCGTCCGTTCCCTCTACTATCCCTTGCCAGTTCTCACTGACCATCAGGAAATGATCAGCTCGTCTTTCAATTGGCATGTGAGCATTTTACTCGAACTCGCTGGTACATTCCATTTCGTTTGCTCGGCCGCAGACGGAAACATCATTTGGCAAGCTTATGTGATAGTGAATCCAGAGTTGAAAATCTCCTTAGACTCGATAAAATGCCAAACTGTTTTGTCGAAAAATCTTGGACCCTTCAAGGAGTGGCGAAAGCGGTTGAATTTAACCAAGGATGCCAAGTACAACATGATACATTTTACTCCCATCCAAGAGCTTGGCTCGAGCAACTCCGCTTACTCTTTACGCCATCAGCACAAGGTGAATCCAATATTCAAGGCAAGCCTTGATGACATAAAGAAGGAGGTTGACTTTATGGAGAAGAAATGGAACATCCTGTCGGTAACGGATGTTGTTCTGAATCACACAGCTGATGATAGCGAGTGGATTCGCGAACATCCAGAGTGCGCGTATAATCTCTCTAACTCGCCACACCTGAGGCCGGCTTTCATATTGGACTCTGCATTTATTTGGATGACCTACGAGATGTCGTCTGGTTTGTTGGAAAAGACCGACAAGTTGTCATCTCTGATTCAAAGCGAGGAGGACGTTCGAAAGATTGGTATACTCCTCAAAACCTTTTACATTCCCCAGTTGAGAATATACGAGTTTTACACGATCAACATTGGCGATGCGGTCTCTAAGTTTTCAAAGCTCGCCCGCGGTGATAAACTCGTCATAGATTATGGAAATTACGAGCGGAAAAATGCGAGAGTTACCTGCATACCGACTTATGTCAAGGACCCAAATGAGCTTAGCGCACTCCTTGAGAGCGAGAACCTCCGAAAGAGGAACGAGCTCAGGGGTTGTCTAGACTATGCCGTCAACAACGTGCTCGATGCTGTCCGTTATGAGAGACTAAATCCCTCGGGTCCCTACTTTGGGAAGACAGTGTCGGCTGAGCGACCGATTGTTGCCCCATACTTCACCCACTCACCGCCCGATAGCTTCAAAATAGCCCTCGAGGAAACGCTAATGTTCAACTCAGGCCACCTGTTCATGGCTCATAATGGGTGGATTATGGGTCGCACTTCCACTGAGGACTTTGCCGGTCCAAATAGCGACGTGTACTTGAAACGCGAACTTATAGCCTGGGGCGATTGTATCAAGTTGCGCTACGGGGAAAGTCCCGCCTCCGCGCCTTACCTATGGGATCACATGCGCAAGTACGTTGAGGCTCAAGCAAAAGTTTTTCATGGTTTCAGAATTGATAACTGTCACTCTACGGAATTGCATGTGGCTGAGTTCGTGGTTGACGTTGCGCGATCTATTCGGCCAGACATTTACATAATGGCTGAGCTCTTCACTTCCTCAGAACAATCTGACAATACTTATGTCAATCGGCTCGGCATCACTTCGCTCATTAGAGAGTCAATGTCTGCGGACAGTCCGCGCGAACTAGGTAGACTTGTTTACCGGTTTGGCGGCAAGGCAGTTGGTGCATTCTATCCACAAGGTGCAGAACCTCTTATGCCTGGTGTTGCAAATGCAATCTTTTACGACCAAACCCACGACAACGAGACACCTATTATCAGAAGGAGCGCCCATGACGTGCCAGCAACAACCTCCATAATCAATATGGCTAATTGCGCCAGTGGATCCACTCGAGGTTATGACGAGTTGGTTCCACATCATATAAACGTTGTGACAGAGAGCAGGCTCTACCCCATCGATGTGGATGAAAACGCTGGAATCTTGCCCCTCAGACGAATGATAAATGGCCCACTACATCGTGAGCTCTCGCAAGGCTACGATGAGATTTTTGTCGACCAGGTGAACGACGAAGTGATCGCCATCACTCGTCACAACCCAGTTAGCGGCAAATCAATCCTCCTTATCGCTAGAACCGCGTTCTCGAAGGATACAAGCGCCTGCTACATCAGACCAATTCCCATCCAAGGCACAATTAGTAAGATTTTGTTCGAGGCTCAAACTTACGGGGACCCAACAAAATATGTGCGAGATGACAAGTACATTAATGGCCTGGCATCGTTCAAGACCAAGATATTCAGTACAAATTGCCCCGCTAGCGAATGCAAGCTAGCCAAGATTGATCAATTCGATAGTGAGAAAGCCGAAATTCAGTTCAATGAATACACATTTTTGCCCTCGTCAGTCCTCGCAATCGAGATCACCCTCAGC
>ENA-UOVY01000215-UOVY01000215.1-plant-metagenome-genome-assembly--contig:-NODE-215-length-35874-cov-627.188475_pt1 | contig 35874 bp, 38 predicted proteins | sample MGYA00249840_ERZ761561 | MGnify/ENA primary metagenome ERZ761561 (study PRJEB28882, sample SAMN05720143) | plant metagenome | isolation source: Guanajuato, Mexico | place: Mexico:Guanajuato, Mexico...
GGGCAAGGAGGGAGCAAACGAGGGGCACACTTACCGCAACAGGCCGTGCCAAAGTCGATGCGCACTATTTGGACTAGGTAGGGCTCGAGCAGGTTGACGTACCACCAGGGACTATGCTCGACGTCCGTCATCGTGCAAGTGGAGGCCTGGAAGTAGGGCGAAGTGGAGCCATCGACGGCCTTCTGGGCGCTTCCATGGCCCGCAGTGGAGGATTGCATTGCGGCCTTTCCAAGTCCAACGTTGAGCACTAGCGGGCGGGTTTTGGTTTGCGTTTGCATATTTCGGTTTTTCGCGATATTCATGGTGGATGGTTTTGGGCAAATTAAAGGCCGAGTAGATGGGTGGGAAGATGGGTGTAGGTTAGTGTGCTTGTTCTCGCAAGTTTTGCCTATCTCGCTCTCTCATTTGGTTTGCTCGCCGGCCTGAGCTGGGTGCCGTGAGCGAGTCCATCAGCCGATCGGTTCTAATTTTAGCCGGCGTTTAATTGCAAGCCCCTGATCAAATAGAGTCCGTGATGCTCCGAAGCTTTGCAAAGGCGCCTCAGGTGCTCGAATCGAGGACAACAGGTAGCAGCGCGGCTCTGCTGGCCAGCAAAACTGATATCACTCGCTGGCTTGGCCGAGCGGCAGCAGAGACGACGCTCATTAGAATCACGAGCTCGAGTTTTAATCATGGAGCGCCAATTAGAAGGCCGAGCTGGATCTCGCTTGTCGAGATGAAAAAGTAGGCGACCAAGCGGGCGGCAAACTGCGAGAGTCGGCCGGGCTTGCTTGCAAGAAGGCTGGGAGGGAGAAACAAACAAGTTCAATATCATCAATTTTTATGATTCAATTTGAGAGTTTTAATACCTGGCCGGCGCTGCGTCAACCATATGCGGCCGCTCGAATGGAGTCAGGAGCCATGTTGCTGCAGGCTAACCGAGAAGTTTGCCGCTCTCTCTCGCTCGCTGGGCAAAATATGCTCGCTTTTAAAGGCAAAGCTGAGCGCGGCGCTGGCCAAGGGCGGCGCGCTTGGCATAAAACGCCCCGAGCTAGCAGCTCTCGCAAAACCATCCCATTCGAACTGCTCGCAGGCCAACATCTCAATTCATCATTCGCCGCTGGATTAATTTGATTTCGGCCAATCATATCGACAGGTGATACTCGCGCGCACAGACTCGAACTTGGCGCCGCCCTTCAGCTGCGAGTGGAGGAGGTGGCGAGAAGAGGGCAAGCTTGCCACAATGCGCTCGCCAGGCCAAAACAATGGAGCCTCCCTCTCCTCTCCTCTCCACTGGCCGCCTCTCGCCTCGCTTGCGCCGCAAGCTACTTGCCCAGAGCTCCGCAAATAGATGGGCATAATATGATAATGAAGCTCATCTGTTTTGCTTTAAAGGCAAGCATTGTTGTTACTTGTTTGCTCGCTCTCACCTGTTTGCCTGAGTGGCGAGCAAGAGCGCCAGCGCTAAAGGTTTGCCGGCCGCCTGCTCTGCGCTCCTGGCGCTGCAATGCGACGCCAACTGGGGAGGACAGTTTAATTGTTGCAACAAAACGGGCGCTCGCCTTGCCTTGCCTTGCGCCGGCTAGCTCGCTTCCAAAGTGGCCAGGTGAGCTGGAGGGGGCGAGGCGAGGCTTTTTGTGCGGACAGGCGAGCGGAAAACAAGCAAGACAAATTGGATTGAGCGGCCGGCGCGCAAATTAAGCGCCCGCCGCTTGGAAGTTGGCCGAAGTGGATCAGGTTGCGCGCGGCCTTTTTAATTAACGCTCTTCCATCGGGCCGCCCCGGCCGGTGCCTTACTTGGCCATGGCGGCGGCGGCGGCGGCGGCGCCTAGATGGCCCAATTGGAGCGGGCGGTTTGCAATTCAAAGGTGCGCCCGCTTTGGACCACTTCCATGGCGGCCACTTGGGATGGGAAAGCGGACTTCGGCTGGCCGAGATTGGTCATCCACTGCCGCCGCCGTTGCTTGGACTAATTGCAGCCGCCAGGATCATCAGGTAGGCGGCGCTGCGGCTGCCTGCGCCGGGCAGAGCGCGCGCTTTTTTGAGATAAGTCGGCGCGCCCAGCTCGCTTGACGCCGAGAGGTCAGCAGCAAGCGGCAACCGGAGACACATTGGCAGCTCGGCTCTCTCGCCGGCGACTCAGCGAGTCAACAATCGGCGCGCCAACAGGTGGATCGAATGCGAGCGCGAACGCAAATTCGAATCAAATCCGCGACGGCAAAACCTCTTGCGCGCCTCTTGCCCCCAAACTGGGCCGCGCTTGCCCCGGCCAGCTTCCGGCGTCGCCGAGCTGAGCCGGGCCAAGTTGGCGGCAACTCGGTGGCAGTGGGAGGCTCTTGCTTGCGCCAAACAGAAGCTGGCCACTTGCGCCCGCCGAGAGCAGAAGGCGCCGGCCGCTGATGTAATTTAAAAATCGTGCCCGTAGCCACCGAAGGGCGTTCGCTCTCGTTTGGCCGGTTCAGCTCACTCGCGAGCAGAACACTATTGGTGGGTTGGAAGCCAAGAGGCTGAACACTTGGCCGCCGCCGCCTTCTCTAATTGTGTTAATCGTCCGGTCACGATTGCATTGCTCATTGGCCCTGAATGGCGCCAGGTAGCAGGTGAAGTGGTCGCGCGTTGGGCGAGCGCGCTCACAAGCGGCCGGCGCCGGCGGGATAAAAAGGGAAGCGCGCGCCGGGGGTTGCGGGCGGCTCCGCTCGATTGGGGCTCACTTTGGGCGCAAAGTGGCCGCAAGTTTGACGCAACCGATTTGCGCTGGCCGATTCCATTGGCGAGAGCAAATAATCGATCGGTTTGCTTTGTTGGCCGGACGGTTTGATTGGTCCGCCGCCGCCGCTGCTGCTGCCATTGCCTCTGCTGCTGCTCCGGCGGCGGCGGCGCAACTTTCGGCGCCCAAGCCCAGCCTCATTGGGGGCGCGAGATTCAAACGGGCCGAGCGCGGCAAAGCAAACAAAGGCGGCGCCGACCAGCGACAGTTGTCTTATTGTGGCCGCCGATGAGCTTTGCGGGCCGAAAACCAATCAAGCCCGCGAGACCAGTTGACCTGCTGGCGTGTGGTGGCTCATTTAGCCGCTCTTGGCTGTTGGCTGTTGGCTGTTGGCTGGCAGCTAGCAGGCGGCGGCTGGCCGACGATTGTCTTGCCAACCCTCGGCGGCTCTGCGCGGCCGCCAGCCAGGCTGCCTGCCCGCTAAGGCCGGCGGTGGACACCTGAGGCAGGAGGTGAAATATGCAATCAGGCGAGCGACGATTGTTGTGCGCCGACGGCCGCTGCTCGGCGAAAGCGGGGACGCTCCAGGTGGAGGGAGGAATTTAAATAAAAGTTTCGCTTGAATTAAATGGCCCATCCATTGTTGTTGTTGTTGTTGTTGTTGGCGGTGGCGCCACTGCTGCGAGTGTCGCTGCCGAGCTGGAGGCCAAATTGGCGCCTTCGGCCAAAACTGATCGGACTGCCGATTGTTTGCCGAGCGGCTCTCTCGTGGGCGCCGCTCGCAGCGCCAGCCTGGCCGCCGAAGATGTCAGCCAGGTAGCCCAGTTGGAGAGTTCGTTCAACTTTCGAGCGCAACTTTTCGATAAATTCAATTTGCACGCAGAGTGCGGCGGCGGCGGCAGGTGGAGCGGCGATTGCGCGCGATGACATCGCAGATAAGCGAGCGTCTTGCGGCCGATGCTGTCCCCGCCGCCAGCTCACGCGCCCGTCTATCCGTCCGTCCTTACGCCCGCCCGCTCGCTCGCACACACCAATCCCATCCGGTGCAGTAAGTCTCCGCCGCCCGCTCGCTCGCTCAGCGGCCCAAATTGTCGCTCGCAAGCTAAACTTGAACTGGCCGAGGTCAATGAACAGGAGCTCGCCGCGGCCGCCGAGCCACCTGCAGCGATCTGTTGTCGCGCCTTCAAGCGGCTCATCCTCAAGCAGCCGTCTCCGCTCGATTCCCTCCAAGAGCTCGTTTCCTTGTGCGCCGCCCGCGCCAAGCCAAGAGAGTCTCGCACTCGTTTGCCGCTTTGCTAAGACAAAGGAGCGCTCAGTTCCGCTCCCAAATTGACACTTTGCCGCTCGCCCCTCGCTGCTCGGCAGCCAGGTGGCGCCACCGGCGCCGGCTCAAGCCAACCGAGAAGCCCGCAACAGGCTGGCTGGCTGGCTGGCTGGCAGGCCGGCAAACAAACAAGAGAGACTTGCAAACAAAATTGTCTCCCCAGTTTCTCTCACAGGAGGGAAGCCAAGAAGGCGAGCTTGTGGCCACCAAGGGCTCGAGTTGGAGGAGCCGGCCAACGTTGGGGCAGGTTTGCGAGGCAAAGGGGCAGGCTTTGTTTTTGCGCTCTCGGCTCCATTTGGCGCTCTCGTCGCTCAAAGTTGGCCCAAGGCGCCGGCGGAAGGCTCAAGCAGTTTTGGCTTGACTCTACGCCTGAACTTGTCCTGTCCCCCTTTGCTCGGAACTCGCCGATCAGCGGTTTGAGCGAGCCTTGTTCTGGCAGGAAAACTATCATAACTTGCGTAATTCGTCCGCAGCGGCGGCCAGCCAGGTAACTCACTGGAGGCGCCAACAAAGGTTTGCCAAAGGGCCGGAAGTGGCCGGCCGCGCTGTCGTCGTGGCCAGGCCGCTCGTTTGGCTCTTGCTTAGCTCCGGCCGCCCGAGCAAAGCCAGCGGCCGACCCCCCAAGACTGAAGCCTCGCGCTTGTCTCGAGGCCTCCATTGTTGCTGGAGGGCAGCGCTTGTTTGCGGCTCGGCGCAAACAGCTCAATTTGTCCCTCCAGTTTCATGGCCTCTCGCTGCTCTGATTAATTAGAGTTCCATTGTTTTCGCGCTCGGCCGCTTTAGCCGCCAATTGGGCCACCTCTCTCTCTCTGCTTCGGGCCGATCGGCCGCTCGGCTCCGCTCGGCCCGCGACAAAGGCGGACGAGACGGAAGAGGCGAGCCGAGCTGAGCGGGCCGGCAAACAGAGCTGAGGGGCGGCCGACTCGCCTTACGTCTCACTCCAATTGTCGTGGCCGGCGAGTCCAATGGAGAGGAGCGGGCTGTCAAAGCGCCGCCAGCTGACCTCCAAAAGTGACACGGAGTCGGCCGCTCGTTGGCCGGCAACAAGTGGCAATTTGGCGCCGGATTTGCCGGTCCGTCGGCCGGCCGGCCGGCCGCCTGGCTAGCGACGCGTCCATTTGGAGCGAGGGCGGCGGCGGCGGCAGCGGCAGGCAACAGGAGTCGGCGGAGACAGGTGAAGGAGTGGACGCTGAAAGGGAAGCAGCGGCGGCGGCTCGCTCGCAACCGGCCGCCCGTCTTGCCAGCGACGCCCATGATTCAATTGTTGGCTCGCCAGATTTGCGTGGCCAACGCTGACAGGCGCCGTTAACGAGACGAGACCAATGCGCCAGCTCGCTAGGCGGAGAGAAACCGATTGGAGCGCCAACTCGTCTGCTCGGGGAGCGCCAATGGCCGCGCCGCTTGCGTGCGAATCCGGCCGCTAATGGTGGCTGTCAGCGGCGAGCGAGACGAGCGGCGCCATTACTCGCCGCTCGCCTGGATCCATATTTTCCCATTGTAACTCACGCCAAGCGGCGCAGAGGCCGGCCGCCGGGCAAAAGTGCCGCCGACTTCCATTGACGACAAGCGGACGAGCCGGCTCGCTAATGGCTGTGAGAAAGGAATCTAATCTCGAATTTGCATCTCCAGCCTCGAAGGGCTAAACGGGTCCGCTATTGACTCTGGCGGCGGCGGCGGCGGCGGCGGCGCTGCTGCAGCCGAAAGGCGGCCCGCACGACAGACTTGAGTGACTGGCGGCCGGCTCAGTGCGGCGGCGGCGGCGGCGGCGGCGGCCAGGTAAAAGTGGCCGCTCGCCTGCCAGCGACACCAAACTGTCCGCCGGCGCCACAGTCGAGCCGGCGCTTCCATCAGCGCTTGCGGTGGCAGCCAAAACTCAAACTCCAACTCACCAACAAACAGGCTGAGCCTTCAGAAGGGTTCCAGGTGTCTGGTTGCAATAATGTGGCAAAACTGAATTCCAGATTAGCTGGAGGACTAATCTGGCCGTTTGTGTGTCAAGTATATCACGCCGGCTCGGCGCAGGCATCGCGTGGCTTGCGCAGACTCGGATTCGAGTTCGAGTTTGAGGCCGAGCTCGGCTCCAGGCTGCGCAGAGAGAGAGAGAGAGAGAGAGAGAGGGGCGGCCAACGCGCCGCAAGCTCCACTCCATTCAGGTGTCAGCCGGCCGAGACAAACCAAACAGTCGTTTGCATGCGCCGGCCGCCAAGACCCGCTGACCCCGCGCGCCTGAGCCTCGCCCCTCGTTGGCCTCGCTTGCGCGCCAACGAGGGAGCGGCCATTTTGTCCTCGCTCCTCACCTCCAACTCGATGATGGATGATTGGCGGCGCCACTCGGCCGACTGGAGCCGCCTCTCCTCCCGCCTCGCGCTCCAGCTCAGACTCAACTCGGACTGGGACTGGGACTGGGACTTGGAGTCCAACTCCAGCTCCAACTCAAGCGAGCCGCCGCTTCGAAGCGCGAAAAGGGCGGCCCAGTTCCGCGCGCTCGGAAGTGGAAGCGGCTAAACATCTCCGGCGCCACCATTAGCCTGGCCGGCTGAGACCAGCCAACCGGATGCGAGCAAACAAGTGGCATTGTTCTGAGAAAAATGATCCAGCCGAGCGGCCGTTTTGTCAGATGCTTGGCCGCTCGCGAGTGTGTGAAGTACTGGCAAATCGAGGCTGCTCATTGTGGACACGAAACGAGCCCCACTCCTTTGCTTTTGGCCCTGCCTCTGCCTCTGCTTTTGCCTCTGCCTCTGCCGCCGCCGCCGCCGCCGCCGCCGCCGCCTCCGCCTTGCTAGCCCCAAACTCAGCCGGCCAAGAGTCAACAGCGGCGCCAACAAGAGGCGGCTCAAGTTCAAGTTTTGTCCACTTGTCCCAGAGACTCGCGAGTGCAATTCAATTTGCTGGCCGCCCGCCTGCAGCTTGGCAGCGTGTGAAATATGGCCAGCTCGGTTTGTTTGGCCGGCCGGCGGGCTGGCTGGACATGCGAGCAGCAGCCGCCGCCGCCGCACTTGTCCCACTTGGCTCTCCGCCTTGCCGCCCCTCCAAGCTTGAGCCGCGACTCGAGTGTCCCACTTGAGCGGCCGGCGCAAACGGAAGCGGGCCGCTCCCATCGGCCGAAGTGGCACGGAGTTGGGGCGAGCAAACAAGTTGCGCCGGCCTCTGCCGGCTCGCGTGCCACCCAACTGGCGCCGACTCTTCCGGGCGGCACAGCAGCCGGGAGCGGAGAGCTGGGCGCTGTCGCCCATTGACAAGCTGCAGCGGCTCCATCCATTGTAATGGAGCCGCCTGACGTCTTGCATAGGCGAGCGGCGGACAGAGAGAGAGCGAGAGCGAGCTTCAAGACAATGGACAATGTGGGCTTGACAGCGCCGCCAGTGGCGCCGGCCGGGAGTTGGGCGCCCGAGCGCAGCACTGACACTGAGGCCGGCCAGGACTGGGCCAGGCGGGGAGAGTGGCGCTCAGAGGGTTGCGGCGGCGCCCAGACTCGGCCTGCCCGCGAGAGCGGCTGACAGGAGCCGGCGAGAGTTTGCGGCTAGAGGAGTTGGAGTTGGAGTTTGAGGTGGAGGTGGCCGCCTATCAATCACTGGGCCGGCTTGCTCGGGTCTGCGGCGTTGAGTTGTGTTGGCCAATCGAGTGAGCGATCGGCGCCGCTGCGGCCCAGAGGAGCGGGCAAGCCTTTAAACGGTCTCGCAGCCCTGTGTGTGATCTACCTGATCAGCGCAGATCAATTACCCTCCTCGGCCGCAGACCACACAAGTGGCCGCCGGCGCCCCAGCTACCTGAGCGCCGCAATCCGAGCCTCCAATTGGCCGGCCGCTGATTGAATCTTCGCTCTCTCTCTCTTTCTGCCTCCAATCTCGCCGCTCCAGTTGATCCAACTCCGCGCTCGAGTTGGCCAGCCGGGCCGAGCGAGCGCAGCCAATAATAAATCACTGAGCGAAACTGCAAGCAAGCCCCATCCATCCAACCCTTCGCCTTTGTTTGGCCCAATTTGGGATAACTTATCGGCTGGGGCGAGTTGCGCAACTCGCCTCCAGTGGAAGTCTGCGAGCGAGATGCAACGGGATGGGATGGGACGAGACGGGACGAGAGTCAATGGGAGCCGAGCAAATACAAACTGAGCGGCCATCGCCCAGCACAAAGGCGCCTTTGTTGCCCGCTTCGGTTTGCCTCGCTCGGCCTCGACTATCGCAAGTGGAATGTTAGTTTCAGTTTTGGAGAAGCCAATCACATGTTGCGGTCTCCCTTTCGCCGCTAAGCTGCGAGCGCGGCCAGCTGGCCACTGTTTGCGCCGCAGACAGGTAGCTCTTGCGCGCGGCCAGTTTTGCGCTCACGCAACTGGTCAGCGCGAGCCGAGCGGCGACGAGCGTGAGCTCCGCCGGCCGGCCTTTGCGCGGCCGCCTCCAGTTGGCCGGCCGGCTGGTCGCGCCCAATCGATTGGCGCCCATTTGGCCGGTAGAACACCTGACTGGCCGTCGGGCGGCCACTCAGTTTGCGCAATGGGCACAGAGAGAGAGCCAACCAGACCGGCTGAGGAGGATGCAAATGCGATTCAAGCGACTTCTAATTATACCCTCTCAGTCTAACTCCCAGCGCCTCTCCTCAACTCTCACTCCGCCCCCTCCTCCTCCCGTCCGGCCAACGAGATCCTCGTGTGCAGCCTGCGCCCATCTCGCCGGCCAGCCAGCCAGCCAGCCACCAGCTGGTTGAACCCTCCACTCTCAACTCCAAACTCTCGCTCGCCTGTCTACGAAACTTGCGCCAAAAGCGGCCAGACTTTCCTCCTCCGGCCAGCAAGCCGCAGGATTCTCTGTTGGCTGCACCAACTCTCCTCCAACATTTGGGTCAGGCTGCCCGTCCGGCGGCCACTGTCGCAGCGGCCGCCAGCCAAAAGCCAAAGGCCGGCGTTTGTTTGAGCCGAGCTCAACAAGAGTTGGCCGCCGTCCTGCGAGAGGGGTCGCGCAAAGCAGCCGGCCGCACGAGCGAGCATCCTGCCAGGATGGCGCAACTCTCGGCCTGACATTGAGTCTCGCCTTTGAGCCGACCAGACGAGAGTTGCCGGCTCGAAAGTTTGCAAAAACAATTCCACTTCCGTCAGCGAGCCAAAAAAGCGCCGCCGCCGGCCAGGCCAATTGCGACGAGCAAAGCCAGCGCCAGGCCGCCACCAAGGAGCGAAATCGTCGCCGCCCCCCAAGAGTCTATTGGCTTGCATTGGCCACCCTTGCAAGCGGCCATCCGAGCTGAGATATGCAAAATAAGAGGGCTTTTGCGCTCATTTGAATGGCAAACCTGCAATGGGAGGCAGAGTTGCCAATTGTTTCGCAACCAGCCAAACTCTAGGCCAATGGAGGCGCTGATCTAATTTGATCGCCCCTCCCGCCCTCTGCTGCTTCATTTCAAGCCGAGATTTGAGCTGGAGGCAGCGCAACCTGTTGCCACCCGGCGACCTGTTGATTTGAGCCGTCGACAGGCGAGCTCGAGTTGGAGACGACAATTGTTTTTATTGAAGTTAAAACAATCGAGCTGGATGAGCAGAGAGTTCAATTCCTGCTCCTCGCTCGCTGCTCAAAGCTCAAAACTCGGCCAGAGTTTTGAGCCCTGCTCTGCCCGAGCTCGGCGGCCACTCTCGAAACCAAATCCGGTCCGCGCTGGCCGGCCGCCCTGCGCTGCAAGCCAGCCAGCCGGCCCCCAAAACTAAAAGCGAGCCACTTGGGCGCCCTGAAAACGCGCGAGAGGCGCCAACAATGAGCCGGCACACAGAGACACTTTTGGCCGCCCAAAGCTCGCTAAAAATGTCCATCAATCTTGTAGCTTTTGCTCGCCAATTTAAACTTGGCCAGGAGCTTGCAAGGCGACCAGCGAGAGCTCCTGGCGAGCTCGCAAGCTTAGACTCGCAGCGAGTCCCTTGCGCTCAGGTTGACGCCAATTGGCAATGCTAAATTTAACCCGCTAATTGTCGCGCGCTCGCTTGAGCGGCGCCACCAAGGCTGGCCAATCCGGCCACGGGCCGACCTTGGCCAGTGCGCGCGCGCGCGCTGCCGCTCGCAGTGGAGAGATGAAACTTACCGCAAAATGGAATCCCAACTGGCAGCCAAGTTCCGTTTGCCTGGCAAAGGCGGCGCGGCGGCCCAAGGAGCTCGTAGCCGTTGTCGCAGGTGTAACTTGCCGCAGTGCCAGCAACGATGAGCGACGTGTTGAAGGTGACGCTCGCGTGGGCTGGCGAACCGGGATAGCCGCAGGTTGGCTGCTGGCCTCCCTCGGCCGAGCTTGCGCCCGCCGCCTCCCGCTGGAGCCGCTGGCCGCGCCGGCTCAGCTCAACGTTGGCGCTCCGCAACAGTTGGAACTGTCTGTCTGCGCTGTCGCCGCCGCCGCCCTCCTCTGCGCGCGCTTCCGGCGGGCCCGGCTTGCTCGGCTGGGAGGCGCCCACGGCGGCCAGCATTAGGGCCAGCGCGAGGAGGGCCAGCGCGCGGCTCAGTTGGCCGCCGCGCCTGCTGCTCGTCTCCCGCCCGGCACGCCCACTCCTCCTCCTCCTCGAGCGGCCGCTTGCTCGCATTTGCGCTTCGAGGGGCCCAAATTGTTGTTGTCCATCTCTTCCTTCAAAACTTGCTGCCATCTTGTCATCTCTCACTCGAACTTCCGAATCAACTTCCGCTGCTCCTTCCAAGCCAGTTGGCGCTAGACTTGCCAAGCTTGCTGCTGCTGCTGCTGCTGCTTCTCTGCGGGCCTCTCGCTCCGCCAACTTCCTCGGGCTTCTCGTTCGAGCCTCCAAGCGACTGTCGGCGCCCACTTGCTGCCGCTGCTCAGTGTCTCTGCTGCTGCTGCTCGAGCCTTGCATCGTTCCAAGAGCGCTCGGCTCGAATTCTAATCGGCGCACTCGCTCATCAAACATCCTCTCGCTCGCTGAGCCTCCCATTCCCCATCAAAACTTCTCCCTTTCGGCCGGCCAAACCCTCAAACCGCCTCCGAGAGAGCTCGCCGCTTTCAGAAAACACCGAGCGGCCTAATACCAACAACACTGTAGCTCCCTCAGTTGACCCACCGACACTTATTGCACACACACGCCGCTGCTAGTGCAAGTTGCCAATCCGCTTGTTGCCGCTCAACTCGGCTCGCTGGCGCCTAACCTGAGCCAGCTTGCCCCTCTCAGTCTCAGTCTCTGCCTCTGCGCCTGTCTCTCTCTCTCTGTGCGCCTACCTGGTGAGCTACTGTCGCTGCTTGGTGGTGGCAGCGCCGGCCGATCAATTGTATTGCTCACTAATTGATTGCTGATTGTTTGCTGGCCCGGCGAAAACCAGATGAGTGCGCAGAGTTCAAAATAATCCTGCCCGCAACTTCGCTCGCTATTTCAGTCCTCTACAACCCACTCATTCGCCTTTACCTCGCCGATTGAATGAACTAAAACCGAGAGAATCCAAGATTTATCAGCCACCTCAAGCTGAATCCTTGCATCATTCGCTCCTTTAGCCCATTTTGAGCAACCTCCGATGGGCTTGCCAGAGTGAGCTTGGCGGGCGCATGCGCCGCCCACTAAACGGAGCACGCGCGCCAGCTGGCGGCTCCAGAGTGAACTGGGCCACCTGCTAGTCAGCTGATTTTGGAGAATAACATGCACTCATTCGCGCACAGATTCGCCAATTGCCATCGTGTGAGCGGTGCGCGTCACTTTGCCTGCGACATTTTGAAAATGGCCTAACAGAGCAAACTGGCTTGGCCCTAGAAAGTCTGGCTTGGCCACCGTTTCACTGTTATTATTATTTCTCATCATCCCCATCATATACTACCATCAGTCATCGAGGAGACATCTGTTTTATCAGGGATTTGTCGCTTGCACAATCCCGTCAAAGGCGCTCACTTTTTGGGAAAAAATTGCTCGCTAAACAAGCGCAGCAATAGCAGATGGAGACAGCGGATCAGAGCCAAACCCCCCCCCCCCAGCATCGATTCTCTCGATTGAAATCAGAGGCAAACAAACAAAGGTTCTTGCACTAGTTGTGAAAAGAAATATTCACTTCCATTAGCTTCAACGTTCAGTCGAACTCTCAAATCCACCAACCTTATCTAACATGGCGCAACAACAGTCGCAAAAGCTGAGCGCCTTTTACCTGGACCAATCAACTATCCAATGTAAGGCGGGTTGCGGATTTTTCGGGAACCCAGAGTGGTTGGGATACTGTTCGATCTGTTTTAAGCAGTTGAACAGCAGCGATCGTCGCCATTCATCTCAAGCACGACAATTTCACGATCCTTATCCTAAACCCGACTCGGCCAATAAGCAAAACGAACAAGTTCTCCCTTGGTGGCAACATCAAACGCCACCCGAACATCAATTTAAAAACCTACAAATCGGCGAGAACAGTTACTACCCTCAACAGCATTTCAACTCTATTGACAATCAAGCATCCGAGATACATATGGCTCGCTCTGCCTCTCACATAATCCCTGGCCACCAGCAAGAGAGTCAGATGAACGTGCCAACTAGTCCACCCCGAATTTCGCCATTCACGTGGCAACAACAACAACAACAATACCTGCCACAAGCACCCCAATTATCCTGTATCGACGATAGTCTAATCCCCACAACCTGTGCCAGCATGACGCCAACAGGAGTCAACTATATCCCCTTTGATAAATATGAAGAGAAACGAAGAAGCCAGTGCACGGATAAAAAGTCAAACGTTCTTAAATTACTCAAACGTGCCTCTACCTTCCGAGACAAATCGCATCCAAATAATTGTGCAACTACCCTATCTGCCTGTCAAACCCCTACCACAAGCACCGACGGTACAATCACTAACACGGAACAAGCTGATGATGTATCGCCTAATACTAGCACAAGTAGCGTCTTGAATCCTAGTAGTCTTTTCAGCAATCTAACTAGTCCCACCTCAATCGTTATGACTGGCTACGATACCCTGACCAATTTGCACAACACTATAATGAACACGGCTAAATCGTCTTTTCGCACCAGCCCCAGCCTTCAAGGCGATGATTCCTCCATACATAGCGCAAGCCAATCCGAGTACTTGCACAACACCTCAAGCCGTAAAAGTTCCCTGCAGCAACCGCATTTCCTATACGATGTCGCCTGGGTCGACTGTCTAAGAAACACGAATAAATTCGCCCGCGATCTCCTAGCAACAGAAAAGCTACCTAACAAAACAATTAGCGATTTATCTGACATGGTCCACGACTTTTACCAAACAATGAACACCAGATTTGAGACTCAATTTGTTTACAAGGGTGCAACACCTGATCAATTAGAGCTATTGAACGATAACATGGAAAGGATTCTAAATGAGCACATCTATCAAGTAATTTCTGCACGAATAATTAATGAGGATGAGGAACATAATATGGCGATTCAGAAGAGGATCAGATCTCTTAACTGGATAACGGTTGAACACCTCGAAATTGATATCGACTTCAAGCATCCGCTTGTCCATGATCTGTTGGACAAGGCTATTTGTCAAATGGTTGAAATGTATTCGCGCACGTCCTCAATCGACAAACTTGAGTGCATTGTTCAGTGTAGCAAGACAATATTCGAGTTGCTCCAGGTGAGTCCAGTTAGCGGCCATTCGGTTCCCGTGAGTGCTGATCAATTTTTACCTGTTCTCGTTTTCGTAGTTATCCAAGCGAATCCACCAATGTTGCCTGCCGACATGAAATATTTGACCCGCTTTTCAAATCCTAGACGCTTGATGACTGGCGAAACAGGCTACTATTTTACAAATTTATGTTGTGCCCTTGAATTCATAGAGAAAGTAAGTGGTGCCTCGCTCAATATTAGTGAAGACGATTTCAAAAAATTCGTAACCGGTGAGGCTGTACCTGAGACAAAGAGCCAATTCAATACTTATCTATGTGATGGTCTTAGAACAATGTGCTCCAATGATGCAGCTCTCAAAAAGCTTAGGCGCGCGAACGAGGCAAGACAGGCAAAGATTGAATATTTGTCCGAGCAAATTGGTGTACATCTTGAGACAAATCGAGCAAAGCTCCTGGAGATGCAATCTTATGCGAACAATCTTAAGCAAAAATTGAAACCAAACCTACCAAAATCATTCCATAACTTTGTGGTAGAAAACAGGGAGTCTGCAATCAAATTGCTACCGCTCTACCTAAGAAACTCGATTGAGATTAGCTTGGAGCCCGAAGAGAAATTGGTGGAGATCGAAACAATCGAAGACGTGGAGCCACATAGCTTTCCGGTAGTGAGTGATGCTATTGAATTAACGCCAGTCGTTCTCAGGCCCATTTCGATCGGTCACGATTCAACTCAAATAACAAATATTGACCAATCATCATCCCCTGTCAACCAATTCGATGGCACATTCTCGTCGACTGAGAAGTCTAAACCATTGCAAACACCAAAGGAACCAGACGAGCAATGAAATAACACTGTTCTTACTGTCACAACAGATATCTATCTATGCATAATTCCAGATGAGTTTCAAAAAAATTGGATTTTTGAAAGCGATTTATTCTCATCTATCAAGTCTATTAGGATGTCGAAGCACTTCGTGCTAGAATGTTTGATAATTTCTAATAATTCCAGTCTTTGTTCGTTGTTGTTCGCTTGTGAATCAATAATTTAGGGCTTGGGGAGACTTGTCGGTTCGTAAGCTTTGAGGACTTGCATGAACCACCGCATTACAAAGGCTATCGAACACACTTCTACGTTGTATCAGTCAGGTGTCATTTAAATAACACACGGTAGTTGCACGTAGCGCAAAGCGAATCCAATTTGAGAGTTGAGAGCATTCTGGGTCTGGTCGGCGTTTGAGCGAATCTTCAGTTGGAACGGCTTCGATCTAGAGATGATTACGTTAGATTCTAGCAATTTGGTTCCACAGAAACGATCCTCGCCTGGTCCGATGCCATCATTGCTGCCTTGATCCACACCAATATAATCGTCTGAGTTACACATGCCACCAGTCGAGCCTCCCAAATCTGTGATGTTGCCCTCGAATGGTGCACCGAAGGAGAAGGACTGAGGGTATTCAGTTTCCCATTTGATCGCACAGAAGTTCTCCTCGACTCGAATGCAAGATGTATAACGGAGGTTAGACAGGTAACGAGCTCGCCCTTCCATCTTTGGTCCATAGTTGAAACTCTTTACGATTGCAGATGGACTCCTGAAGTATTGCATGCAACCCGATGGGGCCATATCTAAATTGTTGCAAGCAATCATGTTGATCCTAATTTTCCACTTCCGTACGATCTTCTCGCCGTTCGAAACCACCGATAGCACCACTGGATTAGCACTACCGCGGCCCATGTCAATGTACACTGTTTTGCAAAAGTAAGAATAGTTAGACGAGCAGATTCTTGGAAAACAATCATCAAAAACCATCTCCCATATACTCACTATGTTGACCAGAGTTTTCGCCGCAGAGTATTGGCAATCGCTCACCAACCGTAGTCCTAACCATGAAAGAGTCGGTGGTACACAAGCCGTTCTCATCAGGCTGAGCGAGGGTGAAGTCGTCGAAGTCAAGACGCAACTGGCAGACACCGCTCGCTTTTTCGATGGTTACCTGGCAAGTGTCAGTTCCATTTTCCCCCTTGGGATATTGCGGATTTACAAACGTTGTCTCATTTTGATTTGTGGTTCCTCCGCAAGTGAACTATTTGGTTGAACAAAATGTTTTAGTGTCAGTACAATGTTGACAGAACTGTTTCAGGATCTCGTGGCAACAGGCTGAATACATACCTTGAAGGAGCAGCAAGTTCCATAGCCGTTTGCGCAGGAGCCAATGTTAGTACCAGCGCGACGCGAGCATTCGGCATCCGCTAAGCAAGTCCCCGATTCTTGGTCGGCATTCGAGCAGGCTGTGTTCTGATATCTGACAATGTAGGTTAGTCCGATAACGGAGGGTCTGTATTGGGCATAAGATGAGGTAATTGCAATTAGAAGAAGCACAAATATTGTGCTTGTAACTGATTGATGCATTCTTATTTGATTGATTTTGCTCGTTTTAGAATTTAAAGGTTCTTTGAGATTAAATAACGAGCTGAAATCACAAAATAATGTAATAGAGAAGTTAATTTTTGAAGTTTGATCAGTCCGTGCTGGTGACAGCGATGGTATCCGCAGATCTGCTACTGAGAGAACGATGTGCTTTGCGACGAAACTGAAACTAGTCTTAGGACTTCAGTTTGGTATCTTCAGTCCCTCTGTATGTCTCAACTTGAGGTCGATTTTATGTTCGCAGCTGTAACTACCTTCAGAACTTAAACTCTTCGTTATTGGGCGAGAGCAAGTTGGCCATGAATTCCGATTGGATAGACGACTCAAACTACTCCTTTCAAAGATCAAAATAGCCTTTTCTGCTCCCACTTAGGCCGTTCAGACTCAGTAGGAACAGGAAGAGATTAGTTGGCTCAAGAATAAGAGTTCATCCACTGAGTACATACTTCGGGTTGGCTCATTCGATCCTCAGAGCAATCAGAGGGACAGCAACAGCATTAGCTCGGCGTCATGGTACCACTGCAGGAAGGTTAAGGGCAATGAGTGAAACAGGTGAATAAATTATCAGCATAGGATTAGCCAGTCCGGTGAGTTCGCCTTCAACAAACTCAAGCTGCTCCGTGAGCCGTATCTTTTGAGCAACAAAACTTGCAGGTACCAAAGCATAAACGAGCTCTTTGAGGCAGATGTATGGATGATTGAATGAGGGTCAATGAATCTTGCCTCCATCCATGGGCCGGCCAACATGGTTACTGGTCCTGCTTCTCGCTTGCTCTTTCAGCACTCCCCCTCGGATTCGAGAGACGTCTAGCGAGGATTTCGAGAATAAAAACGTAAGCAGTGTTCGTGATCTCATTGCCTGTTCGTCTAGCTGAACATGTTTCAGGCACTGAGATCACTGGCTCAGGAAATGGACGCTCCACAGGTTACAGGCTGCTTTCATCCAAGGCTAGAGTGGTTCCACAAGTGGGAGCAAACTGGACGCTTTGGACCTGAAACTGTTAAACTTGTACTCAAATTATTTTAGTAGATGTAACTCTCGCAACCTGTTCTTATCCAGCAGTCTCTAGTTTCGCTCTTTCTTCTCTCTTCGAGCTCCTCATAAAACGCTTACTATTCTCGTTTGCGCTGCTCATTTCGTATCAATCTTTTACGAGACTTTGTTTTACTGAGTGGTCGTCAAATGAGAAGACTGTGATGAATCGACCCAAGTAGAAAACGTCTGCATGAATATATGTCGATCTCAACCTGAAATCTCGGTTAAATTTTGTCTAGCATTGGCCAGTCGTCGCTTTATGGCCAACAATTGTGTTCTCATTCGGACTAGTCCTCGGTTTAAGATAATAGAATAAATTTTTCCCCTCGCTTGAGGAGACTGTGTTGCCTTAAATAGGAAGAATTCAGCTTGGCTCTGCGTGATACCAGTTACAAAGATGAACAAATCTAGGCGCTATATAATGGTAAAACTGACTCGCCTACATATGCACTCTTTCCAGAAGAGTATCGCTATTGCTGCAAAATTGTATCCGAATTCGCTCAGTATCCAACATCTAGCCCGGTCGCATATAGTACCTTGCAATTTGTGGTTTTTACCTTTTATTTCTCGCCACATGAGTTGCATATGAAACATGGAGGCTAACATGATAATAACTTGTCACGACAATCGTTTTGCATCTCAATCCATTTTTCGAGTCCCAAGATATCACTTGGGCCCGATACGCGAGCGGCGCGCGCGCGCATTTTCATGCAGCCTGAGGGCCATCGAATTGTTAGATATGTTCTCCTCTGTCTCGATCCTGTTATGCGCGTGCGTTTTATTCATATAGGGACGCCGTTCTCCCTTATGAGCCAAACTTTCATTGATATAAATAGATTGTATAAATTATTCTCGACATGTTATGATCTGAAATGTAATAACCAGATCTCCCGTTTTCTCGGGTGTCGTTTTAGCCTTTTCACTTCAGTGCAAACATTTCGATAGAATATATAATTTAAAGCCAAGCGGTCAAAGGTGAGTGATGTCAAAAGTTTTCACATTACACAAGGCAATTGGACATAGCGCATTGCGAACCCGATCTGAGAGTTGAGGGCGTTCTGGGTCTGGTCTACATTTGATCGCACCTTTAGCTGGAAAGGTTTAGATCTTGAGATTATGGTATTTGAATCAAGCAATCGTGTACCACAGAATCTGTCCTCACCTGGACCAACACCATCGCTGCTGCCCTGATCTACGCCAATGAAGTCATCGTTGTTGCACAAACCTCCAGCTGAGCCGCCCAATTCGGTCACATTGCCATCAAATGGGCTTCCAAATGAGAAGGAGTTAGCCTGCTCTGTTTCCCATTTGATTGCGCAGAAATTCTCCTCAACTCTGATGCAAGTTGTGTATCTAAGATTCGACAGGTAACGCGCTCGGCCCTCAATCCTGGGTCCATAGTTGAAACTCTTGATCACAGCTGAGGGGCTTCGGTAGTATTGCATGCAACCTGATGGCGCCATGTCGATGTTGTTGCAAGGAATCATGTTAATCTTGATCTTCCACTTACGGGACATTCGATCACCGTTTGAGACGACCGATAGGACGACTGGATTGGCGCTCCCTCTACCCATATCAATGTAAACTGTGACGAAGAGTGAATATTGAATCAAGCATTTACAGGTTAGCAATTAACAGGTACTGGTTTTTTGGTGGTCGATATACTTGAATTCAAGTCGGTAGTTGTACTTACTGTGCTGCTTGGCATTGTCTCCACATAGGATTGGCAGTCTCTCGCCAACGGTCGTTCTAACCATAAAAGAATCTGTTGTGCAGAGACCATTCTCGTCCGGTTGCGCCAGTTTAAACTCGTCGAAATCCAATCTGAGCTGACATACATTTGGCGCCTTCTCAATTGTCACCTGACATGTATATGTACCATTCTCGCCATTCGGATATTGCGGATTGACGAAGATGGTCTCATTTTGGCTTGTTGTTCCACCACAAGTAAACTATTCAGTTGAGGGAACCGATAGTTAGTTACTTACGATACTAGAAGTAATCAAACCCAAATTGGATCGGCAATATTCCACAGGTGAGCCAAACTTACCTTGAACGTACAACAGGCTCCGGCCCCATTTGCACAAGCTCCACTGTTTGTGCCTCCTTTGCGCTCACAGTCGCTCGCACTTATGCAAGTTCCTGACTCGTTTCCATCGCCCCTACAAGCAGTGTTGTAGTTTCTTGCCAACTGGGCAGCTTGGAAGTTGAAAATCGAGGGTCGACCGAAGAAACCTTGGGCCTCCACTTGCACGGTGATGACTAGAAAACTTGTCACCAGCCAAAGGACTGTATGCGATTGCAACATCTTGATTGGAGCGCTGAGGGTTCGGGTATGTTGTGGACGCGATGCGAATTGCTTGTTCAGGCTACTATTTCTTGTTGCGTATTTGCCGACTATGCCAACTGGCTACTTCAAGTCTAGCGTAGCCTGAGATACCCAAACTCTTCAAGCTTCTTGCGCGAAGACACTTCTGAGGAGCTGTTTTCACTTCGAGGCCAAGCTAGCGAATGCTCCTACTCTCAAGCAAACAATCCGGTTTAAATACCGTTTTCTCCCGCACTAGAGGCTGAAGTTTTCTCACCCAACGGGATTCGAGAGAGCAGCCTTGAAGCATAGAATGATTGACCAAGTTTCTCGTCGGCTGGCCAAGGTTGAAGTCCCGAAAGAGGGTGAAGGAGATTTAGCCGTAGCTTGGGCTGGGGCTGAAGGGGCAGAGAAGGGCTTCTATCTATCGGATAGAAGAAGCCCAGCAAGGCTCTGCAAGCTCGCCCATTACGACTGCAATATCACCGTCGCCGCCGTTGCCGTTGACTGACTGGCCTTGGATTGTGGCTGATGCGCAAACAAGGCGCCAAACTTGACCACTAGCGAGCAGGATTACAATTGAGCGCAAATGCGGTGGCGGCAGCGATGGTAGCAGTTGCAGAGGCGGCGACAGGTACCACATCTAACTGTTTGCAAGACAACAATGAGCATCGACGATAATGGCGTATTGTGTGCCAGATAGTGGCCACTCTGTCTGGACTAGATGCAACAAGTGCAAGCTCGAGGCAGCGGCGCAACAAGAATTCGGCTAACACTGTTTCCAATTGCAACGACATCAAGTGGCACCGGGGCGGTTGATTACTTTTTGGCATTAACGTTGAGCAAGAAACCTGCGGTGGCTGATGCAACGGATTGAGTGCTCATCATTGGAGCACTCGCAAGGCTTCGTTCATGAGACTGGCTAGCCTAGAGTTGTTGGCCTGTGGATTGTTGGGCCAAATGGTGGGCAGCCAACTGAGTCCCTATTGTTATTGTTCAGACGGCAACAAATTCCGCCGACACTGGGGTGTGTTTCGGCCGTTAGCCAATCGGTTCTCTCAAGGCCAAGCTCTCAAGGTTGGTCCTGGGAAGACTCGATTGAATGAATGAAAAGCATTTTTCACCACTCGACTTGGAAAGCTATTTGCAGTGCTCACGTTCACCTACTTAGCAGCGCATACATTGAGCCAGGGTAAGCGGCCATCGGCTCACCTAATTCCAGCATCTCGCCCTGCCGAAGGAAAGGACCGATTCCAGGTGAACGGGAACAAGCTTGCTTGTTCTAGTCCAGCACAAGCGGCCAGTATCACCATCTTGATGAGTTGGATTGGGTTTCCAGTGTGACTGCTCCATGGAATCGCTTCGGCTGGAGAGGCAAGTTTGAGAGGAGGTTCTGATGTAGGAGGACTTGGCACTTTTAGCCCTTCCAGGCGAGCCAGCATATGCAGGTGCGATATCGTTTGCGTTCTCAGCCGGCCCTGGATGATGCACTGAATCGGACGCATTAATGGTCCAAGCAGCGAGCATCACCTGGAGCTTAAAGCGAGCTAGGAAAAACTTGCTAGAGAGGTGGGGATGGTCGCATTTCTAACGGGCTGTGAGACGAGCAACGGGATTTCCAAATTATTCAACAACAACCCTCAATTTAATAAATAATTATTTATTCTACACAGCTCTAAGAGGTCGGCGAAGGTTATTCTCTTGCAACTAGGTAGAAAACTGCACCTGATTCCCTTCAAGGACTTTCCTATCCTCCGACCCAGTTTTCATCAACCTCGTCTCGTTTGCTACCTGATTGCACTTTCAATCTTTGTTGACAGATTGTTTGTATGTTTGCTTAGATTACACAGGGCAGTTGCACGTATCTAAGCGAGAAACCAACTTGCGAGTTTAGGGCATTCTGGGTTTGGTCTGCGTTCGAGCGGACCTTCAATTGGAATGGTTTCGATCTTGAAATGATCGCGTTGGATTCGAGCAATTTTGTGCCACAAAATCTATCCTCCCCTTGGCCAATTCCATCAACACTTCCTTGATCGACGCTAATGAAATCGTCGGAGTTGCACATGCCGCCTGTTGATCCGCCAAGCTCTGTAATGTTACCGGCTGTTCAGTGGACGAGGTCGGTTAGTTGGGGTCTCTTCTTCAGGAACGAAGAGGGCGAACAGATTCTGCAATACTCACATTCGTAGGGGGCTCCAAAAGAGAAGGAGAGCGGATATTCAGTCTCCCATTTGATGGCGCAAAAGTTCTCTTCAACTCTAACGCACGAAGTGTAGCGTAAATTTGACAAGTAACGAGCGCGACCCTCCAGTCTTGGCCCGAAGTTGAAGCTCCTTATGATTGCTGACGGACTGCGAAAGTACTGCATACAACCAGATGGGGCCATGTCGAGATTATTGCAGTTGATCATGTTGATCTTGATCTTCCATCTGCGTGTCACTCGGTCGCCATTCGAGACGACGGACAAAACTACCGGATTGGCGCTTCCACGACCCATATCGATGTACACTGGCGAGTGGTTTCAATGGACGCAAATTTGGTTAGTTTTGTTTGTTTACAACGGATTTGAATCTAGATAGAATTCCACCCATCCGCTCGTGCAATACTCACTGTGCTGGGCGCTGTTGTCGCCACATAGGATCGGAAGTCGCTCGCCAACTGTCGTCCTAACCATGAATGAATCTGTTGTGCAGAGACCATTCTCGTCTGGTTGCGCCAATGTGAACTCTTCAAAATCTAGCCTCAGCTGGCAAACATTTGGAGTCTTCTCGATGGTCACCTGGCAGGTTTCCGTTCCATTCTCGCCCCTTGGATAGTTTGGATTCACGAATGTTGTCTCGTTTTGGCTCGTCGTTCCGCCGCAAGTGAACTGATGGTTTAGGAGAGGAGGCAGATTTGTAGATTTAGATACCGTTTCCACACTGTAACACCTCTCCATCATCAAGTTATCAGCTTACCTTAAAGGAACAGCACGATCCGTATCCGTTGGCGCAGGTACCTATGTGGATGCCAGCTCGTCGCGAGCATTCGGCCTCGGACAAGCAGGTGCCCGATTCCTCTTGGTCATTGTGGCAGGCGGTATTCTGGTGTCTGAGCAGATTTACTATGGCCGCCATTGAGTTCTGTCTTGGGTTCCATTGTGCGAGCGCTGGCGAAACCAAGCCGAGGGCGCCCACAACCAGCAACAACTGGCTCGTTTTGTACATCTTCAATTTGGATTTATGTATAAACTCGCGCACAGCTTAGATCCCCAACTCGCTAAATCGGACAAACACACACTGTTGATTCTCTTGACCACGAACAAACCAGCTACCTCGATTCACGAAAGGATGGATTGAACAATCGACCGATTTCTTGGCCTCTCGAGCGACTGTTTACAGTTTATTTGGCTCGAGTTCCGCACTAATGTGGTCGGAAATCTAGCGGATGTGCAGGTCAAATTGTACTCCTCGAGCAAAGAGCCTGTAGATGGGCAGTCGAATCGCTCGTCATAGTGCTCAGAGATGAGCGTTGGAGCCAAGAAGGAGCTGTGCAAACCAGAGCTCTCGAATCCGTGCAAAGTTTGTGGACTCGAATACTAATCGAGCAAGGATTTAAATTCAGCAACATCGGCTATGAATTGGACACGGCCAGAGCCAAAGCTTCTAGGCTTGCACCCGCTGATGCCTGGAGACGGTGATCTTGAACTTGGAAAGATGAGCCATGATTGAATTTGGCTGGTTTAGCAGCTCAGCTGCCACAAGAGCCCTTAGCCTGGAGGCAAAGGTCGATACACTCTGTGTGGGAGCCTAAGTCTGCTCGTCCAACTTGAGCTCCGAACTGAGAGAGGCTGCTCGTAAGGGAGCATTGAAAGTAGCATTATACATATGAGTACGTTTCCTTTTCCAATGCGATCGAAGCTAAGCTAAAGTCTCGAGGCAGCCTGAGCAGAATAACCACTGCCACGTTCTCCAATCGAGCCGACAGTCGGCCTGTTGCCGGCTCAAAGCGCCGCTGAACTTTCTTCCCTCCAAACTCTCCCATCAACCTTGTCGACCATTTTCAAGCGGCATTTGACCCCACCGGCTCGAACTATGGCTTGAACTTGGCGCCCGTGAAGTCTTCGGGTTGCATAACTAGTTTACGTCGGCCGCCTTCTAATCTCAGCCAACCACTCGGCGCTGCCAACGATGAGCCTTTCTAGTTCCGATCGCAATTATGACCACAAAGTCGCGCAATTCTCGAATGCAAGCGCCGGCTCTGTTTTGTGGACGAGCGGCCTATGTGGCCTTGAGAGGCTTGCAAGCGAGTGAGCTCCCCCCGAATTGAGTTGCGCTTCCTACTCAATGGGAGGCATCAGGTGGAAAAACGCGGACGACTTTTGGCATAGGGAAACTTCAACCTCCTCCTCCTCCTAGCTCGGCTCTCTCTCTCTCTCTCTCTCTCTCTATCTGCCGGCATCCAATGAGATCGTCGTCTCAGACTCATTCGTTTTATCTCCAAAGAAAGTTGTCTGAATCCTCAGCTTGGCCAGCGTCGATATATTGACCATCCATTGAAGTCAGCTATTGTCTCAACCCAGGCCGCCCAGCGAAACCCTTTGAACCAAAAACCCAGCACGTAAACTGTAAGCCCACAATGTACAAAAAGATCGTCGCTCTTCTCGGCCTGGTGGCCATAATCGAGCCCAGCCTTGCGCAGACCTTCGGCGGCCGGCCCACTCTGCCAGCCCTGCTCGCAATGGTCAGGTTCCAGAATACTCCGTGCCAAGGCGAGCAACAGGACTCGGGCACCTGTTTGTCGGACAGCGAGTGCACCCGTCGCGCAGGCCAAAGCGTGGGCCCCTGTGCAAACGGATTCGCAACTTGCTGCTCATTCAAGGTTAGTGTTGATTGAGGCCAGCTCGGCCGCTTACCAGCGCTAACGAGCCCTCCTAACCCAAGCATTCCAACCAACCCTCAATCAACGCAATCAGTTCACCTGTGGAGGTAAAACAAACCAAAACGAAACAACCTTCGTAAATCCAGGCTACCCGAGGGGCGACAATGGAACCGATACCTGCCAGGTGACCATCGAGAAGACTCCAAATGTTTGCCAGCTGAGGCTAGACTTTGAGGATTTCACTCTCGCGCAACCAGATGAGAATGGTCTATGTACAACAGATTCGTTCATGGTTAGGACGACAGTTGGCGAACGATTGCCAATAATTTGTGGAGAAAACTCTGGTCAACACAGTGAGTGTTTGCCGATAATACAACTCGCTTGCTCAAAACGAACCTCGAAACTCAGCTAACTAATCTAAACTTTACCCAAAACTCTAGTGTACATTGACATGGGAAGAGGGAGCGCAAACCCTGTGGTCCTATCGGTGGTGTCGAATGGGGAGCGAGTTATACGCAAGTGGCGCATCAAGATCAACATGATTCCATGCAACAACCTTGACATGGCGCCATCTGGTTGTATGCAATATTTCCGTAGCCCATCGGCAGTGGTTAAAAGCTTCAACTTTGGACCGAGAATCGAGGGTCGAGCTCGGTACCTTTCGAATTTGCGCTACACTTCCTGCGTGCGTGTCGAGGAGAACTTTTGCGCCATCAAATGGGAAACCGACTATCCGAGCGCATTCTCCTTTGGCGCCCCAGCCGACGGTAGGTTATCGTCCAAGTTCAGCGTAGACCAGTGAACAAACTATGAGAAAGCAGCTAACCAAACGGTTTCTTCCAACTCTCATGAACCCATACAGTGAGCAACGCGACCGAGCTCGGCGGATTCCAGGGTGCAACTTGCAACGATGACGACTTTGTTGGCATCGACCAAGGCAGCATGGACGGGGTCGGCGCCGGCGAGGACCGATTTTGTGGAACCAGACTGACGGACACCAACTCGGTCATTTCAAAGTCAAAGCCGTTCCAGCTGAAGGTGAGATCAAACTCAGATCAAACCCAGAATGCCCTGAACTCTCAGATTGGGTTTGCCTTGCGTTTTGTCCAATTGCCCTGCGTTATATGAGCGGCCCAGTGGGAGGAGGCGGCCTGTTGTAAATATGCTCGGTAGGTTGGCCCAACACCAGGTGTCGCCACCGAGTCAAACCAAAACGATCGAATTGGGGGGCATTGTATTATACTGGCTGTCCAGTTGTAAGACTACAATAAAAGAAGTTAAGAGATCATGAGATTGCACATAAGCGACACTGTTTAGTGTCTCTATTTGAAGTTAAAGTTTTCAAGAAGGACGACTGGCTAGATTAGGCAAAGTTTAGCGAGCAAACATGTTACTGGCCGAGAGTGGCTAGATCTGCATCCCAAGTTTTGAGTTATCTAGTGGATGGAACAAACTAGCTAGCAATTTGCCTCCCGCAAAGATGCAAAAGGTCGATAGGCAGTTAGTTTGGCTGGCCCACTGATTTGACAAGCACGCGCAAGTGAGCGGATTTATTATCTGCTCAAACTTGCCTCTATCTGAGCCTGGCATCTCTATCGCGCGCCACTTCTAGGCGAGTCCAAGATGATCGATAAGTGGATCTCTGACAGCGACAAGTTTTATGGCAAAAATTCTTCCTTTTATTGCTCGTCCACCATCTTTTGGCTCTAGGAGGACAGATATCTAGCTCAGATCAGCTATAAGTAAGATTGGTCGCTAACGAGTGGTTGTTTTGGCACAGGTTTGGCGCCACCGAGCTGGCCGGATGTCGCGCGAAATGTTCCCTAGAGGAGCCAACTCCGTTTGCGTGACAGTCGGCCAGCTGGCTGGTGGGCTGGTAGTGGTTCTGCAGGTGAAGGTTCAGGTTAAGATGCTGCTGCTGCTGGTATTGGCGCGGGTCCAGGTTGGCCGGTGGCTGGTACTCGAGGTGCTGCTGGTGGCCATAGGCGAGCTGCTGCTGGTAGGCCTGCGGCTCACCGTAGAGGCTTGGACTTGCGTAGGCTGGCTCGCTTTGGGGCCAAGGGTTGCACTGGCCAGCGGTTGCGGGTTCGAGCGGCTGCTGCTGGTTGAAGGGCAGCGCGAAGGGTTGCTCGGCCAGCCGCTGGCTCTCAAAGCAGTTGGCCAACAGCTCGCCAATTTGAGCCTGCGGACGCTGCTCGAACTCGAGCGCCATTGAGGTTGGCTGGCCGGCCAGCTCGTAGAGCTGCGAGCTTGCGGCGGCTTGCATCTCGTGGCGCCCGTAATAGGTGCCCGCTCCTGCTTGAAGGTAGACGCCTGGGGCCGGACGGCTGGCCTCGTCTCCAGGGCCAGCAAAGCAGCCTGAGGAGGGGTCGAGCGAGCCAAGGAGCTCGGCCGCCTGTTTGGTTGTGTCTCCGTTCTCCTCTTGGCCGCCGTTGGCGCCTCGCCAACCCCTCCGCTTGGCGCCCCTCTTTGCGGCCTGACAGCGCCTAGTCTCCTGCTGGCGCGCGGACGACTGCATCTGGCACCTGGTGGCGGGCAGCGCGGGCGGCGGAAGTGGCGAGCTGGGCGGCGAGCAGAGCTGCTGGCTGAAGGAGGAGACGAGCGAGTCTAGGATGTTTGTTGTTGAGGTTGGATGGTCGCGGTTAAGCTGGGAATCATTTACGAGCGTTTGCTTGCTCGTATTGCTCGCCTGGCAGAGGAGCTTCTGTCTCGGCTCGGCCGCTTGTTGCACTTGCTGTATTTGGGCCAACGACGAGCCGGAAGTGGTGGAGTGAACTTGCTGTTGTTGTAGCTTCGTGCGCTTCCTGAACTTTGCGCGCCGATTCTGGAACCAAACCTGAATTCTGGCCGCGTCCAGCTTCGTCTCGGTGGCCAGCTCCTCGCGCCGGTGCACATCCGGGTAGTGCGTCCGGTTGAAGGCCGACTCGAGCTCGGCCAGCTGGTTTGGCGTGAACGAGGTCCTGTAGCGTTTGGTGCGCATTGAGTTGAAGAAGAGCAGACTCTCGGCAGCCTCGCGCCTCTCCTCCTCCTCCTCCTCCCGTTCCTGTTTCTGCTCTCCCATTGGCCGGCCGGTTGTGCGCGCGCCACGGCAACTCGGCCCCGAATGGCGCCCTCCTTCCGGCTCGTGCTTCTCTTGCGCCCAGCTCGCTGGCCGCCGCTCCAGGGTTTGCGGTCGCGGCGGGCGCGCCCAGTGCGCATGTGCGCGGCCCCTTGTCGCGCGAACCCGCCGCATCTATAAGGATATAGACTGGAGGCCGCGATCCTATGCGCGCCGCCAGAGGAGGCCGATGACGCAAGAGGCCGCCGCCGCCGCCACCTCCGGGTTCACCTGGCCAACCTTGCCTTGGGGCGCCTCTTGGCCCGCTGACCACAGGCTGGTGGCCGCCGCCCAGAGTTGCCGATGATTTGTGATTCAAACTCAATTACAATCTCGCGAGCGCACTCAAACGAGCCCCCCGACTGCACGTATATTGGACCATTTATCAGTTTGTCAGCCGGGAGGTTGGCGCTGGCGGAAGTGGCGCGCGTAGGTAAGCCGCGCTGGCCGGGGATTGTTTGGCGCTGGCCCCAGAGAACATGGGCTCGCGGCCGCACTTGCAAGCCGCCGAGTGTGTGCGAGCGCGCGTTGTGCACCCCCCCAAAAAAGTATCGCTCGCTTGCAGGCTGCAGGCACTCGCGCGCCATTGAAAAATCTCCTGGGAGCAAAATGGGATTTGGGGCACAAAAATGGGCCCGACTGTGCGCAAACGGAGACGCGAGTGCCCCTGTCACTTAATGAGCGAGCCCAACGCCAAAAGCTGGCGGCAGCTCCATTGGCCGCCGCCGGCTAGATATGTGGACGGCGCTGGAAATCCGAAATGGAAAAGTGAAGTCAGGGAAATAAAACAAACGACAACGGAGACTCCCTCTCTAATGGCCCGCCGCTCTGCAGCCTCTTTGGCCCGCCATCAGCGCGCGCACACACACACTGCGCCCCATTTCGGCCCCTCAAACCTCCAAACTCTCCTCCTCTCTTGTCTCCCATCTCGAGTGTCGCCGGCCCCAAATGGCGCCGCCCGCCGCCGATCCATTTGCATCGCCTGTAATAAGTCGCCTTTTTAACACGTTATCTCCGCCCATTAGACTTGCGCCGCTCGGGGATCCCCATTCATTGGCGCGCTAATTCGGAAGCTCGGCTCTGAAGCTCGAGCGCTCAAATCCGCTCCTATAAAGTGGCTCCAAATTCACCTGGCCGCCAGCTTCAAGGCTGGCAAACTAGACGCTCGCAGGCCGGCAACTTTGTCTCTATCTTTTGCTCGAAATTGGCTCTCTGTCTCTCTCTGTCTGTGTTGTTTGATTTAGATGACAGGTGGGGGATTCACACGCAATCTAGAGCGTGGAATCCGGCCGGCTGGCGCCGAAGCCAAGAGTGCCATTTCTTCTCATCAAATCGTTTGCCTTTCGGGAGCGAAAAATCGGAAAAGGAGCATTGACGATCTGGGCGGCAGTCAGGTGAGCGGAGGAGTTTCAAACCCCTGAGCTTGGGAGCGAGCTTTCAACGGTAGGTGAGCCTCCTAGCTGGATGGAATGAAACTGGGAGCCAGTAAGCGAGCATAGAGGGCACTTTCTTCGCGTTTTAGCCACAAGCTCGCTCCTCGCCTCTCCCGTCGAAACATTTAAGCGCGAGCGCAATCGATCCAGCGACCTCTGGCCGCAAATTGGCCCTGCTGCCCGTTTCCGTTCCGGATACTTCGCGCCCGCAAGGCCTCGCTCGCTTGTAGGGACTTGAGTTTGCTCGCTTGCGCAACAATTGGCCGCGCTCGAACATGTCAGCCGGGCAACCCGAAAGCAGCTCGCATATCACGAAACATGTCAATCAAGTCGAGTGCGAGCAGCATGTTGCTTACATAACTCGCTCAAGCTCATTACCCTGGCGCTAATTAGCATCTCGGCTTGACAGGTGAGTGGGGCGCGAAGGTGGCAGGTGAGCGAGACGCATGCAAGCGGCCCATTAGGCTGCTGCTGTTGCTGCTGTCGCAACTGGCCAGGCGGCCGCTTGGCCCCACTGGCCGTCCACTTGGCGGCGGCGGCGGCGCTCTCAAAAGCACGCAACGATGGCCGCCGACGCCGCCAAGCCGAACAACAAATTTGGCCGCACAAAAGCGGACTTGCGAGAACAAAACTGGAGCCAATTGAATTGACTCAGCCCCATGCTCAGCTTGGCGGAGCTCACGATGCAAGCCAATTGGTTCACCTGCAGGCGCCCATCTCCTCTTGGCGGACGGAAGAGTCAAGGGCGACAAGTGACAGCGCTTGGATTCAGTTGCGTTGCAATGGGAAATAATGAAACACTTTTGCCCGGCGCCGACCTGCGTCTGCCGTCAGCCGTCAATGGGCTGCCGATTGGTTGCGAGAAGGAGCGCTCTTGAAAGCCGACCAAAGAGTCCATCCCCGAGCAACACCCACTTCTTGAACCCGCCACTCGGGGCCGCCCACTCGTTAGCCTCTCTCTCTCTCTCTTTGCCTCTCCCATCCATTGATTTGCGCGCGATCCAAATGTTGCCGGCAGCAGGCGAGGTGTCGCAAGAGCAAGAGCGAGAGCAAAGTCAATGCCATTGCCGCTAAGCAGACACCAAAAGTGGCCCTAACCTCCTATTGCGTAAGCGCTCGCTTCTAATGGAAACCGCATAGTTCACTTTTTGTTGCCAGCCCATTTAGAGGGAAACATCCTTTGGGCGAGCGAGTGCTAGAGCAAGCCAGTTAGGCCGCCAGCTAGCTTGGCGGCTCGGCCAACGTCTTTATATTCATGGACAAGTGCTGCTAATGGCACCAAGAGGAGCGAGCGGGCCAGTTGAGCCTGTTTGAATGACAAAAGGATCTCAAAGGTTGGGGCGAGGCCGCTTGATTTGGACAAAGTGATCGCGTGGTGGCTGCATTGTGGTCTTGGCTTCTGGTTGCGGCGCCGGCTGCTGCCGCTGGCGCTGGCGCCGCCGCCGCCACTGCCATTGCAGCTGCCGCTGACATTGCTAGTTTGCTGGCTCAGCTGTGAGCCCGACTTTGCTTGGAACAGGTTCAGCGCGTTTCACTGCACCGACTCTGTTTCGGCCCGCTGAGATCGAGAGAGGCGAGCGGCAAACAACAAGCAACGACAACAGGTAATTACTCGGCAATCGAGTGAGCCGGTAGCTCACTCGCATTGACAGAAGCCAATGGGCTTTGGGATGTGAATGACAGAAGGTCCCCAGGTGGCGGCTGATGCATGAGAGAGCGGCGGCGGCTGCAACAGTTGGCATTCCTGCGCCGCAACCGAGCGGCCGCCCCTCTGGCCGGCTGGTCTCTCAGGCGCAACAACAAATTGAATCCATCCTCCTCCTCCTCATCCCACCCTCGGCCTGCCTGCCCGCCTGCCTCCATCGCCAGCCGCTTGCGCCAGCGCTCAAACGGGAGGAGCCGGCCCTTTATACCTGCCGGCGCTGGCGGCCATACTTTGCATTCTCAAGGAGCTGGCGGGGGAAAGTTGACAAGAGAGCAAGAGAAGCGAAGCGAGCGATAGCGATCGGCTGAGCGGCTCGCTCGCAGGGTCTTGCCGGCTAATGCAATAATAGGCGCCCATTGTCATGTAAAGGCAGAGTAAATGGTCGACTCTCGGTTCTCATCGCCAAATGGCCACTGTCTCGTCTGGAGGAGGGACGGAGAGAGACGGAGAGAGACAGAGAGAGACAGTGACAGAGTAAGCGAGCGCTCTCAGAGCTCCCCTTAAGCCGCCACCACAACATCGCCACCATACTTATCCGCCAGGTGTGTGCTCTTACACACACACACCTGGCCGCTCTCCTTGCTTGCGCGCACAATTGGATGGGCGGTCGCCAGTTTGAGAAACAAGGGCCGCTTTTGCAGTCAAGTTCACGCAGACAGGCTTAGATCATTGGGAGGGAAGGACGAGATATTATTGATTGAGTTCAAGCCAGTTAGACACCGACAGATTGCCGCTAGTTGCGCCCCTAAGTGGCCAACGAGTAGCCGGTGGCCAGTGTTGCGCCATTAGATTAGAGCCATTGACATTAATGGGCCAGCTTTGAGAGTTTGCAGGTAGGCGAGCGCGGCGAGAGCAAGGTGAGGCTTGTGCAAGTGTGTGCTTCCCCGTTTCTGCGCGCCCTTTACATGATTGATTGTTTGTTTGTGTTTCTGCCTCCTCTCGCCCCTCCATCCTTCAGCCGGCGCGCCCAATTAGAGGCTCGAATGTGCAAATAAGCGGCCAAGCAAGCGGCGCCCCAACCAACCATTCTGATGGACTAACTCGAGCAGCGCCATCATCCAGTCACTTAGCCTAACATTCCCGGCAGCGAGCCAACCAACCGGAAGTGCCGCCAACATGGACCAATTGTTTGGCTCGCAAGCCTCAACGCCGGCGCCAAACGAGCAGCCCGTCGCCTACCATCATCGACCCTATCTAACGGCAAACTCGGCCAGCATGAGCCAGCAGTCGTCGCACTCGAACTCGAACTTGAGCCACCAAGGTCAGCACCTCCAATCGGCGCACGCAACCCACCACCACCATCTAACGCACGTCAACTCAATGGAGGCCAGCAAGAAGCCGAGAAAGGCGCGCACAGCCTTCTCGGATCTCCAACTCAAGGCTCTAGAGCGCCAATTTGATCGCCAAAAGTATCTCACCGTTCAGGATCGCACTGATTTGGCCCAGCGGTTGGGGCTTAGCGATACGCAAGTGAAGACTTGGTACCAAAACAGGCGGACCAAGTGGAAGAGGCAGCAAATTTTGCCATATTGTGGCACAAATCCCGCCGATTACCTGACCAAACTGGCCAACTCCTTGCCATTCAGCGCGGCAGCGGCCGCAGTTGCCGTCCAACATCATCACCATCAGCAGCAGCAGCAGCAGCAATCGGCCGCGGCACAGCAACAAAATGGACTCTCGCAACAATCAGAGCTCGCTGGCTCGGCTAGCTCGCTGGCCAATCATTCGGTAAGTCCAAGTCGCTCGGAGAGCCAGCTGCTGATGCAGAGCGCAAACCCGACGCTCCATTACCACGCGCAGGATCAGCCGCTCGGGGGGATCGGTGGCCAAAACTACATACAGGACCATTATGGGGCCGCTGGCTCGCACTCTGCGACTGGCGCCTCGAGCCAGCATCAATTTGGGGGCTACGCAGGCCACCATGCGCAGGCTCTGGCCGGCCAGCAGCACAGCCAGCCTCACCTGGCCCAGCACCCCCAACACCACCATCACCACCACCACCACCATCAGCAGCAGCAGCAGCAGCAACAACAGCAACAGCAACACCAGCAGCAACAGCAACAGCAGCAGCTCCTCCAGGGCGCAATCCACAACCACATGATGGCCACCGCCGGCCACCATCACCACAACCTGGCCGGCCACCACAACGGCCAGCAAGTGCTGCCCGCCAGCGCCAGCCTCCTCTCGCCCCACAACCCCTTCTCTAACCACTACCACCAGCAACACCAACTCTCGCTTGCCTCGTTCACGCAATCTACCTCGTCGTACCTGAACTCGACCAACAAATCAATGGCCGCCGACAGGCCGAGTGCCCAATCGCCGCTTCTCTAACTCAACTTATGTGGCACAAAACTGGTAGCGCCCACCAAACTCACCGAATCAGCCCTAAAACTCGGCAAACCTTGTCCGCACACTCAGAGAGCTGTGATCTCGGATCAAAAACAAGCCAACTCACTCATGGCTTGGATCTCAAATGATCAGATGAAAGCTAACTCCTGGCCCCTTATAACCGACCAAACCAAGTGCTTTAAAATAAAACCAAACACTAGAACAGTATTCTCCTCCATCGACTCCGTTTGACAGAATTTAATCGATCTTTCCTACTAAATTAGAGGGTCGCCTGAATACCTCCACATTGTAATATAGGAAAGAGAGAGGCAGCACAACTGTGCGCTGTTCAGCGCGAGCAAGTGGAAGCGGAGAGCTCAAATCTTGACGGGCATGTCAATGATGACGCTCTTCACCTCGCAGTATTGGCGCAATCCCTCTAATCCGAATTCGCGCCCTATGCCAGACTGCTTGAAACCTCCGAAGGGAACCTGCACTCCGCCAATGAGCCACTGGTTTACGTAAACTTGGCCAGCATTGAGACGCGAAGATACCTCAATTGCTGTGTTTAGGTCTTTTGTGAAGAGACCAGCGCCAAGACCGTAATTTGTTTTGTTGGCTCGCTCAATCACCTCCTCCTTGTCTTTGAACTTCAATATCTGTTGAACTGGACCAAAGATCTCCTTCTTTGCGATATCCATCTCATCTGTAACATTTGAAAACACTGTTGGCTCCACGAAGAAACCCGTCTGCCCAATTCTCTTGCCCCCCAGCTCTAGCTTGGCACCTTGCTCTATTCCAGAGTCTATGAGCGTCATCACTTTGTTGAATTGCTCCTCATCAATTTGAGGCCCATGATCAACTTGCTCGTCTAGCGGATTTCCCACAACACGCTTTCTCGCCAACTCAACAGTTTTTGCCACAAATTGGTCATAGATTGATTCGTGAACAAAGGTCCTAGTGGCGGCCACACAACACTGGCCCTGATTGATAACACAATTCAAATGGGCCACTCTGACAGCCTTGTCCAAATCAGCGTCTGGGAATATAATCAAGGGACTCTTGCCGCCAAGTTCCAGGGAGACCCGCTTGATGCAGCGGGCTGCCTCGCGTTGAATCAAGCTGCCGACCTCAGTGCTTCCAGTGAATGCGATTAAGCTAACTTTTGGATGCTCTATTAGAGGTTGTCCAGTCGTGGGGCCGAATCCGGTTACGACATTCAAGACTCCTGGTGGAAATCCAGCCTCCCTAGCTAGATGTGCCAGGTAAAGCGCCGTGAGCGGTGTTTGTTCGGCTGGTTTGATGACAACCGTGTTTCCCATTGCTATTGCGGGCGCAATCTTGACACAGGTGATCTCAATCGGGTAATTCCAAGGTAGGATGGCTGCAACAACTCCGACTGGCTCATACCGAGTGTAAGCGAACATTTTCCCATCACTTGGAAGGACAGATCCGCCCACCTTATCGGCAGCACCGGCATAGAATCTCACAACCCCAATGGCAGTTGGCAGATCATCTTCCATAGCGAATTTGAACGGTTTGCCGTTGTTTGTACACTCGAGACTGGCCAAGTAAACTTTGTCGCGTTCCATGAGATCCGCGAGCTTGAACAGCAGGGCGGCCCTCTTAGTAGCATCCATCTGCCGGTAAGGAGAGCCGAACTTGAAGGCCTCGTCGGCCGCTTGGACGGCAAGGTCAACATCTCGCACACCGGCCTCTTGGACTGCTGCTAACTTTTGACCGGTCGCCGGATTGATGGTGTCAAAAGTTTTGCCATCGACTGAATTTACAAACTCATTATTGATGAACAACTGCGTGAACTTAACCTCAGGATTCTTGATTGCCGACATCTTTAACTCTGACCTCTAACTAAAGCCTCTGGCTGGAATGGTCTCTAGCCCAACGGTGATGGTATCAGGCGAAAACTGGAAATGCCCTCGACCGACGTATTTATATGGTCGAGTCAATAAAGTGTCTAGATCCATTGACTTTTAATGTACAGATGTAGCGCATAGTGGCGCAATGCGTCACTGCAATACTGTCTAGAGACATTTGGTGCCAACGCTCGGTGAACGCATACGGACCATGGGCAGGCACGAATGCCAGGCCCATCTGTTGGCAAACGCTCTCAGTATTTGCCTGGATATACTTGCGAGTATATTCAGTAAGTAACCATCATTCATTCACTAGCTATACGTGTGGTGAGAGCAGACGAAGCAACAAGCTTGCCAATACTATTCCAAATCGAGATCTCTGAAACGGCCTAATAAAGGTGCTTTATTTTACTTTCGTTATATTGACAAGCTTGCTAATTCACAACTAATATCCTAATGCTAGAATTACCGATTGCCTTATCTGACACAACTTTTCGCCTCGTAGTCTTTGACTTCGTTGTAAATGAGCTGCTTCCATTGTTGTACTGTCAGTTCGTCTGCTTCAGTTGAACCATCATAAGTTGCAGGAGGCGGACCATTAACTTCGTCGTCCTTGAACCACAAATTTATGTAAGGGTGCTTCAGGGCTTCATCGACAGTCATCCGATGCCTCGGATCTATCACGAGCATTTTAGATAAAAGATCACGCGCATTCAATGAATTGAGTTGCTCATATTGCTGTGAGTCTGGGGGGAAATAATCATCCGAGAACAACCTATCGAAAGGAATTCCCTCACGATGTGGTCTTGATGTAACAAAGTCTCTCACTGTTGATTGTAAACGATCCGTAAATTCCTTAGATGGAGTTCCTAGTAGCTCTGTAATCTTGTTCCATTGATCTATATGATCTGTACCACAAAACACAACTCTTCCGCGAACCATTTCACCCATTATGCAGCCTACACTCCAAATGTCTACATTAGGCCCATAACGCATCCCTAGCACAACCTCTGGACTACGATAATATCTGGTAACTACGTAAGGAGTCATGTTGTGGTTATAACCTCTACTTCTAGCTAACCCAAAGTCTAAAATCTTGAGCGTACAACGGCGATCTACAACTATATTAGATGGTTTTAAATCGCGATGGATTATTCCAGCCGAGTGTAAATGTTTGATCCCACATAACATTTGATACATTAGATATGATATTCTCTCGTGGTCCAATTCCATTTGGATCACTTGGCATAAATTTGCATCC
>ENA-UOVY01000217-UOVY01000217.1-plant-metagenome-genome-assembly--contig:-NODE-217-length-35773-cov-626.049359_pt1 | contig 35773 bp, 27 predicted proteins | sample MGYA00249840_ERZ761561 | MGnify/ENA primary metagenome ERZ761561 (study PRJEB28882, sample SAMN05720143) | plant metagenome | isolation source: Guanajuato, Mexico | place: Mexico:Guanajuato, Mexico...
ACCGACTTGAGAGCAATCTCTTCCCATCGCAGTTCAAAACGAAAGCACAACAAACCAAGCACGAGTGCCCAGGATCCAGCAATTTGCAAACCAAAACCTAGTGGAGCCAGGATGAGCTTCAAGTATCCACAAGCCGATAGGGACGAATCGATCGTCGAGAAAATCTTCGGTACTGATGTCGCTGACCCTTACCGATGGTTGGAGGACTCGAAATGTGAAAAGACAAGAGAATTCATCAGGGCTCAGAATGAAGTCACCGAGCCATATTTGAACAAGTGTCCTCATCGCTCAAAAATAAAAGAGATTCTCACGACAAACCAAGATTACCAAAGGATTGGATGTCCTTTCAAGCGAGGAGATAAATATTACATGTTCATCAATTCCGGGCTACAGCCTCAATCCGTGCTCCATCAACAAGATTCAATTGATGGTGAGCCGAAAGTTTTCTTCGATCCCAATACGCTGAGCGAAGATGGAACTGTTGCACTGTCACAAACCTCCTTCTCGCCAAATGGTGAGTATTTTGCTTACAGTCTGAGCTATAGCGGATCAGATTGGGTAGAGATTGGCGTTAAATCTGTCAAGACAGGTGAAGAACTCCCGGATAAACTTAAGCGTATAAAATTCTCTGTGATTGAATGGACGCACGACAACAAAGGATTCTTTTATGCCAGGTACCCTCCTGAGGCAGGTTCAACCCAGGGAACTGAGACCAGTGTCCTTGAAAACCAGAGCATCTACTATCACCTTCTGAATACCTCTCAAGAGGATGACATCCTAAAGATTAGCTTTCCTGCAAATCCAAAGTGGATGATCGACGTCGAGTTGTCACATGATGGACACTTTCTGCACGTTTTCCCTCGTGAGAATTGCCAGGATAATCTGTGGTTCTACTGTGATCTGAGAGACTTCAAGCTCCAGGATAAGCTAATCCTCAAGCCAATTTACGATCAAATGGGTTTCAGGTTCGATTACATCACCAACAACGGTTCCACAGTATATTTCAAGACGAACCTCGATGCTAACAACTATCGTATTGCTAAACTTGACCTTGAGCATCCTGCGAAAGAAAATTGGACTGACGTGATTCCCAACCATCCTCAGGACGTCCTTGATTGGGCAGAGGTTTATACTGAGAATAACCAGGACTACATTCTGCTAAATTTCATGCGCAAGGTTGTATATTATTTGGAGCTACACAAATTGGAAGGCTCTCTCGTGAAGAAATTCAACTTGCCGCCAGGTACCATAGCTAAATATTCTGGTCGTCGTCGAGACGGCGAATTCTTTTTTCTGTTCACGTCCTTCTTGACGCCAGGCCAAACATTTCATTTCGATTTGAAGGATCTTGAAAAAGAGCCAAAAATGCTACGCCAAGCCAAGCCAAAGAACTTTGATCCAGAGCAATTTATGATCGAACAAGTGTTTTATAGGAGCAAAGACAATACTGAGGTTCCAATGTTCATCGTCCACCGAAAAGACCTGTTAAAGGATGGTTCAAATCCTTGCATTTTGTATGGCTACGGTGGATTCAACCACCAAATAACGTCGTCTTTCAGTATCAATCGCATATCATGGCTCAAAAACTTCAAGGGTATTCTTGCTGTCGCAAATATTCGTGGAGGTGGTGAGCTTGGTCAAGATTGGCATGATTCTGGCCGACTCTTACGAAAACAGAACGGTTTTAACGACTTCATAGCTGCTGCAGAGTATCTCATCGATAACAATTTTACGAAACGAGATAGATTAGCCATCGAGGGGGCTTCTAATGGTGGACTCCTAGTTGCAGCTACATCCAACCAAAGACCCGACTTATTTGGAGCTACGATATGTAGCGTTGGAGTTCTAGATATGGTAAGATTCACGTCATTCACTATTGGTTATGCGTGGACCTCAGACTATGGTGATCCTGCTGAAGAGGAACACTTCAAAAATGTGATAAAGTTTTCCCCTTATCACAATATCCCTGAGAGGACAGATCGCTACCCGGCAACCCTACTACTGACAGCGGATCACGATGATAGGGTGGTGCCCGCCCATAGTTTGAAGTTTATAGCCCAGCTGCAGTACAAACTAGGCTCGAAACTAGCTGATACCCCACTACTGATCAGAGTTGATACAAAGGCTGGTCACGGGGGTGGTAGACCAATCGCCAAGATAATTGACGAGTATGCAGACATCTACTCTTTCCTGTACAATTCTTTAAAGTTGGATAAACATTTCCAAGATAATTAAAATGTTTGAGAACATTCTTGTCCACTCATAGAGAAATGCAACAATTAAAAGTGGAGTGATCTACCATAGATGTCGGTATAGCGACTGCCGTGAATACTTGGCTCGTAGCTATTATCAAACTGATTAACTCTCGTGCTGGGCCTGGCGGGTCCGCTCACCAACTGACCAGGTAAAAATGTCGACATCCTGTGAGATGTTTGACTTCCGTTTGAGTATTTCGGACGAAATTCGCCTCGCTCTGGTGCGAGTCTAATTGGCTGTTGGCCCGAAGTGGAACTTCCAATATTTGACACCAATAGCGATAAACTTTCAAGTTCAGCGTCCAACTCTTGAGCGAAGCTGCTTAGATCAGTTGCCTCGGGGGTATAAATTCTGTTCACGGATGAGTTTGTTTGATCTCTCGTATTGTAAAACTTGGGCGCTTCATTATACCTAAGAATGGGAATCTCGCGACTTGTTTGATGTTGTGCTGCTGGAAGGTCGATGAAGTTAACAGTCTCATGATATCTTATTGTATTGATACCATTGTTGTCTTCGCTCTGAGAGTGGTTTTCAAATCCATTGATTGCTCTCTCCTCGCGATCAACTTGTTCAGTTGAATCCATATTTGCCAAAAGCCGTTTCCTCATTATTGGCGACTTGATTTGGGTCAAATCCAACTTGCCTCGATTGTTTGGGTCGTTGACATCAGGACTGTAAGCAAAAGGTCGCTTCTCGCGTTGAGCAGTAGCCAGCAGTTTCGAAGGTAAATTAGGTAATTCGTTGTTTTGCCGACTGCTGTCAAGCTCCTCTCGTTTTGCCTTGATTCTGTCCTCGATCGGAGACACGCTAGAACTTGATAAACGTGACTGCTTCCTAAGTAATTCGTCCTTGAACGAGGGAGAGCTCATGGTCCCCATTCCGTTTGCAAGATTAACTGTCGGGGCGTCTTGTGCAGCATTCGGAATCGACGGAAAGCGCAACAGGCCGGCTGTGGTTGGTCTAACTTGATTTCCTCTACTCTTGTGCGGATCAGATCTGGGCAAATAGGAGCCAGATGATAGGTCGACTAAAGGCGGTGGTGGAGGTGGTTGTATCATTGTCGATTTCATCGTCGAAGACCAAGATTTTTGACAAAACTCTCAGCCTCTAGTGCACAATGAGACTCCAGTGCGAGTGGCCCCAACGGAGTCGCTAAATGTTTGTGGCTGCGTTGCAACTAGGGAGCGCAACATTTGTGCCCCGAGCAGCGTGTTGACCTTGTGCACTCCGTCTATGTTGCCTCGATTTGCCTTGGCTGGGGCCAGACAGCCCACATCCAGCCTGAGTAAACAACTTAGAACATTAGACTAGCGAAAGGGTTCACATTGCCAACATGGATGCAAACCTTATGATTACGAACGCAATCACGGTATGTGTGAGCCTAGCTAGCTTTACAGAGTGCTTGCAAAACTGCTTTGGAGCATAGCGGCAATTTCGCTAGGCGCGAATGCCTCAGGATTTCTCAAGAGCTCAAGCATGATGAGCAGGTTTGGATCTCTATACGCGAGTCAAGCTAACCTCATCCCTTCGCTTCGCGCGACTCCTCTCAACTCAATGACGCCCGTCAGTTGCACGATTGAAAGGCCGAGTTGTTCTGGTCGAAATCGTGTGCAACGAATAGCTGCTCCATTGAAGCATCCAATCAGGATTCCTCATCCTACTTTGGACCTTGAATTCAGCCTACTCAAAGAAATCCATCCAGAATGTTTGTCGGATTGCGGAGGATCTTTGAGCGTGATATCTCTCCAGTTGGCTGAATACTTGGCGCAAACCAACCTAGCGTGATGCCCAAGACCCGATTTGATCCAATCTGAGCTCGCCCATTTGTATCGGCTGATTCATTGATTGCATAGAGCTCTGAGGTCAGAGCAGCGAAACGTTTTAAAGGAACAAGCTTTCGCGGATTTGAATGCATAAGCGAAAGGCTTCAGATTCTTTAAAGAGAGAACAATCGCCCCTCTGGCATTCTTATCTATTGTTGCTTATAAATTATTATAAATTATTTATCGTTACACAAATATATAGTGTCTGAATGATGGTTTGGGAGCTTATGTGCATTTGACTAAATGTATCGTGCGCCAAATCTTGAACGATCTGGCGAATGAGGAAGGAGAAGTAGCTAGTGATTTTGAGCCCTCGTTTACTCAGTAGTCTGGCATCAATGGCCCATCTTTGTACCTCGTCGAGTGGTGCAACATTGGCCTCAGCAAACTGGGACCCTTTTGATGGTGAATGGAACCAACCTGCTGTTGGTAGCCTCCGCTCAACAGGCTGTCGCTTCTGCTGGAGGGCAATGGACTATTACTAAGGTTGGCACAGGTAACGCTCGCTGCAAGTCTCTTTCTATCCCGCATCCTGATAGTTGCAGTTCGCCAACAGCAGCCGATCGTAACGCTGATTGCGACCAAGAGCACTGAAAAAGTTGTTATGAAGAAGGCAAGAACTTCAGCTCGCCGGTAACACAAGTTCGAATTGCTCTTTGACCCTATTGTGTCACTTGCATCTGCCTGATCGAGGCCAGATTCCAGGTAGGACGAGTAGGGTGCAGCATCTGGTTCGCGCTCTTGGCGCACCTCCAATGCTTGAAACAGACTAACACTGTCAGACAACTGGCCTGTTTGCGGCCTCTGGACTGCGGATGAAGCTCTTCTAGCATTTCTATCACCGATTTCACGTCCGCTCTCCAAGTCGCGGATTGAGTCGAGCTTTCGCGATTGGCGCCCAGACCTTTGCCTGCTTGTTTCTGATGAGGGAGGAGTTCCGGAATCCGGATAATACATGGCAGTGGTGGTTGTTACGTAGGATGAATCGCCGATTGGATCTGGAATCTCCCCGTAATTTGTTCGTTGATCCTCCAAAATTGTGTCGTTCGAAGCGTATCGTTTGCTCAGTCGGCGCCAGTAGCACATTTGGGGCTGTTATAATGATAATGGTTGGGTGGGCTGTTAGATTCGAGATAAACTAAGCGATCGGTGCGACTTCGATGGCCCAAGTACTAACCGGACATGCGCTCTGGCACATATGAATCTCGCACTCGAGATAGAGCACCGGGCTTCCTGTAAATCTGAACGCTTTCAAATATGAGTAGAGGGTGATATGCTTGAGGTCGTTGTCGTTGTAGGTTCCCCTAAAAGGACTGATGAAACGCTCGTTGACCACGCACCTGATCGATAGACAAGGTTTCTTTTGTTAGTGGGAACAAGTTTGATCTTTATTTCCGTCTGAGCTAAAGCTTCACTCACCCATTTGAATCGATCAGTTGCATTTTCTGATTACCCCCATTGTGGGCGATGCAGTTTTTGACCAAGATATCATAACCTGCTGTAAGAATAGTTTAGACTGTGAGTTTCGCGCCGATAGTCTAGGGAGGAGTCACTATCTATTGCATGCAACTAACCTTTTTCGCTCTTCATGTGGATGAGAAGCGTCAGGGGATCACCGACTGTTACTGGACCAGAAACGGCCTCCTGTCGAGGACCAACCATTCCGTGGCCCCGTAGGATCTCCATCTGACACTGAGGCGGATCCACTGTGAAGACAACAGGCGAGCCAGTGTTCGTTTCCACGTTGAATGGACTAAATGAGACGGTTTTCCAGAAGTCGCTGCCATATTCGCAGGAGACCCTGAAATGCTCGTCCCACTCCTGTTCAATGATCGGATTGTACTGGATTGAAAGCGTATTCCACATCACTTGATCGCGCCGGCGGACTTCGTTCGGGCCGCTTGGTGGATGGAGCTCCTGCCTGCCGAGGGTTCCGCATTGATTCAATCTAATACTAAAATCGTAACGAGTTTTGCCCGTTCCATTGATGTACAAGCAGTTTGGATCGCGCACGTAACCAGCAGAATAGATGATACCCTTGAATGTGCCATTGAAAACAATGACCGTTCTTATGAGATCGTTTGAACATTCGGCCGAGATGTGCTCAACTCGGGTCAAGTTGAAAACTCGCCTGTTCAATCCGGAGCTATCACCTTCTGTTTGCGTTGTGTTAGTTACGCTTCCAGTTATGAAACCATTAGTGCTTGAATTTTGTGGAAAGCTCGTTGTCGAGTTGGCCGGCTTAAAAGTCGCCAAATTTGGGCCCGAAGGTCGAGAGTGTGTTTGCGCGCCACTTGGATTCGAGATGGTCGCTGGCACTGTGGTTGAAGGCGAATGGGTTGGATGCGAGTCTAGTTGGCTAGATTGGGAGAAGGTAGGCGACGGATTGGGGCCGGATGAGTGGGTGCTTGCGAGCGAGGGGCCCAGGAAGTTTGTCGGCTGCTGCTCGCCGCCCGACGCTAGCCACTCGGGTTGGCTGGACGGGGTTAGAGAGGTGGCGCTTTGTTGGCTGTACAAGGATAGCAATGGCGAGCGGAACCCAGATGCCTGGTGGATCTGGCTCAAATTTTGGCTCAGGTACGATGGCCCTCTAGTTGGAGCATCCAAGCGCATCTTATCCCTCTCTGAGGAGCTAGCAGTGCTGGATGACAGCGAGCTCTCGGTGGTTGCTTGCTCCAGGAGCTGGCTGATGATTGGCTTGGGCGAGAATCGGTTCGCTGGTTGAGAGTAGATTGAGGGCAGCTGAGATCCTGGTAGGCTGCTGGTTGGCGCTTGGTTTTGTTTGTGGTGTTGTTGGTTTTGCCTCTCTAGTTGCGGCCTCTCAGTTGTCCCTCGAAGCTCCTGGCCCGACGTTGTTCGCATAAACCCGCTCGCTTGGGCCATCAAGCCTCTGCTTGCTTGCTCGCCCAAAGAACTCTCCATAGCTTCGGAAGCCGAGAGAGGCAAAACCATTGGCGCCGTGATGTTTATGAAGGAGGCAGCGTGATGCTTAGATCCTACACCAGACCTATGAGCCAACTCTGCACTATGATGATCCTGGAAATCATTCTCTGGCAATAAGTTTTGATTTGAAGTTGAGTGTTCGGCCTGGTGCTGCTGTTGCAATTGGTTGCTCACCGATTCCAGTGTCTTGCGGTTCAAATTTCCGGGAACCGCCTCACTATACCTAGAATCTGGGACTCCGTGGCGCGAATTGTGCGGGAACCTCGACGAGTTTGCTGGCATTGTGTGCTCGCTCCTGATACCTTCCATGATCTCTGATTGCTTGGTTGGGTTGCTAAGCAAGTCGGGATACATCTGCGAGCTGGCAGCTAGCTCGCTCGCACCATGTTGACCACCAGACCCTTGATCTAAGCCACTCGAATACCTATCGTTTTGCTCCAGATTCACTTGATGGGTTGGAAACGCAAACATTTGGTTTTCCCTTGGCAAGAAGAGCCGATTTTGGGACTGATCCGGCTCCTTCGTATGTACAAGTGGGCCTCTGTAGCTACTGCTGCCAGAGGCCGGCTGAAATTGATCGGAGGCCGGAATCGGGCTCAGGTCAACTAACTGGTTAACTGAAGAAAGCTTCTGGAGCTGTTTTGTGTCCTCTGTCTGAGGCTCCCTTGGCGGGTTTTTCGCTGTCGAGCTCACCTGCTCACTCCTGTTTGCTGCAACCTGAGCCAGATGCGACGAAATACGATTCACACTGTTCACTATGACTGCAGCATCCGAGAGGATTGAATTCGAGGCGTTCGTTTGAGACGAAGCTTGATCGCTAGAGTTGAAGACGCTTGTTGGAGTAGCTCTGTTCGTCGACTGTGCACTTCCGCCACTTCTAGTCTGCGCTGCGATGCGAGAACTTAGCTCAGCCTCTTGGTTGGCCGATTGCGCTTCAGCTCGATGATGGAACTGATCGTGGGTTGCATAAGGAGGCCTTGAAAGTTGCGAGGCTTTACTGTTCATGGATCGAGCCTGGATACTTCCGCTGCGAGAGCTACTGTTCGTTAAATGCTGATCGGGCGCTTGGAATCGCGTTGCAAGAGCCTCCGAGAGCGTGAGATTTGTAACGTCCGAGTTGCCAACAGTTGATTGTTCAATGGGACTCTCATGCAAGTTTGAGTCGTTTTGAGCCGGCCAGCTTTTTGTATAAATCTTTAGAGCGGGCGATGAATCGAGACCGAGTGAGTCGATCAAGTCGGAGGTTCCATTTTCCTGTCCAATCGCTGAGTTCTTGTAAGTTTGTGGAAGATTCTCCATTTGTCTGCTGGGTTGCCTGATGTACAGTCTCTGACTTGGAACAGCTTGGGGCTGCACCATATCATAGTGTATATGACCGTCATCGATCTCCTGGCCACTCGACTGCTCGTGGTCCTCGCCAGATCCGAAGATGAAATGCTCCTCACTCCCTAGGGGAGAATTCATTGGTGACGGGCTACTGAGCGCAACCAGCTGCATGAAGGGCAATGGGGTTGAGGCTGTTGTTGGAGCTTCGTTGTCGCTCGAGGGCTCCACCATTTGCATACTGTGCTCGTCCTCTGAGCTGAGAGTCTGCTCGCCGCTTTGCCTCACAGCCTCCTTGCTCTTCTCCAAGAACTGATTCACAAGATCCTCCAGAATTGCGGATCCGTTAGCCCTGATTTCGTCGCCATCTGAGTAGCTGACAGGTTGTCCCAGCGCATCGAACCGGGAGCTTTCGCCATAATTTGGCTGCTGAAATGCTGGCTGCTGCTGTTGGATCAGAACATTAGTCTGGGTTGTGTTCAAGTTCATCTTTTTCGGTTGGATCCTTGATTCTATCGAGTTTCCTTGCCAACTGGAGTTTGTGTCCTCCGCTTCTAGCGTAACTAGTTTCCTTTGATTGGGTCTTGCAAAGGACTGCTCGTTCGCCTCGCATCCAGAGCGACACCAAGCACAAACAAGCGCCAAGAGCAACAAGTTGGCTCGCGCCATCAACTGGAACATCATCACTGACGTAACGACACCACTCTAGCCTACCTGCACACCTTTGCTATGATTTTTTGGCTTCAAGTTGAACAATCTTGAGTGTATAAATTGATTTTATTTTCTTGACAGGCAATGATATCAATCAACTTCTGTCCATTGCGGCTGGAGCTTCTGGTGTCCAATCAAATTTTTCGCTTAGTTTTAACACACTCACATAATCTGTATGCAATTGATAGCTACAATCAATTTCTGGAAAATATGAATGTAGTTCAGTTGAAACTGTTCACAAGAATCCACATGAATGCGGTTAATTTCCTACTCGAAGGGTTGGAAATCGCATAGGATTTATTCTTACCTAGTGAACAAAACTAGTCTGATCCAAATACGAACATCCCCTTGCCAACATCTCCTTACTGGCATCCGCCAGTCGTTTCGTTGCCCCGCCTTCCGGTTCTCTTATAGTTTTAGATCATGACGATCAAGTTCAAGTTCAATTGCTTGACTTATTTAGTAGGCGATCGGACGGAATCGGCCAAGAGAGCCGATAACAATGGTCTTGAAACGGCAATAGGTAGCGGAATGGGCTCGCATGGGGGGCAACAATAGCATGACGAGGACTTCCCACCTGTAGGCTCAGCTCCGGCGGCGGCGATGGTGCCGTCTTATGGGCGGAGTTTTCTCTCTCCCGCTGTAGCCGTTTAGTCGGCTCGATAGACGGACCTTGCCAAAGCAAATTGGCAAACACAAGCCTGTAAATGATCTCATGACGGCAAGGTTGGCTTGGGAGGCAAGCAACTTGCTCGCCACTGACCAAGTTGTCGGTTGGCTAATGTCGGTTGCCGATTGTGGTTATTTCAGCATCCTGCTTTCCAAGGGAGGAAATCTGCAATAGAGAGCAGGAAGCGCGCAATCTCCTCATTGGGTGACAACGAAAGCCAGTCGATGTTCAATAGCTGGGCTTTGTATTTAAAAAATTGACGTCAATTGCCTCTCAATGGGATCAACTAACGAGCCCAACTCTCCGTCCATCCAACCGGTAAACACTTTTTCCGCCTCAAGGGCTCATTATTTACCTTCGACCAAAGCCAGCTCGAGCTCGCTGTGTTGCGTTGCGCCAAGCAGCCCACTGTCTGGTCATCCTCTAGACTCTCGGGGGACCGCAACATCCTTTGTGCTGCGCTCACTTCGCACGCAACCACTACTAACCCAGATCTGGCCGCTCACTTTGTTATCCTGCCACTTCTGCTGCTCGTTGCAGGAAATTGCGTGATTGCTCGGCATAAACGGGCGATTCGGATGCAGAAATCCAAAGTAAGTCACCGGTTGGAAACGATCCCAGTGGACACGCAAGTGCCTGTTTGCTTGCTTGTTCCCGATTTCGGTAGGACCCCGGTGCATTTGCCTAAACGAGAACTTTCGTCCTCTACGTCCGAGCACCATAATTGGGCCGCAGCATTCAAATTCAGCTAGCGCCTCACGGCAGCTAAACTAACTTCGAGCGAAGGAATCGAGCAAGATCGCTGCTCGTCTAGGGCCACCAAGTTTTATCCGACCATTCAAGCTGGTGGACGGAATATGGAAATTTTGCGGCCATTGCGAGCGCTAGACAATGGGGCCGTTGGATTGGATCGATCAGTGTTGCTGAGTCCAAATCTGGCTCTCGTCTGGACAACTCCAAAGTTTTGGAATATGCAGCTCGATTTATCGGGCGAGCTGCCGAGAGTTGAGACACCGTAAATTCAGACTAACAAGAACCGGAGTGGCCAGAATGGCTGGATTTGTGCGCAATCGTTGCTCACACCCAACCTGCCTTGCTCGGCTTTCTAATTGGCCACTGCCCTTGGACGAGATTTCGCTAGCCAGCCGAGCGGCCAGTCAGTCTGGTCGGCGCGAAATGTCAGCGAAAACCAACGGCAGCATCGTCATGAACGGAGGCCGACGAACTCTCTAGAGGTGGACAAGTTTGCCTCTTGGTGCCAGGATTCGGCGTGTTAGGAATTGGAATCGAGGTGGACTCCAGACGGAGTTTTAGGAAGACAATAGATCACAAAATTAGGCTTTAGATGAGCAAACACTGGGATTCAATTACACTACTCGCCTTTGCTCAGCTCAGATCGGCGCTAAGATGGACATCCGCCGGCAGCCAAAGGCGGCGAGCAAAACCACTTGCTTCACACTGAAACTGAAACTGAAACAACCGAAACCCAATCAACCGAGGAATTGTTTCGCCTGTGTTGTATCCGAATTCCAAGCTTACCAATTGCTTGCCTCGGACAAACCTGAGCTTGGGCAACAAAATTATCGTCATCGCGGTGAACTCGTTATGTCAGCGACCAACCTTGTTATTGGCTGGTCAGCGAAGACGCCTTCGCTGACAGCTTGCCGGATGCATCGGCAGGCTCTGCCTTTTTCGGTTGCCAGGTTGGTACCACAGGGATTCTCACTGGCAACTCCAGTTCGCTGCCTCCTCCTGCTCTCAGTCCAGACAATGATATTTCTGCCCCCTCCTCTTCCTCTCTCGCAACTCGCTCCTCAAAAGCCTCCCTCTCAGGCCTGCCGGGGTGAGCTGCAATGATCGAAGGCGCGATGATTGAAAAGAACTAGCCTTGCGCATCCAGATCACTCACACCACCAGTTTCTGCGCCGAACTTTGCGAGGCTCGTTAGAAGGCGGCAAACCTCCAAAGGTCATTCGGATTAATTAGTTCCCTCTTGTCTGGCGCAAAACCCTGCGGTTCCACGATGGCCAACTCGAGCGACCACCACCCGACGACCTTTGCTAAAAAGCCGTTGCTTTCCTCGCCCACAACCTCGCGCTGGCCTCTCAAGGAGCCCTGCTAACACCTATAAGTTGTGGGCCATTAGGGCTGCAACCGATGCCGAGTTGCGGCCATCGCATTATTGAAACCTCCTCTGATGGCTCGCACACGCTACCTATCCGATCAGATTATCTGCCGATAATTGATCCGCCCGCCTGCCGGTCGCTTGAGTGCGACCACCGCAATGATTGCTAACAGGATCCGTCTTGTCAAACATCTCCATCCACATGTCCATCATCAACATTATCATAATCGTTCCCTTTCGGTGCAGCCTTCTCGGTAGCATGACTAGTAAACGCTGGCCAACTAACAGCTAGCGAGCGAGTCGACTCATCGGCTCGCTTCCTACCACAGGTGAGCAGGCGGCGATAATTATATGATAGTCGCAAATCTATCAGTCCGGCGAGCGAGTCTCACTCTGAGCTAGATTTGTTGTGGTAAACGTCGATACTACCGCCGTCACTGCTCTTCCTCATTTCCCGGTGTGAATGCTCTCTCGGCTAGACTCTTCCCCCTAAATTTTCAAGGTTGCCTAAAGTGGCGAGTCATGATAAAGACCACAGCGACAATTATAACTACTCGACCGAGAGAGGATACGTAACAAGCCAACGGCTGACAAAAGGCGCCAATCAGATAGGCAAAGCTCCTCTACCGCTAGCAACCGTGTGTTGTGGACGTATTTATTAGCCCAGTTGCAGCTTGATGGATAGAAATCTCTGGCCCAATAACCATAGACGGAGTAGTGAACACAAAGAGGTGATGAATCAGACCGAAGCTTTTTACCTGCCCCTCTCGAACGCGTATCGAAGTAGTTGAATTGAGCTCAGCCCATTTTGATTGGCATCACACTATCCGTTCTTCTTCGCAGGCCAACTTCCCGAGCAGGTGACCGTGTTCTGCGTCTTCCCTGACGCTTCCGACTTTTATTGGCATAATCAAGGAAAACAAGATACGTCATATAATTGAAACCGTTCGCCCTTCAAATACAAACACAAACACGTTTATCTAAGAGGCAACTCTTGTTCCATAACAAAAAACAGCCCATTGGCTTGGGCAGCAGATAAAGCCTGTGTTTGAATTCGGATTAAACTGGATCACAGTTGGAATTCAGCGCAGAGTGATAGCTTGATCAGATTTTGTATCGAGACCGAGATCTTTGGCTGTGTTGTCGTCAGAGTGGATGCCTAAGAGACGATTGTTTGGCCCTAAATAGGTTATGGCCACAGCATTGATCAGCTTGTTTTCAAGACACTTCCTGGCTCACGCGCCGAGTTGGATTGTGTTTGTTCTTAGCCATGACTCGCTCACCCTCTTTCTGACTCAACGAGGATGGCTTCTTGTGGCCATTCTCGTTTACTCGCAAAAATTTCTCACCCTAGTTAGACTAAACGATTGGCGAAAAACGCACACTCCGGTGTTTAGTCGCAAGCGCTGGTGTTTGTTATCAGATAAAATTGCGTAAAATCTGATCAAACTGTCAAAGGCACCAAGATGAGATTTGGCCTCACTAGGCCATGTGTAATGCACATGAACAATTGTAGTCCCCTAATCTTCCGCTGAGAAGCCCCGCTCATGGAGCAATGAAGTTCATGAACTCATGAGCGGACAAGCTGTATACGCCTTTGACTGGCAAATTTCTGCCCTTCAATCTATCCGCAAGGCTTTGTTGATCTTGCGAAGAAGTATAACTCGTCTAATCGGCAACAGAAACAACATACGTCTAGTAAATCTCTCATGTTTTAGGTTGTGATTTTTAGCCGGCCTTACAAATTATTGGATTATCTAGAAGAGATCGCATTAGCCACTTTGATTGTATCTATTCTTAGCTTCTTGGACTGGGTTCACCTCTCATGGGCCTATTTTTGGGCATAAAACAGAGCTCCGAGCTAGACAATCTATTGAAAGATGCACCTACCAGACAACCGGCCGAGCTCTCGTCTCCTAATCAAGATGGGGGCGACACGGCGAAAGAAGCCAAAAAGGACAAATACTTTCTATTTTTCGAGGGCGAACCTATTGTGGGTAGAGTCAACATCAGCCTGAAGCCAGATGTTAAATTTGAACCAAACCAGGTGATCAAACTTGAATTCACTGGTGAAATAGAGCTCGATCATGGATCATTTCATCATCGTGAATTAACAAAGTTAGCTCAAGAATTCACACCACTACCTATAGCAAAGGTGAAGACCGGAGAAGAACGAGGCGCCCTGACTGAAGTTTTGGAAAGTTTGTATAGATTCACTCTAGGATCTGTCGCTGGTGCCGCCGGTGCAACTGTTGTTTATCCCATAGATCTCGTCAAAACCCGTATGCAAAATCAGCGTTCAGGCTCCTATGTGGGTGAACTCATGTATAGAAACAGTATAGACTGTGTAAAGAAGGTGGTACGGTATGAGGGTACTGCCGGCCTCTATCGTGGTCTACTACCTCAGCTAGTGGGCGTATGTCCAGAGAAGGCCATCAAGTTGACCATGAACGATCTTGTTAGGGACAAGTTTCTCAATTTTAACGGCAATAACACCATCAAGACGTGGCAGGAAATCATCGCTGGAGGCTGTGTAAGTTTGATATGTCACAACACGGAAGTGCAAAACTTGGATAATACTAACTTTTACATTGACCAATAGGCTGGAGCATCTCAAGTCATGTTCACTAATCCCTTGGAGATAGTCAAGATTCGACTTCAAGTGGCAGGCGAAATAGCAACAGGTCCGAAAACTAGGGCGATCGATGTCATACGTGACCTAGGTTTACGGGGACTGTATAAGGTGAGAATCAGTGCTATCTAACCTAAAGTGCTCGCGATAGAAACGACTAACCACGAGGACTTGTTCAACTCTCATACGATAGGGTTCCAAAGCTTGTTTTCTTCGCGATATACCCTTCTCGGCTATCTATTTTCCGACCTATGCACACTGTAAATCGACCTTCGCAGACATTAACGGACATAATGGACCTGGTTCCTTGCTTGCCTCAGCTATGATAGCTGGTGTTCCTGCTGCCTACCTCGTCACACCAGCGGATGTGATCAAGACACGTTTACAAGTCCAGGCTCGCGCAGGCCAATCGACTTATACTGGCGTCATTGATGCTGTAAAGAAGATTTCACGAGAAGAGGGTTTCATGGCCTTCTGGAAAGGAGGGCCTGCGAGGGTGTTCCGAAGCGCACCCCAATTTGGTTTTACTCTCTTGACTTACGAAGTTTTACAAAGAGCTTTCTATATTGACTTCGGGGGTCGCAGACCGGCTGGCTCTGAACCAGTTCCGACCGTGCAAATATCGACACAAAATCCTTAGTATGTGCCTAGACAATCATTCATATTACTCTAAAGAGAAAATACAACTCTGCGATAGCAACCACTGTTGATCCGGCTAAGCCGAATAGTACTTGGGCAATGATATTTGGCTGTGAAAGTGAGTACTCTAGTGCCTTATAACAGAATATAAATGTACAAATGAATACTAGGAAAGAGTTGAACACTGCAACTAGTGACCCGTTTAGTCGCCTAAACTCGCTTGATTGTGATTGACAGTCTATATTGTTCAAGTTAGAATAAACTCTAGAGAGTGAGCCAACTTCATCGACAGCATCACTGAGTTTCTCTATCTTGTCCTCAACAACTCTGTCGACGACAGCAGTCATCTTGTTGTAAAATAACTGTGAACTTTTGAACCTGAGCAAATTCAGCCGCTTTTCTAGCTGCTTATTTTCTCTCGGTTTCGGTTCTATACATTTGAATGACTCCAGAAATAGATAGAAAGGCTCTATGTATGTTCGATCGGCCCTTTGAATGTACTTATGTAGTTTGACTAGGGAATCGTAGGTCAGCATTTTCTTGTTGGCCTCCTCTTGCCTCAAGATGCCAATTAGGGTCGATTTAGTATCAGCTTCGATGGATGTTGATTTCACTAAATTTTCCACGCGAGATTTCATCATTTTACTCATTTTGTAAGTGCAGCATCTTGGGTCCAAAAGTGGGTTTTCCTTTGCCACACCCATTATCCGAAGCTGGGAAGACGAAAGCGATCTGGTCCAACTTGAAAATAAAGGCCAAAATTTGTTAATGGTTCAGGGGGTGAAATTTATTTTGTGAAACTCGTCTCTGCGCAAGATGAATTGTCTTCGGCAATTTGTGCACTGACCAAATTTTCAATCAAGATTTAAATAAGCCGCTCAACAATGTGCTGTCGGGAGCTGGCCGCATGCAGAGCAGATTGTCGCAAAACAATTGCAAGTCGGGCGAACTGCAGAAAAGTAAACGTAGCTTTGAAAACAAATAAGAGAGAAATAAATGCTAATTCCACTCATGAAACCAAAATGTCCAGCTTTGCGAGGAGCAAGTCTCACAACCATGACCATCTAGCCTCACCTCCTGGCTATTATCCTAACCCAAGGCTATGGCATGGAGAGGTAACTCCAGGACGCGATATGGGATTGATTGTGAAGAAATCTTGGGATGTTGCCTTGGCTCCACTCAAACAAGTTCCAATGAACCTATTCATCATGTACATGGCCGGCAACTCGATATCTATAATCCCAATCATGATGGTCACCATGCTTTTATTACGCCCGATCAAGGCGCTCATGTCGATAAAATCTAAATTCGCCGTTATCGAGGGAAGCCAGGCAATCCTTCAGAAACTGGTATATTTTATTGGTAATCTAGCTTGTCTTGCCTTGGCCCTTTACAAATGTCAATCTATGGGATTGCTACCAACGCACAGTAGCGATTGGTTGGATTTCTTAGAGAATCCTGTAAGGGTTGAATATGCGTCTGGAGGATTCAATCTTCAATCAGCATCCTAGACAAAAAATAGCAATACTCTCAGTAGAGGTAGCTTGTCTAATGAGAGGAAACGAACTACTTGTCTCGGTGGTGACGAATCCTGCGAAAATTAAACAATTTATTCTGGTCAAACTCTCAAGTATTCTCGTGCACAATGGAGAATGGTGGTAACAGTTTCGTGAGCATTCAAGCCTGACAGTATCCTTCTGTAATTATGACGAGCAAGGCAATAAAGATTACGTCGGCAAACACTGATTAGTGTCACCATAGCTTGAATTCTGAGCCCTAGCTCGAACACACACTTTATAAACCCCTAAGGTTAGCGAACGAAACCCCTTTAATTCTCTAGGATTAGCTCTAGGTGCGTTGGGGCAAGCTTCGCTTAACTAGTTCAAGAACGTTGTTGAGAATGTGTCCTCGTCATGCCAATTATGATGTTTTCTAGCACCCCAGACAATATCGTAGCTTTACTCGGGTGTCTACCTGAACAAGCTTCAGTACTCACAGAGGATTGATTGCACTGATCCATCTTTTTGTCCATATTAAATCATAGATGTTGCTGCCGTTCGTTGTGAGAGATTCAGGCAAAGAAGAGAGGACAGGTGAATGCTACAAATCAGTTCAGGGTGCGTCAGCCCAGCGCGGATCTGTAGCTAAACAAGTAAGCGAGGAAGGATAACTTTGACTTAATTGAAATGACCAGCCGCTGGCCGAGCTTCTTGATGACAGTCGCCGTGTTGGTGGGCCTTGCCTTTTGCTTTAAGCAGATACAGTGGTTATCAACGAACGAAGTGCGCGCTCCCGTCTCGATTGTATTCGGATTAGCTATTTCATTTCTCTTGTAAGTCCACCTTCAACTTACTAAATTGAAACTTCTTGGGCCCAAAAATAATTTGTAGAATCTCATCTTAGGCTCATATTCATCTGGTTCATGCAGAAGAAACCATTCCATTCACAATGGCCGACACAAATGCCCCAAGCTGTAGACAGACCAAGCATGCATCCAAGAGGTAGAACAGGTTCTGCCGGATCCTTCACTCGAGAGAGGAGAGAAACTGTCTGCACTTTGTCTTCGATGTTTAGCCTGCCGCCAGATTATGAGGATGCTTTAATCAACTCAAAGCCAATCGATTGGAGGTATTTACAGCCGATCAGATCTGAAAGTTCCTTGGATTCAGCCGCTGACAACTCAACTGGTGCACTGAGTTCCAATCAATCCATGACTAGTGGTTGCGCCAAGCATCAAAATGAAGACATGGGGGGCGCAGAACCAGCAAGGGGTGGATGTACGTGCACAGTTCATCTTGGTGGCACAAACATACAAAACGCAACAGGTGCTCAGAAGACCACCTTAGCCCAAATAACTTTAAACATAGTAAAAGGTTTCACAACCTTAGATTCGACACATCTACAGCAACAAGTGAGTTATAGGAACATAGATGAGCACCGACTAAGATCGGGTGCGAATCCACCAGAAAGAAAGATTTCATACAGTCAGTTGGACGCGAGTCAGCTGATTTCGGGATCGCCGCCAAAGTATGGCGAGCTTTCATTCGAGGCTTCTAGTAGCGAGCGCCCAGATGATCAAAGAATCAGATTCAAATCTACTCTTGGTAGCTGAATATTTAGTGAGCCATGTAATAAGAGTGTTTTAGTGTCAGTTGAGCAATTTGATCCTACTTCAATGGCTGGAGTTCCACTGACAAACATCTGTGGAAATGACTGGATTGGTATATTAGGTGATTTTATTCTAATAATTCAACAAGAACGCAGCCGGAAATGTTTAGAAAATATATGTCTAAAACTACGTTGTAACAATTTTGGCCTGATTTATATACACCAATGGTACCAAAAAGCAGAGGATGAATACGAACACTAACAACTTCTTATAATTCAATCCAAAATCTTCATTGCAGAAGAATATTTCTGGTATCTTGCTGACTCTAGCTGAGACGAAATTTAGACCTCGGGCTGACGCATTGTCATTCATACTAGTCACCAATTCAGCAGCTCTCTGATCATATGTTTCTACAACGGCCTTTGCCCTCTCCAAGTGGTAGTCTAGCTCTTGGAAAACCTTATCAACATTGTCGCATCTCATACTCAGAGATTCGTCAGAACCGATCTCTTCATGATGGTCAATGTTTGGCTTGATGAAACTTTGATGCTTCAAATGCTTGGTGTCAACGTGATATTGTTGCTGTTTTTGCTCAATACTCATATCTAAATCGTTCTTATCAAAGTCTCTCAGGGAAGAGAAAGAATGCGAATGAAGTTGTTGGCCAAGGATACCGCCCTCGAAAGAATCGCTGATCCGATTGGTACTAGAGCCAACTTTCGGAGCTTTGTTCAGTTCATTGATTCTATCACTTGAGTATCCGGGGCTAAGAAGGGGCTTGAAACGAGGAGCATAACCAGTTGAAACAGATAATGCGGAACCTGGTGAATTTACGATCCGTGGTCTGGTCATGTTGATCTGATTCGATCGATATTCTCTATCTCTGAATCTGTTAGAGTTTTGGTCTTGAAGTTTTAGAACGTCCTCTAGAAGTCCAAGCTTACCGAGGGGCAACTTGATTCGTCTAAGTCCATAAAAGTCTTGATCTGAGATCAATCCATTAAGCCGTTTGACTTGATTCACAGAACACGCATATCTAAGGCAAATGCTTTGTAAGGAATCACCAGGAGCAATGTCACAGTATGTAAATTCAACAAACGGTTCGCTGATTAGATCTCTAGTCTTAACGATATTGTCTAGCTCATGCACCTCGCACTTGCTCACATTTGAGATCGATTTCGATTTCTGTGAGGATCTATGTCGGACACCATAGGCGTCATCCGATACCAGCATCAAGTCATCATCGTTGAGCTCTTCGTCCTCGATTAATGCCTGCCTTTCGTACAGATATTCCTCGTCATTGTCGTTCCTAGAGAGTCGGTTCATAGTGGTTCAGAGTTAATTACGGGCTCAATCGATCTTGGTTAGCATCTTTGGCCAGACTGATGACCGAGCGATTATGGGTTCAAGCAAGCAACAATCGATTCCTATGTAATCTTGGGCTCATATATCGATGGAACATCTAGTCTCGCACCCAATTAGTGATTTGGATGAATTATAAAAATAATTTTGTCATCTCGAAATAGAGGAACGTCAGTTGAATCTGGCTGGCAATACAAAGATCAATAGAGCTCAATTGGATTTCTCGCTTGTTGATGAATCTATGACTAGAGAATAGACATTCGTCTCCAAAGGTTTTGGATTGTCCATCAAACTGAATCATAGCCCAATCCCTATCGCCCGGAGTTCATAATTTATTGGATGCTGTCTCTTGGAGGTCTATATTAAAAGTATTAACAATATTAGTCGATCTATTTTGGCTGTGCTCGCGTTCGCTGTACTTGTAGCACTTTATTGCACCACTTTCCAGTCGTTTCAAGTGATATCGGCTCACGACTTGAATGCATAATGCTTATTAAGTCTATATCTGCCAGATCATCACTGAAAACATAGGAGAAGTCCACATGCTATGCTTTTCAAGAATAGTATTTACTCACGACTAAAAATAAAAAATAAAACCCGGTACAGAAATAAACACTAGAGACATATCAAAACATAGTGGGCTCGCTTTGAGTCACTGAACAAGCTTGCGGCTTCGGGCATGTCTCATTCATATCAATCTAGGCCCTTCGTGTTTAATCAAACATCAAAAATAGAAGAATTAGATCACATACTTAAAGTCATCTGACAATACTATGGCTCAGGTTGGTGGCAAGCGACTTGTTGTTCTTGGTGGCGGGCTAGCTGGGTTATCATTTGTACACTACCTGAGAAACTTCAGCGCTTTCTTCAAGAAAGAAAGTTCTATTAGTAAAATCACACTCTTAGAAGCCAATGACTACATGGGAGGCTCGATCAAAAGTTGTAGATATGAAGATGGTGTCATTCACGAACTTGGACCCAGGAGTGTTCGACTTGCCGGTTTCAAGGGTCATAACACTGCCACACTTCTAGAACAGCTTGGCCTGAAAGACAGAGTTCTTTCAATTACTCAAGATTCAGCTGCAGGGCGAAACCGCTATATCTATGACAACGAACGATTATATCGGATTCCCTCTTCGATAAGTCAAATTTTTTCACGATTACCGAATTCTAACCAAACTCTTGGAGCAGCACTCTTCAGAGATTTTTTTAAAGCACCGAAAATGAATCTAGATGAGGTGCCGGATCGCGATCCGACGATTTACGATTTCATCAAACACAGATTTGGCGAAGAGATGGCCGCTAAAGTATCAGACCCTGTTATGCGTGGCATCACTGCAGGAGATGCTCGTAAGCTAAGTACGAGAGCTATAATTGGCGATTTCCTAGACAAAGAGCAAATTTATGGCTCGGTCATAAAAGGGGTATACAAGCCGCCAGTCACAAAAAGCTTCCATGATGAACTGTTTCCGAACGATCTGAATGACTCACGACTGTTGAATCGGTTTCAGCGCACCAAAGTATTGAGTTATAACTTATCGACAGGTTTACAGACTCTTCCTGAACATTTGACCAACTCTCTTCTGAACACAAACCAAGATGGTCTCATATCAATCTTTAACCAGACTAAGGCTGTCTCGCTACAGTTCAATCAACCAAATGATCCCGAACTGGCACCTTGTGACATTGAGGTCGAGACAGTGGATGGTGATCGAATGAATCTTCCTGCCGATTATGTAATTTCTAGCATACCATCGAAAGATTTTGCCAAGATACTGCCACCATCGATGCCTGATTATCAGAGGGAAGCACTGAAGGATATTGTCAATGTTCCCCACGCTCCAGTGGGTTGTGTTAGTGTTGAATATAGGGGTATTAAGGGAAAGTTGCCGAATATTGTCAATTCGTTTGGATTTCTCACAAATTCTAAATCAAGCAGTCGGGTTTTGGGAATATCATTTGACACGACGATGTTTCCGCAAATAGACGAGCCAAACAAATCTACAAGATTTACTTGTATGATCGGGGGTTCATGGTTCAAGGAAGTTTTGGGCACAGATAACTTGGACCAAGTTACTAACGCTCAACTAGAGCAAATAGCCCTCGAGGAGATTAGGAAGATACTCAAAATCAATCTAGAACCCCACAGAGTGTCTACTTTGCTTTGGAAGACTGGCATAGCCCAGTATCTGCCCGGTCACACAGAGAGGCTCGAGAATACTAGGAAGAAGCTGAAAGAATTGCAATTGCCATTGATCTTAATTGGACAATCGTACGATGGAATTGCTGTCAATGATGTCGTGTTTGCCGCGAGACTTTCTGCTTATAACTTAATTAAATCGCTGTGATATTATCGGATAGTATAGTTCCCAGCCTTGTAGTTGAGTTTATGCTAATAATTTAGGCACAACCGTATTCAACCTCCTCCGTCCTGCTTATCCTAATTAAGAAGTACCCCACACAGACCCTATGGTCTGACCTCGAAGAATCTCTCACATCTGTGACAGCTGATGTGACGCTTTGAACGGGGAAAACGCCCTTTGGTCCCAAGTTAGGACTGCGGAACATGTGAAATTCGAGACTAATACCAGCTCTCGAGGGTAGCACTAAACGGAAACGACGTGTGGCGAGCCTGTTTTCCAAGTTACCAAAGATATCGACAAACGGGTGCGAGAAAATTCGTTGATCGACGATTTTATTCCAGCCTGCGGGTCAATTCTCAATCAGATTTGTCAATATGAGCAAGATTTCTAGATTTTGGCACACGACTTGTAGCAGAACAAATGCATTGATTCATTAAACCTTCATGGCTTAGATTGCATCGCTCATTCGGTTTGACGATCTAACTAACTAATTCGCTCTTCAGTATCTACCGCCGTAATGATGCATTGGATTTCCATTCATATTTTGATTGAGACCTGCCTGACTAATGGGTAACAGTGGAGGTGGCTGACCTAACATTGGGGGAGGATTCGCAAAGATGGGTATCTGCGGAGGTTGGTTCATGTCGATCATTTGTGGCCCACCATGCAATAACTGTGTCGGATGCATATCGAATATCATTGGATTTGGTTGATTTTGGTGGAACAAATGGGTGCGCATGGGCGGTATCGTTGATTGAGATGAGCCCATGCTCTGAGCTTGTTGTATCATACTGAGCTGCTGTTCGACCATATTGATTTGACGCTCTGTCATAGTTAGTTGATGGTCAATACTACTCGGTGAATTGAGTGTCTCAGAGGTTTCACGTTCTTGTGAGTCATGGTGGTCGAATAGACGCTGTTGGGGTATATGATTACTTGTGGACGTAACGGATGGCGGGGGGAATGGTATACCACCGAGACCTGGCGCTTGACTAAGAATAGTTGGTGGTGGTATATTGAGGTTCGGTGGTGGCATACTGAAAGGAGGAGGTTGCGCGAGGATGGGCAAGGTTGGCAAGGGTAGACTAAGACCTGGTTGCACTCCCTTCAATTTTTCTTCCCTCTCCCTGGCTTTTCGTTCTCTTATTTCTGTGACAATTAGGGGGACGTAAAGCCATTAGTATCGATTTAGTTGGAAAATAAGACTCATGAGTAAACATAATTGAACTAACCTCGCATTTCCATACTCATACTGTCCTCGTCGATGACTCCGCCTTCTTCTAAGATGTCAAAGTCAATTGATGCGTCTATCTTTCCGTAGGGTATATAACTAGAGCCGATGTCCACTTCCCAAAAGTCTTTCAGCTTTTTGTACTCTTTAAATCCTTTGCCTGGAGCCCAAGCCATTTTGATGTGACTGCCATTCAATTTGAGATCCTTAGACTCAGTTAAAGCTCTTTTAGCATCTTGGCGACGATCCATGCAAACATAAGCACATCCTCTTGGAGGTATAAGCTACGGTTTCAAAGTGAGACGATTCATTAATCAAGAGAATTTTGTATAATCAAAGGTATATCAGCAGCGGCTTAGGACTTACATCGATGCTGTTAATTGTACCATACTCGCCAAATGCGTCAGATATGTCCGCTTCTGAAACAGTTTTAGGCACATGACCTAACCAAAGGGTCGAGCTGCAGACTGTAAGATGTTTGTCCCTGATTTCCGGTAAGCACTTGCGGGCACGCTCGGCTCTACGCTCTGCCTCTCTCTCGGCCGAATTTTTCATCGGACTCGGAGCCTCTGGTTCCTTCAATGGAACGGGCCTTTCACGGATAGGAGGAGATCTAGAACGAGATCTTTGCGCTCTCTCATTCGAGCTGCTCTCGTTTGGATTTTCACTTGTCTGTAGAACAAGATAGTTAGCACTTAATTATAAACGTCCTTATAATCTCTGATGAACTGAGTCATACTTACGATTGATTGTTGCTTAATTAATTTGTTCCAACGTTCGAGAACCGGATCTTGGTCGCACCTTATGATATTGATCTGATTTGTTTGGGTCGACTGTTGTTGTGGGTGATGAAGTTGACTAGAATGATGAACTAAACCCGGTGGTTCACTTCTATTCCTCTGTTCCATCTCGATTTTGTTTAGCGTTGAACTCAGAGGAGGCTCAGCCTCTGTTGGTGTTTCATCACCATCGTCATCATCGTCGTCTTCATCGTAATCGAAGTCAAGCATATTCTTACTAAACTTCAATCCTCCATCAGGAGCCCGATGATGTTTGCTCGAAGAGCTCGAATTCCTACCATACTGAGAGATATTGCCTGTGTTATTGAAGCGATACATCAAATACTTGGAAGACTGTCCTTGATTACTGGATTCAAGATTATTTGGCGAGTCAGCTGATAATGTAGACTCAGTAGGAAGCGTAAGATTTGAATTCGGATTCGCCATATCGAGCAAAGGCTGTATAACTTGTGAGTTGAACACCCCATTCTTTTGCCATAGATTTAGAACCCGAACAATCTTGGGTTTATCCTCGAGCGAGCAACCAGTGAATAGATTATTGAAAGTTATCTGAAGATTTCGCGAAAATCTTGCGGCATAAACGTCACGCTCAATCCCGAATTGATGTCTGGATTGACGCACGATCGAGTCAATGACATAGAGACCAGGTATTTTATATTCTGGTTTGCACTTAGCAATGAATTTCTCAACGCTTTGCACAATATGCTTATAGAATTTGACCCCTTTCATGGCGGCCCTCGTGATCAGCCCCATTTTGGCTTTCGACACCGGCGGTTTTGTATCAAGTAGCGACTGAAGCTCGTCAGTGAAAATCTGAACTACATCCATTGTTGTCATCGTATTAATTGATTAATTTTAATTGAGAATTTCGATTGATTGGTACTACGAATAGATTTTGAGGGATTTCATTTATACGTCAACGAGATAAATTGTTGCAAGTTGATAACATTAGGTGCAAGTCTTTTCATTTGATCGATCAATAATTGTGGTAGGCAAGGAAGAGAGGGCCGTCATTAGCACTCAATCTGATTGTTCATGAGTGTTCGGCCGAGTTTTCCTGGGGAGATTCGATCAACAAAGCTCCAACAGTACCTTAGACAAAATATTCGCTTGAAGTTGATTTGATATAATGGCATAAGGAACTGACGATTCACTGGATTCCATAACAATTGTCTAAGCTTGAACAGTTAAGTGTTAAATCCTGCCTGCCGAAGACCCCATTTTATAAGGTTAATTTGTGTGTAACATCATTGTGAGTATACTTTATCAGGCGTTGAGTTGTCATAAGGTCATTTGTCATGAGGTGTCGTGGGATTGAATAGTTTTGAATGATCATGTAGACTTGGTTTAGTATCAAAGCTCATTCGTCGATGAGGATCCAAAGAAGAAATTCCTTGATGGCCAAGTATTTATTTGAGGTTGCACAAACATACAATTTCAGCGTGCAACACAGCGGTTATTTTCATTTCGCAGAGTTCGACTGTCGGTTCGCTCCGGTTTCTTGTTCGATGTGGCGCCCTTTACTCTCTCAACTCGTTTTGATTTTGGCAGCTGATAAAGGGCGCTCTCCTTCTGAAAAGGAAAATAAACTCTTGATACAAACACTGTCCATGGCATAGTGTCGTGGCTTCCGTCACCATGTTCGACGGGTAGACATTATGTTACAGTATACAGTAAGTTGATTTCAGCCTGGGTCAGTCATCAACTGGAATATGGCATCCTTTGAGTTGACCAGCTCAACTTGCGATGGACATGTCAGGGCCCTATCGAAAGCCATTCTCATGGCTTCAAAGATCAGCAAGGACGCCTTATTAGAATTCACACCTGACAAGTTACGGCTTGGCGCTCGGACCGACATGTTTTTGGTCAAGTTTGTTTTCAATCGGGACTTTTTCACCGATTACAAATGCGATCGAAGACACAAATGCTACATTAATCTCAAAGCTCTCCTTATGCCGTTCAAGTCTTCAATTCTCGTTGCAGATAGAGACGGAGGCTTCAGATCTCAGATACGAGTTAGGTGTTCGGTTGAGGACGAAGTTAACAATCAAATTGTGTTCAAGATCGGTGCTGATCCTCCGGCTGCAACATTGACGTACAAACTAAGCATCAATGATATTGAACCTGAGAGGGTAGCTCAATTGAATGCTATCAATAGGACGATTGATTATGCAAGGGTGGAAATCGCTCCCAAGCAAAGCAAGAAAGAAAGATTTTTGCTTTCAGCATTCAACAGCTTTGCCCCTGATATTGATCAGGTAACTATAAAAACAAGTCAAACGGAGGTCAGATTCATCGGTTCGTCAAGTCCACTCATGTCTACGACAAATACAACCTCAGAATTCACCCACAAGAGAGAGGACTTCTCCACTTTCGCCGTTAAGGAGGATGTCAACATTACTGTGCCCTTACGTTATTTAAAAATGTTCCTTACCTTCGTTGAAACCAACAGAGTACAAACCTATCCAAAATATATCTTTGAAGGTATGGGACTTCCAGCTCATTTCATTTATGATTCTCAGCTATATCGTGGCCATTTTGTATCAGCAACACCCCACGAATATATCCCATGTGAGATAGAAGACAATTATGTGTTGCCCATCACAATGGGGCCGAACGAAAGTTTCATTGCCGACGAAAATGTCATCCAACCTGATACTGAAGATTACGACAGTCAGATATTCACCGAATACATTGATAACGATGATGAGGATGAGGACGCAGATGGTTACAATGATAACCAATCTGACTGCTCAGATTTCCTCGATGGAAATTTGGAGGGCTTAAACCATCAAGGCAACAACATATCTAATCATAACAACTCAATTTTCGGTGCAGAAAGCATTCGAAGTGAGATGACAAGTGAGATAAATATAGATCCTGAGAAGGCAAGAGAGATTTTGAATTTAGATTTAGACCCGGACGATATAGAGAATGTTGAAATACAGTATTCATCAGATTCTAGCGACGAATGAGAGTTGAAGGGTGTTATGGTAGAGCGAAATTCAAAGGTTCAAGTTAGCTCTTAGGAACACGCGATGAAAAATTCAAGAACTCTTGTCCCAGTCCTACTTTATTAAAAGTTGAATAGAAAATTAAAACTTGATTCAAAACTATGATCAACTGCCGCAGCTTCCGTTGTGTTTAGCTAGACAAGATTGAATAATCGCGCGCCTGAATAAGTTCCTGCTGCAAAAATAGCCATGAATATTAAAATGAAACTGTAGTGTACGACAGTCACAATAGATTGCTTAAGTCTGCCCGAGTTGTATGAGTTTTCAGTCTCTTCCTCTTTAAGCAAGAACAGCCTTGCTCCTTTCCATAGGGATTTGGCATGCGCCTCCCAGTCGAACCCTCTCATGTCGACCTTGAAAAGATCCCGATCAACAGGTGGCAAAGATTCGCTCAAATGAATAACGTTATCACTACGGAAGTTCCACTGGTTTGTAGTAAATGGTTTGAGAATCTTATAACCGTGATGCATTTTCTGGGTTATCTTAACCATGATCTTTTTGTACCCAATCAGAGTCAAAATGGTATCGATAGTGTATGCAAAGAGAAGCTCCGATAGGAATCTTATCAGCAAGAAGTTTACCGGGCTAGCGCGTTTGTACCTTGGCGCATGAATCATTGGTCGTACAATCTTGTTTGGCGGCGTTTGAACTGCGTTACTTCTTAGCATATCAAAGAAGCTGCCCCATGAGATTGGTTTCATATTACCTGAGGTCATGTTGTAGATGAGCATCTTTTTTGGCGAGTGCGTGCGAACTTGGTAAGCTGCGCAAATGATACAATTTGCAACGTAATCAACTGGCACCATATCAGATGTTGCGTAATAATTCCAATCAATGGTACGCAACATACCAATTGCGGCCAGGCAGCCCAAGCCGGCAATCCCATTCACGTTGTCGACCCATCCCGGAACCGGCTCCTTGTAGGATGAGATGACAATGGAAGGGCGGACGATGCTTATTGGGAACTTGCCCTCTTGTCTGGCCACGAAATGTTCGGCCACGGCTTTCGTGTATGTATATGTGTTCGGCCTCCCCTCGAGGAGTTTGTCTGTAACTGAATCGCAGGCATCGTCTGGAAGAGACCTGTTGCGGTGGCGGCATCAAAGGGTCATGGAGTTCATACGATCGGGAGCAGTGCGGATCAATTAACATGGGGGGTGGAGGTTAGTGGCCATGCTTCAAGTTCAGGGCGGTAGAACAAGTTTTAAGCCTGGCGCGGGTGCACTTTTCGCGCTTCGCTTCCGCGTTAGTCAATGCAGGTTGCGCTCGATTGCCCAAGGCTTTCTTCGCAAGCTTTGGCGCGCAAACTGCATCCTGTGGACGGCTCGAGTTGAACCTTAGAGAGAACAAGGCAGATAGACTCGTCTGTTCAAGTGTAACTTACTCGACAATCTTCACCACATCGTCGATATCCATCTTCAAAGGCTGAAGTTCCTCGCCAATATCTTTAGCCTGGCAATTGGAATAAGCGGTGCTAACATGAACTAGAGCTTCCAAATTTTTAACGTTGTTGCAGAGATTTACGATCGACCTAGTTCCATAGACGTTGTCTCGGAGGTTATCCTTGAGGGGAGCATCAAACTTGACTGAAGCCGCGCTGTGGATCACTATGTTTACCCGATCCTCAAGCAGCGTTCTATCTGTCTGACTCAAACCAAGCCCCTCAGATGTCATGTCGCTCTCAATAGCGACAACCTTCTGCAGTAGGTCTGTGTATTGGTATTTAAAGCAAAATGGTTTGCCCTTGAGCATTTGGATGAGTCTCTTCTCGGCCGACATGTCATGTTTGGCCCTGATTAGTACGTAGATTTTTCCAATTTCTGGACAAGTTTCAATTAGCTTCCAGAGTAAAACTTTGCCCAAGAAGCCACTTGCTCCTGTGATGAGTACATTCTTGTTTCGATAAAACTTGATAACCTGCGAGGCTTCCTTGTTACAAATGTCTGCGTTTGTGCCATTGTTAGCGCCTGTTCCTGGGTCAACTTCGTTGTTGTTGTCTTCAACAGGTCCTCTGGGTATGAATCTCTCACTCGACGAGAGACCCAACTTTCTGGACTCGTGTGCTGCTATTTGTGAGGCTAACATTCTTCTGCTGGACTTTGGCGATTTAAAAACTGAACCTTAACTGTCCCTATGGCGGCTATATATATACTCTGCCGATCTCAGCTTTGATGCTGCTCGAGGCTCTCTGGTTGCCCGACGCGAGTTCGCACTAACCAAAACAGACAGCCCCCTTTGGATCAAAATGAAAAAGTAGCTAATTAAAAGCAAGCACTGCCGATGCGACAAACTTGACGGCTTAGTCGTCGTTGATGCCCAGGTGAACCAGCTCTTGCGTCAAGCTCAAAATCGGGCGAGCAAATTTGACGCCCAGCTAGCCGTTAAGGTGGTCTGCGTGCGCAGGTTCACTCCGAGAAGCTCGCCAGTGTTTAGCTTGCTTATGAGACTGCGCCGATTTTGGCGCAAGCTCGTCTACGCACTTGGCGACGCCTTCTTTCTAAAATCAACACGGGACTGCTGAACGCATGATCGATTTTAAGATACGCAGCCAGTAGCATAGCTAGTCCTTTCGTGGTTATCGCACTTGACTTGCTAATGCCGGTGTCACAGTCTGCGCCGAGAGAGGGACTGCCCGCCAATACAGGTTAGTTGGCGTGGCCAAGGCAGACTTGGCGCCGCTATGTTGCAGTCGCGCGCGGAGAGCGGACGCTCCACTGGGCGGCTATCCTGTGGCCGCATCCTCTCTGCTGAGGGAAGGCAGTGTTGAACTGGTGAGCCCACTCCACGGATACAGGTTGGGATTGGATTGACGGAGATCTTGGTGTGCTCATCATGTATCAAAGATCTAATTTAATTCTATTTCGTTGTTAGCCTGGTTTGCAAGAATAGTTCAATTAATTTCTTGAATGCTTTGACCATGAGTATGTACCAAACGACAAAAATAAATATGAGTTTGTCACAAGTTTTGCGCTCAGTCGGCTAAACAGCGAGAGTTTGGAGCTCATGAGATGAGAGAGTGTTCAATTTTCTATCTGATTGCGGGTGCCATTTGGAGACCATGCAAACGCCAGCTGGCCAAACAAAGCACCAAGCTAACAAATGCGACATCCTGCCGTTTAAAATCCTCAGAATTTGCGTTCCGGCATGAGAGGGCAAGACAGGCTCTAGCTCCGTTTGCTCGGCATCGCTTCTCATCGCCTGTTAGCGCGAGTGCAATTTTACCAATCACTTTCCCTTGTTAGCTATGGCGAGTGCGTATGGTCGGTGCAACAATGAAGTGCGACCCTTGAATTTTTCCACCAGAAGGGTCGCCTCTGTGGATATTTGCGCGGAGCAAACCAACCGAAGCGCCTTCTGCTCCAATGCAAAGCTCGAAGCTCTTCGCTCAAGTCGGATTGTTGAGTGGTTGAGCTGGCGCAGAATAGGTTCTGATCGTGCAGGAGATCGTCCCCATGGCCAAGAGCACAAGCCTCTGAAAAAGCTCCCCGGTGAGGCTGATTGGAGGATCTCGCCGCGAAATCAGCTTCACTGATCGCCGAGCCCCTCAGATGGTTGGATTTTGGTTGCACTGGTTCTGGCTGCGTTGAGAATGCCTTGGGAGGGAGAGAAAGAAGTGAGCGAAAGGGACTCGCCTGACCTCGAGATGCGTCATCCGGCGTTGCATTCAGTCCGCCCGCGTAAGTGCTAGCAGCTTCATGGCGGCCACTCTCAACTCCTCTCGCTGACTAAAGCCCTTCAAAGCCGCCCAGGTAGACTGGAGCCTCGACTTCCGCTCTAATCTTGGGCGCTCATGTCACAATCATCGAGCGGAGTGGTTGTGGCGCTGCGCTCGAGCGCAGACTTCTTTGGTTGTCTTGCGAGAGGGAGAGGCAATTTGCAAAGGGTTTAGCATGAGTCAGGTTATATAAGTGAGCCTTAGGATGCCTGCCGCAGCAACTGGTCGCGCGCGACAATCCTCGCGCGGATGTTTTATTCTTGTTGGTTAGCCGAGCCGCGCGATGATGAGAGGGTCTCCAAAGTTAAGCCAGTTTAGTGAGGGGTTAAGCAACGACCCGCGAAACATAAGCCTTGCACGGCCGGCGAGTAGAGAGGACTGCAGGCAGAGCCAGCTGGCGCAGGTCCAATGCCAACGATTACAAAACCAGCTAAAACGCACACAAGATCCTCGCAAGTTTCATGAATGTTTCCGTTTGAGCCAATGGTGCTCACGTAGCTCAAGGCAGTTCTATCAAGCGCTAATTTGCATTGCTCGTCCAAGCTCAGCTTCTCGCCTGGAAGTGGGCGCCTGTTTGGATTGATCTTTTGTCCGTTTTTGGGGCCAAAATCGAATACTGGCGCCAAAGGCACTGCGCTTCGCAATCGATCCTCGTTGAACAAACAGGCGAAGACCTCCTCGGAGAGGAAGTTCTCGGTTATGCTGTCCACTGTGCATTGGGACCAAGTCAACTTTTTGGGCCCGATTTCGGGCGACATGATGTTTGTGTCAGAGTTGCATCTTTGTTCAATTGGAAAACCAATCAAGCCGTCGTGCATTGCGTTGAACGAGTGGCCAAGCTCGTGGGCCAAGACTATGGCCATGCCGAGTGAGTTTGCGTTGAAGATTAGCGTTTTAAAGGGATCGTTTCGGCAGAAGGAGCCAACGTTTGCAAGTCCAAGGATCTTTCTCTGCCTGTAAGCGACAACATCCCAAACGTTTCTGTGAGTCAATAGGATGTTCAAATCGGCTTTCCGGCTCTCGATGTCGCCGCTCTCGCGAAATTCCCTAAGAATGTCCTCCGAATTCATGCTTGGCTCAAATTTTGCGCTCGACTTCTTCAGGGAAACGACAACCAAATTGAAGGCCAACCTTTGTCGCATTTCTGGTTGCTCAAAAATCAATTGGGTTGCAAAAATCAAATTTCTCAGATACCAGATGAGCGAGTTTACGTTTGCGTGCTCGATTGCAAGCGTTTCATCGTAGACGACATTCAACCTAACGGTCAAAAGCGAGCTGCTTAGTCTTCTGAGCGACTCCTCTCTCGAGGCCCTCGGAATGGCCTCGTGTTTTCTGTAGGCCCTTGGCGTGGGTGTGGCCGGTTGGCTTCCGTCAGTCCTAGTCCCGTTGGCGCCAACATTTCCAGGCGAGGTGTCGTAACGAGCGTTGCCGCAGACTCCCCGCCAACCATGGAAGTGGTTCACTTTGCTTGGGCTAACGAACTTCCACGTCGAGGGCCGTGAATGAAGCGCCAGACAAACCAAAACGCCCGCCAATATCTTGTAGTGCGATAACATCTTTTCACCTCTCCAGCCAGTTGCATTTCGTCAGCTTGCCAACAGGGAAAACTTAAAACTTTCTTGTAAACCAGAGCCAAATGCAAACAAGTTTTGGATAGCAAACTCTGCCGACTGTTTGCGACATCTGCTTTCGTTGCAAACATTTCCCAACAATCAAAGCTTCAAATTTCAGATTCACAAACTGGGTTTACCAGCCGTTGGATTGAACGGGCTGAGTTCAAGCCAACTCTTGGCGCAAGCTTAGCTTAAAATTTGAGTCCTGTTCTCCACCTCCTTCAAAGCTCGTGACAACAAACGCAATCTCTCCTCCTTGCTCAGCAACTCAAAACTCGACCCTTTCGGCTTGAGGGCGACAGCCGCTAGCTATCGTTCGACTTCGTTTGCCGTATGATTGGCGGCCATCCACTTGAGGGCGGATTCATTGATTGAGCTGCTCAAGTGAAGTCTCGCGAACGTCGAGGGTGGCCGCATCTTGGGGCGGAAAGTTGAAAGTCGCGCCAAGTCACTGGCAGGTGTCTGGCTGGACCCACCACTAGTCATCCGTTTGCTTATTCACCCTTGAAAACTGAACAAACGCGCGCAAGTTGCCCTCAGGCTGGGCGATAGCTAAAGGATGCCACAATTCCTGCCGAGCTCACTGGCGACAAATTATCGCCATCGATTTGCCCCATGGGCGTTATCCTGATTGATCCCTCATTGACCTTTGCGTGGCACTGAAAGCGTTCCAAGTTGGACTGGAGCTGGCGGTTGAGGGCCCTCTGAGGTCAACCTCAGCAGCGTCGGCTTGCTTGGCTCCCGCCGGATTGAACAGCCTCCATTGCCGCCAGACGGCGCCCTCTTTGAGCACCAACTGCGCACTCTCGCCGAGAGGGGGGCCCACGAGGCGCCGGAAGTGCGACTTGCACGCCCGGCAAAGGTGGAGCTGGCGAGCGCGCGTGAGCTCCCCCTGTCGACGGGACGAGCGCGAATCGAGTCACCGGTTTCAGCAAAAGCGAATTAATTATACTCGGGCGACCGGAGAGAGTTTGCTGGCCCAGTGTTTGGGTGCGCCGAGTTAGTGGAGCGCTTTTAGATGGTTGCTAGCCAAGTATTGCAAACCCTCTCCTCGTTTAGCCAAGCAGAGGCTCACAGCTGAGCGCCGCCTGACGGCCGCCACCACTGCGGCCATCATATCATCCATTATCAATGCCAAGATCGCAAGTCAAAGGGAAACAGATGAGAGAGGGCCAGTGGTATTGCGCGGAGTGGTCATTTTGCGTCGAGGCTGAGATAAGATCTGAGAGTGGCCAAGTTGGTGGGGGATTTGTTGCTCGCTCGGTGGGGTCAGTGTTGTGTTTGTTTTCCTCCTGGAGATCAGAGTGGGGCGGGCGCATAAATCAGCAGTAAGGGGCAGGAGAGCGACTGTGATCGGGCGGCCACTCAATCGTTGGCGGCCGAATAAGGAGTCAATCTGGGCCGCATTGTTTGATGGGCGCAGAATTGCCATTGAAGGTTGTGGCGACAAGTGGATCGATTCTTTGCAGCCAACCGGCAGGCTGACCGACTTCCCTCGCAAGACGCCACTAAGGGGGAGCCATTGGAAGAGGCCACTCGGAGGAAAGCGGCTTGTAAGTAGAGCTTTGTGCCTTCCAACTCAAACTTGCGCTCCCATTTTGCGCCGTGATTGTGCCAGCAAGTCACCAGCCAGCCGAGCGGAGGTTTGAGAGCCAAAACCAAGGACAGGGGGCTGCGCGAGCAAAGGCTGAAACGGAACCAAAGGGCTTCACTGTGGCCGCTTGTGTGTAAATTGAGACCCGCTTTGCGAGGTATTCTGCCTTATGTTTTGTGTGCGCGCGTCTAAATGGTAAATAAATCAGCTCGCCGGCGGTAGCATCTTGGTCGTAATAGGAAGCCGAGCGCCGACAGGCTCAGCTCCCGGCAGCTGGAGACTCCAATGTCGGCCGCTGGATCAAGGCGGTGAGCTGCAAGGGGCGGCCGAGCTGCATGGATGAGGCCCGCACTCTAATGTGCTCATGCAGGCTGCCTTGTGTGGCTGGCCAGGACCAATTTGTTATTGTTGCCGCCCATTAGTCCACGTGGGTTGTCCGTTGGGCCGGGCAGGCAAGTGAGGCAAACGATCAACTCGCCAGCTAGTCTAAACAGTCGCACGCTCGGCGCTCAAATTGTTCCGCGCCTCGAAAGTGGCCAGCAAAGCCGGAGAGAGGCGCCGGATGGAGGCGACTCAAGCGGCGAGCTTGGCGCCGCCAAGTTGGCCAAGGGCAAACTTGACCCAGTCTGGCCTAGCTGCCTCTCTCTTTCTGCGCGGCTGTCCGCCCTGAAGGCCCATGAAGATGCCGAATATTGAGGGCCGGCAGAGTGACAGCTTGGTCAGCGGGGCTGAACGGCAGCAATTGGGCGCCTCAGGCTCAAGCTAATGGATAAAGTGGGCGCCGTTAGCACGCAAGCGGCGCCTTCTTGCCACCTTGCTGGCCTTTCAGGAATGAAAATTAAAACGTGGAATACTGTTATCCATGTCAGGCGGGCTTGTTGGCGGCTTTATTTATTTATACAGCAGCGGCCAGCCTGGGCCCGCGGGCGAGAGTTCGGCCACTTTTGGCGCCGCTCGCCCCATTAAGCCGGCCGAAACGTCAGAGCAACTTTGGCTCGCAAGCTCCTCTCTCCATCCCTTTGGCAAGCGTCGAGTGGCTCGGGCCGGCCGAGCTTAGCCGGGGATGCAAATTGAATTTCGTCAAAGCTCGCATTGGCTCGGCCGATATTGAGCCCCCAAGGCGCGGCAGGCGGACAGGCGTGCACTTAGGCGGGCGCCAGTCGGCCTTCGGGCTCGCTCGTCATCTCGCGCAAAGTTGCCAAATTGAGTCTGCCTCCAAAACTCAACCGGCTCAGGTATCGCCGGCGCGTACTTTCGGGCATGCAAAGTTTAGTCGCGGGCGCCGCCGCCGCTGAAGCACGAGCTCACCGGCTGAAGTAACTCTCAAGTGTTTTCAGCTTGAAAGGTGTTTGGCAGCTCGCAGTTTTGATCCAACTTGGCAGCTCTTTAGCTCGCTCGGTTTGCTCGCCACAGAGGCGCCAGGTTCAGCTGGGCGCCGACACTCGGCGGGGCCATTCAATTCAATTCAGTTTAGTTCAGTTCAGTCCAGTCCAGCTCAGTCCAGTTCAGTTAAGCTCAGAGTTCACAGTTCAATTGGATTAAATTGACTTGATAATGTCAGCCAGCTTGCTTGCTGACTGGCCTCCCCTCTCGCCAGTCCAAACTATGACCGCCCACTCTGTTGCCCAGAGAGGGCGCAAACGTTAACCACGAATCCTGGCGCCACAGGATCAAGGATACAAACTGTCAGGGTAAAATTGGGCCACACAAGCCATAGGGAGGGTGCGTTTTTGTGCATAGTTGCGCTAGAACACTAGCGACTCGCCCAATTGGAGTGGTCAACAACAATTAGCTGATTGATTGGCTAGCTGGCCGCTCAATCGATCAGCCTTGGAAGTTTGCGGCGCCTA